>Ga0209187_1000582_pt1 | contig 58392 bp, 47 predicted proteins | sample BantaG_FD_187430 | JGI IMG/M metagenome (GOLD analysis project Ga0209187, IMG submission 187430) | Marine algal microbial communities from Bantry Bay, Ireland - BantryBay_4 metaG (SPAdes) (version 2) | ecosystem: Host-associated > Algae > Red algae > Unclassified | place: Bantry Bay, Ireland...
TGTTGCTTCATTGCCCAGATGTGGCATCTATCAGGTAGGGTTAAACGTTTGTATTTGGTCATATTGCTGATCACTCCTTTTATTTGTGGATATTTATTAGGGTTTTAAACGTTTAACCCTTTTTGTGTCTTCTAAAACACTAATTATTCACATTTAAATTTGTCGCAATAGCAACGATAATTCAGCTCGTACACTTCGGTGCCAGGGACCCCGCAAAGGGGTCCCTGGCACCGAAGTGTACGAGACCTGTTTTTAAGTGAGGTCCCTGGCACCAAAGTGTACGAGACCTGTTTTTAAGTGAGGTCCCTGGCACCAAAGTGTACGAGACCTGTTTTTAAGTGAGGTCCCTGGCACCAAAGTGTACGAGACCTGTTTTTATTACTAGTGTGCGTATCTAACGTCTTCAAGTTCAACTTCGTGATCAACAGCAATATAGCTCGGCATATCTACTTTTATTTTAGTATCTTCATTCGAGTGAACAATAAAGCGAGCTTTGGTCACGTATTCAACTACAGCTAGACAAATTCTTTCTGGCAAAAGATCTTCGGGCCCAGGTCTTGGTCCCGGCATCACATTGATCCACACTTCATCGTCATTTTGTAAGCCAATATTGCTACCGATAACATACATGTCATTAGTTTTAATCACATTAGCAAAATTCACACTTCCTGAGCAACCGCTAGTTTCAATAGTATGGCTAATAGACACAACTTTATGTCCAGCCGGAACTTCAATTTCAACAACTTCAGCAATTGAAGTCGATGACAATAAAATCAAACTAAATACTAATCCTAAAAATTTCATAAAAAAACCTCCTCTGTAGTTTTACCTACCGCTTTAGTGTAAAGATGATTAATCTCTAGGGCAAGAATTTGCTTAAGGATTTGGTCTTATACAATGAGTTTTTATGTAAGTCTCAATTTGGCACTGTTGTACATAATGTTTTAACGTTTGCTGTATCTGGAAAAAAAAATGTTTGTAGCAACCGTGTGTGTGCTGGACTTCGAATCTAAATACTCTATGAGTGCATTAAATGGATTGCTTTTCTTAAATCTTGAGACACATTTTTTAAATCGATCAGTATTTGATAAAATAATATGAGCATATTGCAAAGAAGAAATTTTAAGCTTGAGCTGCTCTTTTACTGATTTTTCGGTTTCGAATTCATCCCAATCAGAAAGATTTTCTTCGTGCTTGTATGTCGAAGGATCTATTGAAGTTAAGATTCCCATTGCGGATATCTGCGATTCAAACAAAACTTCAAAATCATAAACAATAATAAGAGACTCGCTATGTGAGATTCTTTTTAGTTCATCTCTTAGTGCTTGATTTTTAATGTAGAAAAGTACGCCGGCCATGGTGACGATATCGGCTTTTTGATTTGGAACTGCGCTTAGATCGTCTCCGGATCCATGAATATATTTTATGCCATTTTTGTTTTGAGCTTCTTTTAGCATTGAGAGACTGTTATCAATACCAATAGTATTTTTACAGCGTTTTGACAGTGCTAAGGTAGAACAACCTGTTCCACACCCAATATCTAGGCCTAGCTCAAAAGATTCATCTGGGTCTAAGACTCGAGAAAGAATAGTATCATGCAGGGGAGGCCGATAGGCAGAGTAGTGTTGTGCCACCAGTGAGTTGTATTCTTCTTTTTCAGAGTTCATTTTTTAAAGCTATATTTTGAGTATATAGATTGTTCGCAATCTAGTGTTTGAATCTTTAAGAAAAATGGCGATCCCAACGGGAGTCGAACCCGTGTTGCCAGAATGAAAATCTGGAGTCCTAGGCCACTAGACGATGGGATCGCATATCAGTTGATTTATAGTTATATTTTAAATAACTGACAAGGGGGCTCCTGAGAGCCGACCAGTGGCGTTATGTCTTAGGGTCTCAGTTTTACGTATGATTTTCGAGATAATATGTCTTTGTAGCCAAGTTTTAGGATCTTAAAGTCAGGAAAGTATTTTTTGGCTAGTGGGCGAATCTTGCTTTCGTCTCCCACCACGGTGATTAATTTTAAGCTAGTTTGGCTGTGTTTTTTTAGGAACTGGCTCGCTTGTGACTGGCTAGGCATTTTAAGTGTCTTTAGTTGATTTTGACTATTTAAACCCAAGGCCACGCTTCGACGCTGACCAAGTCGCCCATTGGCAGTGCTTTTAGAAATTATCTTTCTGTTTTCAAAACTTTGCCACCGACTGAGCCATAGTTTTTTATCTAGCTCTGTAATATAGCTGCTTTTGAAATAGGTATTAGGCAATAGTTTATTGGCAATCAGTGCGAAGGCTTTTTCGATTTTAGTGCTTAAAGGATTGGTGGTGAAGCCTGCAACCTCTCGTCTGTAAAAGAAAGGACTTTGTCCGTGAACGGAATATGCTAAGCCATTTTTTTCTCTTATTTGATCCCACAAGTAAGATTCAAAACCAAGGTCAATAGTTACAAAACGTGCAAAATCAAATGTTGTTTGCCAGCGGTCTAAATCAAAAGCCTTGGGAGCTAAACTAAAATATGACATTACATTTTGTTGTCTGCCTTTTTTGTGGACAATGAGCAAGCGTTTGCTGGCTTTGTAGTCGGCTAACGTAACTTCAGCTTTTTGTTTTTTTAAGACTTGGTAGTTTCGTTTAAAGTGTATCTTGCCTTGTTTTTTAAAAGTACTTTTTAAAATTTTAGCAACTAGATCTTTGGCTTTATCGGGGCCAACCATACCTGCCCACAGGTCTTGCTTTGAGTGATATTTAGAGGCCAATACTTTCTTAAAATGATTTAGAGTAATGAGATCGAAATCTTCAAACATAAAAGTTTTTAACTTAAAGTCCTTAATAGATACAAGTGAGCGTGAGGCCGAATTCATGATTGAATAGTCATCATTTAAAGAAGAAAGAGCGGCGGCTTTGCTTTTGGCGATTAACTTATTAAATTCTTTTTGAGTGAAGCGAGGCGAGTTCCAGTTTTCGCTTAGGACTTTAATTAAAGGTGAATAGTCTCGTTCTTCAAAATAGGGAAATTTTAAAGACCAGTTACTAAAAAGATTGCCTACACTAAAATCAACTGAGGCCGCAAAATCCCCGAGGGCTTCATCATAGGCCTTACGATCGAGTGTGGAGGTACCAGCCTTTAAAATGCCAGGTAAAAGGGTGGCCGCTCCTGAGAGCACGCTGTCGTTGCTGGCGTAACCTTTGGGAAAGGCTACATTTACTTCAATGACTGGAATAGGATCTTTTTCATGGTCCACAAAAATATCTGCATGGGCAACTGAACAAAATAGACTTAATAAGGTTGTGATTATTAGCAACATTTTTTTAGCGTCCTTCCGGTATTAAAAACATTCGTGTGGGTAGCTTGTTCCAAGCAGCGAAACGTTTTTTAATGTCTTCTATAGTAATTTTCTGCATTTCCTCTAATAACTTAAAGGAATATTCGTAATCATTGGTACTCACAATAGAGGTGGCCAGGTCAATGGCGATCCCCTGATTGCTTCTTAGCTGTTCCCAACGTCCCGATAGATAATAAGAGCGTAAACGGTCGAGCTTTTTTTGGTCGAGCCAATCGGGAAAAGTTTTTCTAGCCTGCAAATAGGCTTTTTCCAGTTTGCTAGTGCTTACCTTTGGGTAGGCTTGTAAAAAAAACATGGAAAGAAATTTCTCGCGGCTGGGCCAGCAAGAACCCCATACACTTTGGGCAATAGCTTTTTCAACAAGTTGATAGCGCAAGTATCCAACGCTGCTGTTGGCAAAAAGCTGGCAGGTTAAAGCCTCGGTGGCTGCATCTTTGTCTAAAATAGCTGGAGATTGATGAGCGTCTACCATAATATTGTGTTGACTCTTGCCTCGAATTGTTTTTTTGCGAAGTGTTCGTCGCGTGGCTTCGACTGGGCTTGTGGGTCGGATGATTTTTTCGGCCTTAAACTCTCCAAAAGATTTATCGATATAAGTTAAAGCTTCATTGATTTTAAAGGAGCCAACTACAATGATCGTAGCATTGTTGGGAGCATAGAACTGACGGTAAAAGTTTTGAGCGTCTGTTGCTGTCATTGCGTCTAAGTCTTTTTGGTGACCAATAGGGCCTGTTCTGTAGTTGTGTTGGTCTAAAGCAAAAAGAGGCAGCTGCCAATAGAGTTTGCCGATCGGTGGATCTTCATAGCTGAGCTTTCTTTCGGAGACAACAGCTCCTCTTTCGATATCAAAAAGTTCTTTGTTTATAATGAGGTTGCGCATGCGATCGGCTTCAAAGGCTAGGACCTCTGAAAGGTATTTTTTCGGAGTGACTTCGTAGTAGACAGTCATGTCTCGGCTTGTGAAGGCATTGGTTACGCCTCCCCAAGATGCTAAATTTTGTTTGGCGTCTGGAAAGTTTGTGCTTCCGCGAAACATCATGTGTTCAAAGAGGTGAGCGAGTCCCGTGCGTCCTTTGGCCTCGTCTTTAGAACCTACATCGTAGGCCACTGCTGTAGCCACAACCGTGGTTTCTTTAGGAACTAACAAAACGTGCATATTGTTTGATTTTAGTTTGTATTGATAGACTTTAAGACCAGGAAAGGGCTCGGACTTTTTTTCTAAGTCAAAGTTTGAAGGCATTCTGGTCTGACAAGAAAGAGCTAAAAGTAATAAAGATAAAATGAGCATAGCTCACAGTCTAATCGATGCTTGCTAGATCTGCTACAAGTGACAATAAAGATTTAGGCAAGGCTAAGTTTTTTTCACCATTCGATATTTCATTTCTTATTTGAGTTGATGAAATATTGTCGATTTTACAATCGAGCCATTTAATTTCGATCCTCTCACTATATTCATTTGTAAAATCGCTGATATTTTTTTGAGGGTAGCCCTTTCTAGGAAAAAGAAAAATGGCATCAAACAAATCTAAAAGACCTTGCCAGCGATGCCATTGCTTAAAGTTAGGGCAAAGGTCGCTGCCCATAACTAAGGCCCAAGGGCCATCGTAGTTTTTTTTTAATTTTGTAATAGTGTCAAAAGTATAGCTTTTGCCTTGAGCTTTGATTTCTAAATCTTGCAGCTGGATTTTTTTAGAGTTGTGAGCTGCAAGCCAGCTTTTTACCCAGAGCTGCCTCTGTTTAGCTGTGAGCAGGCCTGTGTGGTCTTTTAAAGGGTTTTGTCCCGTTGGGACTACGTGGACAGCCTTTATGTTTTTAATAGTTAATAGGTGGCTGAGAAGCTGGTCGTGTCCGATGTGTGGTGGATCAAAGCTTCCGCCAAAGTACAGATGCATTTTATAGTTGTTGCTCCGGGCGGGACTCAAAGAGCTCTTTGTTGCCTAAAATAAGCACATCGCTTTTTTGCTCTTCGATGAGTTCTCGGCGGGCTTTTTTATCTTTGCTCACACTGGCGGCTGCATAGCTTAAAAATTCCTCTAAGCCTTTTTTGGCAAAAGCGGAAATACTAAAATAGGCCAGTCCTTCATCCTTTAGTTGTCTTTTAAGTATTTCGTATTCCATTTCTTCTAGGAGTTCTGGATCTCCGGCCAAGTCGTTTTTATTAATAACCAGCATTTGTTTTTTTTGCCGAAAATCAGCCGAGAAGGTGTTGAGTTCATTTTTTAAGGTTTGGTATTGTTCGGGAAGCGTTTGACCTTGGTTGGGATCCAGGTCGAGTACAAAGCAAATGAGGCTTGAGCGCTGACAGTGTTTTAAAAAGCGGTGACCAAGACCTTTGCCTTGATGGGCTCCTTCTATAAGGCCTGGAATATCCGCAACCGAAAAATCTCCTTGCACGTGTCGAACTATACCGAGGTTGGGTACCAGAGTCGTAAATGGATAGTCGGCAATACGAGGCTTGGCGGCGCTAATCGAAGAGATTAAAGTGCTTTTGCCTGCGTTGGGAAAGCCAACTAAGGCCAGGTCGGCTAGAACTCTAAGTTCGAGTTTGATTTTAAGTTCTTCGCCGCTTTCTCCAGGTTGCGCAAAATCGGGAGCTTGGCGCACAGAGTTTGCAAAATACATATTCCCCAGTCCACCGCGTCCGCCTTTTAAAAAAAGCGCTTCTTTGTTTTTTTCGTTTAAATCAAGCAGGACCTCAGAGCTTTTGGCATCTTTAATCACAGTGCCCACGGGCAGTTCGATGATGAGATCTTGTCCCGCTTTGCCGTCGCAATCGCGGTTGCTGCCATTGTTGCCATCGGGAGCTGCAAAGTTTCTTTTGTATTTAAAGTCCACCAGACTTTGGAGGTTGTGAGTGCTTTTAAAATAGACATGTCCACCGCGGCCTCCGCTGCCACCATCTGGTCCCATGCGCGGTTTGTATTTTTCGCGTCTAAAATGCACGCAGCCTGCACCGCCATCACCAGAGCGCACCGTAATTTCGGCTTCGTCTATAAATCTCATAAAATCTGAGTCTAATCTGTTGGGCTGGAGCCCTTAAGTCAAGCTTTTAAGCTGCAGCTGTAGGAATGATAGCAACTTCTGTGCGACCATTCTTGTGGCGGTTGAATTTTACTTCGCCAGCTTTAAGAGCAAAAAGAGTGAAGTCTCTGCCTAGGCCCACATGTTTGCCAGGACGAAAAACCGTACCTTTTTGTCTAACAATAATAGTGCCTGCTTTGATTTGTTCGCCGCCAAAGGCTTTTACGCCTCTATATTTGGGGTTTGAATCGCGTCCGTTTTTGGTGCTTCCGCCAGCTTTCTTCGATGCCATTTACTCGTACTCCCTTTGCCTTAGGCGCTTACGCCTGTAACCAAAAGCCTAGTCTTAGCTTGGCGATGGCCTCTTGTTTTTTGTGAATTATGACGACGACGGTGATGTCGTATCAGGATTTTTTTATCTAGAGTTTGTTGGAGGATTTCGAATTTAACTTTAGCGCCCTTAACTAGGGGCTTGCCTACTTGAAATTCTCCTGGAGCTTTAGAGCTTAAAAGCACTTGGTCTGCATCAAAGCTAGAGCCTGGCTCGCCATTTATTTTTTCAGCCAAAACCGTATCGCCTTCTGATACGCGAAATTGCTGAGAACCTAGCTGAACAACAGCGTAAGGGTGTTTTAGTGTTTCTTGAGTGCTTTCTTTTGCTTTTGATGACGCCATGCTTATAAAATCCTTCGTTCTTCACACTGTTCTCTAAAACTTTGAGGCTTTTGTCAAACCCAAACTGAGTAAATTCTATGCTTTTTTCTTGTCTAAGGTGAGCTGAGTCGATAATAGGTGTTTATGCGTAAACCTGTATTTATTCTTCTTTTCCTATTTTTAGTAACCACTCAGGCCGTTCAGGCATCGCCGAGAGCATTCATTCATGGGCTTTTTGATCGAGGCGCAGACTTTTGTGAGAGACTCCTACATGGAAAAACTGACCTTGATTCAAATCAAAGTTGGTATCTAACAATCAAACATCGAAAGACACCAGAAAGTAAAGACGAACTTGAATGGGAAGTTGTGTATAGAGTTCCTCTTGTTATAGGGGCTGATTTTGATGGTCATCTTACGCTTGTAAGGGAGCAGGATAAACCTGATGTACATCTCGTGCTTGGATGGGAAGGAAAGGCTCCAGAAACATTTTATTTGACCCCAAAAATAGCAATTGATGGTGATGCGCTTGGGCCAATATTAGTCGCATCAAGAATCGAAGCAACGCGACCTTTGCTACGGGATCAAAGCGTTTTGTTGTATGCAAATCCAAATTTTAGGATAGAGCTGAAATCAGAAAAATCGATTGCTCCAGAACTTCTTAGACAGCTTGAAGATTTGCTGAAGGTAGCTGGAGATAATGTTGTTTTAGCTACTGAAATAAACACTATAAGTGTTCCTGGGAAAGTGTCTATAGAGGTCAGTTCGGTAGATTCATATAATTATTGGAATAGTTTTTTTGCTAAGCAAGAAAACAGTCAAAAACTGGGACGGCCTGTAGTCGTTCGTGCTGATCTTGCTACAAAAAAAGAACAGCTCGAGATTGAGATTAGAAAACTTACGCTAGATCAAGCTATAGATACATACACATTTATTTTAGACACTCATTCTTTGGAGGAAGAATATGCCCAGAATCCTGAAAAGCTTAGTGAGTATTTGAACAGCGTTTTTTCGGATCTATCGGAAGTTGGTGAAGATGACTATGAAATTAGATATGTAGTATCAAAATATGTCTTAATTATTAAAAGGGCAAAGGCAGGAGCTGTTGATAAAATACTTGATCGTGTGGATTGGTTGGTCGGTTACGATCCTTCAATTTCGGATCCATTGAGGGAAGAGCTAGGCGAATAGTTTTATCTGCTTAGCCGTGAAAAAATTCGTAAGTTAAGTTATGCTGGAGCTGATGAAGACCTTGCAATATTCTCTTTTTCTTTTTTTCTTCAGCTCTTTAAATCTGCTAGCAAATGAGCCCTCGAAGGTTCTGCTTGTGGATATTCAAAGCACAATTAACACAGGCACGGCTGAGATTTTTAAAAATTCTTTAAAGCAAGCTGAGAGCGAAAAATTTGCGGCTGTTGTTTATAAGCTGGATACCCCCGGCGGTTTTTTAGAGGCCACGCGGGATATAGTGAAATTACTACTTAATTCTAAGATGCCCACTGTTGTATGGGTTATGCCGCAAGGAGCTCATGCGGCTTCGGCTGGTTCTATGATCACAATGGCGGCTCATTATGCAGCCATGGCGCCGAGCACCTCGATTGGGGCAGCGACTCCGGTCACTGGTGGTGGCAAGGATGTTGGCAAAAGTATGAAAAATAAAATTACTAACGACACTTTGGCTTTTGTAGAAGGCATAGCTCGCAAGCGGGGTCGCAATATTGAATGGGCCAAAGAGTCTGTGACTAAGGCTGCCTCTTTAAGTTCTGAAAACGCTTTAAAAGAAAATGTGATTGATGGCGTGCACGACACTATGGGCGAGCTTTGGCCGGCTGTTAGCAAAAAGTTAAAGCTCTCAAGCAGTGCTTATAACTTGGTTGAATACAAAAGCAGTTTGAGTGAGCGCTTTTTAAATTTTGTTTCTAACCCAAATATCGCCATGGGACTTATGGCTCTTGGGGCCCTTGGAATCTATGTTGAAATGACCAACCCGGGTCTTTTTATTCCGGGTATTGTAGGTGCTATTTCTTTAGCTCTTGGTGCCATCACCATGAAAATTATTCCTATTCAGCCTGGTGCTATAGTTTTGCTGGTGATCGGAATAATTTTATTAGCCCTAGAAATTTTAACTCCTATTGCAACTTTTGGAGTAGCGGGAGTGGCTGGATTGGCGGCCATGTTTATGAGTGGTTTGTTTTTACTGGATCCCAAAGAAAGTATGAACGTAGGGCTCGACCCTCTTTTTTGGATTCCGGCCTTTTTACTCTTAAGTGCCTTTATGATTTTTCTTGGCCAGCAGGCTTTAAAAGCTCTACGAAGTCCAGGTATTAAGCAAGGTATTGAATCTTTGGTGGGTAAAGAAGGAATTATTTTGTCCCAGCTCAAGAATGGAGATTTTAAAATAAAAGTACAGGGTGAAATTTGGAATGCAGCCTGGGCAGAGGGGCAGCAAGAAATTAAAATCGATGCTAAAGTCGTCGTTGTAGAACAAAAAGGTTTAAAAGCGCTGGTTAAATTAGCGTAAAATTATTGGAGGTAATTTGTTATGGGTGGTTTTGGTGGTTTAGTAGGCTTAGTCGTTGTTGGTCTTTGGTTGTTGTTTAATGTTTTTCGGATTGTGACTCAATATGAACGATTAGTGGTTTTTCGTCTTGGAAAACTTGTTTCTCGCAAGGGTGGCCATGGTCCGGGGCTGGTTATTGTGCTTCCGATTATTGACTCCGTAAAAAAAATATCGGTTCGAACAGTGGCTCTCGATGTGCCTCCTCAAGATATTATTACAAAAGACAATGTGTCTATGAACGTAAACGCAGTGGTTTACTACCGGGTGACTGATCCCGAATTAGCCATTGTAGAAGTTGAAGATTATTTTTATGCTATTAGCCAGTTAGCTCAAACAACTTTAAGATCGGTTTGTGGTCAGAGTGATCTGGATTCTTTGCTTGCAGACCGTGAAGAAATTAATGACAAATTACAATCAATGCTTGATGAGCAAACCGAAGCTTGGGGCATTAAGGTTGTGAATGTGGAACTTAAGAATGTTGATTTACCTAAAGAAATGCAAAGAGCGATGAGCCGACAGGCCGAAGCCGAACGTGAAAGACGAGCGAAGGTTATTGCTGCCGAAGGTGAATTGCAGGCTTCAGAAAAATTAGCTCAGGCAGCTGGCAAATTAGCATCCCAGCCAAACACCATGCAGCTGAGATATTTACAAACAATTGCCGAAATTAGTAATGAAAACACTAAGACAATTGTCTTTCCATTGCCTGTAGAGGGCTTAAACAAGCTCTTAGGTTAATTCTCTAGCCAGCACTTAACATTTAGTGAAGCTTCCCTCAGAATAAGATCTGGGGGAAGTTTTTTTGTTTGTAATTATATTATTTTTGTTTTCATTTAGTTCCTGGGCGGCACTCATCCCCAAGGAAGATCCCCTTGTTAAAAAGAAAGTAGCTATACGTGGAGTCAGCTTTGATATGCCTCTAAAGCTTAGGGTGCTTATTGACCGAATTGGCCCAAAGCAAAGCTTGAGCTTGCAATCAAAAAAACAAATACTTTGTCGCTATAACAAAAGTTGGTACTGCAATGGCAGGCAAGTTAAAAGAAAACTGCGTTTGACTTCGCAGAGCGGACAAGCCATTCGTTATAAAAAAATTCGCTACCCGGGTTCGATGGAAGTCATTCCCGAGGGACAGAAATTGTTACTAGTGAATTACGTTCCCTTAACTGTTTATGTGGCCTCGGTGGCGGGAGCTGAAATGGGAACTTCCTTTCCTGATGAAGCTTTGCGCGCACAGCTTATTGCAGCCAGAAGTTATGCCGTAGCAACGGCGGCTCAAATGCGTAAAAAAAAGAAGGCTTATGATTTATTTGCCGATCAAAAAGATCAAGTTTATCGCGGTTTAAAAACAGTGAGGCATAAAATTTTAGCTTTAGCTCAAGAGACCAAAGAGCAAATTTTGCTTCACAGAAATCATGTACTAAAAGCTTTTTATCATTCGAGTTCTGGAGGTCTGCTGGAAAGCCCCGTGCACACCTGGAAACGGAGTTCTAGTTATCCAGAAAGCTTAGCTTATCCAAGTAAGGAAGATCCCTATGATCAATCTGTTAAATCAAATAATTGGTCGATTACTTTGCATCCTAGTTTTGGTTTGAAGTGGGCTAATTTAGGTCGCATAAGCAATATAGAAATAAGCCAAAAAACTCCGGCCGGCAGAGTTAAAAAAGTAAAAGTGAAAGGCGAGCTGGGCACAAAACATTGGGGTGGCGATGAGATGCGACAGATCTTTGGTCCAGGCTGGCTAAAAAGCACAAATTTTAAAATTAAGCGCAAGGGACAGGCGTGGGTTTTGGCAGGCAAAGGCTGGGGCCATGGAGTTGGTATGAGTCAGCACGGAGCCAGAGTGATGGCCCGGCAAGGCAAAAACAGCGAAGAAATCCTAGCCTTCTATTACCCACACTCCCAAGTAAAAGCCCTAAGCGAAAAGAAGCAATAGCCCACAAAAGCCCCACAATATGACGCCCCCTAACTGTAAAAGGTGTCTATCTACTTTTACAGTGTACGTGCAGCATTAAACTTAGCTAGTCACCTTTTTCAAGGCTTGACAAAGCGCTGCAATCTCAGTGTTCTAGGCCGCAAATGACTTTGATTCTTAGAAACACATTGTTGCTTTTGCTTGTCTTAGTTTTTACAGAAGCAAAATCAAGTGGTGTGCCATTTGAAGCGTTCCTAAATAATACATGTGAATGGCAGGTGCAGGGACCATCTGAGCCCGATGCGAGCACTTTTGAGTTTTATCGAATTCTGTATCTCGAGGCTCAAAAAACTGATGATCTCAAGCTTGGATATTTTTCCTTAGTCGGAATGATGCGAGCAAAACGCAAAGATTTAAAGCTTAGTTTCTTGGCTTCGAGAGGTCTTAAGGTTTTGCAAGAGCAATTGCGTTTTCCATACATTGATAACTTAGTTGGCGATCCAGAAGAAAAAGCTGTTGCTAAGAGATTTTTATATCGTCGTCTTCGTGGACTGGCTAGTCTTTTAAATTTAAATGCTTTTGCTCTTTCGCAAGAACGGGGTGGTGAAAAAAGAAAAACAAGCGCCAAGACCGCTGACTTTGTTTGGAGGTGGGCTAAGGATACTTTTTTTACAGTCTTTGGAGGTGCTCTATTGCGCCCAATTCGCAATGAATCTCGAATGTATTTATACAACCGCAGTCGTAAGGACTTCAACCGTTTGCTACTTGGCCAAAACAAAAAAATTCCAGATCCTTGGAAGGTTTTAGACGTCGATCAATTTGATGAATTTAACACAAAGGTTGCAAAGCTGTTTGTAGATTCTAATCCCCATTTTTCGCATAAATATGCTAATAGAGGTCTTTTGTTTAAAAGCTTTAGCTATCTATTGTGGTGGCCAACCTGGAAATTATTTAATCAAAAGCTTCGCTCTAAAAATCGTGTCATCAATGGGGCTTCTGTTTTGCGGCCCCTGGTAATTACATCACTTCTTTTTGCTTTTAGCTGGCACCCAATTATGTTGGCAGATAGTTACTTGAGTGGAAGTCATCATTTGCCTTCTTTGTCTGAATCTTTACCTGTTCCGATTACAGAAAAAAAAATCGCCTTAATTTATGATCAAAGATCGACTATTATGCCTTCTGAGCTCTTTGAAGGCATAGGTGATTCACCTAGCCCCTTAAATTTTGGAGAAATGTATCCCGATATTGCCGCTTTGGAAGCAGGGGCTCAAAGTTTTAATAAGAGTCTAGCTGCTAGTGCTAAAGATTTATCGACAGACCTAAAACGCTTTGGTCCACAAACAGAAGTTTTTGTTATTTTAGGTCGCGGCTCTGAAGAGGCTTACTCTTTTTCTGGAGAAGTTTTGCCTAGTGGAGTTAAATTTAAAGCGGGAACACGTCTTATCTTTTTTAGTACAGGTCCTCTTGATAAAGGCGAAGAAGCACAAAGCTGGCAGGATGGTATCAGAGCCTTAGTTGGCAGCCAGCCTAATGTTGAAGCTTTGCTCTTAAGAGAGCCGGTTAAATTACAAGCTGGTGAATCCGCTCCTGAAGGTGGAACTTCGAATGCTTTAAGCGCATTATTTGAAGGCGCCCAACATCAGTTTACACTTCTAAATCAATATGTGATCGCCAGTAAATGGTGGAACTCTGATTTTCCAGCCGAAATAAATGAGGCTTCGGGAGCATTGTTGTTTAAAAACGGGAAATTTACTGAATTTAAATATGAATAAAGAAGCCGTTGATTTAAGTCAGGACTTAAATGATTATAATTTTGAATTGCCTGAAGAGTTAATAGCTCAGTCTCCAGCAACTCTTTGCGAAGAAGCTCGGCTTTTGATTGTGCGTAAAAACTTGACCAAGGGCTTGCCGCGCTTTGAAGATTTGCAAATTAAAGATTTACCACAATTAATTGAGAGTGAAGAGAGACTTAAAGACTCGCTTTGGCTGCGCAATCGCAGCAAGGTTTTGCCGGCAAGATTTTATTCTAAAAGAGCAAGCGGCTCTGAGCACGAAATTGTTTTGTTAAAAGAGATTAAAAAAAATGTTTGGAAGGCGATTATACGTGGGGTTGCAAAATTCAAATACCCCCAAAAGCTTTTTTTTAAAGAAAACTCTGCTTTAAACTTTGTATCTACTGAGGCTGGTGTCGTTGATTTTTCGCAAAGTCAATTTGAACTTCAAAAGGCCTTAGAAGACTATGGTCAAATGCCTTTGCCTCCCTATATTAGCAATCGAGAACGTGACCGAGACATGCAGCGCTACCAAAGTTGCTGGGCTCTTGAAGGGGAGCAAAAGTCTGCAGCGGCTCCTACCGCTTCACTGCATTTTAATAATGAATTACTCGCTAAGCTAAAAAAGCAGAAGGTAGATTTTGCAGATATAGTTCTGCATGTTGGCTTAGGCACTTTTGAGCCTTTAAGAAACTCTCAGATTGAAGAGAACTCTTTGCATTCGGAAGAATATTTTATTGCCAGTAAAGAATTACAAACAATTAAAGAAGCTATGCTCAATAATAAAAATCTTCTTTGTATCGGTAGTACGGCACTTCGCTGTTTTGAAAGTGTTAACTGGAAAAAGGTAAATGCGAATCAAAATTTAAATGCAGAAACTGAACTTTTTATTAAGCCGGGATTTAACTTTCAATATAACTCTTCGCTATTAACAAACTTTCACTTACCTAAATCAAGTTTAATGGTGATGTTATCAACTTTTGCTGGATCAAGAAAACTTGTTCTAGAAGCTTACCAACACGCCATAAAAAAGAAATATCGGTTTTTTAGTTACGGAGATGCGAGTCTGTGGATATGAAATTTAACTTTAAGGAAAAAATTGCGCCTGGATATAAAAACAATGGAGAGGCTCGTTTAGGAGAGCTTCAAACGGCTCATGGGGACATACAAACTCCGGTCTTTATGCCAGTTGGTACTACGGGTTCTGTAAAAGGAGTCGATCAGCCTGCTTTAGTCGAAATGGGAGCCCAAATCATATTGGGCAATACTTATCACTTGTGGTTAAGACCTGGTGTAGAAATACTTAAACAAGTTGGCGGACTGCGAAAATGGATGAAATGGCCAGGACCTATGTTGACCGACAGTGGTGGTTTTCAGGTTTTTTCATTAGCTCATAACTGTAAAATCACTGAGGAAGGGGTTATTTTTAAAAGTCATATCGACGGCCAAAAAATGTATCTGACCCCCGAAAAATGCATTGAAATTCAGGAAGCCATCGGTAGTACCATTATGATGGTGCTCGATGTTTGTCCGCCATTGCCCAACACCCGAAAAAAAATTCAGGAAGCGATTGATAAAAGTATCAATTGGTCAAGGAGTTGTTTAAGAGCGCGGACTAATAAAGAGGCGGCTCTTTTTGCGATTGTACAAGGTGGATGTGAAAATGATTTGCGTAAAAATCATTTAGAAGAAATCTGCCAAATAGAAGAAAAAAATTCTACTTTTGGTGAAAAAATTACTTTTGATGGCATTGCACTCGGTGGGTATAGTGTTGGTGAACTGCGCGAAGAAATGTTTGCCTCGCTTTCGGAGGTAGCTCCCCATATGCCAAATTCTAAAGCAAGATATTTAATGGGAGTGGGAAAACCCAGAGACTTATTAGATGCTGTGGCGGCTGGTCTCGACATGTTTGACTGCGTTATGCCAACCCGCAATGCCCGTAATGGAACACTTTTTACAAGCTTTGGGCATATTCAAATAAAAAATGCCAGGTGGCGTGATCATCATAAAAGTCTTGATCCAAAATGCCCTTGCTATAGTTGCCAAAACTATCCAGCTAGCTATTTGCATCACTTACATAAGGCTCATGAAATTTTGGGGATGACCCTGGCTTCGATCCATAATTTGCATTTTTATTTAAATTTAATGTCTCAAATGCGTGAGCAGATCGCAAAGGGCAGTTTTCTTGATTTTCGCAAGCAGTGTTATTCGGATTGGGGTCTCGACTAATCTTCTGGAAGCTGTTAATTCATTCTTGATGAGGAGTTCTAAATATATGAATAATGCTTTGCGAAATGTCCTGTTGTTAAACGTAATTTTTGCTCATAGGGCTATTTTTGCCCAAGAGGCAGCTGCGCCCGCTGGACCAGGTAGTTCTTTTTTAATCAATTTGCCAATTTTTATAGCTATGTTTGCTCTCTTCTATTTTGTGTTGATTCGTCCTCAAAAGCAGCAACAAAAAAAGCACCAAGAATTACTCAGTAAGTTAAAAGTCAGTGACGAAGTGCTTACATCTTCAGGGATCATGGGCACGATTCGAGGGCTGAATGAGCGGGTTTGCACCCTTGAAATTTCTGATGAGGTTGAAATCAAAATAATGCGCTCTCAGATACAGGGATTGCTCAAAGAGAGCCTCGAAGAAAAGGCTACTAAAGCCTAAAAATCTTAGGGCTGGCCTCGTTTTCGGCCTTTTTAGATAGTAAGGTGGGAGAGGTCTATGAAAAATTCCAATAATCTTAAACTAGCTTTATGTGCTTTTATTACCCTGCTTTCGGTGTGGCTCTTGGCACCGACTTTTTGGAAACTCATTAATCCCGATAGTGACAAACAGCCTGCATGGTTGCCAAAGACGGCTATGAGATTAGGTTTGGATTTGCAGGGTGGAATTCACATGGTGCTTGGGGTTGATCTCAATAAAGTTATTGAAGATCAACTAAATCGTTACTCTATGTCTCTAACCGACGATTTAAAGAAGCAAAATATTAAAAATGTTTCTACAAAAGTTCTTAAGAAAACTAATGAACTCGAAATTGTAGCCAAAGACAATGCGAGTGCTGATCGCGCCGCTGATTTTATTGCTCAAAACTATTCGGTTTTAGAATATGTCGGTGGTACAGAGTTAAATGGAATCACCCGCCTGACAGGTCGACAAGCTGCTTTTATTAGAGAACGTGCTATCGAGCAGAGTATCGAAACAATTCGAAATCGTATTGATGAATTTGGTGTGGCAGAGCCTGTGATTACCAAGTTAGGCGATGGAAATATTTTAGTTCAGTTCCCTGGTGCCAAAGATCCCGAAAGACTAAAAAGTTTAATCGGGCAAACAGCCAAATTAGATTTTCATATAGTTCCGGATTGTCGAGGCAACCAAGCTGGTGAATGTTTGGCTCAGCAGCGAGCCGACTTAGCGGCTAAAATTAAAACAGCTGAAGAAACTGGCAAATATTCCTTGGCTACTTTTCAATCTATAGCCGAATACCGTGAACGTATTAACAAAGATTTAGTGGGTAAAATTCCTGCTAAGACTTTTGTGAGCTTTGAAAAACAAAATGATGCCAATGTTTTAGATAAGATCAATCTTTTGCCTTACTTGCTGTCCTCAGAAAACAAAGTCTCTGGTGAATTTATTCAAGACGCTTTTGTTAGCTTGCAGCCACCCGATCAGTTTTCTCCCGAAGAGCCTGTTGTGGCTTTTAAAATGAGTCCAGCTGGTGCGCCAATGCTTGGCGAATTAACCACTACTTTTCGCAAGCACTTTATGGCAATCACTCTTGATGGCTTAGTAAAAAGTGCGCCTATTATTAACTCGCCAATAAGTGACTCGGGTGTGATCACTCAGGGTGGGGCTAACTTTGAAGTTATGAATAAAGAGGCTCGTGATTTGGCCATTGTTCTTAGAGCTGGTGCCTTGCCAACGAGTATTGAAATTCTAGAAGAGCGCGTGATCGGGCCTAGTATCGGAAGAGATGCTGTTGAAGCCGGTAAAAAAGCTTTGTTGATTGCTATGTTAGTTGTCTTTTTGTTTATGTGGTTTTATTACGGTGCTTATGGTCTGCTGGCAAACTTTGTGACTCTCGTAAATATTGCGCTTATTTTTGCAGTATTAGGTTCACTAGGGGCGACTTTAACATTGCCGGGCATAGCGGGGATCGTTTTAACCCTTGGTATGGCGGTCGATGCATTGATCATTATTTTCGAAAGAATGCGTGAAGAGATTCGTGCTGGCCGAGGAGCGAGTCAAGTTGTTGAACTTGGTTTTGGACAAGCCTTCCGTACGATTTTAGATGCCAACGTTACAACTGCAATTGGTGCTTATATCTTGTTACAGTTTGGTACGGGAAGTATCCGTGGTTTTGCGTTAACCCTATTGGTCGGTATTATTATTAACGTATTTATGTCGACATTTTTTGCCAAAACTATTTTCAATTACTTTATTAAACATAACAATCAAAAAATTGCTCTAGGTATTAGTTCTAAAGAGCTTAGAGAAATTTCGGCTTAAGCCCAAGGGAGTATAGAAGATTATGGAATTTTTTCATCCAGATAAATTAAAAATTAATTTTACAAAAGCTTTTAAAATTTGTAAGTGGATTTCGATCGCTATGTTGATTGCCGGGGTGATTGCGTTTTTTAAGCCGGGACCTAATTATGGGATCGACTTCAAGGGTGGGATTCAGATTGAAGCCGAATTTCCTGGCGTAAAAGTTGATGACGGCAAGCTAAGAGAGATATTGTCTTCTGTGATAGAAGGTTTTTCGATTCAGACTGCTATGGAGGGTAACATTACTCGATATTTGATTACCTCAAACACTGAAGAAAAAGAATCGGTATCGACTCTTGTTAATCAAACTCTTACAAAAAACTTTGGAGCTACTAGTCCTAAAACTTGGCAAATAGTTAAAGTTGATACGGTCGGTCCGAAGATTGCTTCAAACTTAAGTAAGGCAGCACTTCTTTCGATTATTTATGTTTGTTTGTTGATTACCATCTATATGTACTGGAGATTTGACTGGCGTTACGCACCGGGAGCCATTGCTTGTATTTTTCATGACTTAATTATTACAGTGGGTATTCTTTGCATAGCACAAGTTGAGTTTTCGACTTCGATTATCGCAGCCTTGCTTACTCTTGCTGGTTATTCGATAAACGACACAGTGGTGGTCTTTGATCGCGTGCGAGAAATGGAGCAAAAACTCCTTGGTAAATCTAGAGTCGCTGTTGTTAACCAGGCCCTTAAGTCTTGTTTTGGCCGTACGGTGGTGACCTCGTTAACAACTCTATTTAGTTGTATGGCGCTTTACTTTTTTGGAGGTAAGGGGCTTCAGAGCTTTTCATTAACATTACTTTTTGGAATTCTGATCGGTACGTATAGTTCTATTTATATTGCATGTCCGCTTTATCTTTGGGCTTGCGAAAAATTTGGCGAAAGCGGCCAGCTACAAAATGCTTAGGTCGTAGTGGAAGAGCTTTGGCGTGAACGTAAAGAGGGCGCACCTGCAGCCTCTTTACAAAAAAAGTGGGGCCCTCTACTTTCGCAATTTTTATGGCAGCGAGATATTGTTGAAGAAAAAGAAGTTGAAGATTTTATTAATCCCAAACTATCAAGTCTACGATCGCCTTATGAGCTTAAAAACTTAAAAGAAAGTGCTGAGCGCTTAGGGGCTGCTGTTACGGATGGTCAAAAGATATGCGTTTATGGTGACTACGACATCGATGGCACCTGTGGCATGCATCTACTTTATAGCTTTTTACAACAGTGTTGTGCAAAGAAGGAACAAGTTAGTTATTTGCAGCCCGATCGCTTTTCTGATGGCTATGGTGTGCATCCAGAGCTTATTGAGAAGCTGAAAAAACAAGGAGTGGAAGTTATTGTTACGGTTGATACAGGAATAACTGCTTTTGAAGGCGTCCGAAAAGCGCAACAATTAGGGCTCGATGTTATTATTACGGATCACCATAAGCAAACTGGTGATCTGCCAGCCACTGACTATATTGTAAATCCTAATCAAGATTTAGATAAAAGCTCCCTTAGTTACTTATGTGGAGCAGGAGTGGCATTTTATTTAGCGATTGCTGTACGTGGAGTTTTGAAGAAACAAGCTTACTTTAAAGCTGTTGTCCCCGATATTAGACAGTGGCTAGATCTTTTTGTACTTGGGACTATTTCTGATGTGGTGGATTTGGTCGATCAAAATCGCTTGTTGAGTAAGCATGGTTTGCGGCGCTTGCGGCAGACAGAAAGAATCGGTTTAAAAGCCTTGGTGGCTCGTAGCTGTGATCTCGAACAAGAACTTAAAGCTGAGGATGTTGGTTTTAGGATTGGTCCGCGCTTAAACGCAACTTCTCGTATGGGACGCTCAGAGCTTTTTTCTGAGTTACTTGTCTGTACGGATGAGGACCGGGCACAAAAAATTGTTGATGAAGTTTTTACATTAAATGAAAAACGAAAAGCTATACAAGAAGAATGTTTTAAAGAAGCTCTGGTTGTTGCTGAGGCAGCAAAAAAGCAAAATACAGATTTAAGAGTTTTGGTGGTACAAGGTCCATGGCATGAAGGTGTGATTGGAATAGTGGCGGCTAAGCTCTGCGAAAAATACAAATGTCCCTGTGCCGTACTGGCAGTCAATAAAGAAAAAGGAACAGCTAAAGCTTCAATGCGCAATTTTGCTTCTCTATTTTCTTCGGTAAAATTACTCGAAGCTTGCTCTGATTTATTGCTTAAATTTGGAGGACACCCGGCAGCCGCTGGATTTGAAATTGAACTAGCAAAAATTTCTGATTTCAATCAAAAAATTAATCAAGCAGCAGATGACTATGCTAAGACTCAGGCCGATCAAGAACACTTTTGTTACTACGATGGTGAATTACCAAAAGATATTTCCTTGTTAGACGTGAAAAATCTCAGCAAGGCTGAGCCCTTTGGTAAGGGGAACAGCACGCCACTATTTTTATTGAAAAATTTTGAGTGCGAATGGTCCAAAATAAAAATAATGAAAGAGCTCCATTTTAAAGCGTCAACTCCAGAAGGTTTTGACTTGTTGGCTTTTTCGAAGGTAGAGGCTTTAAAGCAAATGTTGAATGGCCGCGCCAAGCTCAATCTCGACCTTCTGGTCGTGCCTGAGATTAACGTATTTAGAGGACGTGCCAAAATACAAATGCGTGTTGAGCGCATGCAAGAATCTCTATAAATTAGCTCTTATAATTTTTGTATTGATAAAGCATAGATGTTTTCTTCTCGGCTCTTAAATTTTGGTAGCTTGTATACAAACGTTTACCACTCCAATAGAGTCCAAAAAGCAGTCCTGCAGCTATACTCAGCTTTATTAGTAAAGCTATGTGTTTGCTATAGGGGGATTTTTTTATTTTTGAACTGACTCTAGCAAGGGAGTTCTTAGGAATGCCAGGATCAGTTGCTTCATTAACTTCGATAAGATCGGGGTTGCCATTTAGCAATCCTGATTGTATTAAAAATTGTTTCACCCGGGCTTCTTGTGAGAGCGCGAAGTTTTTGGCCACATATTCATAAATAGAATTTGCTAATTGCACAACAGAGCCGGGCCGTTCGTTTACTTTTGATTTGAGACAGTTTTCAATAATCATAGCAAAGAAGGGTGGTAAGTCTGGGCGAATGCTACGAGGAGAATCATATTTGCCTTTAGCGATTCGTTCAAAAACAGCTTCGTCTTCGAATTCATAAAAAGGTCTTTTGCCTGTGAGCATTTCGTAAAAAGTGATTCCAAAAGAAAAAATATCTGAGCGAAGATTTGGTCTTTTGCCCATAACTTGCTCAGGAGATAAATAATGTGGAGATCCGATCAGCACGCCAGGGCGTGTAATATTTTCTTCTACGGGATCATAGGCAATTCCAAAATCCATAATCTTAATATTTCCGCGAGAGGTCACGCGGATATTGTCAGGCTTGATGTCGCGATGAACCATTCCGTGTGAGTGAATTACGGCAAGACCCCGTAAAATTCTTATGGCTATAATGGCGGCCACATCAACGGGGAGGGCTCCAGATTTTTCGATGACTTCAGCCAGATCATGGCCATCGATATATTCCATAACTATGTAAGAGTGTTTTTTTCCTTCATGGAAGTTGTACACGTGAGCCAGGTTTTGATGGAGTAAATTTGCTGAAACTCTAGCCTCTCGCTTAAAGCGCTCAATAATGCTTTCGTTGTTTTGTAAATCAGGTCTTATTCGTTTAATGGCAACGGGTCTGTTTAAGGTTTTTTGTCTAGCACGATAGACTTCGGCCATACCGCCAATAGCAATTTTTTCGATTTGATCGTAATCATTTCCAAGGCCAACTAAAGATTCAAAGGCTTGGGTTTTTGTTTTGGCTGACACATAGTCTTTAACGGCTTAATGGCTAGAAAAATGAATCATTTAACCGCGATTTAATCGACTGTAGCAGCGCTTTCGCCGTCTTTGAGCTGTAGGAGCACTTGCTGGCCACTTTTTATGTCATTTGTGGAGCTTAAAACGCTCTTGGTTTTTTTGTCTTTGATCAATGCATAGCCTCGATCAAGCACTTGAAAAGGCGAAAGAGCTGTCAGTATTTTGTCGAAATGCTCTATGCTTTTTTGCCACTGAGAGAGTTTTTGATTCATGTTTAATTGCAGGCGTTTGTAATAGTCTTGTAATTTTTCTTTTTGTTTTTGCAATTGTTGTAAAGGCGAAAGAAGGCTCAGTCTCGAGAATATTGAATCTAACTTTTGCTGACGGTCATGGATTGCCAGGCGAAGCACTTCGATTAACCGTCTGCCGCTTTGACTTAGTTTTTGTTGTTGTAAAAGTGCGGCGGCTACAACTTCCTCAGCTGCGTGAGTGGGGGTGGCCGCTCTTTGGTCTGCAACAAAATCACAAAGCGTAAAATCGATTTCATGACCAATGGCGGATATAACAGGAATATTACATGCGGCTACGCTGCGAACTAAATTTTCGTCATTAAAACAAAAAAGATCTTCGTAACTTCCACCTCCGCGAGCTAAAATTAGAACATCGAATTTTTTTTCTTGTGTTTGATTAAAACGTTGAGCCTTTTTTAAGGCAGAAATAATTTGAGCCGGAGCTGCGACTCCTTGAACGGCGGCATGAAATAAAAAGACTTCAGCTAAAGGGTAGCGAGCTTTGAAGACTTTTAGCATGTCTTGCAGAGCGGCTGTGCTTCTGCCGCTGATAAGGGCAATCCGTGCGCAGAGTTTTGGAATTTCTTTTTTTCGAGCCACATCAAAGAGTCCCTCGGTTTTTAGTTTGTTTTTAAGTTGTTCAAAGCGAAGTTGCAGAGCTCCCAGACCTTGAGGTTCCATAGAGCTCGCAACTATTTGTAAAGAGCCACCGCCGGGATAAAAATCTACGGAGCCTTCTATGATGACCTCTAGGCCCATTTCGGCTTTGAACTTGAGCTTTTGGACGCTGCCTCGCCACATGACGACTCGAATTTGAGCATTTTCATCTTTTAAGGAAAAATAGAGATGGCCGCTTCTGTGGATGCCTCGATAATCGGTGATTTCTCCTTTAACGATAATCCGTCCAAAACTTTGTTTAAGGGAGCTGCGCAAAGCACCAGCTATTTCGCTAACACTGAAGACCTTGGGGCCCTTTTCAACAACTGGGTTTTTTTTAACTTCTGGCACGGGCTTAGGCCTATTTTCGGGTGAAGAAGAAGCAAAAAGGTCTATCTGAGGGCCTGTATTGCCGCCCTTAGTCCTGCGATGAGCCATAATATCCCTTTTAGCATGTTGACCAAATTATGGCTAAGTCGTAGAAATAAAAGAGGTCAGTTTAACGGAGCGGTAGTTAAGTTGGTTATAACGCCTGCCTGTCACGCAGGAGGCCGCGAGTTCGAGTCTCGTCCGCTCCGCCATTTATAGATGGTGATTGTAGTTAATGGCTTACTTTTTTTTAACCTATATTTATTTCTAAATAAAAATATTTATTTCTAAATAAAAATATTTGATAGGATAAGGATTGTACTTTGCGAATTTCAAAAAAACTTTCGATTATAATAATGCTAACTATTATCGAAGTTAGCTTCACAATATGGGCGGCTTTTCAAATATCAAAGGGCGCAGACCTTCATAAGTTAAATTTATATCACCTAAAATATGCGGCACAATACGAAGCTGCCATTGATGAATTAGAAAAGGGAGGAGAGGTAAAGACAAAAGAGCTTGTCAGAATTGTCAATGATATTAAGGAGCAATCAATATTATGCCTTAGTCAAACAGGATTCTTGGATAAAAAAATAATGCAATATGTGGGAACGGCTCATGCTTTAGATCTTTGCCATGAAGATATTGGTGTAGCAAACGGTGCTTTAGACTCAATAGCTAAATATAAAAAGAAAACCTTAACAAAGACAGGCTTAATTGAGAGTTTAAATAAAAGCCATGATGTTTTTTATCAACACTCTGCTGACTTTGAAGAGCCTATTAGTAAAACAGTTGGCTTTATATTTAGAACCATGATTCCAATGGTGATCTTTCTATCTTTATTTAATATATTGTTCATAACCTATCTATCAAAAACTATAACTGGCTCAATAAAATCGATTATTAGTGTGTTGTCAGACGACCAAATAAATCCGTCTAAGTTCGCAAAAATTTCTAATAGTGTTTCGGGTGAGCTATTAGAACTCTTAGAACTTTCTAGAAAAAGAGTAAAGAAAGATCTTTTAAATATAGAGACAAGTGAAGAATTAAAAAAGGTTATTAAAGAACAGACAGAAAACATACAAATGGTATTAACCAGGCAAGAACTTGCACTTAAGGCCTCTAAAGTAGGAGTTTGGGATTGGGATCTTATCTTGAATGTGCTGACTTGGGATCAGCAAATGTACTCTTTGTATGGAATAAATAAAGATGACTTTGAGGGAGTGTATCAAGCTTGGGAAAAAGGATTGCATCCGGAAGACAAGGAGAGGTCTGCTTTCGAAATACAAGAAGCTGTAAAAAATGATGCTAAGTTTGATACCGAATTTAGAGTGATTTGGCCCTCTGGTGAGGTGAGAAACATTCGAGCTCTAGCTGATTTAGTTAAAGATGAAAAAGGTAACGCAATCAAAATGATAGGGGTAAACTGGGATATTACCGATGTTAAGAATTCTGAAAAAGACTTAAAACAAGTTAATCATAAGCTTTCAGTTATGAACGAAGAACTTTCTCAATTTGCCTATCGTACCTCTCATGATTTGAAGGCCCCTCTAATTACGAGTAAGCGACTTGCAAAATACCTTCTCAAAGACATTGAAGAAGGCAGTTTAGAGGAAGCAAAAAAAAATACCGCAAAAATTTTAAATCTCATGAACAAGTCAATTGTTTTAGTTGAAGATATTCTTTTGCTAGTCAAAGCCGATGTAAACTTGCAAGCTGAAGAAAGTATAGATCTGCACATAATCATGAAAGAGCTTAGTGAGCGGCTTGAACTTTTAGCAGAAGAAAACAGCTGCGAAATTCAGCAAGAAATAAAAGTCAAAGACAATTTAATTATACAAAAAGCAAGAATCACGCAGATTTTAGAAAATCTTATTTCAAATGGAATTAAATTTCGAAATGTAAATCAGGATAGAAGTTTTGTTAAAATCTCTATCAAGAAAGATGGTAACGATTTAGTTGTCATTGTTCAAGACAATGGAGTTGGAATTCCGAAAGATAGGTATTCTGAAGTCTACAAAATGTTTAAAAGGTTTCATTCAAAATTAAGTTTTGGTAGTGGGCTTGGAATGTCAATTGTTAAAAAACATGTAGACAGGCTAGGGGGAGAGATAGCTTTTACAAGTTCAGATGAAGGAACTCAGTTTAATTTACGCCTACCAGGAGCTTTTAAAAAGGAGAGTGTATGAATAAAATAGCAGTATTAATCGTTGATGATTGTAAGGAAGACAGATATTTGTTGAAAAGAGAGCTACATGACACTGGTTTGGATGTCAAAGTCTTTGAAAAAGCCGATGGTGAAGATGCTTTGAAGTACTTTGAAAACTATGAAGAAAACCGAAAAATACATCCTGAGGAATTTCCACCCTTAGTTATTTTTCTTGATGTTAATATGCCAAAAGTCGATGGTTTTACTTTTTTAGAGAGATACGCTGATCTAAAAAAAAGATTTCAACTTGATACATGTGTGGTGATAATGTTTTCGTCCTCTGAGAGGCCAAAGGATAGAGCAAAAGCTTTGTCATATGATTTTGTAGAAGGTTATTTAACGAAAGGAACAATTATGGGTGATGAGCTTGCAAATACCATAAAAAAAATCGCTACAAGGTAACTGTTTCTCTATTTTAAAGCGCTTAGTTATAGTAATGATCGTAGTACCACTCTAAAGAATAGGCATAGTCTTTCCAGTACTTTAAATTTTCTGAGTAAAACTTTTCTTTGTAAGCAGCATGAGAGGCTTGCAGGCGGTCGACTCTAAGCTGGGCTTTTTGTCGGTCTCCCTTGTACAAATACTTGGTGTAGTTTTCTAATATTGTGGGCCAATCAAAAGGAGATGTGTCACCAATCATAGACATGTCATCTGTAGCATTGTATCCAGGTATAAATTTAGCTAAGCGCATGCCGTAACTAAAGAAAGAGCTGCATTCTAAGCGGCCTTCTGTATGGTCTATAGTATATTTACAGGGTTGGTGATGGGCTCCTAGATTGTGAGCTACCTCATGACGCCAAAGGATTGAACCAATTAGGCTATGGTAGGGAGACATGAAGCCAGCGACTTGGGCATTGTTCACGCTGATTGCTTCTTGGGCCGCAGTGGTCGGCATACCAATGGCTATATTGACGACTCCAGGCTCAAAGTGCCTTCTTACAGAGCTTAGTTTGATAAGATCATTAACTTTTTGAGTTGAGCCGTCTGGATTTAAAGCTACAGAGATAAATTCTAAAGGGTTAGAATGGGTTACTAATTCAATTTCATTATTAAATTCATTTTGTAATTTTTCCAAAAGCGCATTTAGTTTTGATAGCATTGCGGGCCTAAGTTGATTTTGTAATGTTTGATCAACTGGTTGAGCAGGGCTGGTATTAATGTTTAGAAAATATTTCTTAAGTTCTATACTGGCTTTAGGTAAAGAAGTATTTACTATAAGTTTAACTCTGATTTTTGGTTTTGATGCTTTGACAGATTCCTTTTGAAAATTCTTAGAAAGATAGCTGACTGTGAAAAACTCGTTTTTAGTTTTATTTACCCAATTGTAACCAGGGTGTTTTCTTTCGAATATAGAAATCAGGCCATTGCTTTCTACTTTAAATTCACTAAAGTGCTCATCATTGTCTACTTGGAATCCGCAGAACTCAAACCAGGTTTTAGCGCATTCATGTAACTTGCAGGATGCTGTCATAAAGTAGTTTCTATCGGCTAGTATGTGTTTTGGTTGATTGGGACATCCTTGAGGTTTGAATATTATAATATTATCCCTATATTGAGGCAGGCCAGTGCTGCTCAGTTGCTTAAGGGTGTTGAGTGGAATGTGTGAGTATTCCAGTGGTGAATCGTCAGTGATAAAATTTATCTTGCCTAGATCAATTTCATTTTCATTGGCTAGCTGAAGAGAGTTTGATGAGTCTGTATTAGGTTCAAGAGACACATCATTATTTTTGTTTGGAGGGTTTGTTTCCTCGTCTATTTCTTCGTTCTTGTCTGGATCTTCGGATTCATTTTTGTCTTCGGTAGATGGGGTTTCTTTGGGCAGCAATGCAGACATGTCATCGGGAAGTTGCGGGCTTTGGTCAATTTGATTGTTGGGGGCAATTTCTTCAAGGAGGGAAGGTTGAGGGTCTTTTGTAAGTGATGGACTGCTATCAAGTTCTGGAATTGATTCGTCGCCTGCACTCTTCTCGTTACCGGAGGAAAGATCTGTCGAACCTGCTGATAGAGCGTTCGTTCTAAAAGAACTGTCAATACAGGAGCTCATTATTAGTACTGTAAAGATATATAAAAAGGCTTTTAACATTATTTTTCCCCTATTTACATTTTAGTACTTTTTTGAAAATTAAAGATTAAGATTTGATTAAATCAAGCTCTGGCAGCCTTGAATCTAGAAAAATATTTAGGGTCTAAGGTACCGGAGAGTGTCGTCTGGTCCAACCCGCTGAAGAAAGAATCCTTGGCCGACTTTTAATTCAAAGTCTGGATTCCAGCCACTTTGGACGTTGAATACTGGGTTGGCTTCACTGAATAGAGACGCCTGCCATCCGTTATCGGTCCAAATGAAAACATTGTCTCCGTTTTTTATGTCTTCGATATCAACGAGCTCCGATAATTTTGAGTCCTTAAAAAATTTCAAACCCATCATATTAAGACCTTTGACAACTTGGACTGTGTTTTCTGAATCTAAATTGCTATCGTAAAGTTGGCCTTTGAGGTACAAATGGTGGATATCATCTGCATTGCTGTTGGGTGGTTTTTTTGGAATGGTTACAAAGAAAGCGTCTCCATTTTTTATTTCAAAATTTGGTGACCAGCGAGCTTCGGTAATTGTTTCTCCCTCAAGAATCCAGCTAGCTGTAAGCAAAGAGGCGTTCCACTTTTGCTCCGATTGATTCCAGGTATAAACATTGCTTCCCGGAGGTAAGTTATTTAATCCCAGTATATTTTGTAAATTGTTGTTGTTGGTATTTGCTTCCGTTTCATCGTAGGGAAAAGATAGTAGGTAAAGCTTATCCCACTCTAGCTCGAGATGTATATAACCGTAGTAGTCAGCAAAGCCCTCAATAACACTTTCTTGGCTCGTTGCAGTATTGGAAATTAAAAGGAGTAACAAGATATTAAGCAAAAGTTTTGCTTTGAAAAAAAATTTCATATTGTAACTTTTACTAATTTACATTTTAAATAAAGTCAAAAATTATGAGCTACGGAAATCTTACTTGATCTTAAATTTAAAAACTATTCGCTTCAAACATATGTAGTATTTTTGATTACAGGGTCTTTTATAGCTATACACTAAAGAGATGTCTTTTGACTTTTTTTTGAATCTCTTATATTGCATTATTAATGCTTAGATTATTTATTACTTTGTGCGCATCTTTAGTTTTGTCTACTTCCTTTTCACAAGAGAATCTTAACGCTCATCAAGACTCACTAAGCTTTTGTGGAACAAAGGCAAATCAAAGCATATCTGCTCGTATAGATGGAGCTTCTGATCCGAGTCTTTTTTTACCGCCTTTTGCCGAAGGAAATATTAAAATAGCTATTATAAAACTCGATTTTGCTGACTACCAAGCTGATGATTTTAACGCCAGCTTAATCCCCAAGATGCACTCCTTAAAGCCTTATTCATTGAAACCAATGGTTGAGCATGTTTCTCGAGGCTTGCTTACTGTAGATAGTGAATATTTTTATCAAGAACTAGTCTATCCAGGTAATTTGGCTGCTGGCTGTGACACCCGCGCTTGGCAAAGTTTTTTAGCTGAAAATTTAAGATCCGATATTCTTGCAGGCAGCTCCCATATTCATGTAATTATTCCAAATCGTATTTCTTGTCAGTGGTCTGGTTTTATGGATACACCTTTTCGTGTGGGTTTTAGACCTTATCGGAATACATTTCAGGTATATTCACAACGTGAAGAAGACTTGGTTTACGTCTACGTCCATGAGATTGGACACACGTTTGGCTTAGGTCATTCTTCAGATAATAACTATGATCCATTACCTAATGTTTTTAATCGGGTGAGAAACTTTGTTAATACCTACGCCCGATATGATTATATGGGCTTAACTTTAACGACTCTTTCGCTTTTGCAAAGAGTTCGAGCGGGATGGATTTTTAAAGGCGAGGCTAATCCAGTTGATTTTCCTTTGGACCGTATTCCCACTATATCATTAAGCGATCAAAGTAAAATAGTAGATGCGTATGTGCTCGATGTAAATTCCAGTCTTGCTGATTGCCCGAGTGATCCTAGTATAGATTGTAGTCATGCATACCGTATGCCTTCTTTGGCTCGGCCTCTGCAAAGTTACTTTATTAGTTACCGCTCTTCTAAAGTGTTTAATGATATGACTTTAAGAGATGAATATACGAATGCTGTTTCGCTCGATAAATCAATTTATCCTCTTTTGAACGGCGCAGTCAATAGAATTATTAGCCTTCAAAAAAATCCTTCTATTGCGGTTAATTCTGATGGTGCGGAAGAGTTCGACTCTAAACTGTGGCATCCCACTGATGAACTCGACGAAAGAATAAATACTGCCGATAATAATTTTTCAGTTAAAGTGTTATCAGTAAATGATAAATATGCAAAAATAAGAGTTAAAACAGAGGTTGCAAGTTGTATTGAAAATGCTCCAACACTGACTATTGGCAACGAAGCTTTGCTTGACGAAGTTCATGGTCATAACAACCGCAGAAATTATACCGTGTTTGTTAGAAATAACGATTCTTTTAATTGTACAAGAAATATTGCTGTAAGGCTTCAATTGCCTCAAACAATTACCAGCTTGGATGGAGTAGAGGTGCAGTCTAATTCTTTAATTTTTGACTTAGATAATCCTAATACCAGTTTTGTAGAAAGACAGCGAAGTTTTGATCTAGAAATTAATGCTCTTAGGCAGTTTGTGCACCTTTTTCCAGAAGATCCAGAGTTACGAATCGAAATAATCGGCCAAGGTCAAGGGACTAATCCATTGGTACTTGCGCAGAAAAATTATACGATTAAAATAGATCGCAGTCATGTAAATAGTTTAAGGCTTGTTTACGCTGGTAGCTTTATGAATCCGCGTCCCAATAGCGATTTAATTGGCTATGCCGCTGTTATGGAGGGAGATAAAATAGAAATTGAAGCCCGGCTAGACGCTACAGCAGTTGAAGATTTACAAATTTGTTTGAAAACTATCGATATAGATATACCGTATACTCAAAGTTCTGTTTCGACATATCGAACGGCAAAATCGCGTTTAGATTATATACATTATGATCAATGTAAAACTATAAAAGCTGGACAGAAGTCAGTATTTTTTGAAATACAATCATTACAAGATTTTAATGACTATGAAGGCAGGGAAGAAGTTCTTTTTCAGGCCTCTGTAGAAGAGGGTAAGGATGTTGATTACATTTTTTCTCAAAATCTTCATGCTGTAGGTTTGTTCAATACCTCAAGTCAAGTGGCAAACGCAGATCAACTTTTTTTATACCCACCTAGGCATTCACAAAACTCGTCTGAAACACAAATGAGACTTGATTGGAAGGTTGAGTATGGCAAAAGTTATCAGATAGTCTATAGCGATGATGTTTCTCAGCTTGGTAGAAGTGCTAATTGGCAAACTTTATACACACAAAGCCCATTCATATACAGCCCAAATTCGTCTAATCCCGATGAGTATATACAAAACTTCGTAGGGATCCTTGATCCAGATATGTCAGCGCAAAGAGTTTATCGTTTGTTGATAGATCCTTAGAGGCAAATTATTTATAAAATATATTTTACTTAAAAGTAAAAGCTGCTTCAGAAGCTAAATGCTTACAAATATCCGTAGAATCTACCCATATCTTGTAGTTAAAGACTACACGTATTTGCAGAGTGATATCTTTGTTTTGGGTTGGGTAACTTTTGGGTAGCATTTTTGATATTTTATTCCAGGTCAAAGCATTTTTACTTTGGTAAAAAAAGAAATGCATAATACCAGGACAATTTCCTTTAGAGTGTTTTGTGCTTGAGCTTAGTTCGAATAGACTGTAAGGGGGCGGAACCTTTAGTGGTAATTCAAAATTTAAGTACTGATTTTTCTTGTTGTCTCGATCAAGTTCATGAAGATATTTTTTTAAATCGATTTTAATTTTTAAGTTATTCGTAAAGTCTTTTTGGATCGTAATTATTTTTCCAGTTGGTAAATTCTTGGGCTTAGTTGTGTAAAAGTAAATGGCAATTAAAAAAAAACAGCTAACTAAAAGAAGCGGCTTTGTTCTCACTTTTGTAACTATACTAAAAAATAAACTATTTTACATTTTTGGCTACAAGTTAGGTTTTGAATCTATGCTTCTTGGACCTCGGATTAAGCAGCTTTTTTACTATCAACCGACTTGAAATAACCATAAAAATCAGCAACTTGCGCTTTGAGAGGATTTTTTGATTCCCAGTTTAACATTTTTCTTAACTTGGAGGAATCTATTACTTTTCTTAAGGTGCCATCGGGTTTGCTTGTGTCATATAAAATTTTGCCACTGAAGCCAACAACGTCTGAAATCATATTGGCTAAATCTGCAATAGATATTTCTTCGCCCGAACCAACATTTAAAAAGTTTGCTTCGTTGTATTTTATCATGGCTTGATAACATATTTTTGCAAGTTCGTTTACTTCTAAGAATTCTCTTTTGGGTTTGCCGCTGCCCCAAATATTGATCTCAGACAAATTGGACATTTTTGCCTCATGGAATTTTCTTATAAGTGCTGGCATGACATGTGAATGTAGAGGGTCAAAATTATCTCCTGGCCCAAACAAGTTACATGGCATCAGTGATATATAGGGCACGCCATATTTTTTATTTAAATACTCACATAGCTTTAGGCCGCATATCTTAGCTAGGGCATATCCTTCATTAGATGTTTCTAATTTGCCACTTAAGAGTTGATCTTCTTTTATGGGTAATTCTGTGTATTTAGGGTATATGCAAGAGCTGCCCAAAAAGAGAAGTTTCTTTACTTTAGAATTAAAAGCACTCCAAATGACATTGGATTGTATCATTGTGTTCTCGTATAAAAACTCAGGAAGATTTTCTTTGTTCGCTAAAATGCCACCTACTCGGGCTGCGGCTAAAAATACATAATCAATTTTACTGTCTTTAAAAAATTCTTCAGTATCTTTTTGTCGGCATAAGTCTAATTCAGAACTACTTTTAAGGATTAGATTATTGTGCCCCTTGGCTTTTAGCTCTCTAACAATAGAGGAACCCACCATTCCGTTGTGACCGGCTACATAAATTTTGCTATCGAGATTCATTAAGCGGCGACTTTCAGGGAAGGTTTTTCATCTAGATAACTTAATATAGATCCGTGGTTAAGAACGATGTTCTCTACTGAGGGAAGTGAGTTGCTAAAATTATCAATATGTAGTTTGCATTTTAATCTATACATATCTGCGCAGACCATTTCTTTGCATAATTCATCTAACTTTATATCTGCTTGCCAATTTAGTTCGGATTTTGCTTTTGAGCTGTCACCGATCAGTAAATCCACTTCAGTTGGTCGGTAATACCGAGGATTGATTTCAATAATTTTAGAACCAGTAGCTGTATTAACAGCATACTCATTTTCATCTTTGCCATGAAATTCAATGTTTACGCCTGCATAACTAAAAGCCATTCTTGCAAAGTCTTTTACTGTGGTTGTTGTGTTTGTTGCTAATACATAGTCATCAGCTTTTTCTGTTTGTAGCATTTTCCACATGCCTTTAACGTAATCTTTAGCGTGACCCCAGTCTCTCTTAGCATCTAGATTTCCTAGGTATAATTTATCTTGAAGTCCTAATGATATTTTTGCAGCAGCTTGTGTTATTTTACGTGTTACAAAAGTCTCTCCTCTGAGTGGACTTTCGTGATTAAATAAAATTCCATTACATGCAAATATGTTGTAGGCTTCTCGATAGTTTCTTGAGATCCACAGTGCGTAGAGCTTGGCCACGGCATAAGGGCTGCGTGGATAGAATGGAGTCTCTTCTGTTTGAGGAATTTGTTGTACTTTTCCATATAACTCACTTGTAGAGGCTTGATAGAATTTAGTTTTGTTATTTAACTTTAAAAAGTTTATGGCATCTAAAAATCTCAAGGTACCAAGGGCATCTACTTGCGCTGTGTATTCTGGGCAATCAAAACTAACTCTTACGTGAGATTGTGCTCCAAGATTGTATATTTCGTCAGGTTCTATTTGGGCTAATATTTTAATGATGCTACTTGAGTCGCTCAGGTCGCCATAGTGAAGGTGAAATCTTGATTTTAAATCTTGATTATTGTATATGGGGTCGACACGATCCGTGTTGTTTTGGCTGGCTCTTCTTTTTATGCCATGAACAATGTAGCCCTTGTCTAATAATAATTTTGCAAGATAGGCTCCATCTTGTCCTGTGATTCCCGAAACTAAGGCGACTTTATTCTTTTTGGTCATGTTATATATTTCGGTATTTTAGCTATTAATCTAATAAAGATTTTGACGACTTGCTTAGAGCTAAATATGCTTAAAATATGTCAATAAATGCTCTATTTCTGAATTTACCGTTACTTAAGCAAGAGAATATTAAGCAGCAATTTCAAGATAAGCACAGAGTTAGTTGTTTTGTTGAGAGCTCTATAGAGGATTTAAAAATTGATTCTTCGGACTTAGACTGTTTGTTTGTGGCTCTTTCTGAGGTGGTGGATAAAAGTCTCTTAGATCGCCTACCGAAACTTAAATATTTAGGTGTTTGGGGATCAACTCTTAAGAATATTGATGTTGATGAATGCAAGAAGAGAAATATTCACATATCTAACGTTCCAGAATACTGTGATTTTGAAACAGCGGAGTTTATGTTTTCCATGCTTTTGAATCACCAACGAGTTATCCTGCCTGATCCAATATCTTTAGGTGGAAAAAAATTAGGTATCATTGGCATGGGTTCAGTGGCCCAAGAGTTTGCTCTTTTGGCAAAAGCTTTTAATATGGAAGTTACTTACACTTCAAGATCGGAGAAAAAACTTGATGAGCGCTTTTCTTCGATTTCGACTCGTTCTAAAATATCTCTTTTGCAAGAGGCTGATTATATTCTGTTGTCAGTGCCGCCTAACACCTGTGTTTTAAATGATGAAGAGCTTGGATATTTAAAAAAAGGAACTGTTATAATTTCTGCCTGTTTAGGTGAGACTGTAAAAGCGTCGGCTCTGAAAGAATGGTTAGATAAGGACAATGGCTTTTGTCTTTTCGATGCTTATGCAGCCCAATCTTATAAAAGTTTTCTAGATTATAGAAATATTCATGCCAGTGATCGATTTGCCTTTCTGTGTAAGGAGTCTGTAGAAAGAATCAATCAAATTGTATTTACAGATTTTTTAGCATATTTAAATAAGGTACAATAGGAGTTATTAATTATGCGTAAAATTTTTTTAATATACTTAGTTTTTCCAATAATCGCTTTGTTAGCTGCTCCTTCAAAAAACAGCAAGACCGCTAAGTCGGATAAAATACATTTCGCTAACTTCTATAATAACGCGCCTATTTTACTTGAGGTAGGGGATATGCCACATTCTCCTATGTTTATCATTCTGGAACAAGACGGTCGAATTCAAAGTCTCAAAGCAAAAGATGCCATAAAAGTTGAATCAGGAGCCTGGAGAGTCGAAGAAGGAAAGCTTATTTTACATTTAGTTATTTTTAATGCTTTTTCTTGCGAGGAAGAAGGACCTTGTTTTTTGTATTGGCCTGCTCACCACGAAATTCCCTTGGGAGCGGATACAAAAAAGATAAGCTTCAAGAGCAAAGAAACAAAAGTTATAAAATTAAAATGGACTAAGAAATAGCTCAATAGAGAGCAATTTTAAGTTATGGCTCTAAGCCTTGCCACTCTGTCTTCTGTTGGTGGGTGGGTCGAAAAGAGTGAGCGAAATGACTTACCCGAAAGCGAGTTTACAATATATAAGTGGGAGGCTGCTTCACGGTTCATCAGTGAAGGTCTTTCGGCGGCTTGCTCTCTTAGTCTTGGGTCTGAAATCTTAAGAAGTGCACTGGCCAGTCCTTCGGGATTGCCTGTGAGTTTAGCTGCAAAGTGGTCTGCTCCAAATTCCCTAGTTCTGGATATGGCCATTCGAATAAGAGTGGCAGCCATAGGGGCGACCATGGCACTGACCAAGACCATAATAGGATTTCCTCTGGATTGACCTCGATTGCCTCCAAAGGCTCCCATAAATCGCATCATATTAGCTAAAAACATTATGGCACTTGCAAAGCTGGCCACAATTGCTGAAATTAAGGTATCTCTATTGGCAACGTGTCCGAGTTCGTGGGCCATAACTCCTTCTAGTTCGCTTTCGGTAAGCATATTACATATGCCAACAGTTGCTGCCACGGCCGCATTTTCTGGGTTGCGGCCAGTTGCAAAAGCATTTGGTGTTTGGTCGGGAATTAAATACACTTTAGGCATTGTCATATTTTTCTTGCTGCACAATCTTTTTACCATTTCGTAAAGACCAGACTCGTGGCCTGGTGCCACTTCTACAACTTTGTGCATTTTTAAAATAATTTTATGAGAAAACCAATAGCTAAAAAAATTGATACCGATGCTTATAACAAGGGCAATAAGCATTCCTGTTTGGCCGCCGAGCATATTGCCGACAAAAATAAAAAGAGCCCCAATAGCTGCTAATAAAAAAGTAACTTTTATATTCGACATAGACTTATAATAGGCTTTTTTAAGAATTTTGAGAAACAAAATATAACAAAAAAATGCTCTTTAATTGAGAGTAAAGACATAAAAATCAATAACTTAGATTTTTCTCGGAAGCTTTTTAGGGCTAAAACTCCAAAGAGCGGGCACAAAGTTTATCTAGGTATAATCTTTCAGAAAATGAAAGGGCTCAAAAAAAAATTAGGTGAGTGAGTCGTTGAGCTTAATGAGCTCTTCTAAAGTTGTTTCTATTTTAGTATTTAGATCTTCTAACTCTTTGCTGAGCTCTGTTAGCTCGGGGCCATGTTTGCCTTCTGAGGAAAGCTTAAGCAATAATTGGTCTTTTTGTTTTTGTTCTTCTTCTAGTTTGTGCAATCTCTTTTCGAGTTTTTTTATTTTGCGCTCGCTGTATTTGTTGTTGGACTGAGATTTAACTTGGGGAGCTTTTTCTTTTTTTATTTTGACTTCTTCTTGCCAGCCAATCTTTTCTAAGAATTCTTTGTAGCGTCCTTCAAAAAGGCGAGCATGGCCTTCGTGGAATATAATCAGACGGTTGGCTAATCTTTTGAGCATGCCTTCGTTGTGGGTAACTAAAATAACAGCTCCAGGAAATTTGGCAATTTCATGGGTGATGGCTTCGATTGATTCCATGTCCAAGTGGTTGCTTGGTTCATCAAGGAGCAAGACGTTGGCCTGACGGGCAAGAGTTTTGCCTAGTAAAACTCGACTTTGCTCACCTCCCGATAAAACTTGAATTTTCTTTTTGGCGTCATCTCCAGAAAACATCATGGCTCCACATATGGCTCTTACTTGGCTGATGCTTAGATTGGGGTTGTGTTCGGTAACCTCTTCAATAATTGTATTTTCTGGCACTAAGTCTTTTCTATGTGTTTGTTGGTAGTAAGCTTGTTGCGCACTTGGGTGCATGACTGTTTCGCCATTTAGGGCTTTTAAGTCTCCGCTTATTACATTTAACAAGGTGCTTTTGCCTTTGCCGTTTTTGCCGATAATAGCAATGCGATCTTTGGCGTTTAGTTCAAAGGAGAGATCTTGAAAAAGAGTGGGAGATTCTTGAGTGTAAGCAAAGCTAAGGTCTTTGACACGCATAAGGGTCTTGGCATGAGTTTCTTTATATTGAAATTCAAAACCTAAGCTTTGTTCCTCTTCTAGGGCATCGGCAACTTGCATTTTTTCTATTTTCTTAAGCCTTGATTGTGCTTGAGTGGCTTTGTTGGCCTGGGCTCTAAAGCGATCAACAAACTTTTGCATGTGTTTGATTTTTCTTTGCTGAGCTTCTCGGGTCTTTTCGAAGATTTCTTCGTCTAAATCGAGCTGTTCATAATATTTTAGAGTGCCCCCTTTTATTTTTTTAAGTTTAGAGCGATGAATGCCCATTGTGTGAGTGCAGACAGAATCCATGAATTCGCGGTCATGTGTGATCAGAATAATTTCGCCGTCAAATGATTGCAAAAATTTTTGCATCCAGCGCATGCTCAGAATGTCTAAGTAGTTGGTTGGTTCATCTAAGACAAGTAAATTTGGTCGGCGCAAGATGGTTTTACATAGATTGATTCTTAGTTGGTAGCCACCAGAGAATTGATTGGGGTTTTTTTGCAAATCTTCTTGATTGAAGCCGAGTCCAAAAAGAATTTTTTCGGCTTTGTAGAAATCATATTTTTCTTCTTCACTTAAAGCGAGGCAAGATTCTTCGAGCAAAGTGTCTTTGCTAAAGTGGATGTGTTGATCGAGGTAACCAAGAGAATAACCCTTAGGAATAATAATTTCGCCTTTGTCCGAAGCTTCTTTGCCCATAATAATTTTGGACAGAGTGGACTTGCCACTGCCGTTGCGTCCCACAAGGCCAATTCTTTCACCTTGCATTATAGAGAAGGTCACGCCAGAAAATAAATCTCGACTGCTGTAAGATTTTCCTAGATCAAAGACTTGAATCACGTTTATTGTTATAGCATGAAAGTTCTTTTTTTATGTACAGGAAATTCTTGTCGAAGCCAAATGGCAGAAGCTTTTGCTAAAGCTTTAAAGAGTGATAAGCACGAGTTTTTTTCTGCCGGAATCAAAAAACATGGAATGAATCCCTGGGCGGTTAAAGTAATGAAGGAGGCAGGTGTTGATATGCAAAGTCAGCACTCTAAAACAATTGATGAAATAAATCTAAGCGAAATGGATCTTGTGGTAAGTGTTTGCGATCACGCTCAAGAAAGCTGTCCTGTGATACCGGGGGCTAAAATTTTACATCAAGGCTTTGAGGATCCTCCAAAACTTGCTGAAGGCTTAACGGATTCTATAGAAATCTTTAATGTTTACGCTCAAGTGCGCGATCAAATAAAAAGCTTTATTCAGCAGAGCTTTTAAATCTCAATTTGCATGCCAATCTCCACCACTTTGCTGTGAGGGATTTGATAGTAAGTAGTTGCTCTTTGAGCGTTTCTTGTCATAAAAGAAAAAAGCATTCCCCTCCATAGGCTTAGTCCAAAATCTTTTTTAGGAATAAGAGTTTCTCGACCAATGTAGTAAATGACACTTTCGTAGTCTATTTCTAGACTTTGACAAATCTTTTTTAGATAGTATGGAATATTTGGGTTTTGCATAAAACCAATGCGAATAATAGCTCGATCAAAATTTTCATTGTCTCGAATAATTTCGATTCGATCCTTACTGGCAACATGTGGGACTCTCTCCGTAGTAAGGGTTAAAAATAAAATTCGTTTGTGAATCACTTTGTTGAATTTTAAATTATTAGTAAGGGCCGGTGGTAGGCCGTCACTATTGCTTGTTAAATAAACTGCGGTTCCGTCTACTTTGAGAGCTTTGGCTTCATCAATTAACTGCTCTAAGTCTTGAGCGTGAGGATGTTTTTTGCGAATAAGGACCCCAATTAAACGTCGGCCAGTACGCCAAGTGGTCAGTAATGTGAAAACCACAATGGCTACGACTACCGGAAACCATCCGCCATCAAAGAACTTGGCTGCATTGGCTCCAAAAAAAGCTAAGTCTATTGGCAGAAAAAATCCAACAAAAGCGCAAACCCCTAGTGTTGGCCACTTCCATTGGGTGCGAGCTAAGTAGGCGATTAAAATAGTAGTAATGATCATTGTCATTGAAACGGCTATTCCATAGGCAGCCGCTAAGGCTCCTGAAGATTTAAACATAATAACTAAAAAGATAGTGGCGATCATAAGGATAAAATTAATTTGGGGAAGGTAGACTTGTCCCGCTTCATCTTCGGAGGTGTGAACAACCCGAAAGCGTGGTGAAAAACCTAGTTGTATAGCCTGAGTTGTGATCGAAAACACACCTGATATAACAGCTTGCGAAGCGATAACAGTTGCCATAGTGGCTAGAACAATAAGAGGGTAAAGCAACAACTTTGGAATCAGTTCATAAAAAGGATTGCTGATAGCTTCTGGATTGGCAATAAGTAGAGCTCCTTGCCCGAAATAATTTAGAGCAAGGCAAGGGAGGGCAACAGTAATCCATGTGATTCTGATTGGTTTTTTTCCAAAGTGTCCCATGTCGGCATAGAGCGCTTCGCCTCCAGTAACAACTAAAAAAACAGCGCCAAGTGATAAAAAAGCAGACATGCCATTGTTGGCAAAATACTCGATCGCATAGCGAGGGTTGATGGCCTCAAAAACTTGCGGGTTTTTAACAACGCTAAACAAGCCGAGTAATCCCAAAGTTGAAAACCAGACAACCATAATGGGGCCAAAGATTTTTCCGATCTTAGCGGTGCCACCTTTTTGGATAGAGAAAAGACCAATTAAAATAACAATTGTAATGGGAATAATATAGGGTTCAAAAAATGGAGTGGCGACTTTAAGGCCTTCCACGGCACTGAGTACCGAAATAGCTGGCGTGATCATGCCATCTCCATAGAGTAGGGAGGCGCCGACCAGTCCTAATGCGATTAAGGCATTGCGGACTTTTAAATTTTGACTTGGAACTTGCAGGCATAAGGCCGAAAGAGCCAGTTCGCCCCCTTCGCCTTTGTTGTCTGCTTGTAATATGAATACAATGTATTTCACGGAGATAACACAAATGAGCGCCCAAAAAATTAAAGAAAGAACACCGTAAACGTTCGCAGTATTTAAGGCGAGACCATGTTCTTCCATAAAGCATTCACGAAAGGCATATAGGGGGCTGGTGCCAATGTCGCCATAGACAATTCCAAGTGAGGCGAGGCAAAGAGCTTTGAGTTTGCTTTGGTGCTGAGCTGACATATTTATTAAGGATAAACGATCTTTCTAACTGAGCAAAAAAAGCTTCTAGCTTTTGATCATGTCTGCGTCATGAAAGTGCTGAAAAGAGCATTTTTTGCTAGGCTGCGGCTCATGTTAAGAGCTTGGATTTCATTTTTTTATTTCACATTAGTTCTAATGCCTTTTTTGTCGCAGGGAGCAGAGGTTGACCCTAAACTTTTTGCAGCTGCGGGTATTCATGGGCACTCATTTAGAGTTTGTGAGGAGGCTTTTGCTCAGCCAGAGGAAGAGCTACCTGTGCAAGGAGTCGTTGACGAGAACGATCTTGATGGAGATGTGTTGTTTTTGTGGAGAGACAGTAAGCGTTTTGTCGTTCAGGCTGACGAAGAGGTTTTCACTGCTTATGTTCATTCAGATAAACAGTTACAGTTTCTAAGATCTTTAGAGGGAGTGAGTGATGACTTGAAGCTTGTTTACAAGCCTAAAAACGGAGAAAATATTTACCGCGTAAAAGTTAAAGATGGTATTGAAATACAATCTTTGATTCAGCAATATAATTCTGCAAGTGCTGAATTACAGGCTGATGGTGAAATGATTGCGTATTCAAGTTATGTTCCTAAAGTAGAGAATGCAGCCCAAGCTACTGAGTCTCAAGAACAGTCGCCTTTATCTGGTGGCGAAAATATTTTTGACAGATCCGAAGCTCAAGCTAAGTATTATTTAACTAGATATGTAAATGTTCGTTTTAAATCCAATCTTAAAATAAATGATTTAAAGAGTGTTGTTCAAAAATCAGGAGCTGAAGTTGATCGCCAGTATGATTTTGCTAACTTTTTTAGATTAAAGCTTCCAAAGGGCATTCATCCTCTTGAATACTGTGAGTTGTTACGAAGTAAATACGGTGACTCTTTTGAAAGTGCTGAGCCCGACTTAATTCATCGCTCTAGAAAAGCTCCACAAGCTGTAGGTAACTTTGGAGACTTAATTCATTCAACTGTTGAAGGTGGGACGAATAAGGATTCCGACCCAACTAATCTTTTTGAGTTGCAGTGGTGGTTAAATAGTCAAGAAGGATTTTTACCAGAGCATGTTGCAAAAGATGCTGATATTGGAGCTCTTGATGCCTGGAAATACTCTGATGGGACAGGAGCTGTCGCGGCTATTATTGATGATAGTTTTGAAGTAAATCGACCTGAGTTTGAGGGAAGAGTGATAGACCCTATCTTTTTTAATGAAATGACTGAGGATGTTGCACCGACTGATGGCACTCAAAGACATGGCACTCCTGTTATGGGGTTAATAGGAGCAAATGATGGCACTGAAAGTGGGTTTAAGGGAGTGGCTCCTGGAATAGGCCTTGTTCCAGTGAAAATTTCTTTAGGTGTTGCCGATTCTGATATGGTTGGTCTCTTTCAGTATGTTAGTGAAAGAGCTGATATTGTAAATAATAGCTGGGGACCCCCTCCGGTATACGCACCTATTTCTGATTTAATGAAAGAACATTTTTATCATTTAAGTCGCTACGGCGGTCGCAGTGGACGCGGTCTTGTTATTGTTTTTGCCGCAGGCAATTGGGCTTCTCCTATACAGTCGTTTTCGAATGAGTTGTTGCCATGGTTCAATGGACAGGGCGTGGAAGTAAGCGCCGGACCCATTGAAAATGGTATGGCGGCTAATCCTAATGTAATAGCCGTTGGTGGAGTGAGTAGCTTAAACAAACAAATTTATTATTCAAGTTTTGGCTCTGCAGAACCGGGGGTGGCACAAATATCTGTTGCAGCTCCCACTTCAAATGGACCTGTTTTTCCAACTCCTAAGGTTATGCCCGGCGCGCCGATCTTCTCGACCGATAATTATATTTCGAATAGTGGTTACGCAGATGGAAGTAAGTATGCTCGTTTTGGTGGAACCTCTGCTGCTGCTCCTGTTACAACTGGAGTCGGTGGTCTGGTGATTGCGCAAGGTTATGATTTAGCTTTAGAGCTGCATGGTCATGAGGTGAGAAAGATTTTAGAAATCAGCGCCCAGTTTATTGAAGACAAGGAAATAAACCCATGGAGAGAATTAGCTGTTCATCCACAGTCTGGTTTGGGCACCTCTCAAGGAAGGGAATTGATTCCAGTTTTTGGTCATGGAAAAGTTGATGCTGGGCGAGCATCTACAGTCACGCAAAATTGGAAAGCGATTAAGGCTCAGGCTAAAGAAATCACTTTTAAAAGTATTAACCTTGAATTTAAATTTCTTTCTAAGAAGGCAAGAGCTGAGCGCAAAAGGTGGAAAAAACATATAGAGGATTTTTCTACATCAATGGCCCCTGATTTAAAATTCTTAGCCAGCTTAGAGAAAGAAGATGTTTTTCGCTACTTGTTTGCAATCACTCTTTACCAATATGTACTTAAATCTGTGGCTCAATCTTACTTAGAACCAATAAACGGACATCAAAGTTTCGGATGGAAACGTCGTCTTGTTGGTAATAGTTCAGTTCTTGTTGATGCGATGATTCAAGGTTCAGATTTACAGCCTTTAGCTCGTCATAAATTTATCAAAGGCATTTTGAATCTAATTCTTTGACGCTATAAATTGCTTTTTTTAACGTAAAATAAGGAAATGCTTAAAAGTATTTCCTTATCGTTAGTTTTTGTATTGCTTAGTTCATGTGGCGGCTCAGTTAGTTCGGGGGGAGGCAGCACTCCTCTTGGTAATGGGGTTGAATTTGATTCGGTGTTGTCTGCAGGAGATAAGGCTGGATCTAGTGTTGCTATTGAAGGTGCAGTGGTTGTAGTCGGTGCGCCAGGTGATACGGGAGACGAAGGAGCGCTTTATGTTTTTCGTGAAAATTCCGCTGGAGTTTTTGAAGAAGAAGCAAAGCTTAAATCAAGTGACATTGGAGCCGGTGATAATTTTGGCTTAACTGTTGCCCTTAGCCCTAACTTAATTGCAGTGGGAGCTCCTGGTCACAATAGCGGCAGTGGCGCAGTTTATTTGTTCAGGTATAGCTCTGGAGCTTGGGTTGAAGAAGAAAAATTAGAAGCCTCCGATGGGGCGGCTGGTGATGCTTTTGGTAAAAGTTTAGCCTTGGACGTTTCTTTGTTAGCTGTCGGAGCGCCCGATAAAAATTCTTCAGAAGGCAAAGCTTATGTTTTTGAATATGCCTCAGCTCTTTGGGCAGAGGTTGCTGATTTTAGCGCGACTACAGCTGTTGGCGGTGGCGAGTTTGCTGCGGATTTAGCAGTAGATTTATCAAACAATCGAGTGGCGGTTGGTAACGGTGGTGAAAGTGTTGCTCCTCATTCTTTTGCAGGCGCTGTGTATATTTTTGAAAAAAATCCTACTTGGAGCTTTCAGCAAAAATTCACGCCTGCTGCTGCAACAACCGGAACACGCTTTGGATTTGCTTTGGATATAGGAGTCGACCGTGTTGTTGCGGCTTCTCCAAATAACGAAAGTGCTTATGTTTTTGAATTTGATGGAACAAGCTGGAATGAAACAGCGACCTTGGCGCCAGCAGACAATGTATCTGGAGATCGTTTTGGTGAAAAGATAAGAGTGTTGGCAGACTCAGTATTAATTGGCACTCCCTTTAGAGATGAAGATTCAATGCTTGATAGTGGAAAAGCATATCTTTTTGAATACGATGGCAGCTCTTGGAGTGAGGTCGATGATTATATTGATCAAACTACAATTGCTGGAGCTGGCTTGGCGACTTCGATAGACCTTTCAGCGGGACATGTGATTTTGGGAGCTCCAATGGCAGATGGTACAAAGGGTGCCTTTTACATATTTTAGTCGCTAGCCGTCTAAGAGCTAGCAATGCTTTAACTTTCTTGTGGCTTATTATTGCTGAATAAAGCGATTTTTTGAGCTTAACACCCAGCTAGATATGAGCTAAATTGGCCAATTGGTTATGACTAATATAATTTCTAAGCGAATTTCTGATTTAACTCCTTCGGCCACAGTGCAAATGTCTTCGAAGGCTCGTGAGCTCCGAAGAATGGGGCATAAAGTTATTAACTTGAGTATTGGAGAGCCTGATTTTGCTTCTCCCGCAAGCGCCAAGCAAGGTGTTCTTAAGGCTATCGATGATGGCTTCACACACTATAGTCCAGTTCCTGGTTTTCTTGATGTGCGCGAAGGGATATCTAAAAAATTAAAAAAAGAAAATGGATTAGATTTTACGGCCGATGAAATTTCAATTTCTACTGGAGCTAAGCAAAGTCTTTATAATTTGTTTATGGCTCTTGTTAATCCCGGTGATGAAGTACTTTTACCTACTCCATATTGGGTAAGTTATATTGCTCAGGCTCAGTTGGCGGGCGCAAAAGTTGTAGAGGCGCCCACTTCTTTTGAAAGTCATTTTAAACTAAAGGCTGAAGATTTAGACAAATATTTAACAAACAAAACAAAACTGTTGGTGTTTTCTTCACCGAGTAATCCGTCAGGAATGCTTTACAGTGAAGAAGAATTATCCGCATGGGTTGAGGTAATCAAAAAGTATCCTAAGCTAATTGTGGTAAGTGATGAGATCTATGAATACTTAAACTACACTCAAGCGAAACATCAAAGTCTCGCTAGTTTTGAGGAAATTAAAGATAGAGTGATTTTAGTAAATGGTTTTTCTAAGGGCTTTGCCATGACTGGCTGGCGGCTTGGATACTTGGCTTCTAAAAATAATGAAATTGTAAAGGCTTGTAATAAATTACAAAGTCAGGCTACTGCGGGGACTTGCACAGTGGCCCAGAAAGCTGCGCTTGCTGTGTTAAATGCTGATCGTAGTGAAGTGACAGCTATGAAAGAAGAATTTTCGAAAAGACGTGATTACATTTTTCAGGAAGTATCGGCACTTCCTGGCTTTCGTTGTCATAAACCAGATGGAGCCTTTTATCTTTTTCCTGATATTCAAGAGCTACTCGAAGAAGAAAAACAACGTTTTCGTTCTGATTTAGATTTTTGCACACAACTCCTTGAAAAGGCGCATGTGGCAACGGTGCCAGGTTCGGCATTTGGGCTTGCAGGAACCATAAGAATTTCTTATGGCTCTTCTATGTCAGATTTAAAAGAAGCCGTTAAACGTCTAAAGTCTTTTTTAGCACGCTAAATTTTAGTCACAAAAAAGCCCAAGAGTAGAAACACTCTTGGGCTTTTTTTTATTTAGATTTTTTACTTTAATCTAAGACAATTTCCATTTCATCAAGCAATCTTTTATCTTGATAGACGATGTCTAGAACCCACAACACATAACGAGAATCTACAAGGATTGATCGCACATTACTATCAAAGATATAATCGCTATACATTGAAGTTGATTCGCCATCAAAAAGAAGGCCCATAAGTTCGCCATGGGCATTGAGTCCGGCTGAACCTGAGTTGCCATTGGTGGTGTGCACGTTGGCCAAAACATCGATAGGCACTTTGGCCGTGTGGGGGTCAAAGTAATCTCCCATTTCGCCGGTTGCATAAGCGTCCCTAACTTCTTGTGGTAAATGAAATTCTTCATCACCCTCTTTGTGCTTGGCAATCATTTCGTCGGTGTAAGTAAAAGCCGCGTAGGCGCCACCAGTGCTTAGCTTTTTACCACCCACAAGACCATAGGTGATTCTAAGTGTGCTGTTCGCGTCGGGCCAAAGCATTTGCTCTTTGCTGCTTTTGTAGGCTGTTAGAGCCTTCATGTATTGATCATAAACGCTTAGGGCTAGGCCGTTGTATCGATCGTAATCAGCATGCCAAGCGGCAATAGTCGGTTTGAGTTCTACCGCTAATTTTATGACTGGACTTTTGTGATTTGCGAGCACACTTTCTAGAAAGTCTGCTTGAGAGGTTGCAGCATCAAAAAGTTCAAGCTGCGTCTCTAAGGTGTCGATACTATTGTCGGCGTAAAGAGTCTTTATTTTATCTTCTAAATTTTCAGCAAAGTAACGGCTTATGGTTGGATCTTTTTGTTTGCTTTTAGAGCTTAAGTAATTAAGCACTAAGGCTTGATCAATACGTCGATCAAAAGAAGAATGGCGGCCCGCAATGCGGTCACGCAAGTCACGCCAGTTTTTTTGGCGATAGCTTAAGTCTCTTTCAATGTCTGCTTTAGGAAACTCCTCTGCCATTCTAAGAAGATTAACGGCGTAGTTAAGCAGGTAAGATCTTCTACGAGAAAACAGCCCCTCTATGGCGCCCCATTTTTTGTCGAGAGTTAGTTCTTCTTTGTGCAGTTTTATTAAATCTGCTTTTAAGTCTCCATATGTTTTTTGATCGGGATCAATTACTTCGAGCCAGGCAAAAAAGTCATCTTCTTCTTTTTGCTTAAGATTTAGATAATCTAGTTCTGTAAGCATTTGTCTTTCTTCAGTAAGTTTTTTAATGTAGTTGCGTAGGCCATTAATACTACTAGCTGCTTTTTTCTTTAAAGTAGCATCTTCATTGCCCAGTTTAACCAAGACCACTTCGTCGGCTTTCATTTGTTCAATGTATTTAGGGTTGGCTACATTAAATTTATGTTTTACCTGAGCCGCTGTTTTTAGGCTATTGGTGCGACCTGGGTAGCCAGCAACAAAAATAAGATCATTGGTTTTAAGGTTGCGAGCCGAAACTTTTAAATGTTGGGGATTTTGGTAAGGCTTATTGTCTTTAGCAAAAGCAAGGGGCTTTCCACTTGGGCCAACATAGGCTCGTAAAAATCCAAAGTCGCCAGTGTGTCGAGGCCACATCCAGTTGTCCGTGTCTCCGCCAAAGTTGCCAACACCTTTTGGCGGTGCAAAAACAAGGCGAATGTCTCTTAATTCAAATTGCTTTAAAAGGTAAAATTTCGTTCCGCGATAAAAAGGCACAACTTTAAAACGCTTGCCTTCGTCAGCATTCTCGCCGCTTTCGATTTGGGCTATTTTGCGATCAATGGCTTTTGTGATTGCGCTAGGGTCACTGAGTCCTTGTGTGGCAGCTAAAATGACATTTGTTATTTCTTCGAAAGATTCTGTTACAAAAATTCTTTGACTCGCTGGAGCCGGTAGTTCTTCGGCTAAGCTTTTGGCTTGGTAGCCATCTTCAAAAAAATCTTTGCCTATAAGATCTTTGTTTAAACCATTTTTGGCAAAGTCGGCTGGAATTTTTGCCGGGTCGACATTGTGCACATTGGTTAGATGATTAAGAATGCCGCCTATGCAGTGATGGTTTGTAATAATGAGGCCTGTTTTAGAAACAAAGGATCCCGAACAGTAACCAAGACTTACAACAGCTTGTAGCAGTTCTGAGGATGGCGAAGCAAATTCTTCGGGGTCGATTTGAGCCCCTAGCTTGTTTAAGACTTCGGCCTGAGCTTTTATTTGATGGGGCATCCACATGCCACCAGGGTTGACAAATTCAGCTGATTTTTGGCAGTAGCCAAGTGTTAGCCCAAGGCTTAAAAACATCGAAAAAAGAACACAAATATAAATAGGTTTTTTCATTTTTCCCTCCCAGAAAATATTCCCCCATTTAGCTTGCTAAAAAAAAGTTATCATTAGCAAGCTGAAATGGCAAGTCAAGCTAAGGCTAGAGCATGCCTGAGCCAGGGCCTGGTTGAATATTAGTTGGAGGATTTGATACAGGCAGTATATTCGTTTCTGTTTGTTGTGAGGCAGGAGGAGCAAGACTTCTTTCACAAGAAGCTCCAATGATTTCAGGCGTGCCCTCAACAATCGTCATTTCATCGAGGATTCTTCGCGTATTATAAACTTCCTCAAGAAGCCAGAGCATAAATCTAGAATCCATATATATAGCACGAACACCGGAACCAAATGTGTAATCGCTATACATTGACGTTGCTTCTCCATCAAAGAGTAATCCTGCTAGATGGCCAAAAGCATTTAACCAAGGAGAACCAGAATTGCCGTTGGTAATGTGTACATTGGTAATTCCGTTGACAGGAACTTTGCCTGTGTGTGGATCGATATATCTACTTTGATTTTGTTCAGCGGCTGCCGCGATGACTTCCTTGGGAATATCAAACTCTTCCGATCCCGCTTGGTGTTTTGCGAGCATTTCATCTAAATAGGTAAAGGGAGGAAGGAATGTTCCGTCTTGAAGACGCTTGCCTGTAATTAGGCCAAAAGTTATTCGTAGAGTTGAGTTTGCATCTGGAGCTAAAAGTTTGCCTTGTGAAGCTAGGTAAGCTTCGAGAGCTGCAATGTAGCGAGAGTTAGTGTCTAAGGCTGAGCCCTTTAAAGCAAGACTTTCTTGGCGGTTTTGCTGTAGTTGTTCTTGTAACTGTAGAGCAACATTAAATATAGGGTGCTCATGATTTTCTAAAGTTTGTGCAAATTCATCATTAGTTGTGGCACCGATATATAGATCTATTCTGGCTTCAAGTGTTGCTAAGCTTTGACTGTTAAACCAAGAAGCAACTGTTGTTTCTATATAGCCTTCTTCGTTAATTTTTTCAGCTTCAAACAAAGTTGTTAATAGAGAATTTGAAGGATCATTTGCAAATATCTCTTTTACAGCGGCGCTTAAAAGAGCAATGTCAATTTTATCATCATAGCTAACAAAAGAGCCGCTTATTCCGTCCCGAATATTTTGCCAATTTTTTTTTCTGTAATACAAGCTTCGTTCAGAATCTTTTTTTACGGCCTCTTCGCTTAGTCGCATGTACGTTGTAGCAAGATCTATTAAACTGGATGCAGATGTGAATTTATTTAAGGCTTTCCATTTGGCTTCGAAAGCTTCTTTTCTATTTTGTAATTCTTCTAGATCATCTTTTAAATTTCCAAATTTCCTTTCGGGATCATTTTGGGCAACCCATTCCAGAAAAGCCTCTTCAGCTTTTTGTTTTTCTTGCGTGAAAGCTAAATCAGTTAGCATTTTTTGGGCTCTACTTAGCTTGTTTATATAGTTGGCCAAAGTACCCCTTCGGCTGGCCACTTTGCTAGCTAATTCCGGATGCTGTTCTGCTAATTGTGCAAGTAGAGCATCGGTTTTTTTCATGCGTGCGATCTTGTCTGGAGTTTCTTGGTCAAAATCTCTAGCGACCTCAGCAGCAGTATTAAGTTGATTTGTTGTTCCGGGGTAGCCTGCAACAATACTTAAGTCGCCAGGTTTTTTGGCGGCGGCTGATATTTTAAGGGCATGTGGATTATTAAATGGGACATTGTCTTTTGAGTATGCAGCAGGCTTGCCGTCTCTTCCTACATAGGCACGTATGATTCCAAAATCACCGGTGTGACGAGGGTACATCCAATTATCGGTGTCGCCTCCAAAAAATCCAACACCTCTTGGTGGAGAAAAAACTAAGCGCACATCGCGAATTTCAAACTGTTTTAGCAAATAAAACTTTGTTCCTCGGTAAAAAGAAATGACCTTAAATCTTTTACCGTTTTCGATGTCTTCGTCATCTTCAATAAGAGCAATAGCTTTATTAATTTCTTTTTGAATTTGGGTTGGATCCTTTAGGCTTTTCGTGCCAGCTAAGATGAGCTCTGTAATATCCTCAAAAGATTCAGTAACAAAAACTCTCTGATTGGCAGCAGCAGGTAATTCGTCCTTTAGTTCTTCAGCATAGTAACCATCATCAAAAAAATTGCGTCCTATTAACTCAGATTTAAGACCATTTTCATTAAAATCTGCTGGCATGTTTTTAGGGTCCACAGCATGCCTGGTGCTAAGATTATTTAAAATACGTTTAATGCAGTGATGATTTGTAAGTATGAGTCCAGTAGGTGAAACAAAAGAGGCAGAACAATAACCAAGGCTCACAATCGCTTGCAGAAGTTCTGAGGACGGGCTTGTAAAAAGTTCAGGATCAATTTGTGAACCAAGTCTTTCGAGTAGTCTTTGTTGTTCTTTGATTTGATGAGGCATCCACATGCCGCCGGGATTGTTAAAGACTTTTGGTGGCTCACTAAAAACTTTGTTGCTGTTTAGCTGTAAAGCAGAAACAAGAATGAGGCAGAAGAGGCGAGATAGTTTTTGGATTTTCATAGGGGGCCAAGCTTATGAAAATCTGAAGCACGAGGCAAGGCGATGTAAGATAAATTAATACTTTTTATTCATGAGGCGTATTTCGGGTTCTTGGCTGGAGCTCACTTCAATGAGTCCTTCGCGGGTAGCTAGCGAAAAATATCCTATTATTTCAGTATTTTGTACTTTACTTTGTTTGTGCTTAATGGGGAGGTACACAATGGTGCCTTCTTGGATTTTTTCTTGGCCAAATGAATCTAAATAAATAATAGCTACTTTTTTGCCTTTAAGTAGCTCAATGTTCTTTTCGAAATAATCAAAAGAGATCCAATCTCGATACTTATCCGAGGCAAAAAGCTCTGTTCCCAGCATAAGAAAAATTGAGAAGGCAAAAATTTTGCTAAAGGACATGACATTTGTAGAAGGTAGTAAAGATAACGCATTGAGTCAATATTTTTAACAAAGGGTGATCGGCGAATTCTACTTAAGTAGCTTTAATCAAAGGTTTTTTTCACATTTTTTGCCTTTTAATGGCCAGGCTTTGTTTAAAGCAGCCTTTTGCCAATTGGCGAAACGTTTAAACTGCTGAGGCAGCGATAAAGCCCAGAGGTTTAAGGCGGCGGTGCTGCCGATTAAAAGCACAAGCGATAAGTTCAAGTCGTAGCCTCCATAGCTGGCAAGTTTTGCCAAATGAAAGCCGGCAAGATCTAAATCCGCAAAGCTAGTAATCAGCATCATGTTATTTAAAAACAAATAAGCCGAAGCTTCTCTGTCGAGCCGCCTATGGCGCAGACTCGCAAAAACCGAAGACAAAGATGTGGCAATGGTATTGGCTACAATCTCGAATATTCCTTTGCCGCTTAAAAGAGCACTTGCGCCTTTTACGGGACCAGAGGCCACTCGCACAAGCGCGGATGCTAGTAGGTCGATTGTAAACCGCTGAAAGCTTTCTTTGCCGACAGATTTTTGTGATTTAACTTGCTGTCCACTTCGTTTGCCAAAAAAATTATCAATACTACGTACGTAAACCATACTTACAAAAACTAGAGCTGTTCGAGCTCCAGAAATTGCAAGGGCTCGCCCAGGACTAAGGTCAGCCGAAATCCAAATCCCCATATTTAAAATAAACTTGTATAGGGAAAAAGTAGTGGCGAGTTTTAGTTCTTCGCTGGAGGGAGCTGTGTACCAAGAAAATTTTTTATTTTTGCTTGGAGCCTGAGCCGCTTCGACTTCAATTTGGGCTTGCGCGCTTTCGGGTTCTTGATTGTCAAATTCAAAAAGTTCTAGCTTGACCGTAAAACCATTAGCTTCAAGTCGTTTTGCAAGCTCTAAGGCATTTTGCCCGTTGCTGGCAGCAGTGGCAATGCGTATAACAGAAGCTTCTTGTTCTCTAAGGCTATCGGCCAAATGATCAAAGTCACTGCTGGCCTCTGTTGGGTTAGAAGCTTGGAGATATTGGCTTAGCAATTGATTGATTTTGTTGTCTTTGGCGAAGCTAAGATTTAAGGAGAGTTGAGAGCAGAAAATGATCAATAAAAACAATATTTTGCGTAATATTTTCATTTTGTTAAAATCTTTAAGGGCAATATAAAGAATTTCACTGTAAATGTCGAAAAGAATTTAAGAAATGCTTGTAAACCTACTAAAAATTGAAAGTAAGAGCCAGGAAGTGGTTTTTTTGCTTTCGCTCGTCACTGCGCCGCTAGCTCTGCTTGGGGCCTTCTTTTACCTGCAGTGGGGCCCCCAAGAAAGTGCTGTTTTACTCGGCGAATGGGGCAGTCAATTTTTTCATAAGCTTTTTTATTTTTTAGGTTATGGCACCTTTCTTTTTCCGGTTTTATTTTTAATGTTTGGACGTTTTATCATTGGGCACTTTGTTGATTTTAAAGAAATGCTCAATGGTTGGAAGCTTAGCTTGGGATTTTTGTTGGCGCAGATTGCCTTCTTAGTAATTTTAGCTAGTTTTTTGAGTATCTATCAGCTTTACACAGAGGCAAGTGTTTCGGCTCATTTAGTAAAAGGCGCTGGTGGTGAAGTAGGTTTGCTTTTAGGCGGAAATCTATTTCGCTTTGTAGGACTTTTTGGTGCCTTAAGTATTTTAGGGGCTGTAATTTTAGCAGTCGGAATTATTAGTGGTCAAATTCATTTAGTGAATTCATTGTTGTGGGTTTTCGAAAAAACTTTAGGAGCTTTTGCAGCTTTAAAAAATAAAATACTATCTCTTTTTAGATCAAAAGAAAGTTTGGCAATGGGCCATCCCATGAGAAGAGAGTCAGATGTTTATGTGCAAAGCGAAGAAGTGGTGGATGTTAAAAAAGCCGTCAACTCTCAAACTGTTGAGATGCCGCTGCCAAGGCTGGGGAAAGCTAAACTAAAGCCTGTACCAACTGATGACTTACAAGAGACAGTTAAACCCAAAACGAAAAAATCAAAGAAAGCTAGTGCTGCAAGCGACGTTGAGGCAGCAGATCCAGAAAGCGAAGCAGCGGTAGAAGAAGTTGTTGTGCAAGCCTGGAAAAAGAAATACACAGCGCCAGGCAGCTCTTTACTAGCCAAGCCCGCTAAGGCAAAAAAGCAAAGTGAAAAAGCACTAGAGGCTCTTGCCCAAAATTTACAAGAGCGACTGGCTTCTTTTGGGGTCAACGGCCAAATCGTAGCCAAACATCCTGGAATTCGTCTAACAATGTTTGAATTCTTACCAGATAGCGGTGTTAAGTTAAGTAAAATACAAGCCTTGAATGATGATTTGGCTCTAGTACTTGGTGCTACGAGCATTCGAATTTTAGCTCCTATACCAGGAAAAAATACAGTTGGGATTGAGATTCCAAATAAAGAAACTCGAGTTTTAACCTTTAGTGAATTGCTACCCAGTTTTTCTGATAACAAGAAAATGGCCTTGCCTATAGCTATGGGCTCTAATGTCTATAATGAAACAAGTATTGCGGACCTTGCAAAAATGCCTCACCTTTTGGTTTCGGGTACGACGGGCTCTGGTAAAAGTGTTTTTACCAATTCACTCATTAATAGTTTGATTTTTCATAAGTCACCTAAGGATTTACGGATGATTATGATCGATCCCAAAATGATTGAGCTCACCCCATATAATGGAATTCCTCATTTGTTAAAGCCTGTGGTTTCGGATGTAGAAGAAGCAAGAGACGCACTTATTTGGGCAGAAAAAGAAATGGATAAGCGCTACCAAATTTATTCGGATCTTGGTGCTAGAAATATTGAATCATTTAACGAAAAAATCAGCAAAGGCTCAAAAGCTGCTTCCGAAAGAAAAGCCAAGAAGAAATTTGATTGGGAATGGAATAAAATGCCATACATTGTGGTGATCGTCGATGAACTTGCAGATTTAATGATCACGCAAGGTAAATTAGTCGAAATACCTATTACAAGAATTGCCCAAAAAGCCAGAGCTTGTGGCATACATTTAGTACTTGCCACTCAAAGACCTTCAGCCGAAATTGTGACCGGCCTTATTAAAACTAACTTTCCAAGTCGAATTGCCTTTAAGGTGTCATCGGCTATAGACTCACGCACAATCCTTGATGCCTCCGGAGCCAACAAGCTGCTAGGCAATGGCGATATGCTTTTTAAAAGCAGCGGCAAAGCCATCGAACGTTTGCAAGGAGCCTTTATTAGTGAAGGCGAAGTCAATAAAGTCGTTAATTTTATATCTGAGTAACATATCTAACTAGCCTGAATTCATATAGATAAGTTAAAGCGCAAGCCCTCTCCAGAGCTGCGCAAAAGTTTCTATTGTAACTTGATTGCCTCTAGAAAGAGTGATCACTAAGGGGTTGCTGTAAAGATCAATTTTGTATTTAAATTTTTCAGTGCTTCGAAGGGGCGCGCGAAAGTCCTGTAAAAAACTAAGGTCATCTTGTGGGGCAAAAAAATTGGATCGAATACCATCAAGATATGCGAGTTGTCGTAAGGTGCCTTGATGTGTTTGCTCAAAAACAGAGCGAAGGGCCGCTCCAAAATCTGTAATACTGTCATTAAAAAGAAAAATATTTTCAGCAATTTTTCTGAGACCACCTTGCACTTCTCCTTGATCATCAAGCACAAGCGAGCCCTGGTCTATTCGATCTAGATAAGCGTGTAGAAAAGCTTCTTTGCTTTTGACGGCAGGGTAAATTTTATTTGTTTGACCTTCGTAATTCTGCTGCCACCAGCTACCTTGTGTGGCGGGACCGTCGTGACCAAGAACACCTTGAGTGATTATTCTTTTTTGCTCGCCATTTAGGGCTTTCCATTCAGGAAGTGTGCTTACCCACTTTAGACTAAGTGCGGAATGATCAAGAAAAGCGGCAAATAGATTTCCAGCATATTCAGATGCAAAAGCACGCACGATATGAGGAGATTTGGCTATATCAGAAACATAGATCGACAATTCCAGAAGCTCGGGATCAACGCCAACAGCTCGAATAGCTTGGTGCTGTTTTCGAACTTGAGCAAGGAGCCTATGCACATGTTTTATGTTTTCTTCTCGTTTAGGAGCTTCTTCCACTTGTTGGTATTCATGGATAAGACGATTGGCTAAGTCTAGCAATTGTGGATTACTGATCTGGCTGCCTTTTAAATAAAGCTCACAATTTGCCCAGCTCGTGAGACAACACAATACACTCAATTGCATCATCACAATTTTCAGTGATGATACTATTGTTAAAGCTATTGTCGTGCCAGTGGCTGATAGCTGAATCAAATACATATCTTTATACGCTTAAATCAACTGATCTTTGTCTCAAAGAAAAAAATAAAAAAGTTAATAAAATTAATAACTTGTATCCAGGTGGGCCTGTGGGCGCTTGCAGCGATTTCATTGGTTTGTATCTACTTAGCTCGCCCTATGCATAGCTAGATTGAGATTGTCTTAAAAGATTGGTTTTCGTCGTCGAAAAGCATATCCTTTGACATCAAATTTAGGCAATTTGATTGTTGTGGCTGGATTAAAAGGATCAGTCTGAACCACATACTCTTCTTCAGTTATTTCGACAACTGTGCCTGCAAGAACTCGTGGAAGTTTTGGATCTGCCGAGTTAACTAAAAAAGCATAACTTCGGTTTTCTCTTATACTACCTTCTCTGAAATAACCTGTAACAACTTTCCACTTTTTATGATTTTTTAGCTCAGCGAAAAAGTTTTCGAACTCAGAATCAGAAAAAGTTGGAGGTGGCCTGAAGTACTTCAATGTAGACCAGAACTTTTTAGTAGCTTCATCAACATAAACAAGAAGTGCGGTTTCAATAGTCTCGAAAGCTACAAAGACTTCGGTTTCTACTTTCGTTTTAGTTTCTGAGTTCGTTTCTATTACGATTATTGTGAATCCCGTTGAATCGACTGTTTTTATATTTCCAGCCGTGTAATAATAGTTCTCTCCTTCTTTAAAACAAAGAACAAGTTTTTGGCCTTGGTAGTATTGTCTAGCTAAGAAATCCCTAGCAGCCATTGGTTTTTCTATTCGATCGGCTAATAAATAGTGGCCTGATTCTAGGGTTTTATAAAGATTAAGCGAAGAAGAAGCTTCGTCCGAAGGAAATAATTTATGTATATGATTTTCATGGTAGGGAGCTTGTCTTGGTTGGCTTGGATTAGTTGTAATGTCAGCTCCCGATAATTTTATAAACCGTACAATTGCAGCATAGTCAGTTTCTATTATATGACCTACTATTAGGGGATATCTAAGCACAGGGCCACTAGCTTTTACTTCGTCTTCTTTGGCAATGATGTACTTAGCCCGTTCAATGTGTATAGTTTTAGATCGGCCAAAGGGATCATTAATCGTAAAAGTTTTATTATCATGATCTAAGCTGGCAATATTTCCATAAAAGCTTTCAGTTATACTAAAGCCGTTTTTAGTAAATGTTTGGTAACCAAAAACTAGAGCGCCTTCCTCTAAACCTGATAAAGTAATACTTTCTTCCCATGAATTTCTACTTTTCTGATCAACAGCAAATTCGAGAATATCACTCTTAAGTTTTTCTCTGCCTTCTTGGTCTTGTATGGTCCTAAAAGGAAAAGGATGAAAGTTGTCTTCGCAAGCGCTGCCATCTTCGGCTAAGACTTTATGTGTATAAACTGCCGAAAATAAAACAGCCGTAAAAACAAAAGTGGAAATAGCTCTAAACATTTGAGCGAAATTTAACATATAAAAAAAAGCTCCTCCAGGAAAATATTCTATCTAATTGAAATTATTTCCTTTTTTCTGGTGCGGTGGAATGTTCAGCTAGGGGGAAGCCGGCACCAAGTAGTAATTTTCTGTAATGTAAATATAAAAAGATATTGTAAGCAGCTCCTCCCGGTGATCGCTGTGCCACATCGCCTTTAAATGACAAGACACTTATCTTGGCTTTCAAGCCTTCAGGAACTTCGAGTTTTTGAAAGTAAAGTTTTACATAGAAAGGAATAATTGAATCTAGCCAGTCACTTGGATTTTCGATAAATTGGCGAGTATCAATTCCGTTATGTTCTAAGACTCTCATTTCTTCATCAAAAGTTAAAATTTCTTCTTTCAAGCTAATTTTTAAAATTGCTTTTATTGCTTCTCTGTAATTTCTTAAAACTTGATAATCTTTTAAATCATCTGCTTGAGTCCAGAAGGGAAAGGCTGTGCCAATTTTAATGCCGGTTCCCATAAGCATTAAAGTAACTCCTTCATATTCTCCAACAAAGGACCAAGTGCGCTCGTTAGAGCTGTTTTGGGAATCATAAAATAGGCGGCTGTTGGGGTCTTCAATCACTGTCCAAATAGCTGTAAAAATCTTTTGAGAGTCCCATGAAACAGGAAAGTATGATTTGGCAGCATAGGGAGCAAGAGAATTTTTAGCAGCACCAAGAGTGCCTTTTCTGGCTTTTGCATTTAAAAGACTCGCCTCCCATGCGGACCTCATAATGTCATTAGGTGAATCTAGAGGAGGCAGCAGTCTAAAGCGACCTTGCTCGTGTAGCTTTAAAATTCTTGATTGGAATGTCTGTGGTGGCTCGTCGTTTAAATCTGTATCAACTTTAAACTGTTCTAAAAATTGAAATAACACTTGTCGGTTATGGCCACCAGGTGGCAAAAGAGCTTTGCTTGGCTTGTGTCTTTTTGCAAATTTGGGCAACTCGCTTTGCTGTGGGCTAGCAAGATTGATGTGTTCAAGTACAGGTCTTAGTTTTCCTACATCTTTTTTGAGATCGCTAAGTAGTGAAGAGCGTAAGTCGTCTGGGACTAATGGGTAGAAATAAAAAATTGAGCGGGCAGTTTCTTCTGGAAATTCAGCATAACGAATGGGGCGAAAACTAAATATAGCTGTATCATTTAAAAGCGGAAAATCAACTCGGGAGTCTTCCTCGAAAGAGGCTTGTGTGCCATTAAAATCTCCGTATATAGTGTAAAGTATGCCAAAAGGGTTTCCTGATTGGGCTTCACTCATGAGGGCTTCTTCACACAGTTGTTTGTGTGCATTATCTGCAACTGCATAATGGCAGAATTGAATCAAAATCAAAATTTTGATGAGTTTCATCGAAAATGTATATTAATGCATTTGAAGTGAAAGTCGAAGCTTTTAAACCTATAAGAACTTAATAATTGAATCTACCCACTTTTAGCTTATTGGCTAGTGTCTATTTCGTTAAGTACTTGGTGTGGCTATTCGCAATATGGTCTTCTCGGTACGTCTGTGCCGGTCATAAATTTTTTAATGAATTTAAAAGTGTATGAAAGCTTTCAATATTAGTTTTTTTGGCTAGTTCCTCGAGACAGATATTAGGTATATCAAAAGCTTTGTTAGGAAGGTCTTGTCGATAGGAAGAATGAATAATTGTGCGAGATTGGTCCATTACATTGTTAGTTGTGACTTCATATTGCGACGGTATTCCTTGTAAACAGTATGCTTCATTAGCTGGTATGCAATACTTAATTATTAAGCTATCGCCTAAAGTTTTAAACTCATACTCGGTACATGGTACTCCAGCGACAGTTTTAGGGCCTAGAAGTATCGCTTCTTCATTTTGTGAGTTAAAGATTGTAGTAACTATGTCTGGAATAATCGTATGTGCTTCATTATTTAGATTTGATATCTGAATATTTACTTCACAGCTTTCGGGCCATTTATATGATAAGTGGTATGTCTTGTCTTTATCACTAACTTCCCAAATGTAGCCATATTCAATGGAAGTCGGTCCAGGATTATCTATTTTTCGTTCTTCGAAAGCGAAAAAAACATCAGTATTCGCGTGTAAATAAACTTCTAATTTTGCAAGTCCGCTATCATCTACGTCCAAAAATATGGGACCTTTCTCTTGTAAGCAAGATAGATTTTTAGCTTTAATACTGTTTTGATTTACAATTGTACCTGGCGAGTTGTTGTAGCTTGAATTATTCTTTTGAGTTAGGCAGCCGGAAAAAAGCACACAAAGTAATAAAATACACCTAAATTTGGCTACCCCCATTTAAGTATCTTATAATGTTTGGATGTATTTGAACTTTAACTTTTGGTTAAGAGAAAAAATATTCTGTCTAATTTTTTTGTAGATCCCCATGGAAATAGTCGTAATTACTGCAAAGGGAAAATGACGGTTATAGTCAGTATCGTCCTAAGCACATTTTTTCTTAGATAAATCATTTATTTTTTCCAACTGAACTTGTTTGCCCGCAAAATAGCCCGCCATGTTAC
>Ga0209187_1000583_pt1 | contig 58341 bp, 65 predicted proteins | sample BantaG_FD_187430 | JGI IMG/M metagenome (GOLD analysis project Ga0209187, IMG submission 187430) | Marine algal microbial communities from Bantry Bay, Ireland - BantryBay_4 metaG (SPAdes) (version 2) | ecosystem: Host-associated > Algae > Red algae > Unclassified | place: Bantry Bay, Ireland...
ACGATACTGGGCTTAGTCATTTGCTTTTGCTTGCTTTGTTTATCTCTCCTGTTATTTGTTTTTTTGTACACTTTCTAATCGGATTTCCTTATTTTATTTATAATTTTATTATAAATAAATCCTCTAGAAACTCGGGAGAGTAGCTCTCCAGAAGACGCGGATAAAAGAAACACCTCTGACCCACGCTGGGCCAGAGGTGTTTTTGTTTCGATTTCCCCAACTCAAAGGAGTGGGAGTTTAGTCGGAACCTAGAGATTTTGTCTGAAGAAAACTCCTAAGAATTTTTATTGGCTAGCTTCTTTATACGCTTTTTTTAGTTCAAAGAAAAACTCTATTAGTTTTTCATAGGAGTAGCGGGCTCCTAATGACCCCCTGAAATTAGCAGTGGTTGTTGAGGGTGGAGATGGCAAGATGCTGTTTATATCTAGATCTATCCCCTTTCGTTCTACTGATCTTTCAAGAAAAGAACGAGCTTGGTTTTCTCTCGGGACGTCTATTTGCTCTTGAAACGAAACACTTCCCAGGTCAATACCTAAATCGGCGGCTGTTTCTTCAAGAATAGATACAAATCTAATATTAGAAAGTCTAACGTTGTGAAAGCTAATGGAAATATTTTTAGATGGTTTTGCTTTAATACCCCCCAAAGAAATATGTAAGCCTAAACGCATTGTAATTTTCTCTGCTTCGGTCTGGTCAACAAAATCAATAAAGTGACTTCCATTTATCATTCCTGAAGAAATATTTATGTCATTAAAAGTTCTTAGTTTATCATCTATAGAATTTAGCTCTGGAAACTTTTTTTTTAGACCAGCTACAACACTTTCGGTGTCTTGAGAATTATCGACATTTAACCTGTTTGCATGACTACGTAAATACATCAAGAGCTTTGAACAAGGGTTTGCCGATAAAGGCGACGAATTGAAAAAAAAAATTAAAATAATTAAAATTATACTTGATTTCATAAACCTAATACTTGCTGAAATGCCTAAAAATTGGCATTTCAGCTCTTTCCTGTATCAGGATAGCAAATTTTGGAATAAAAGCCACCATTCTAGAATTTTCTCAAATAATGTAGGCTGTCAGGCATTTCTTCTTTTTCACTACAAGATTAGCATTCTTTTCAACTTTCAAAACGGTGAATTCTCACCCAAATCGGTGGGCTTTCACCGTTTTTGTTCTGCATTTTTCAAAAATTTTTTCTTCAAAAATCGGTGAGAAATCACCACTAACTTTTTAAATCACAAAAATTATTAGGGAATCATGCGGCGACGTTTCACCGGTGTTTTTTTTATTCAATTTGGCACGCTCCTTGAAGCAAAGAGTGCAAACCAATTTTTCAAGGAGGAAAAAGAAAAATGAGAAAACCATATCCATGGCGAGATAGAAACGGGAATTTTAAAAGTAAAGAAGAGATAAATATGATCAGTTCAAGCTGGGATCAAAAAACCTGGGAGGAATATCTAAGTTGTATTGAGCACGGTCAGAAAGAAGTTTTGCTCGATGATTTTTCAATAGCTGAAAACATTCCCGCAAAAGATTTTGTTACAAGACTAATTTCAAGAGCGAAGTATGAAGAGGACCAGGATCAACGAGATTTCTTGATTCACAAGCTTAATAAAGCATTGAACATGCTTCCATATAGAGAACAGTACATAGTTCGCAATATTTTCTGGAATGGCCAAACTCAAGTAGAGATTGCCAAAGATCTTTGTATTCGTCGCGAAAGTGTTTCCAGGCTTTTCAATAAAGCCCTCAGAGACATTAAAAATAGAATGACTTTCTAGAAGTTTTTGAGGCTATTTTTGTCGAAAATTTTAACGAAAAAGAGTGGTTTTTAGAGTCCGTGACATTTGTGACATTTGTAAGAAAAGGTCTACTCAAATCGAACAGATCTAGCCCGTTTCCCTATTAGTAGGAGGACAAAAAAAAATGAAAGGAAAAAAAACAAATAAAAAAAGAAAGGAAAAAAAGAAAATTATGAAAACAAAAAAACTAAAAACAATAAGAGGAAATTACAAACTAGTGAGTCTAGCAGCATTGGGAGGTCTTTGTGTGTTGGCGGCCTGTGGAAAGAGCGTGAACAGTAAAAATGCACCTAAAAAAGAAATACCAGTCCAAAAACCAATCTCTGTTCCTATGCCGCAAAAACCAGACCCCATCGCAATGGGAAAGGTTCTGCTCCATGAGCTTGAGAAAGCAAATGAATTTGAGGTGGAACTTAAATGGCAAGTGCACCCAGAGGCGCATAGCTACTTGATTAAAAGAAGCCTTGAGGGGGCTTCAGATTGGGAACAAATAGCCGTTGTTGAGGCTAACTTCGACCATTTCATCGATGATGTCGTGAGTCCGGGCTTAAGTTACCAATACGAGGTTACGGCACTCTTAAAAAGCACCTCAGTTATCATCTTAAACGATCGCGTAAAAGTTCCAATGGACTTCATGCTTCCAGCTAATGCAAGTGACTTACAGATAGCGAATTTACTTTTTAATTCAACGAAGACATTTAACCGAGTCTTTTTGCCTAAAAATAAAATCGTTAAGACTTCTGGCAAAAAAACAGTTTTGAGTGCAAAGGAAATCATTGCGGATAATTCAACGATTGTTCATGAGTCAGTTCCTAATGTGGCTGCTAATGGCCGCAATGGTGCCCAGGTTCCAAGCTTTACCCTTAATGCTGACGCGGCCAAGGGGAAACTTACAGTAATCACTCGTGGTCAAAGAGGAGGCCAAGGTCCTGCGCAAGCAAAACGTCCAGCTGCGAATCCAAATCGTGGGAAAAAGGGGCGCGATGCTGCCATTAGTTTAATTGAGTGCCTGAGGAATGCTGAAAACGGAGGACGCGGCCCACGTGGTTCTAAGGGGGTTCGTGGACACTCAGGAATGAATGGAGGCTCATCCCCCGTTCTTATGGTCAACATCAAAGAGAGTTCACGACTACTTTTAGACTTTGATCTTCAGCCTGGAGTTGGTGGCCTTGGTGGCCCGGGAGGTTTAGGTGGACTTGGTGGTCGAGGTGGAGCACCAGGGTCTCGCAGGGGTTATTGCCAAAGAAAGGCAAAAGAAGGTCCAAGAGGTCTTGTTGGCCTAAGTGGTGATAGAGGTGTGATCGGTAAAGCTGGAGTAGTCGCTCCGTACTGCATTCTTCTTAATAACTACAGGGTTCAAGGCAATTGCAAAGCGACAAATGATGCTTTGGAAAAGGAGGCCATAGAAAAAAAATAATTAGGTAGTTAATAAAAAAAAACGCTCTGGCTCATGTGGGCAGGGATACTTTCTCTTCCCACTGAGCCAAGCTCTTTTAGAAACACTACTTAGTTATAATTTTTTTAAGGAAAACAAAAAATGAGAAATCTAAACTATTTTTTTACCCGCCCAGACTTCATTAGACAACTAGACAAAGCCTTTGCAGCTTGGAAAAACTTAAGCTCAACACAGACGTGGTTTGTTTTCAACGATCCAAAGTCACCCGAGTACATTCACAGAGACCTTTTAGAGTCAGATGAGTGCTCCTACTTTGAGGATGACCAGAAGGCATTCACAAGAAAAGTAACTGGAGAACTTCCAGAGACTGATCGCGAGATCATGCATCTGAGGCATTGGGACAAACTCACAACAGAGCTGATCTCAAAAACACTACGCTTAAGTGTAAACACGATTTTAAATCGTGAGAGAAATTGTGAGAAGTTTCTAAAGAAAAGATACCAAAAAGAATTTGTTCAATACAGAACAGATCGAAACTTAAAAAGATTTGAAGAAGAAACGTTGAGAAAGTTCGCTCAACATCTTTTTAAAAAAGCTCGAGAAGACAAAACAAAAACACAAGGAGGTTCTAAATGGAAAATCTATTAAAAAAACAAAAGCAAAATTACCGGCATAGGATTTATGCCACGATATTAAACAACTACAAAGAAGAAAAAATTTGCCACCAAGTTGGCTGGGCTTACACGAATGAAGAAATGCCTCATTATGTGTTGAGGTTTAACTTTTGGCCTCAAAGAAAATTTTACATGCACCTAGATAAGAGTTCTTTTCAAGACGGTGGCGATTGGCTTCCAAGCTATAAAATTTTCTCTCAACTGCGATGGAGCGAGAAATTCAAAAAATACAAATACGAAAAGATTGTTGGATCTGCTTTTTTAAAAAACTACAGCACTGAATTTTTAGAAGTATTTTTTACTTTTCCATCACAGAAATTGCTCATGGATCTCTATCCAGAGAACATGAGTCAGGGGTCTTTAGCAAAAAAGAGTCACTTGTCGCTCGTGAAGACAGACAAGAAAAATAAAAAGAATAAGGAGGAGAACTTAAATGAAGACTATTAAAAAAGAAAAAATTGTTTCAGTTCTAACAGCTGTTGGAGCGACGTTTTACGCAAGCCCAATATTTGCAAGTGTTGAATCAACACTACTTGCCATTCAGGGGAAGTTTTTAAATGTGCTTTTACCAATACTTGCAGTCATTGGACTTTTGTTTGCAGCATTTTCATTTGTCATGGGACATGAGAATGCTCGCGGAAGATTAATGCTTGCAATTTTTGGTGCGGTGATTGGCTTTTTAGCACCATCACTTGTTGATTTCATAAGAGGCTTAGTAAGCTAATGGATGAAATTAGAGTAACACCTATGAGTCAGTGCCTTGAAAAAAAGCTCAAAATCATGGGTTTTGAAATACCAGATGTTTTGGCCGTTTTCATCGTGATGAGTCTGCTAAACTTTATCTTTGGCCCTATTGGCTGGAAAGTTTTCACAGTTTGGCTGCCAACTTTGGCTCTTGCTGGGTTTTTAAAATTTGTAAAAAGAGGAAAGCCTGAAAAGCATCTCATTCATTTGAGTCGGTACCGTTTGTCACCAAAGACTCTATCAGCTTTTAGCATTGATGAGAAATTTAAGACACCACCCACTCTTTTTTATGAAAAGTTGGTGAAACCAACAAAAGGAGGGCTTTAGAAGATGATAAAAGGAGAAGTTTTAAGTGAATATCTTGAACTTTGGGGTTTTCAAGGGAGTGCATATATTTATGAAGATGCTTCCCTTGGCTTTGCTCTAAAGCTTAGTCCACTGGATGTGAGTTGTTTTTCAAATGATGAAAGAAATACAGTTTCAGTGGATTTGATGCGCTTTTTAAATAAAATCCCATCTGGAGTTGATCTTCAATTTGTATGTGACGTGAAAGCTGGGGGCAGTGCCTCGGTACTAGATGCGCATACAGTATTGGGGGCGGATTCTAAAAATGAATTTGCAAGTCAATTGAGTCAAAAAAGAGTTGAGAACTTAGAGGAGCTAGACATCAATGGAGAGTTGCCCTCATACGAGACTTATCTTTTTGTAAGACGCCCCATGAAGGAAGCACTTGTTGATAATAAAAAGATTTTTCACTCCGAGAAGAAGTACCAAAAAATAGCAGATGGGAAACTTAAAAAGGAAATCGATAATCTTAATCGACTTAAAGAACTCATTCAAAGTGCTTTACTTCAAGCTGGTGTAGAAACTTCGTCCATGCACGGAAGTGAGGTTGTTAAACTAGTTTTTGATCAGTGGAACCCTGGTCGAAGTGTTGATCTGGGAGAAGACGGGGTAGATACGGATGATGTTCGAGATAGCATTTTGTTTTCTGATGTCTCTATTGCCGATAGTAATTTTTTAATTGGCGAGACTCACCACAAAGTGATTAGTCTTAAACGCTATCCAGAGCTGACGAGTGCTTGTCTTGGGGAAGTCCTGACGGGACTTCCCTTTGGAACAAGGCTCTATGTGACAATTCATGTTCCAGAACAAGACAGTGAAATTTCCGCCCTTCAGGGGCAAAGGCGCTTAGCCTTTGCAATGGCGCGAGGGAAAAAAGAAGGCGTTGCTGATTTAGATAGTGAAGCAAAGCTTAACGATCTTGAGGATCTTTTAGAGCAAATGATTAGCTCAAATGAGAAAGTCTTCAGGGTTTCAGTCAATGCAGTCGTAAGGGACAAAGATAGAGAAAAGCTCGATGAAAAGTGCCACGCGGTACTTTCGTCTTTTCCTCTTATGAATGGAGCTGAGGCCATGCTTGAAAGTGTGGCCTCGTTTCAGGTCTTTCGTGAAATGGCTCTACCCAATGCCAGAGCTAGTGAACGGGCAAGAAGAATAAAGACCTCAAACTTGAGTGATTTTCTTCCTGTCTACGGCTTTTGGCAAGGGATGACGAGTGACCCAAGTGTTCTTTTAAGACAAAGAAACGGAGGGCTTTTAAGCTTTAATCCTTTCTCGGCAGATCTTAGCAACGCCAATATGCTCGTTAGTGGAGCAAGTGGTGCTGGGAAAAGCTATCTTGTGAATTTTCTAGTTCTTCAGATGCTTAAAGAAAACCCAAAGGTCTATTTTGTAGACATTGGGGGCTCTTACAAGAAACTTTGTGAGAATCTTGGTGGTCAGTACTTGGATTTATCAATTGAGGATAATCTCTCGATCAATCCATTTGATTTACTTCATGGGGAGAGAACTCCCTCAAGCTCTAAAATCAAGTTTTTAGTAAGCCTAGTGGAGCTAATGACTAAAGAAGAGGGGGCGGCACAGCTACCAAAGCTTGAGCGAGCCATTTTAGAAGAAAACATTCAAAAAGTTTACGAAGAATGTGAGAAGCCAAGACTGAGTGACTTAAAAAAACTTCTAGAAACTTCAGAGGAAGAGAGTATTAGAAAATATGGGAAAATTCTAAGCACTTGGTGTGGTGATTCTGCTTATGGAAAGTTTTTGGATAGAGAAACAAATATTTCTCTTGAAAAAGAGATCATTGCTTTTGATTTAAAAAATCTTGAATCTCACCCTGACCTTCAGGCTGTGGTTCTTTTTTTAATCACAGATCTAGTATGGCGAGAAATTCAATCAGAACGAAGTAAGAAGAAAATTCAAATTTACGATGAGTGTTGGAAACTTTTAAAAAATGAATCGGCCATCTCTTATATAGAAGAGGCCTTTCGTACTTTTAGAAAATACAACGCATCGGCCGTTGCCATTTCTCAAGACATTGATGATTTTGCAAAAAGTAAGATCTCAACAGCGATCATGCCTAATTGCGCCACCAAGTGGCTACTGATGCAGCCTCAGTGTGATGCTAAGAACTTAAAGAATCTTCTTAATCTCAATGACATGGAAGTGGAGATTGTAAAGAGTCTTAGCCAGGAAAAGGGAAATTACTCGGAAAGTTTTCTAATCGCAGGAAAAAATAAAACTGTGGCCGTGATTCAATCCCTAGCTCTTGATTACTGGATCTCAACAACAGATCCAAGGGATTTAGCTGAAATAGAAGCGTTTACTGAAAATAACGAGCCAATGACAAAACTAGAGGTTTTAGAAGAATTAAGTGAGGCCTACCCTCATGGGGTAGCAGCAGGTCTAAGAAAAAAGGAGGAAAATTCATGAAAAAGAAAAAAATAAGCTCTGCCTTTTTTACTTGTGTGGTGTTTTTTTGTGGAGTCTTTCTTTCTCCGAAGTCTGTTAGAGCAGATATGTTTGGAGGAGATCTTCCGCTACTTGCAAAAATAGTTGTAAACACGCTAACGCAAATAGAGAGGCTTCAAAAAATTGTTTCGACTGGGAAGAAAAATGTCGAGCTCATTCGAGAGATCAACAAGGGAATCAACGACTCTTTAAAGATGCTAGAGACAAGTTTCCCTGAGGTAACACCTGGGATCTACAAGGAATGGTCAAAGGTTCAAGATGCTCTTAAAGGTATTAATGAAATCTATGGCCCTGTTGTGGATTCACCCATTGCAAAGGTGCAAAAAGACACCGATGTGAGTGTGGCAGAAGCCATTACACTCAATAACTCAATTTACAGCTATTCAAAGAGACTTGATAAGCTTGGAGAAGAAATTAAACGTTACTCACACGATGTTTCGCCGGGAGGAGCACAAAAACTAACAGCTCAAGGTATGGGAGTGCTTATTAATGTGATGAACCAAGGGCTTCGAGCTCAGGCCACGGGACTAAAGCTTCAGGCGCAGAACCTTGCCATCAAAAATAAGCAAGAAAAAGACCAAGCTCGACTTCAGGTCAAAGAAGCTCAGAGAATTTCAGATTCTTTCAAGGCACTTGACGCTAAGTTCGCGCTGCCGCGTTTTTAAGAGGGGGTAATTGATTATGGATTTAACATGGTTATCAACTCAGGCGCGCGAGCTCCATGCTATCTTTGAGGGGTATTTTTACATATTGGCAACAACGCTTTTAGTTGTTGGTATTGCGATTGAATATTTTAAAATTGTTCCAGTTGCAGGGCTTATGCCAAGATTTGGGGAGCTTGTTTATAGGACATTTGTAGCAGCCTTTTTACTACACGCCTATCCAGAGATTTCAAATTTCTTAAGTGATTTAACAGAAGCCGCCACTAATAAGCTTGGATGCTTCACGGAGTTTGACACAGTAATGGATGCCTACGGAGAGAAGTTTAAGGACTTTTCTGTATCGTGGATATCGATAAAAAATGTGCTCACAGTGGCGCTCTCTTTTTTGTCCTATGTACTCTTGTATCTATCAGTATTTTTAACAAATGCTGGAGTGGCATTTATATGGAGTCTTCTATTCATATTCTCGCCTCTTTTGATAGTTTTCTACATTTTACCGGCAACAAGTTTTGCAACAAGAACACTTTTTCAATCATTGATAGAGGTTTGCTTTTGGAAGATCACTTGGTGCGTGCTTGGAACACTTCTTTGGAGTTCTGCTCTTGGGAGTTTAAATAGTAGTGATGAGTTTAATTTCTTAACGGTCATTTGCTACAATTTGATTCTGGCAGGTTCTTTGCTTCTAACGCCAATAGTTGTTCATGCGCTCATCAATAAAGGAATTTCATCAATTGCCACAAATGCTATGGGAATAGCAGCTGGGAGTGCGATGCTGAACCCTGGAGTCATGGCAAAATCAGCTGCGGTAAAGGCAAAGTCAAAAATAACAAGTGGAGCAATGAGGCTCCCATCAAAATTTTCGCTTAAAAACGCGAGTATAAAAACACCAGTCAGCACGAAATTTAGTACTGGAAAGATAAAAACAAAAAACACGAAAAGCCCAAGATTTCAAAATCAGGTAGTGGTCCGAGGGAAGACTGTGCGAACAAGTAATGCGCACAAGGGGCAAAAAATAAAAATTTCAAAGAAAGGAAATAAATAGATATGAAATACACAACAAGTTGGCTTCGTCTAGCCAGTGAAAAAAATAGACTGAGCATTATGAATTACATTCTTATGATGCTGCTTTTGGCTGCGGTGAGCGTTATTGTTTACCAAGCAACTAAAAAACCACTCATTATTGAAAGGTCATGCTTTTCAAGAGTGATTGATTACAGTAGCGATACTAGCGACTTTCAAAAAAAGGAGGTCAATGGTTTTTTAACAAAGGCGCTACTTACGAGATTTAATTCAGGCTCAAAAATGAGCACTGAGCTTCTTTCTGTAAAAGAGGCAACAAGAAGAGATCTTGATTTTAAGGAGCTGGAGAAAAGAAAAATTTCTCAGACTCTTTTAGTGAGAGAGGTTACTCCGCTAGAAAAGATTGGATTTTTTAAAATTAATGCTGATCGAATTTTAAGTGTGGGTGAGCTGAGATCTGCCTTTCGCTATCCACTCATTGTTCAAGTTGTAAAGACAAAACGAACGCAAAGCAATCCCTATGGAATGCTTGTAAAGGAAATAAGTCCTCTTGAAAAGATAGAGAAACTCAAGAAAAAATCCAAAAAAGGAGGTAAAAAGCGATGACACATATTTATTATATTGTAGTGATTCTTTTAAGCTCTATAGGTCTTAGTGCGACAAGTTTTGCTAGAAGTGAGAAATCCCAGACTCTGTATCTTTATGATACAAGTGTTCCTGAGATTGGTGTTTCAACAAAGGGGACGGCGTTAAGCTTCCCCCTAAAGCCCACGAAGGTTGTTCTTGGGCAGCACGGCACCTTTGGCATCGAATATGTGGAGTCAGACCTTGTGATCACTCCACTTTTTAGAGGCGCAAGGTCTTCCTTGTTTGTTTATGTCTTTGGCAGACGCTTTGCTTTTGATCTTTACAATTCAAAAACAAAGTATCCCATTAGCATATATGTTATTCGAGACTCTATTCGGCCCTCTTTCTTAAGCTCAAGAACAAGGCCTTCTTCAAATCGAAGAAAAAAGAAAAGAGGTCGAAAATGAGTCAGAAAAAAAAGCAAGAAATAAAGGTACACACTCCAATTATAAATCCACCAAAGGTCAAAAAAATTGGAGAACATGGTTTTACAAATTCAATCGTAGTAACTGCAAAACATCTTTTTTCGGGGGCTCTAATACTTGCTGTCTGCTATGTCTGTCTTCTTGTCGTTAAAGAACGTGCTCTTTTAGAAAATTATCAGGCGCAGATGGGGCATGATGCGAGTCTTGGCTTTGAGGAGTATAGAGATCAGCTTTCTGGATTTCACGATAGAGATGATGAGAAAATCACTTTAGGGTCGCAAAAAACTGGCTCTAAAGGAAAAAGAGGATCAGGGAAGAGACGCAAAAAAAGCATTAGCCAAAGAAAAATTCAAGGGCCAAGGCTTATCATGCGTTCAGATAGTCCTGAGACAATATCTGGTGAAACTGTGTCAGCGACACTACTAAGTGGAGCATCAAATGGTTTTGTGAAAGCTCGTCTAAGTTCATCACTTATGGTCAGAGGAAGACAACTCCTTGAAGCAGGAAGCCTTCTAATAGGTCGGGCTAGAAATTCAGCTGAGAGAGTAGAAGTTCAATTCACAAAAGCAATCCCCAGGGGAGAGGATCGAGAAATTAAAATCAGCGCAGTAGCACTTGATGGTCGTGACAGGGTGAATGGTATCAGGGCTACTTCAGTTGCTTCAAAGCTTTGGAAGCACTCAAAACGTGGGTCCTTAAACTTCTTGTCTGGCATGGCAGAAGGTCTTCAGGAATACCGAGGTGAAGAAGGTACTGTGATTCGAGATAATTCTTTACCAAACGCTGCTCTTAGTGGCCTTTCGAAGGCTGGAAGTGAGGAAACTAAATCTTTCATTGATTCCTACAACAAGGAAAAAAGAGTCTATGCGGTTAAAGCCGGAACTAAATTTGTTCTTATGTTTCTAAAATTTGGAGGTGAGAGATGAAAAATAGATCATATTCAAATGGAAACAGAGGAAGCATGAATTCTGCAAATAAAATGTTTGATGGCATGGTGGCCATATTTAAGTTCTTTGGAGATTGTTTCTTAGAATTTATCTGGGCGCTGAAAACAAAGACAGTCCCAATTTTTCAAATTAGTTTGGCGACACTTTTTTTCACAGTTTCTTTCTACCATAGGTGGGATGAGCTTTTTTGGAAGAAAATTTCATTAGATGGCTTCATGCCTCCAGAAAACCTCACTCTTCTTTTGTGGTACTGGATTTTCGTAGCGTGGCTTATGCCAGTCATCTGCTGGATCATGTATCGGGTTTGGCTTAGAAACGATTTTAAGAAGAAACTTACGGATCTTTTTCTTTCTTGTGGAGTGCATTCATTGCTCAACAAATTGCCAGGATTTATCTCAGATAAGCCAATTGGTGATACGACAAGGCAAATGAGGTTACTTTCAAATGGGCTGCCTAAAAGGCTTTTTGAAGAAAATAAAGAGTATTTGGCTTCAGGGCTAAAAGCAGAAATAGAACACATTAAAGAAGACGTGTACAAAGGAACAGTTGACATCATTTACGCCACAAAGCCTCTACCTACAGAATTTCAATACACAACTGCTCATGAGATGGGGGACAACATGAGGTTTACAATTGGTCAGGGTAGAGATGGCTTAGCCAAGTTTGATTTCAAAAAGACACCTCATATTCTTGTTGCAGGTACTACAGGATATGGAAAATCCACTTTTGTACGTCAAATGGTGACGACACTTTTACTAAATAACAAGCACAACATTGAGATTGATTTTATTGATTTAAAATTTGGTGCTGAGGCCTCAATTTTTAAAGAATATGAAGGCGTAACCTCAATTAAGACAGCATATGATGCCATACGAGAGTTAAGAATTAGCGCAGAGCGAATAAAAGATCTTGGGGAGTTAATGGCTTGTAATTCAGTTCAAAATATTGAGCAACTTAGAAAAATTCCCAAGTCAAAAATAAAGTACCCAAATGAGCAATCAAAAAAGTTGTCGTTCAATAGAAAGTTGATTGTCATAGATGAGGCAGGAATGCTCTTTACTTTAAATAGCCAAACAAACACATCTCAAGCATCAGAAGCACGAAGGATTGTAGCAAACCTTACAACACTAGGTCGTTCAGCTGGAGTCCATGTTGCAGTTTGCACTCAAAGGCCATCGGCGAAGGTAGTGGACATGGAGATTAAGGGAAACACTCATTGTCGAGTTTGTTTTTCCATGAGTGACAATGCTTCGAGTATGACAATTTTAGATAACGCAAGAGCTGCTAAGGTGGGTGATCATCCAGGACGAGCTGTTTGGCAAAATGGAAGACATAAACAAGTCGTTCAAGTTCCTCATTTAAGCTCAGATCATGCAGTTAAGCTTTTAGAGGTTCTAGCAAAGAAGCCTCCAGAAGATGACAAGAAAAAAACTGACAAAAACAAACAAGAAGAGAAGGTCTACTAATGAAAAAATTAAAAAAAGTCCCAATAAGAATTGGGAGTCAACAAAAGGAGATATTGTTTTTTGTTTGGAGGTGGAAAGTTGTTTCAAACAATATGTTACTTTACAAATTTTTCTCTGAGAAGACTAATCCAAAAAACGCATGCAAATGCTGCCTTAGAAAGCTAATGAGAAACGGTTTTATTAAAAGGTATTACGCACTTGATGCTTTGTCTTCTGGTTGGCAGTTAACGAAAAAAGGGTACGCATTTTTGAAAGAATTTTTACCAGAGTTAAGAAAAGAAGGTTTTCTTTCTGACTCAGTAAACCACGATCTAAAGGTAAACTGTGTCACTATTGGCGCAATGCTAAGGCAGCAAATTGATAACGCAAAATTACATTTATGTTCAGATCAAGAGCTTAAAACTCTTGATTCAAGCATACTGCCAAGTTGGATTTCAAAAGATCTTAGTCATAGGCCCGATGCCTATTTTAGAATTTTAGATAACACTAAAGAGAAAAAAATAGCTCTAGAAGTAGAAACGTCATTGAAATCAATTGATCGCTATATGGATATTGGAAATTTTTATAATGATAACGAATTTATCGATATGGTTATATGGTTTGTCGAAAGACGTAAGTGGATTTCTACTATGCAAAAAGGATTTAATAAATGTCTATCGTCCTCAAGAGATATTCATTATTTTTTTCTTTGGGACGAATTTGAAATCAATAATTTTGAGGTAGAGTCTTTTTTCTCTCAGAATGTTGATCAGAAACTCTCAGAGTTATTGAATATTCGGCTGAGACCCGAGCCGGACCCCGGCCGGACCCTAGCCGAACCCCCAGGGGTCTTAAACTTACTTTTAAGACATACAAGAACTTTAATAAATACAAACTTTTACAAGGAGGTAACAAAATGAAAAATCATCGACTCTTCAGGGGGTGTTTCACCCTATATCTGAATATAACTAAATCTTGCTCTAGATTCCTAGACGTTTCTAGAGTGCTCAATATGAAGCTTCTTATAACAGTACTACTAGGTAGTACTGTTATACTAGGAACATCATGTTCTACTACTAACCAAAAGAAAGCAAAGCAACTGAGGGAGAACTTAAGAAAGTATCCTGAGTTGATGGATGCTCGAATAAAAACACTTTGGATTCCAGATAAGATTGAAGGAAACCGTTGGATACAGGGACATTTTATATTTGTCATTGACCAGCCAACACAGTGGCAGGTGGTGAAGTGATGGAAAGTGTGAGTGTAGAAAAAACAAAATGTAAAAAGACAAAACGAGTTCGCTCGGCTGTCAGCGATAAAATAGTTTTGACTGAAGAAAATCTCAGCAAGGTGAAGCGGTGGTCAGAGCAGGTCAATCAATCAAGGCTTGGGGTAAAAACTTATCCCAAGGACATTGTGAACTGGCTCATTAGTCGAGAGTCAGGTCTATTGAACTCTGTTGTCCTCAAGGAGCTTCAAGGAAAGTTCTATGATGAGCTTCGCTACTTAAAGCTTGCTCAAAAAGAAATCAAAGAGGCGCGCCTTAGGGGTGAGGATCTGACCTTAGAAGATATAAAAAATAGAGAAAAAGAGCGCGAGAAAAAGCTCAAAAAAATTAAAGTAAAAAAGGAAAAATTACCTATGAAAAACGTAGAAAAAACTGTCGAAACTAAAAGTGAAAAAAGTACAAAAGTTCTTGATGTCAAAGAGGGAGAAAGTTATGATGAAAGCTCATAAGTCGGAAGAGAAGAATGACTCTTCTCAAGAAATGCTCTTTGACAATTTGGTGTGGTTGAATTCTGAAGAGGCAGCCAAGTATTTAAGAAAAAGTGTTGGAGCCCTGAGAGTTCTTGTTCATAGAAAACATCTGATTCCAAGAAAATGGAAAAGACGTTTATATTTCAAGAGGTCAGAGCTAAATCGTTTGCTTGAAAATTCCCTACGAAAGGAGAATTTATCAATATGAGCATATCGAGTTACACAACAAAAGACGGAAAAACTTTGTGGAAAGTTTACGTCAATCTTAGATCAAAAGATGATCCATCCATTAGAGAACAGAAGGTTCTCAAAGGGATTGAATCAAAAAAAGCTGCAACTTCAACAGAAAAGAAACTAATAAAAGAGCTTAGTGCTAAAATTGCAAAACGAGAAGGTCTAGAACTTCCCTGGGATTTTATAATTGATTCCTGGGAAAATCATATGAAAGAAGAGGGGTTTAAAAAACTTTCGCTTAGTTCTATGATTGATGGTTTGTCACTTCTTCGTAAGTGGACAAAGCCCTGGCTCGACAGACCTGCTGTTGACATAAACAGAGCAGATGTTCGTGACATTTTTCGAGAGCTTGACGAAAAAGAATATTCGTTGAGCACAAAAAGAAAGGTCAGGCACTTTATCAATACAATCTATACCTGGGGTATAGAAGAAAGGCTGATTAAAGATGTGCGAGAATCACCTGCTCAGCACTATGTCATTGCGAAGCAAAAAAACGAGAAGCTCGAAGAAGTGCTTAACATTGACCAGATCAGGGTTTTATTAAGAGAAGCTAAAAATCAAGAGCATCCCTGGTATCCGATATGGTTTACGGCACTTTTAACTGGAATGAGAAACGGAGAGCTTCATGCTCTTATTTGGAACGATGTTGATTTAGAAGAGCGGATAATAACGGTCTCAAAATCATACAATACAAGGACCAGGTCAGTAAAAGCTACAAAGTCTGGTAATTGGAGAAAAATTCCAATCAACGATGAGTTGTACTCAGTTTTTTTGAAATTAAAAATTTCAGCAGGCAGTAGAGAGCACGTTCTGCCTAGATTTTGGCAGTGGGACAAGGGTGAGCAAGCAAAGATTTTGAGAACTTTTTGTGTGGGAATAGGAGTGCCCTCCATTCGTTTTCACAGTCTTCGAGCATCCTTTGCGACTCAGCTTTTAGCCAATAGTGTTGCTCCATCTAGAGTGATGAAAGTTTGTGGCTGGAAAGAGCTTAAGACAATGCAGCACTATGTTAGATTGGCCGGTATTGATGAGCACGGTGCTACTGATTGCCTCAAGGTAATGGTCAATGACTCTGAAGTGATGGATTTAGCAGCAAAGGTCATCTAGTGGTGGCCTTTGATTGTAAAGACAGAGTTTTTAGAGTACTTTGGCTAAAGTTGGCTAAAATCCAGCGTAAGGAGCTGAAAATACAAGAAAGGTATCTAACGCTCCATAAGAAAACTGAAATAGTGATAGGCTCTCGGCTTCCTTGATCCCTCATATTCTTTGGGCTAAATTCACTCCAAATGATCAATACCTCTGGAATCTCTGTGCAGTTTGCGGGTCGCAAGCTTTTTGATGAAGTGAATGTTAAATTTTTACCCGGAAACTGTTATGGGCTGATTGGGGCGAATGGGGCTGGTAAATCAACTTTTTTAAAAGTTCTTTCTGGGGAGTTAGAGCCCACTTCTGGCGAGGTTCATATGAGCCCAGATGCCTCGCTTTCAATGTTAAAGCAAGATCACTTTGCTTATGAAGACAACAAGGTTTTGGATGTTGTCATTTTAGGAAATGAAAAGCTTTATGAAGTCATGAAGGAAAAAGAAGCGCTTTATGAGAAAGCTGATTTCTCTGAGGCCGATGGAGTTCGTGCTGGAGAACTCGAAGAGATCTTCACTGCTTTGAACGGTTGGGAGGCAGAGGCCAATGCGGCCTTAATGCTTGCCAGTCTTGGACTCTCGGAAGAGCTCCACAGTAAAAAAATGCAAGAACTGAGTGGTGGGGAAAAGGTGAAGGTTCTTTTGGCGCAGGCTCTTTTTGGTGAGCCCAACATTCTTTTATTAGATGAGCCAACAAATCATCTCGATATTTATGCCATTCGATGGCTGGAGCAGTTTTTAGAAAACTATAATCAAGTCGCAATTGTTGTTTCTCATGATCGGCATTTTATGAATCGGGTTTGTAGTCATATTGCCGACATTGATTATGGAAAAATTAAAACCTACACCGGAAATTATGAATTTTGGAAACAATCTTCTGAGCTCGCGATGCGTTTGAGGGCGGCTGAAAAGAAAAAATCAGAAACAAGATCTGCAGAATTGAAGACTTTTATTGCACGCTTTAGTGCGAACGCCGCAAAATCAAAGCAGACGACCTCAAGAAAAAAAGAATTGGAATCATTACAACTTGAAGACCTTCCTTTGTCGTCGAGAAAAAATCCATTTATTGGCTTTGAGCAAGAGCGTGAAGCTGGAAATGAAATTTTAGAAATTGACATGCTTTCTAAAAGCATTGATGGCGTTCCACTCTTAAAAGACATTCGTTTTACCTTTCAAAAGGGAGAAAAAATTGCTCTCGTTGGAAGAGACGATGTTGCCAGAACAGCTCTTTTTAAAATGATTGCAGGTGAAATGGAACCTGACTCTGGAAGTATTAACGTGGGCTCAACAATTACCATGGGTTATTTTCCAGCAGATAACTCCGAGTTTTTTAAATCTAAGGATCTCAGTTTAGTTGATTGGTTGAGGCAATATAGCAAAACTCAGGAAGAAGACTTTATTCGTGGCTTTTTAGGAAAAATGCTTTTTAGTCGAGAAGAGGCCAATAAAAAAACAAATGTCCTTTCTGGTGGGGAAAGAGTGAGGTGTATGTTGGCTCGCATTATGCTCAACAAACCAAATTTAATTTTGCTCGATGAACCCACAAGCCATCTTGATCTTGAATCCGTCGATGCTCTCAATGAAGGCCTTAAAAACTATAAAGGAGCTCTTCTTTTCACTTCACATGACCATGAACTGGTGCAAACGGTTGCCAATAGAATTATTGATATCGACGTGACTCTTCGCTTCGACAAGCAAACAACTTATAATGATTATATTGAAGAATGCCTTGTTCGAGATGGGGTCTAAGCGAAATTTGACTATTGTCTTTTAATCAGTTGAAGGATGAACACCCCATTGCACGTTTTCCCAGTCTATTTTTAAATGATTTTCTTCGAGACTTTTGGGAAGCGGGCCAAAACAAGCTGCATAGCTTTGGTCATTCGGGGTTAAGTAATAGTAAAGGTCAGGCTCTGTGCTTTTTGAAGTTTTCAAGCAGGCGAGTTTTCCCCAACTATGCTCTTCTTCGGTGGCTAAAGCATCTTCATCTTTCAGAAGTGTCGCCTGATATTGCATGCTTTGAGGAAATTTATAAAGTTTCATGAAAGTAATTGGAATGTTGAGTTGTTGCTCATCAATAATTATTTCAATAGAGTGTGAAGCTTCTTTATTGTTCAGGGTTAAGTTTTGAGCGATTGTTTTAAAGCGAAGAAAAATATTTTCCTCTTTAAAAATAATTTTATTAATTCTAGTTTTTGTCATTATGCTCGCTCTTTCTTTTTGTTGTCGGCTCTTGCGAGTATTTCTAAGTAAAAAGAGTCTTTACCTGAAAGCCTAAATTCAGTAATTTTGTCTTTGATTTCAGCTTCTTTCAGTGGCTGAGCAGATTCTTCAGCATATCCGAATCGACAATCAAAGGACCAGCAGTCGAAATCTTCCGGAATTTTTTTACGTCTTTCTCGTGCAAAATACTTCTTAATTTGGTGACGAAAAGAATCAATCTGTCGATCGGCTTTAATATGGCTGTCTTCAATGCGGAATGTTTTTTTCATAATAATTTTAGCCTCAATGCTCTCGGTTCACAGCTGTCTTACTAGCCTGAACTGAAGGCACTGGCAAACTGTAATGTCTGGCTAGTTGGTGGAAGTCATCTTTTTTTAGGATAGGGCTTCTTGTTTCTACTTTGTCCAGCGGAAGGGCCTCTCTTGGGGCCTCGTGACTGAGGTCGGCCTCGGCCCTGTGCTTTTTTAGGGGCTGCGACAGCAGCTGCCATCTCTGCAGTTTTTGAATGAAAAGGCTGATCTGACATCACTTTAATTTTCTGTTTTGTTGTTCGCTCGACATTGACAAGGTTGATCTTTTCTTCAGCGGTGACGAATGTGATTGCGACGCCTTCGGTGCCTGCACGTGCTGTTCTTCCAATTCGGTGAACATAGGATTCAGCAAGGTTTCCGAGGTCATAATTAATGACATGGCTAATGCCGTCAATATCTATACCCCGTGAGGCAATGTCTGTAGCCACTAAAACTCTGAGCCTAGCTTTAGAGAAATCTTCAATGGCTCTTTGTCTGGCTCCCTGAGCTTTGTTTCCATGAATCGCAGAGGCTGTGATTCCAGCTCTCGATAATTTTTCGGCAACACGATTGGCGACATGCTTCATTCCCACAAAGACGAGAACTTTTTTAAAGGCACTATCTTTTAATAAATGTTGCAGTAGTGGAATCTTTTGAGGCTTGTCAACAAACATGACTTCCTGATGAATCCGAGCCACAGTCGTTGCTGGAGGCGTGATTTCGACTTTTTTAGGTTCGACTAAAATATTGTTCGCTAATCTCTGAATAACCGATGGCATGGTTGCCGAGAAAAATAAATTATGTCTTTTATTTGGGAGCATCACCATTACTTTTTTAATGTCATTGGCGAATCCCATGTCAAGCATACGGTCGGCTTCGTCGAGGACAAAAATTTCTACTTGATCTAGTTTCAGGTGCCCTTGTTGGCACAAGTCTAAAAGTCTTCCAGGTGTTGCCACGAGGACTTCCACGCCTTGCCTTAAGCTTTGGACCTGCGGATGCTGCCCAACACCTCCAAAAATAACTGAGTATTTTTGAGGCAGGTATTTGCCGTAAGTTTTCAGATTGTCGAAAATCTGAATGGCTAATTCCCTTGTAGGAGTCAGGACGAGGGCTCTTGGAGATTTTGGCTGAGGCCTTTTCTTTTTTTGGTTGAGTTTATTTAAAATTGGCAGACAAAAGGCAGCTGTTTTTCCTGTTCCTGTCTGAGCAATTCCCAAAAGATCATGTTCATCAAGCACCAAAGGAATGGCTTTTTCTTGAATGGGGGTTGGGGTTTCGTAGCCAAGCTCATTCAGGGCATTGAGAATGAACGTGTTCAGTTTTAAGTCTTTAAATTTAATCATTGATATGTTTCCTAGTTACTATCTGACAGGTGACCCACTGTCGTCAAGGAGGGATCTGGGGTTTTGCTAAGTATTTCTAGAAATAGAGCCTTGGAAAGAGTTCCGGAAACTTTAAAAAGTTTTCTTTTTTAATTAAGAATTAAAGAATATCTGATCAGGCCTAAAGCGAGTAAAATCACTCCAAAAAGTTTTGGCCTTGAAGTGAAGAAAAAGACGTATAAAGTCAAAAAAGATACAGTAAGAAGGTAGAGTAAAGAGTGAATTGAGTCTGTGATGGCTAATGTTGAAATCGAAATGCTTGTTCCTAAGACAATGAGTAGATTAAAAACTTCTGAACCAATGATTGCTCCTAATGCGAGATCGTTTTTTTTGTTTTTTAAACTAAAAATCATAATGAGAAGTTCTGGCAGGGACGTCCCAATGGCAACAAGAGTTGATCCAATCAGTAATTCATCGATGTGAAAATTTTGAATTACTTTTTCAACGTTTTGAATGAAGAAGTGGCTGCCGAGCGTGAGTCCTGTTAATGAGATTACAAAACTTCCAAAGATGATAGGGTTACTTTTATTGACTAATTTTTTTGGGATGAGTTTTTTGTTGTTTTTTGAATCGAGAATAAGTTTATAGATCAGGTTTGTGAAAAATAACAAAATAAAAAAAACTCCCAAGAGTATTCCGGTTTTCTGCTGATAAACTAAGCTGCTCACAAAAATAATTGCAGAGATAAAGAGTAATGTTGTCTCTCTTTTTAATGAGCGGCAGGCTTGCACTTTTTTTTTGTTTAAGAATAGAAACAATACTAAAATAAAACAAATATTGAAGATGTTTGATCCAAGAACATTCCCCAGGGCAATTCCTCCAAGCCCGTTTGCTGAAGAGGTCGCACCAACGAAAAGCTCAGGGAGGGAAGTTCCAAAGGCAATTAAAGTGGATGCAATAATAAATTCTGAGATGGATAATTTTCGAGATATTTCGGTTGAAGACTTAATGAGCTGTTTTGCCGAGATCAGAATTGTTCCCATTAAGAAACAGCTCATTAAAATGTGGAACACTTTAGCTAGCTAACTCTTCTTCGTAGGGTAAGTTTCGTATAGAAATCATTTTTTTTGAAGAAAAATGATTCTTAGTTGTCTTTTTTTTGAACTTGAGAACCAATGCTTTTGTCGCTTTTGATATGGCCATTGGAAGTCGTGTGCTTTTTTTTGACACCACGATATTGGCTCCTGATTCAAAATCGTTGAGAATGACCTTACACTGAAAGTCTTTTTGTTTTGAGTTTTTAGGTTTTTTTTCATCACTCAATACTAACTTTACTTTTGTGCTTTTCGAGAGGGGAAATTTTTTGAGCTGACTTTCTACTTTTTCTTTTGAAGTTGTTAAAAATTTCTGACAGAGCGAATACTTGAAGACAGGGTTGATACTTATTTTCATGATTTATTTTCCTCCATAAAACCACCCTAGAGGATTCCTTAATATAAGTATAATATATAATTTATATAATATATATTGATAAAATCTATGAATCGTGTCAGTTTGATCTTGTGTTCTCTTTAAATCTACACCATCTGATGTATTTTCGGGCTATTGCCGAAGAAGGAAATCTGTCTCGTGCCTCGAAAAAACTCTGTATTCAACAGCCTTCTTTAAGTATTCAGTTGAAAAAATTTGAAGATCAGATTGGTCAGCAGCTTTTTGAAAGAAGAAATAGAGGGCTACACCTGACTCATGCAGGACGCCTTGTTTTAAAATATGCTCATGAAATCTACAACACCTCTCAAGAACTTGAAAGTATCTTAAGCGAAAAAGATTTAAAGTATAAATCGAAAATAAACATTGGAACGCTAGACAATGTTCCTAAGGATTTGGTCTCTTCAATTATTGGTCATATTCTCAAGCATCACTCGTGTGAAGTTGCTGTCTTTGAAAAAGAAGGTCCAAATTTAATGAGTGATTTAGAAAATCATCTTATTGATTTGGTGGTGACGAATTACCCTCTCATTAGAGAAAAGACTCAGAAAATATATACTCAAAAATTACTTTCTTTTGAAGTCTTTGCGTATACTTCAATTAAAAATAAACAATTGGTGAAAAATTTTCCGAAATCATTAGAAAATGAGAGTATTATTCTTCCAACCTTTCATAGTAAATTGAGACAAGATATTGAGTCTTATTTCTATAAAAACAAAATAAAAACTAATCTTGTCGTGCAAACCCAAGATACCTCTATTCAGAAGACACTGGCTGTTCAAGGAGTCGGGGTGATTTTTGAATCTCAATTTGCTGTAAAAAATTTACTTAAAAATAATCAGCTCATTGAGCTTGGTAAGCTCAAAAACGTTAAAGAAGAGTATTATTTAAGCTCCACAGAGAAGATAGTCTCTCATCCTATCGTTGAAGATCTCTTGAATAATTATACAATTTAGTAACTTAAGTAAAAAGAAATATTGATGCCACAAAAAGCAGTAAAGTTAATGGAAGTCCGAACTTAAGAAAATCTAGAAATCGATAATTTCCAACACCATAGATCATGAGGTTTGTTTGATAGCCTACTGGGGTCATGAAACATAGTGACGATGCAAACATGATTAATAAGACGAGGTTTTCTGTCGTTATTTGTGTGGTGTGCTGAGCTGTTTCAATAGCTAGAGGAGATATAAACATCACGGCAGCATTGTTTGAAATAAATGAAGTGAGGGCAACTGTAATGAGGAAGTAGGTGCCGACAATTGCTTTTGGACCAAAGCTTTCTATGTTGCTAATCAATCCATTTGCAATGAGGTCGGTGACGCCATTTTTCTCGATGACTCTTCCTAATGTGAAGAGGCCTGTTAAGACAAAAATAATTCGCCAGTCAACAGCGCGGTAAGCATTTTTTAACGGTAAAATATTAAAGAGTGCGAGTAGGACAACGCCGATTAATGCTGAAAAATGTAGTGGAAAAACTGAAAATGAAGAGAGTAAAATAACCATGAAAAGTATGCTGGCAACAAGTATCTTTTTATTTCTATTGAGAATAGATTTATAGGGTTCATTGAGTAATAAAAATAACTTTGAATCCCTGAGGTCCCCAAGGCTATTTTTAGGTAAAGCAATGAGAAAAGAGTCTCCCGATTCTATAACACTTTCGTTTATTTTATTTCTCAACACTTTTCCATGATGACGAAGGGCGAGCAGTTTGACTCCGTACCTTCTAAACAAGGTGTCCCCTGATATTTTTGTATTCACAAGCTGAGATGTCGGTGTGACGACAGCTTCAATGATCATTGTTTCTTCACTGGTAGAACTTTGACTTCTTTTTTTGAAGTAATCGCTATTGACTGACGGCATGATGTTGACTTCTTTTGAAGCAAATAGATTTTTTAATATTTCTAAATCTAAAATCACTTCAAGAATATCTCCAACTTTTATTTTTTCGATGCTGTTTTTTTGCGTGTTGTATTTGTTGATAATTTTAAAATCATTTTTATTAATTTTCTGAATACTTTCGCCTACAAATTTACTGTTTTCCCTGACCTCTAAATATGTTTTAAAGGATTGCATCTCATAAGCTTCGAAATTGCCTTGACCTTTTCTTCTTATGGGAATCAATCTTTTGTAAAATAAGGTGATGTAGGCAATGCCAATCATAAAGAAAACAATCCCTTTTGAGAAAAAACTGAAGACTGCAAATCCAGTTTCGTTGTGATCTATGAGTATTGAGTTTCCTAATAAATTTGTTGAGGTTCCAATCAAGGTGCAAACCCCTCCAACCATAGCTCCAAATGATATGGGCATGAGGAGGTAAGAGAGCGCCCAACCTGTTTGTTGTGAGAGTCTGATACAAACAGGAATTAACAAAGCCACGGTTGCTGTGTTGTTGATAAACATTGATGTGATTCCAGCTAGGGTAGAAAGAAGGGCAACTCCAAGGTATTCTTTATTTTTTGAGTAGTATTGAATTTTTTTTCCAACATCTGTAAGAACACCTGTTCTTGAGACTGCTTCAGTAATGATAAACATACATAAGATGGTCACTGTAGCGGGGTTGGAAAGCCCACTGAGGATGTCGTCTAGTCCGACAAGTTTAAAAACACCAAGTAAAACAACGCAAAGAAGAACTGAGAGGTCGACTGTGAGAATGTTAAAAACAAATAAAATTATTGCTAAAGCCGTAACGAGAAGGGTTCCGTAAAGTTCATAATTCACAACACTTAGAATACACTAAATCTTGCTAAATCGGCTTCATGGTGCTTGCCTTCAGAAGCAGGGCGTAAAACAATGTAAGAGACATCGCTTTCTTGATGTGAAGCACTAATGAAGTTGCAGAGTGCTGAATGTCAGGTTTACTTCTCTGTTGCTTGGTCAAGTGCTTTGTTGATGTCGCTTTGTTGAAGGTCTTTCATTTTCGGTCGACGTCTTTTTCTAGTTTTTTCAGGGACTAGGGCTCTCATGCTTTCTAATCGACCAAAGCAGAGAAGCTTATCTTCAGGCTCTAGAACTCGACTCGCATTTGGGTTGGGGATGACTTTCCCATCTCTGTGCAATGTGAGGGCGTTAATGTCTTTCTCCCGAAGTCCAGATTCTGCTATACTTTTACCAACGTACTCGGAGCCTTTTGGGATCATTATTTCAGTTACTCCGAAGCCTCGACTGACAGTGATTCTTTGTCGAAAATCAATTTCTGGGAAATCTACCTGAGCCGCAATGTAATCTACAAAAGATCCCGCTATATCTAATTTCGTGCATGCCTCAATACCTTCTAGGCCTGGTGAAGAATTGATTTCCATTATTTGAGGCCCATCTTTTCCTTCAAGCATGTCAACTCCTGCAATACCTAAGCCCATGATTTTTGCGGCCCGAATGGCTGTTTCTTTATATTGTTCGTCCAGTTCGACTGATTCAGTTCGGCCGCCTCTATGCACGTTGCTTCTGAACTCCTGTCCCTGTGCGACACGTCTCATGGCTGCAACAACTTTATCTCCGACAACGATCGCTCGAATATCTTTTCCTTTACTTTCGGCAACGAACTTTTGTATGAGGACGTTTTGTTTTTGGCTCTGAAGAAGTTCAATGATTGACGTTGCCATTTCCGTTGTGTGTGCCAGTAAAACTCCAATTCCTTGAGTTCCTTCTAGGAGTTTTATGACAACGGGGGCTCCGCCAATTCGCTCTATGGCAGGCAAGACATCTGCTTTGTCTTTCACAAATGTTGTTGGGGGAATGCCAATTTTATGTTTACACAATATTTGAAAACTGCGTAGTTTGTCTCTCGAGTTGATAATTCCATCTGCAGAGTTCGGAGTGTAAACGTCCATTTGCATGAATTGACGAACTAAAGCTGTTCCAAAATAGGTAATGGAGGTTCCAATACGAGGCAGAATGGCATCATAATAGGAGAGTTGTTTGTTTTTATAGTAGAGGTCGGGATTCTCTTCTTCGAGGTCTAAGGCAAATTTTAGAGTGTTGAGAACCTTAACGGAGTAGTCTCTTTTTTTACAGGCTTCTACTAGCCGTCGAGTTGAATAATTTTTAGGTTCTTTAGAGAGTATGGCTAGTTTCATTTTCGCTTATTTCCAATCTTTTTTGAAGTAAATGATTTTGCAGAATCCACTAAAAATCTTTTCTTGATGGCGTCTCTACCAAGAAGCATGGGGAATCCCATTTCGGAGCGATCTGTAAGGTTGAGCTCTATTGTCCACTTTTGTTCTTTTAATGAAATAGTTGTTTGTATGATCGGTCTTTTTTCAACGTGGCCATTTGAGCTTTTCACCTTTCTGTATGAAACGACTTCTGATCGGCACCTGGCGACTTTTTTTTTCTTTGTTTTGTTTTCTTTTGTGCTGAGTTCTACCTCAAAAAGTATAAACTCTTTTGAGCCTCGATGATATGTTTCAATGACTTTGGCGTGGATCGAAGATGTTTTTGCGCCGGTGTCTACTTTTACCTTCATTTCTGGTATTTTTAAATCATTTAAGGAAATGTATTCTCGCCAACCGATAACTGGAAACTGAGTGGAGTTCATGAGGATACAGCATACTTCTTATTGTTCTACTTTAAAGCATATTCTTAAAAAAGATTTATAGTCTAGCTAAGAGGCGAGGGCAGCTCTTAAAGCCATTTTTTTTTCTTAAAAAAACAAATCATGAGTAAAACGGTAGAGAGCATCAGCCCTAAAACTAGTAAATACCCGAAACGAAGGTTGAGTTCAGGCATGTTGAAGGGGCTTATTTTTGTGTCAAAATTCATTCCATAAATCCCAGCAATGAAAGAAAGTGGAATAAAAATTGAAGTCACGAGTGTTAAAAACTTCATAATTTCATTTGATTTATGACTGGAAAGTGAAAGTGAGATGTCCATAAGGTTGGAGGCGTTTTCGTTTGATGAATCTATAAATTCGAGTTGTTGGCAAGTGTGATCGTAAGCATCTCGAATATAAATACTCAGATTTTCTGGAAAGTTTGTGCTTTTGTCTTTCATGACTTGTGCAAGGAGGTCGCGGTGCGATGTCGTGGTTTTCCTTAAATGAATGAGATGTTGCTTCTGAGCGTAAATTTTTTGAATGACAGTATCACTGTTATTGTGCATGATTTCCTCTTCAAGGTCATCTAAATTGATGGTAACCTGGTCTAAAACAGGAAAAAATGTATCAACGGCAATGTCCACTAAGCAGTAAGCTAGGTAGCCAATTGGAAGCCGTTTGATGCGAGATGAGCTCGAGTTTATTCTTTTGGTGAGGATGTTTGAAATGAGCGCACTGTCTTCTGCAATACTAATGATTAAATTTTTATGAATGAGGATGTTGAGTTGTCTTGTTTCACTCTCTTCATTCTCATAAACAAACTTAGAAACAATAAAGTCAAAAGTTTGAAAGTTTTCATACTTTGGTCTTTGAATGTCGTTGTAGATATCTTCAATGCTAAGTGAATGAAAGTCTAATTTTGAAAGAAGGAGGGCAATTTCAGGGGTAAGTTTGGAGTTAAAGTGAATCCAGTGGATCTTTTTTTGAGTTAATGATTTTTGTAGTGCCTCTACAGAGGAAAAACTCTCTAGTTGACAGTTTTGAGAATCGTAAACATGTGCTTTGACCTCAATGTCTTCATTCAAAGAGCTTTGAGTGTTGAAGTGACCAGGACGTGCTCCCAAAGGAGAGCGAGTACTGTTTCTTGCTTTCTTCTTATTTCTTTTTTTCATTATTTCATCAAGTTTTATTTAAGTGCTTCTTTAGCTAGTTTCTCTCATCAGTGTTCGAATTGGGAATGGAATTGAAAAACCATTTTTCTCTAAAACTCTTTTCGTTTCAATAATACCGTCAGATTTAAGTTGAAGGTAGTCTTTTTCTGGAAGTCGAATCCAGTAAAGAACTCGAATATTCATAGAGCTTGATCCAAACTCGTCCAGAACCACCTGGGGAGCCGGATTGTCCATGATGTCAGATCTTTTCTGCAAATTTTCAGAAATGACTGCAATTGCTTTTTCAAGGTCGTCGGAATAAGAAACACCAACGCTAAAGTCGATTCTTCTTTTTTTTGCGTTTGTGTAGTTTTTAAATGCGTTTTCAAGAAAAAATTTATTCGGAATATGTAAAACTTGACCATCAAAAGTTCTCAAAACCGTCTCTCTAAGGCGAATACTTTTGACCCAGCCAGTCATATCGCTGATTTCAATAAGATCGTTAATCTTAAAAGGTGAGTTTAAAACAATTGAGACTCCAGAAACAAAGTTGGCCATAAAGTCTTTGAATGCAAAGCCAATGGCTACTCCGGCGACTCCTAATCCGGCGAGAATGGAAAGAATGGCTTTATCGAGGCCTAAAATAGTGAGTATAATCGCAGCGCCTATAGTAAAATGAAGTATTTTCGCAAGGCTCAACATCAGGTCTATAAGAGATTGGTTTAAGTTTTTCTTTGGTATCAAAAAAGAAAAAAAAGAAACAGTGATCCGAGACGTGAGCATAAAAATTATGAATAAAATTATTGAGACAATAATGTTTGGAATATTTTTTATTAATAGGGTGAACCAAAGCTCAAATGTTTCTACAATGAGGTCGAGTGGGCGGTCAAAGTGGTTAAAGACTTCTTTTATTTCTTTCATAATGTTGTGAGCTCCATTTATTTGATTATTATCACTTAATATATACCTTTAAAAAGAAGTTGAAAGCTTAAAATTTAAATAAAAATACTAGATTTACCTATTTATTGTTTTGTTACTTTTTTCTTTCTGAGTTGAAGTAGTATTGTGTTATTGTTTAAGGAGGTAAAAATGATCAGAGCGCTTGAAGTCTTTAGTCTGGTTTTAGTTTTTTTAGGGGTGCTTCCATTGTCAAACTCAGCGTCTTGGTGGATTCGTTGTTGGGATTTTCCCAGACTGCAGTTATTGTTTCTTTCTTTTCTCTGCATTTTTTTGTTAGCTTTTTTGGGAAATAATTCACCATTTTTCTATCCTTTGATTTTAGCTCTGCTGCTGTCTTCAGCTCTTGATGTTTACAGGATATTTCCTTATACGAAATTCTCAAAAATAGAGTCTCAGTTGGCAGTTACCGGGGCTTCTTCCCCCTTCAAGTTACTAGTTTCTAATGTAAAAATTGATAACCAGGAATACAGCAAATTGTTAAATCTCGTTATGGAAACTCAGCCAGACCTTTTAGTTCTTATTGAAGTGAATCAGCAGTGGTATGACGCTGTTCATTCGAAGCTTTCGAAGGATTATCCATTCTACGAGGGGTGTCTTTTAGAAAATACATATGGAATTTGTTTGTTTTCAAAGTTTCCATTAAAAAGCTCAGAGGTTAAATTTTTAGTTGATAAAGAGATTCCATCCATTTTTGCTGAATTCCAACTTGAGAATAACCAGTTTGTAGAGCTCATTGCTCTTCACCCTCAGCCACCAAGGCCTCAAGAAGGACATTCAACACAACGAGATGCAGAACTCATGAAAACAGCTCAATACATTAGAAAGAAAAAAGAAATGCCTCTTCTTGTTGCGGGGGATTTGAATGATGTTGCCTGGTCACATACAACTCGACTTTTTAAGAGAATAAGTGGCATGCTCGATCCAAGGATTGGTCGGGGGCTTCTTTCAACTTTTCCGGTTTATTTTAGGTTGGCGAGGTTCCCTTTGGATCATGTTTTTCACACTCCTAAAATTGGACTTATTGCATTAAAAATTGAGAAAGATATCGGTTCCGACCACTTCCCTGTCTTGAGTTCTTGGGTTGTTCTTAAGGAGGAGCTTTCTTCACAAAAAGTAGAAATGAAAAAAGGTGACCAAATTGAGTCAAAAGATTTGGTTGAGCGTTCTGAAATCAATGAAAAATAGTTTTGCTTGAAGCCATTGTGCTTGAAGCCATTGTGCTTGTTCTCGGTAATATTTTTATACCTTCATGTGAAAAAATAAAGTATAAAAGCAATGAAATGTACTTCAAACTTATATTCTTCATGAAAACGTGCGGTTTTTTCTATGTCTTACTTGCATCACCGTTATTTCTGCATTGTGAGGCGCAAGAAGCCTCCACTTTAGAACAACAAAAAATCAAAGCCATTGACCATATTGAAAAAAATTCTTTAGCAGGTAAAGAGAGGATCGGTAATGTGCCTTTGCTCGAAACTGCAAAAGCACCATTCTCACTGAAAAGAAATGATCTTAATTACTTCTCCTTTGGGAGACCTGACACAAAAGTGCGCTTTGGCTTTAAGCTCAACATTTTAAATATTAAGAATCTTCACATAAAATACGAGCAAACGGTACTCTGGAAACTATTAAGTGATTCTATACCGTTTGAGAATATCGATTTTCATCCAAGTCTTAATTATCGGGTTGACGTGAATCGTCATTATTTGAAAGCAGTTGAGTTCATTCCTTACGGGCATATTTCAAATGGAGAGAAAGGGCCTATTTCCAGGTCAAGAGACTTTACTGGGGTCAAACTTCACTGGGGACCATCTGAAGAAGATGCTGAGTGGAATTTTTATGCCAAGGCGATGTATCATTTTTCACTAGGAAAATTCAATACTGATTGGCCCAAATACGGCTCATTTTTGGAGCTTGCTTTCGATAAAAACTTAATAGTGAATGGAGCTGTGAGTGTCCTTTGTCGAAATAAAATTGCTTTAGGTGGATCTTCATTAAAGAGTCTCAAGCTTTCAATGTTTGAGGTAGTTTTTGTATTTCGCTTTTTAAAGCACTACGGAATGCCAGGATTGCTTTTCAGTTATTTTAATGGTTTTGGAGAATCGTTTTTAAACTATAAAGAAAGATCTCATTCTTTTCGAGTTGGTCTTAGTTTCTAACAGGTTTTTCTCGATTCTTATAGGTGGTGACACTCTCAGTAAAACCAGTTATAAATGGTGTGTTGATATTCTTAAGAAAAATTAGAAATATTGCTCAACAACGATAATATATGAAAAAAGATCCAGACAATTTAATCATTGGCAATCAATCTATTTTAATGGGAGAGAGGAAGCGGGTTGAATTAAATCTTGCAACACTTTTTGACTACACAGAATTAAAAATTCCAGTTGAGATTATTCGATCAAAGAAAAGGGGGCCTGTTCTGTTTGTCAGTGCGGCGATACATGGTGATGAACTCAACGGTGTTGAAATTGTGAACCGTTTGTCAAAACGCATTTCAGTAAACAAATTAACAGGAACGCTTATTTTAGTTCCTGTGGTGAATGTTTTTGGTTTTAATAATAAGTCGAGATACCTTCCAGATAGAAGAGATCTGAATAGATCCTTTCCAGGGAGTAAACATGGTTCTTTGGCTTCAAGAATAGCGTATATTTTCATCAAAGAAATTGTGAACAAATCGACACATGGGATTGATTTACATACTGCTGCAATTCATAGAACAAATCTTCCACAAGTTCGAGCCTATCTGGACAATGTAGAAACTCGAAGTTTAGCGGCTTCTTTTGCAGCTCCAGTTGTTTTAGATTCTAGGCTTCGTGATGCTTCACTTCGTGAGGCTGCAAGAAAAAAAGGTGTCAAAACCCTTTTGTTCGAAGGAGGGGAGGCGTTGAGACACGATGAAAAAGTGATCAAAATAGGCCTTGCTGGCTGTCTTAGAGTCATGAAGTCCATAGGGATGCTTTCAAGTGCAAAACCTGTCTCAGTTAAAAAAAGCATTATCGCAAAATCGAGCGAATGGCTTCGAGCCCCTCATGGCGGTACCATTCGTAGTTTAAGGCGTGTTGGTGAGTTCATTAAAAAAGGTGATGTACTTGGCAGTGTGACGAATCTTTTTGGAAATGATAACTATGAAATTATAGCAGAAAACTCTGGAGTTATTATTGGCGCTATCACCATGCCACTAGTAAATAAGGGAGATGCCGTTTTTCATATTGCACTTTTCAAATCACCAAAGAAAGAAGTGCTTGCAGTGCAAGAGTGGGACAGTTAGTTTTCTTAGTGACATTCTTTCAGAAGTCCCACTGTCGTTCAGTGGGGCTGATAGACTCGATTGGTGGTAGAGTAGGTATTCATGAAGACTAAAATTTCTAAGATCAACAAGCAGTTCCTGCAGGATTGTCTGGATCAATGGGGGCTTGAAGCTCTTTGTTTCATCAAAAAAAACTCACACAAGTTATTTGTACAAAGTAAGCCTGAAAGATGAATTTTATGTGTTAAAGGTAATTTAGGGACGGAGCAAGTTAACGTATTGATGTTACAGGTAAAAAGTTGGTTCGTCCCTTTGGATGGTATTAGGGACGGAGTAAGTTAGCATATTGATAATACAGTCAAAAAGTTGCTCCGTTCCTTTCTTCCCTTTCGTTTTTCTTCTTTTTTTTGGCCTTTCTTTATCCATGAGAACTTCTACTTGCTATAGTTTATAGTTTACTGTAAACTATAAACTATAGTGGTTGATACAAAGACTAAAATATTGGATTTTATTAAGGAAAATGGTGCTTCAAAGGCGAAGGAAATAACTGAATTTATTGGAATATCCCCTCAGGCCATACACCGCCATCTCAAGCTTCTTGTTGAGCAAGCTAAACTCAGTAAGAAAGGATCTCCACCTGTCGTTTTTTATGAGTTGAGTGGAAGTCCGGAGAAGCTAAATGCATCTACGCTTGATGACGAAATTTATAATTACCTCGAGGAAAATTATTCTTATCTATCGCCAACAGGTCAATTTCTCTGTGGGGCAAAGGCATTTAAGATTTGGTGTCAAACAACGAAACAAGAACATCTCTACCCTAAGCTTGCTGCGAAATTTATGTTAGAAAGAAGAAAGCTTTTTCAATTATTTAAAGACAAGCCTATAGATGCTCGAGAAAAAATTAAAAAAACTTTTCAGGAAGTCCATCTTGAACATGTTTATTATTCAGAGTTTTGGAGTCTTCCTCAGTTTGGTCGTTCTCATTTTGGAAATTTGTTAACAGCAGGAAAATCGGGGCAACAAAAAAAATCCATTTTTACACTTGCAAGCCTTTGCGAAAAAGATATCAACTTCCTTATAAAAAAACACAAGGTCAATGCCGTTGCATTTGCCGCTCATAGTATTCCCCGTAGAATTTCTTTTCTGAAACTATTTTCTAAAAAGCTGAACTTGAAACTTCCTTGGCTTTCGTTCCAGAAGGTTGTCACCAATGGAATTCCTATTGCTCAGAAATCACTCAAGAAATTGCCTGAAAGAATTTTAAATGCCCGTGAAACTATTTTCCTAAATGAAAAAAATATTGAACACAATGTTGTTTTGCTTATTGATGATGCCATTGGTTCTGGTGCGACTCTCAATGAACTCGCTCTTAAACTAAAAAAACAAGGTGTTAAAAAAGTGATTGCTTACGGAATTGTTGGTAGTCTCAAGGGCTTTGATGTTATTTCAGAGATTTAGTGGCAGTATTGGTAGCTTGAATAATTTAGGTATCCTGCTCAGGTAAATTCTAGCTAAGGGGTTGAAAAATCAGAAAGTTGTGTCAGAATTGAGTTTATATTGATTGAAGAAAACAAAGAGGATTCTGAAACAGGCGCTTTAAAAAGAGCTCGTGAAGAAAAGAATCGCTTGGAAGATTCGCTAAGGCGGCACTGTCAGGAAGTTGAACAACTAGAAAAAGTTGTTGAAAAGCAAAAAAGCAGATCGAGGATTTGAAGAAAGAGCTCGAGCTGGCTCGAAAGACAACTCTTCCAAAGTGGGTCAAAGCGAATAAATCAGTCGAAAAGAAGGCGAAAAAACTTGGACCAAAGGCTGGCCATGTTGCGAGTAAGCGAAAGCGTCCTGAGAAAGTTGATATAGAAATTGAATTGATTGCGGAAGACTGTCCTTGCTGTCATGCAAGTTTAGAAAGCTTTCCGCACAAGTGGCACAGTCATGATCAAATTGATTTACCGTCACCAAGTTCCTGCGTGGTCACCCGTTACAATGTTGGGTGGAGCTGGTGTAAAAGCTGCAAGAAAGAAGTGTCGCCAAAAGATCGCTTGCTTCGGAGTAAGTATGGTCCCAGGTTGCACGCACAAGTATCCTATTAGAAATTAAGTTTGGGAAAGATTTCAAGCTTGCTCAAAGAGCAGTATCAGTTGGAGCTCAGCACCGGAGTTTTAAGTGAGATGTTGAGTCGTAGCGCGAAAAGCCTAGAAGATATTTATGAAGATATCAGAGTCCGACTACGTTTTGAAAGTTATTTGCAGGCAGACGAAAGTGGCTGGAGAGTCGCTGGAAAAGGGCATTGGTTGTGGAGTTTTTCAAATGAAGATTTGTCATTTTACGATATTGCGCCAACCCGAGGAAGCCAGGTCATTGATGAGATTCTAGTACAAATTGGGGACGGAGCAATCTAACTACCCGAAATTATGTACAAAACTTTGCTCTGTCCCCATTTTCTTTTTTCTGCTCTGTCCCCATTTTCTTTTTTTAAACACCCATCTCAGTTCCAAGACTAAGGTGGGTGTTCAGTTCTCCTGAAGTCTTCTTTTGGAAGAATTTAGTGTGATTTTTTCCGCCTTAAAGGTAGACTGTAATTAACTTCGTGTGCCTAGGCTTCTCTTTTTAAAGATTGATTTGCATTTGTGAGAGCTTGGCTTTGAAGTGAGATTTTAGAGGAATTACAAAAGCTTTGAATATTTTTTTTTCTATTCTATTTTATTGCCATTGTTTTTTTTGTGGCACAGTTTTCATATTCTGCAGGACCACTTGAATTATTTGTTAAATATTGTAAAAAACTTCAAAAGGCAGCACATTGGCAAAACAGTGACAATATTTTTGAAAAAGATGGTCGTGAATATTTTCGTTTGGGAACTAAGGAAAAGGCTATTGAGCGATGGTATGAAGGAAATCCAGTTCTTTTGTTTTCGTCAGAAGAATTGCAAAATTCCCGCTTTTATTTAACTGTGAATGATGAACTCTTGTCGCGCGAAAATAGAGAGAGAATCAGCAGTAACGTGAGTGCAGCTCAAAACATGTACGACGTGGACCTATTGCAACAAAGCTATACAGAGCCAGGTACTCTCGAACTAGTTTTAGATAAAGATTCTGAGCACAGCACCTTTAATGCTTGGGAAGGGCATCATCGTCTTTTACGTGCATTGAGGCCACCTTTGTCCGGATTGTATTTTGCTATAGGCAATACGACAAAGAAGACTACGGGGACATTATATGGCTCTGGTAAATGATAAAAGAGAGGCCTCAAATATGGAAATTTCTACCGATTCATTCTCTGTAGCAGTTCTGCCCCAAACTTTTCAATTTTTGAAGGACCGAGGCCATAGACTTCTTCTAATTCGCTTTCGGTTTTAGGGACTTTGATGCATAAATCTTTAAGGGTTTTATTGCTAAAGACAATAAAAGCGGGGACGTCGTTTTCGCTGGCCCAATCTTTGCGCCATTCTTTCAAGTCTCGCTCTAAGCTTTCTTGTTCTGGACTGAGTTGAACACCTTGCTGAGCAGATTTTCTTTTCTTTTTCCGTCGTATAAAAATAGGGCATCGAAGAGATGCACACAAATCTTTCTAGTTGTCACTTAATAGCTGGTCGATTATTATGTTTTTTGTGTTGAAAATTTTTAAATATTTTATATTTCTTTTTATTGTCAATGCTCATAGCTATCAAGCCAGCATTCCACGAGAAAACGGGGATCTCATTCATTATTATTTAAAAACTCCGGAGAAAAAAAGTTTTCCAATTTTACTTTGGATTCAAGGGTCTCAATGTCTCTCAGCTCACCGACACCTCGAAAGATACGAAGAACTCAGCAAGGGAGCGCCTGCTTTTGGAATCTTAGTTGTTGAAAAGTATGGTCTGAACAAAGAGCATGATGAAACTAAAAAATGCCCTGAGAGTTATTTACGAAACAATGACCTCAATCAACGAGTCAAGGACTATAGAAAGGTATTGTCTCATCTAGAAGATCAGAAGAATAATTGGAATAAAGAACTTTTTATTCTGGGAGGCTCAGAAGGCGCTGACATTACAGCAAGGCTAGCTCCGATCCTAAACCCTAAAAAGATTGTTGTTCTCGTGGGGGGATTAGGAATGACCATGGCCGAGTCTCTATCCTTCTCAATAAGAAGGCTGTTAGAGGTAGAAAATTATCATGAACAAATTATAGAAAATGAACTCTCAAATTTGCCAAGTGTTTTCCAAGAAATTGCTCAAAACCCGACATGGAAAAAAACTTGGGGAGGGCCTACAAATACTTATCAATATTGGAACTCGTTGTTGTTTCACAGAACGTGGATTGATTTGTTAAAATTCAAAGGAAAGATTCTGAGTATTCATGGGACGAATGACAGTAGCGTTCCTGTGGAAAGTGCTCGAAAGCTTGTCGACATTTTTGATGAAAACAACAAAGAGAATTTAGAGTATTGGGAATACGCGGGACTTGGACACGACATGAAAGACGAAGAAGGAAACGAGTTTACGCCCAAGATCCTCAAAAGAGCTTTAGACTGGCTTTGGGAAACCCATTAAATTAAATACAAATTGGGGTACTTGCTCAGGTAAATTCTAGCTAATGGGTTGAAAAATTAGAAAGTTGTGTCAGAATTTAGTTTATATTGATTGAAGAAAACAAAGAGGATTCTGAAACAGGCGCTTTAAAAAGAGCTCGTGAAGAAAAGAATCGCTTGGAAGATTCGCTAAGGCGGCACTGTCAGGACTACTAGCCTATAGGGGACGGAGTAATTTTACACTATCTCGTAAACACCTGATTCAATCGGCTCAAGTAAAAAAAATAATAAAGGTGAAGAATGTCAACAACTTAAAGAGAGTTCTGGTATTGATTTCTTGTTCTTTGCTCCGTTCCTTTGATTATCCCTTTGACTATCAAATCTGCTGTTTTGTGACAGTGTCTGCGCTCCTTCTGGGCTTTTTGCTTTAAGTAGTTGGAATTTTCTTTAGTAATTTTCACTTTAACTGACACTTAACGCTTGTCGCATAAATGTCGCATATAATTATAGAATTTGTCGCATAAATGTCGTATAATTATAAGGTATGAAGAAAAAGTATCCTGCTCTAGTAACTCAAGGCTTTCCGCTTGAAATCGAACTGAGTAATAGTCTTTTGGAGTCGCTCATGGAGATTTCTAAAATAGAATCATTGCTTCTTGAGGGACTAAAAAAGCCTCTTGAGCTGAAGCTTTTAAGAAAAGCTAGGGTAAGGGCCATTACTTATTCAAACCAAATTGAAGGAAACCAGTTAACTGAAAGTGAGGTTACTGCAATTTTGGATGGGAAAAAAGTGGCTGGTAGAGAAAAAGATATTCTTGAAATTAAAAATTACCAGAAAGCAGTTGATTATGTTGAGCTCCTAGCTGCTGACAAAAGACCAATGACTCTTTCAGATTATCTCGGTATTCAAAGGCTGGTGACTGAGGGAACCATTAATAAAAAATATTCAGGGAGCCTACGAGCAATTGAAGTATCTATTATAAATTCTGAAACAAATGAAGTTATTGATAGGTGTCCAGAGCCTCACCTTTTAAAGGCTTTGGTTGATGAGCTGTGGTTGTGGTTTGAGGCCAATCAACATCAAAATCCATTTGTCTTAGCTTTTTCGTTCCATTTGCTTTCAGTTTTCATTCATCCGTTTGCTGATGGAAATGGTCGAACATCTCGACTGTTACAACACTATGTTTTGATGAAAAATAAAAAATCAGTGGTTCAGCTCATTCCATCGGAAACTTCAATTATGAAATACCGAGATGACTATTATAAAAGTATTCGTTTGAGTAAGTCGCTGTCTAAACCGACTCCTTTTTTAGAGTTTTTAGCAAAGTGTTTTTATGAGTCATGTAAAGATATTCTTGATGAATCCAAGAGTATTGAAAAGAAATCTTTAAAAGCAAATGAAAGACAAAAGATCATCATGAAATTTGCAAAGAAAAAAAAGACTTTTGTTGTTTCTGATTTAGAGTCGCTGCTCGATCAAGTTTCCAGGAGGACTATTGAACGAGATTTGTCTCAACTATCTGAAGAAGGGCAGCTTCAACCTTCTGGAAAAAATAAAGGAAGGGTCTATTGTGTTAAAGTATATACTTAACGAAGAATTGTAAAGAGCTTCTTTGACAAGATCCTCACACCAATTTCCAAAAATTTTATCAAATAAGCTTAGATTTTTATTTAAAATTAAAAAAACATCTTTAAGAGTAACTGTTTTAGCAAGAACGCAATTATCAAATAGATGTCTATAGGCGTATTGAGAAATTTCTTCGCTATAATACTCAAGACGGTCCGTGCACCATTCAGTTTTAACTAATTTTCCATTTGGTTGAATCTCAAGTTTTTCGCACATAAATATTATTTTTTCTAATAACCAGCCACGAATAATTCAAGGACGAAGCAAGTTAACGTATTGATGTTACAAGAAAAAAGTTGCTCCGTCCCTTTTGATTCCCCTTTTGATTGCCAAGTAGCTGTAGTTTTCTTTGGTATTTTTCAATTGGAAAAGAGGGTGGAGTGGTGTATTCTATTGTATATACATTGAACTATGAGTGGGATGAGTTGAAAAATAACTCAAATTATAAAAAGCATGGAGTCTAATTTGATGAGGCTCAAACAATTTGGGCTGATCCAAATGCAGTTGAATTTTTTGACGGAGATACTTTGTCTTCTGAAGGTGAAGATCGCTATATTAGGATTGGTTTTTCGGTACATTTGAGGATGTTGTTAGTTGTCTATTGTGAAAGATTTTCTGGTGAGACAATTAGAATAATTCCTGCACGTAAACCCATTTTAACAGAGAGGAAATATTATGAAAAAGGAATATGATTTATCAAAATTGAAAAAAAGAAAAAACGTAAAAGTTGACCCTGGAGCTGCAAAAATTCCAACAAGTATTCGTTTAGACGCATCTATTGTTATTTTCTTTAAAGAGGAATCAATTCGCCTTGGAATACCTTATCAGACATTGATCGCAAGTGTGCTGCATAGATTTTCTACTGGTGACCTTGTCGAGGTAGTAAGAAAAAAGAAAGCTTAGCTTTTTATAAAAAAAAAGACCTACACAAGAATGAGTTATAATGCTCTGAGGGGCAGCACTGCAAGTTATTTTGTGTAATTACGATTTAGTCTATACTTTTACATTTTTATTTACAGTCTCATTCCATTTCCTATTCGAACTATAATTAATAACGATGATGTCTAAACTTCTCTGTTGGACGTTTTAAATTTAATTTTAACGAGTCTCAGGAACTCTTTCATTTTTTCGGTCGGGATGCCTTTGGCTAGGCAGCTTTTGCATCTTAATTGAGCTTTTATTTTTGTTTCTAAAGTCTTTTTTAATTTGTAGCTCTCTTTTTCTTCACTAAGTTCTGATTTTATCCAGTTAGAGAGCACTTTGCTTAAAATGTTTTCAATCAATGGATGTTCCATTTTGAGGTACTTTAGCTTTAATGATTCCCAGACTGGAGAAAAGACTCTTGTGTTCCCGTCAACGTGCATTGCTTCAATCCTCCAAAGGGAAGAAGGTTTATCCGGATCTATCTCAATCCACTTTTCTTTTAAAAGGTGTCTTAAAAGCTTTGCCTCTAGTTTTGAATGAATAGAGATCAAGAATTTCTTGTTTTCTATTACTGGTATTGGGAATAGGGAAAATGGAGCCTTTGCGCCTGCAATCTTAAATTCGGTTCTTAATTCTTTCATATTAGGAATACTTATTCTAACATTTGTGGGCTAAATATACTTTTTAAAATGAATATAGTTAGAGATTTGCGTTTCTTTTGTAATTCTCAGAAGATATTAAAAAATGTGGATATAGTTTAGTTTGTTTTGTATAGTGCAATGCCAACAGCTTGAGGGAATATTTATTTGTATTCTTTTTCAGGACGTCGTCGATACTGAATTTGTAGACCAAAGAGTTTAAAGGAGAAGACGACAAGTTTTTGCTTTGCTTCAATCTCTAATATTTTCTTCTGGAGTTTTTGATATTCAATTGTGAGTTCTGAATCAGTTTTGTCAAGGGATTACAAGAGTCATGATTAGCTTGTTTGACCCTATGATCATAGCTTCGGTAGCGTGGCATCAGTTTGAAATACTATGTTTTCAAGGAACCGAGAAATGAATTATTGTCAGTTGAGAGCTATTATGCTCTGAGAGGCAGCAGCGATTTTCAACTACCCTGAAGATATTCGAAAAGTCATTTACACGACGAACGCCATTGAATCTTTGAATAGTGTGATTAGAAAAGCGATACAAAACTGGAAAATATTTCCGAATGACAATTCATCCTTGAAGTTAATTTACCTGGCAGTTAACAATGCGAGTAAGAAGTGGACGATGCTCATTCTCGGATGGAGAATCGCTCTAAACCGTTTTGCAGTTGAATTTGGAGACAGATTTATTGCATAACTAAACTGCAGTTACACAAAATATTTTACAGTCTCTATCCGGCAATTTAGGCTCTAAAAAATAGGCTGCAGAGGATGGAAGCTCTGCAGCCTTAAGTTAGCATTTTAATGCTTAATGACAGCGTTTAATGTATTAATGTGCAGTTCCATTTTTGGTAAGTGTTGCTTGAGTATGTAGTCTTTAGCTTCACTAGAGACCGAATCTGAATCTAAGGCGTTTTTATAAAGTTCTACCCCGTGTTCTTCACCCATTTTTAAAGCTTTTACTGTGGCAGTTTCCCCAAAAGCTTTGGCGCTTCCTACAAATCCCGCAGCAAAAGTCCCCCAGTATCCACTGCCCTCCGGGACGTCTCCATCTTTGAATTCGGTATACGTCTTCAACTGACTCAAAGCTGTTTGATGGTCATCACGAATAGCACGGACCTTTGTTTTTTCAGCAGTACTCTCTATTTTCTCTAGAAGTTGATTGTACGTTTCAACTGCCGCCGTTTCTCCACGAATTAATGATTGAAAAATGTTTTCTTCTTTGTTGTTCATATTGCTTTTCTCCTTATTTTCTTTCATGTTTTTTAATTTAAACCTACTTCAGTAAGAAGTAGTTTCATTTTTGTTCTTATTTTGTGTTAGTTTCTTAACATTCTCAGCTCACCCGATTCTCCTTAAACTAAATGAGGAGCGTGTGAGCGAAATTCCCAGCTAAAAATTCATAATTTCTTAAAACAGAAACTAACATGTCTTCGCTCCCTGGATCAGAGTCAAAATAGCCTGAAGAATCTTTGAGAGTTTGTTTAATCTCTAAATAAAGAGCGGCATTGCTCTTAAAAAGAGAAGAGAGTGCTTTATCTTGATCATGTAAGTTTTATTCATTTTTTTCCTCTTTCTCTAAAATACGTTTCTTTTTATCGCGTTGCTCTTTGCCTGGCGCCCGTATTACTGGAGCTTGAACTGGTTTAATGTCCCCTGGGGCACGTTTAGGCATGAATGGTTTGTCCGGATGGTCAGGCGGTAAAATTTCTTCAGTTAGCGGCGGCTTCTTAATTTCATTAATTTTTGGTCCTTCTGGAATTTTAATTTCTTTCTTTTGTTTTGTGTTCATAGTTAAATTTTATGCTTTTTGGTGGCATAAAATCTTCTTAAAAAAGTTTAGATTTCTACACACTTGGGCGTATTGAAAACTATTGTTAAACGCTTAAATTCACCACTGTCATTCTTGCTTTTCAACTAAGTAATGCTGCGTCGTTTTACTCATCGCCCTTTGAAGAAGAAACTTTGTAAACTCAATCACTTGATGTGCAACTCTCAACACACCCTAGTCAGAAACTGATTTTTCTTAAATATATTAAATTTTCGCGTGTTTTTGGAATTAAAAAACTTTGCAAAGTCAGTTTTAGATCTCGATTGTTGGTATTCATTTTACTTAAATTTTTATATTCCTGCAAAATTTGTCTTTCCTGGGTGATGATTTCTTGAGAGAGTTTCCTATTGTGAAATCTATTTTTAATGGTTTGCCATATATTTTGAAAGTAAAGTAAATGCTCAAAAACAACTTTCTCGGGAGTTTTTTTGTATAGTTTCGACGCCTTTAACTGGTGATTTTCATGAATAAATCGTATCATCAACCTTTGTTTCATTAATGGTGCGATGTTGATGAGCTGAAGTGATCTTTCAGACTGTTGTTTTTCACGAATAGCGAGTAGCCTTAATGTTCTTAACTCTTCCCAGCAATTAGAATTAATAGTCATCGTAGTATCAATATATCGAATTAAGAAAAGATTTAAAACTCACAATTACGAATTAGTTGTGTAAATTTTTAAACATTTTGTATCTGAGAATAAATCTCTGCCGCCAATTTGTTCTTTCCAACTGGCTTTGAAATATGACCATTAAAACCATGTGACTTTGTTTTAATAATTTCTGATTCTTGAGCATGAGCGGTTAAAGCAACAATTTTAGTATTGCTTGAACTTTCTCTCATTAATCCAATAACTTCGTAACCACTCATGTCTGGCATTTGGAGATCCAACAAAACAACATCAATTTCTTGAAAGTTTTTATTGAAGGCATCAACAGCCTCTTCACCGCTTTTGGCACTGATCACGTTAATTTTGAAACTCGATAAAAGAGTTGAAAATAACTGAAGATTTTCGACAGCATCATCAACAATTAAAACAGTCGACTGAGACAAGACCTTAAGAACTTCAGGACTTTGAACCAAGTCATTATAGTTCTCCTTGTGTGAATTCTCTTCAATTTGTCCTGAACACTTCAGAGGATGATATAAAGAAAAAATAGTCCCTTTGGAGTTAGAATACTCTAAACACAAAAGGCCACCTAATTCTTCTGCGAGTTTTTTTGAAATATTCAAGCCGAGGCCTGCCCCCCCATACTTTCTTTGCATAGAAGTGTCTGATTGTTCAAAAGCATTAAAGATTTTAAATTGATCGGCTTTCTTAATTCCAATGCCAGTATCAATAACTGATATTTTGACCTTATTTGCATTTTGAATAATATTTACTTTTATTTCAATGAAACCTTTTTTGGTAAACTTGATTGAATTGTTCAAAAGGTTGAGAAGGATTTGAGTCAACCTTTTTTCATCAGTGAATAAGTGTATATTGGTATTTGAATGAAAATTAGTTCTCACCTCAAGCCCTTTCTCATAAATCCTGGGAGAGACAACAGACACTGACTCATTTACTAATTTATTTAAAGAAAAAGAAGACTTTTCAATATGAAGCTTTTTAGTTTCAATTAAAGACAAATCTAAAAGGTCATCTATAAGATGAACAAGGTGGCGAGTGCTGTGTGTCACAGCATCGACGGTTTTAAGGCTTTGTTGATCTGTAAGGCGATCCTTTAAAATATCCATATAGGCCACTATTGATGTTATGGGAGTTCTGATCTCGTGACTCATATTTGCTATGAAGTCGGCTTTCGACTGATTGGCGAGTTTTAGCTCTTCATAACTTTTACTAAGAGACAGGTTTTGTTCCTGGACGAGGTTAAATAATGGTTTAAAAACAAAATAAGCAATATAGATAATCTCAAAAAGACATAAAAAAACGAGAAAAAAAACTATTTTTTTTGAATCTTTGAGTTGTTTGTTTTGAATTTTAAAAAGTTCTTGACTCACTTTTGGAATAACTTGGTCAAAATAGTCTTGCGCTTTAAAGGAAAGAAATTCTATGTTCATCATATGATCATGGATAGATTCAGGTTTTGAATCGTAAATCTCTTGAGTTGTGATGAGAAACTCCTTTAGATTTTGATCGAGTTCTTTCTTTTCAATAAGACGCACAATCGACCGAACTTCCTTTGTCGCTGAGTTTCTGTCAATCCAGAGTTCAAGCTTATTAATTTGATGTTTTAAATTCAGAGATTGCTCTTTTAATTCATGAAGAAGAGACGGTTGAATGTCATTTTTTTGCGTGGATTCTTTTGTTTTCTTTACCGTAATGATCGTTTTATGTATAGAAAAAACACTCTTATTAAGAACGCCATATAAATAATTAATCTCTTTAATGATTTGTATATTTTTTCGATTTTCATTAAGTGCAAAAAAAGAAACAATAAGAACTACTATTAAAGTAATCGATGTGAATAAGAAGAATTTTTTTTTATAATCTTTCATCAAGTACTTCTTCAATCAATTTGAGTTTTGATCTCAGTGTTTGAGCCGCAACTTCCAGCGCTTGAATATCTTGCGTGTTTTTTTCAATCAATAAAGAAAAGCCATCTATCCATTGATTGAGAACTCCAAACCCATAAGGATCACAGAAACCTTTCCAAAGATGCTTCATCCTCGAGATCTCTTCTAAATTATTTTCCTTAAGGTAGCCATTCAACTTGAGGATATCTTCTCTACGATCGAGACAAAATTGCTTAAGAAAAGGATGCAAACTCTCATCTGCTGTCCGAAGAATATCGTCGACACATATTTTAGAGGATATCATTTGAAGATCCATGAAATAATGTTAGAATTGTCAGTAGAATGATTCAATATAATAACAAAGTTTTATTGGTTGAAGACTCACAAGAAATTTACAATCAGGTAAAAACTGGGTTGGCTGATTCTATGGACATTCACTGGTCCGATACAATTGCTAAGGCGGAACAGATCCTCGAGCAGCTCGATCCAGGCCTCATCCTTTTAGATGTTGATTTACCAGATGGAAATGGAATTGATTTTTGTCAGAAACTGCAAACCACAGACACCACTGCCCATATTCCAGTTTTTTTTCTTTCTGCAACTACCGATGTTGCTCAGAAGGTTTTAGGCTTTTCAGTCGGTGGAGACGACTATATTACGAAACCTTTTTCAACAGTTGAGTTGAAAGCTAGAGTAGAGTCGAAGATAAAAAAACACTCGATTCATCAAAGCAATCAATACAAACTCGAGTGGGACACAATTAAGATCAATGCCTCAAAACAGAGCGTGATGATTTTAGGAGAAAATAAATCAGAATTTGAAGCTGTCGACTTAACGCTTCTCGAATTTAAAATTTTATTTTTATTAGCAGAGCGCGCAGGAGACGTTGTGGATAGAGGCTTTATTTTAGATGAAGTTTGGGGGAAAAACGTTCACGTCTATCCGAGATCAGTTGACACACATGTTTCGAAACTTCGAAAGAAAATAGAAAAAAACAAAAGATTTATACACAGCTCTCACGGCATAGGCTATCAGTTTATTCCAAACGATCAACTTAAGAATTTAAACGTGTAGAATTTAAGACATTAATTTCAAGGTTTTATCACTAAACAAGAGTAACTTTATGGCGAAGGTCATACTTTTATTAATCCTGTAGAATTTTTTAAGTATTGAAAATATCAGTAATCCTCAGATGATTTTAAAAAATGTAGGCATAGTTTAGCTTAGTTTGTTTTATAAAGTGCAGTGCCGACAGCTTGAAGCAAGATTTGTTTGTATTCTGCTGAGTAGAGTTGAGACTTTTTTTTAATGCTTCTGAATAATACTTCAATCATTGAGATCGACTGAATGTAGACCTTTGTTCTATCAATGAGGCGAATAATGCTCATATCAAGATGCTAGTATTGATTGGGGTAGGTGGTTCGAATCCCAATATGATTTTTAGTTGGGTAGAGGCTGAAAGAATTAATGCTGAAATGAAAGAATTTTTCGTCGAGAATGTAGCTCTTTATTTTTTCAACCTTAAAATTTGTGAGTTTACTGGGAATAGTTTTAGGACAAGGCTTAAGGTCGGTTTTAAGCTCGCATCTTTTTTCAAGCTGAAACCAATACGCAAATAGAGCAAGGCTCAGATCAATCGCATCAAGAGCTTCAGTTTTAGAAAGATGTTTGCATGCTGCATTCATTGCTGTCAGAAGAAGTGACTGCAGAGCATCTGGATTTTCTGATCCAGGACTTGGCAGTTGAGATTGGGATGTTGAGTTCAGGGAAGGGCTTAGGATTGCAAGAGTCATGAATAGCTTGTTTGACTCAATGGTCATAGCTTCTATAGCGTGGTATCACGTTTGGAATAATATGCTTTCTAGGAACCGAGAAGTGAATTTTCGTCAGCTGGGAGTTATAGGGCTCTGAAAGTTAGCAGGGTTATAACTCTTTTGAGAGATTCTTTATGTTTACTGCAAAGTGTGGAGTTTAAAAAAGAAGGAACAACCCTCTCCTTCATTAGAATCAAACCAGATTCTCCCACCGTTTCCTTCTATGATTCTTTTACAAATCGCGAGTCCGATTCCGCTACTTGTAGCCGATTGAATTCTATTAAGGCCCATGCTTTGGAAGGCTTTAAAAACAAGAGGTTTAAAGTCACTCGCAATACCAGTGCCATTATCTTTTACGGAAAAAACTAGTTCTCCTGTTTGATCAATTTCTGCATTGATCGACAGTGTTGATTTCCCTGGTTTAGAAAATTTAATTGCATTGTCAATTAAATTTTGAATTACTTTTGAAAAAAGACTTTGGTCATAATTTACCGATACCTTCACTGTGTTTTCTACTTTGAATTGATTTTTCTCCAGTTCAGATTTAAACAGGCAAAGAACATCTTCTATGATTTCTCTTGCTTCAAATTTTTCAAATGCATTTTCGTTGGTAGTGGTTCGAGCAATGTTAAGAAGGCCTTCTATTAAAACTTTCATACTATCATTTGCATGAAGAATAGAGTCAATACACTCTTTGGCCTCTTCGGGAATGTTTTCTTTTCCGAGCTCACTTACGAGAATTTCTGTGAAAGAAGCTGTGTGGCGAACTGGCGCTTTTAAGTCGTGAGCAACACTGTAAACAAAATCATTTAGTTCGGATTTTAAGCTTTGTTGTGATCGAGGTAAGGCTGTAGCGTCGTAGCCTGTGATAATAACCCCTAAAACTTTTCCTTTGGCGTTTAAATGAGGGGAAAGAACAACCTTATATACCTCTTCATAAGCCTCTGAATTTTTATAAATAAATTTAAAAGTCGAAGAACTTTTTTTAAAAGCCTCTTTTAACGCATTTTGCGTAATAGGCTTCAAATCTGTGGGCCAAAGAGTTGACCACAGAATTTTTTTTGAAGTATTTGAATTAATAGAGGGATTCAGCTGAAAAGGTTTTAAATTGTTTTCTGACACAAATTCTAGAAATCCCTGTAAATTAACATAGGCAAAAGAAATGTTAGGGTTAGTAAAGAAACTTTTAAGGAAGCTGTCCTTTTCATTTTTTAGGTAATCAAAAAACTCTATTGAGTCTTTCTTGGATGTTGTTTCTGGCAAATCATTATAGACATTAGATAAGAAACTCATCAAATACTAGATTTTTCTTTTTAATTTCAAAATAGACTGATAGCATTCATTTAAACTGCGATGAGAAGACTCAAAATATGCCTGGCAGGCGAAGAAATGGTTGGAAAGACGAGTATTGCCAACAGGGTAACACATAACACATTCTCTCAAGACTATAAGAGTACAATAGGTATTAAAATTTTTAAAAAGATAATAGAGCTTAAGAATGCAGAAACTGTTGAAGTAGTTATCTGGGATATTTTTGGTGGAAAAGAGGCTGTGCACGATTTTAGCCATTACTTTAAAGGTGCTCATTCGATAATTCTCGTGATGGACTCGCAAAGAAAGGAAACTATTGAGAAAATTCAATCCTACCGAATTTCTTTAAATGCTATTGTTCCCAACGCAAATTTTGCTTTAGCCTTTAATAAAGTTGATTTATTTGAGGAGGAAGAACTAAATTTATTTAAGGAAAGTATGTGTCTTGCGATACCCGAAAGCATGTCATACTATATCTCAGCAAAAACAGGTCAGGGCGCCTTAGACATGTTTGGTGGAGTTATTCGGCAGTGAATAGAGCGAAGGATACTCAATTAAAATGCTTTATTCTGGATGACTCTGTTGCCGATTTAAATCTATACAAGAAAGCTATCTCAATTATAAATGAAAAACAAAAGAACAGCTTTATCTTGGACGTCAGCTGGGGAAGTTCAAAAGAAGATTTAATGCACAGTGTTAAGTCAGGGGCTTTTCACTTTTATATTCTTGATTTGATTTTGGTCAACTCAAAGTGTTTTGATTTAATTCGAAAGTTAAGAAAGAACAAACACAGCTCAAAAGCTCCAATTATAGTCCTTTCAAACTCAGATTTTGAAGAAGATATGGAAGAAGCTTATGATTCTGGAGCCACGGATTATTCAACTAAGCCATATAAATTCAGCGCCTTAGTTCGCTTATTGGAAAGAATTATACGTACTTACTGCTTAAGTGCAGATAAATAATTTGCCATAAAAAATACCCTATAGTAAAAAAAACTGTGCCAAGTACAACTACAACAAAGACTCCAAATGTCGAAAAAATTAGCATCATTAAAGAACTTTTATTTGGAGAAGAAGTCGAAAGTCTCAGTTTGAAGCTAGAGAAACAAGCTTTAGACTATAATAATAAAGTTGAATCACTTTTGAAAAAAATAGAAGATCTCGAAAAGCGGCTTCTTCAAAGCCTTGATAACGTAGAAAATGAAGTGAACAAGAATAGGCTGGAAAAAGTGAGTGCCACGCAATTCAAAGCTCTTGGCGAGACAATTATTAAAATTTCTAAAAATAGCTGAAGATACAACCCAATGAATTTGAGGAACACTCTTTGAGACATGATCAATCTGCCGATGTTTATTTAAAATTAAAGAAAACATTAATGGCGGATGAAATAGAGAAGCTTACAAAGCTCAGTGAGCGTGTTTCTAAAATAAAAGAAGAACAAGAGTCTAGTAAGGTTTTGATGAAGCAAGCTACTGTAGACATGCTTAAAGAAAATCCGGACCTTCTCGTGAGCATCATATCGCCACAATTGGGTAAGATAATTTCTAAATTCATCTCCGCTGCACTGAAAGACTTTTCCAGGGAAATAAATAGTAAGATTGATTCTGGTTTTGGAATTAAACCTTTTATTAGGCATGTAAAATCAAAGTTACTAGGGATTTCTGAATTTGAATTGCTACTGAGTGAAGTGAATTTTGATGTCTTAGGTATTTTTATTATCTCTAAGGATAGTGGTCTTTTGCTCGAAAAGGTAGAGAATGCTGAGTTTAAGCTCGACCCCTCTCTTTTTGCCGGAATGCTCTCTGCTATTAGAAATTTTGGAACTGAAATTAACTCAGAAGAGCAGCAAACATTAGACGAGATTCAGTATGGTGGTTTGAGTGTCCTCATTCATGAAAAAAACAGCATCTTCTTTGCTATCGTCAATGAGAACCCTTATACGGTTTTTCACAAGAAAAAATTAAAAACAACAATTGAAAAAATATTTCAAAGACATTTCTTTGATCAATCTATGGCTTTAGAGGTTGAAGGTGGGAGTGAAAAGTATAGAGAGCAATTGAAGAGTGATCTGGTTAAAGTGATGAAAGCCATCTCCGATCCTGCTTAAGTTTTACAGAGCATCGTTTAGTTCCTCTTCTCTTCATCTAGGGGGCATTTCTAAAATAACAAGAATTTGATCAATCAATGCTTGTACACCATTGTTTTTTGATAAAAACCAAGTTCTCTCATATTTTTGTACATTACTTTTTAGGATTGGAGATTCATTGCCGGTATAGAGAATAACTGGAATCTTTGAAGTTTGACTGTCTTTCTTGAGAAAATGTAGAAAATTACTCGAAACTTCTTTATCATCCAAAAAATAGTCCAAAACAATAACATCAATAGGGCGATAGTCAGCTGCTTTCAGGGAGTGAGTTGATTTCCGAAATTCAACTTCAAAATGGTGCTTTGATTTCTTAAAGCATCTGGTGGCTAATTCGACATCTTGCTTGTTGTCTTCGAAGTAAAGAATTTTAATAGGTTTATTGGAGTCTTCCATAAATTTCTCTTTTATTACATTAATTTTATACTATCAAATGACCTCATTTTCTTCTTTGTAGAGTCTTTTTTTTAGAGAGCTATTTTAAGGCATTTCTAGGGTTTTCTACCCATAAAATACTTCCTTATACTTATTTAGGAGTACTATAGAAACACCTCTGTATATTCATGCGAAGCTTTGTATTACTTTAAAATACTGACGATATTCGGTTTGTCTGAGTTTTCGACATAAGCCAGGTATTCAATGCATTGATTAAAGGCTCTCAAAAACGAGTTAGCTGTCTCTTTAGAATAAAGCATTCTTGCTCCAATCCAAATGGCTAGTTCACAACTCACTTTATTGTTAGTTCTTTCAAAAGACATTTTATAATTCTTCTTGTCTCCCTTTCTAAATATAACAGAATGCTCACCGTCTACTAATCGATTAATTGTGTCTTCAAAATAATCAAAATTTTCCACGCTAAAGCAATTTAGACCAGTGTTCATATAACCTTTATTATTATTTGTTTCTATAATTTTCATAATTATCTCCTTTTATATATGCAAGCTTTCTTAGTCTAAGAAGCCATTTGTTCGCCAATTTTAATGACATAAGCGTTCGTAAAGTTATCAATTGCTTTGAGGGCCGCCTTAATTGGGTTTTCCCCAATACCAACAGTTGCGTGATCTTTAAAAAATTTCTTTCTGCCTTGTTTTACAGTCATATAGCACGTCCAGGTGTTCGTATCGTTTTTGTCAAAAACAGCATTCACGCCAGTTGATTTTTTTTCGTCTGAAAAAATTACATTTCCCCAGTTTTGTACAATTTTGTGGATCACTTCTTTTTCTTTTTTCTTTATTCTTTTTTTTGTTTGAAAAATTACCATTGTTTTTTTTCCTTTATTTTAAATTGTTTTTATTGCTACAGGTTAAGTTCTTTTTTTTGTGGGGGGGGGCGAAGGAGGGGGGCCCTCGGAGGCCCTCTGTTTAAAACAAACCTTTTCGCAACCACTATTGTTAAGTTGAATTCAATCATAAAACCCTTTCTTTTTCGTAATTTATTGTTATTGATTCTAATTTTTTTCCTCTCTTTTGTATTTTTATAATTACAAACAAATGTTTCAAAGTTATTTATTAATATTAAAAATTTTGTAACATTTCGAAGTTCGTCAAATAACCATTAATTTTTATTAAAAAGTGAACATCTTTTCATATTTACTTAAAAATTTTGAAACATATTCTTGCTTAAATAGAGTTTAAGGAGATTACTATATGGCAAAAATAATATTTACAACTGAAATACTGACGCCTCAGGAAGACTTTTTAATAGAGAGTTGTCACCATGAAATTACTGAGACGTCTCGTTATCAGTTTTTTACAAAACTGAAGATTCTGAAAATTGACAGTTCTTGGTACGCAATAGTGACTTTAGAGCCGGACAATATTTTAAAAAGAAAAAAAAGAAAAAAAAGAAAAATTAAGATATTAAGAAGTAAAATACTCGAAAATATACTCTGGGATGCTAGTGAATTTGTCTATTCTCATTCAGAAACACATTCGTTAAAAGATGAAGAATCTTTAAGCTCTTCTGTGAATGTGGAAAAATTTGACTTTGATCTATTGAGTTACGTCTATGCGCCTCTTTATGAGTGAAAGAGGCGCATAGACGTAAAATTATTTCTGGATCCAGTTTTTTTGAAGAAAGAGTATGAAGTTTGAAATAGATTTTTCCAATTTCGCTAGATTTTTTTCATTAGAAGAGTTTTTCATGTCTTGAGCGATTTTCTCTAAGCCTACAAATTCATACATTCTAGCATTTCCAATGAGCTTATGGGAGAATTGAGAAATAGCCGAATAGTTTAAATTCTTGATCCAATTATTTAGCATTCCTAAATCATTGTAGCGGCGTAAAAGATACGTTTGTTGCAAATGTTCAAAATTAGATTCCAATTTTTTAATGTCCTTTATAAAAATTTTATAAAATTTTATAAAAAAAATCTAGAAAAATTTTTAAGTTTTTTGTGACAAAATATTTATACTAAATTTCAATAGTGCCAAAATTATTGATCAGACTTAGGACGCTTTCTTTGCTTGCAGGCTTGGCTAGAAAACCGTCAAATCCCTTGGACCGTGCAACACTCCCATTCATGTCTACCTCTTCAACCGTAAAGGCAATAATTGGCACTTCTGATTTTATTGATTTTATTGCTGCGAGTGTCTCTAGGCCGTTCATGTCTGGCATGGACATATCAAGTAAAATTAAATCATAATTTTTTGAAGTCATCTTTCTGATGCATTCTTTTCCGCTCATTGCAGAGTCAATAGAATGTTTTGATTCTGTTAGGTAAAAGTTAACGATTTCATGGTTGTCTATGCAATCGTCGACCAGTAATACTGAAGATACCTGGTTTGGTATTTCCTCTATACAGTGCTTGCTGAAAAGTTTTTTTCTAGTTGTTCTGTGGCTACTAAATTCCCAGTTGAGGAGTAAATTAGTTTTTGTTTCAAACTCTTCGAGGTCTATTGGTTTTTGAAGGAAGCCTGAGACTCTCCTTAAATTTTCTCCAAAAATAAAATCAGATTTCATGATGCTATATAAAAATATAGGCACATTGAGTCTTCGCTCTCTTCGGATGATTTTAATGCATTTGTCTCCACTCATCTTAGGCATATTGAGATCCATTAAAACCAAATCAACAGGCTCATTTTCCAGAATCTCCAGCGCTTCCATTCCATTTGCAGCTGTTAGTGTTCTGATGCCCATCAAACCCAAATTCATCGATGTCACTTTCCTCACATCAAGAAGGTCGTCAACAACAAGAACGGTACGGGACCCTCTTACTTTAGGGTAAGAAATTGACTTAAAATTAGCTGAGGAACTCTTTTTCTCTCGAGAGCCTTTGAATTCAGGAATTAAAACGTGAACAGAGGCTCCTCGGCTAGGGTTATTCGTTGCCCATATTTTTCCCATATGAAGCTGACAAATTCTTTTACAAATATTTAAGCCTAGACCAAAGCCAATCTTTCGATCGTCCATTCTCGCCTGTTGATATGAATCAAAAATTGAGACTAGTTTTTCATTTGGAATCCCAGGGCCATCATCCGTAACAACAAGTCTAATGTAGCTCTTTTTGATCTTTTTTTTCTCAAATTGCTGATAACTATCTACCTCTATATCAATAACACTATTAACAGGAGAGAATTTAATGCTATTTTCTAGAATATTGCTAAGCATTTGTATTATTGAGCGTTTGTCAGCGTATAGTAAGTGGGTGCTTTTGGGAGAGGATACAATGTTGATGCTAATTTTTTTCTCTTCTAATTTAAGTTTGTAGTTTAAAATACACTCTTCAACCACTTCTAGTAGAGGTAGCTTCACATAGGAGAGTCTCCAGTTTTTCTTGGCACGAAATTCATCGAGAATATCTACAACTAAATTAAAGGCTGAGTGTGCATTGTATTTAATTCTCTCTAGTTTTTCAATAGCCTTAGGAGGGAGCTGGTTTTCGTATTCTCCAATTAAAATGTCAGTGTAGCTTTTAATTATGGCTAAAGGGCTTTTTAAGTCATGTGAGACAATAGCAACTTGGTCTTGTTTGCTTTGTTCTCTGTTTTTTAATCGAGACCAAACCTGAATTTTTCCAGAAACACCGATAAGAACACTTTTTAGTGTTTCAGCGTCAAAATTATTAATATCAATAATGTCTTGCGCGCCACACCTGACGTATTCCACTTCTTGCGTTTCATCGTAATTAGATTTGAGTATCACGACGGGGGCAAATAAAAAATCCCGGTGAAGGCGTATTGTCCGAATGCTTTCTCTATCAACAGGTTTTTGATGGTCGAATATAAAAAAACAATCCACCAGATCATTGGCTTTATTGTTAACTGCATCCATAACATTTGCAAAGTGCTCGACAGATTCATATTCTAAAAACTGAGCTTGGATTTTAGAAAATGTTTTTTTAAAGTCTTTGTAATCAGAAGGGCTTGAACTGATTACTTTTATTTGAATAGACATCTGCAGTGTCTAGATTACAGATATTTTGGCGCAGATGAAATTTAATTTTATTAATTTTTAATATTACCCACAAAGAAAAAACTGCGATGCGTCGACAAGATTAAGAATCAAGTTTTTGGCTCAAATAGTCAGTTTTTAATATTGTCTCTATTCTAGAAATATTGATAAAATTAATAAGGTAATAAGGTAATAAGGTAGAACTGCTATGGCTCAAAAAAAATGTATATGGATAGTTGAAGACGACGTTGAGGTTCAAAGAATCATAGAGCTGGTGCTCTCCTCAAAATATAATTTAATCTTCTACAATAGCTTTCAAGCAGTAAAAGATGCGAGCTCTTCTCTAACCCACTTTTCGAATGAGCCTGATATGTTTCTATTGGATTTGTGTCTTCCTGATGGCACGGGCTTTCAAGTGATTAAATATTTAAAATCTGAAAATATCGTCAAAAAAACAACACCAATAGTTTTCTTAACCTCTAATGATTCCATTTCGTCTAAATTACTTGGATTTGAGTTGGGGGCACGTGATTACATTTGTAAACCGATAGAGCCATTAGAACTCAAGGCTAGGGTCGATGTGATTAATAAGGTCTATGAAATGCTGCACGATAGAAAGGATGAGGACGTTCTCAGTATAGAAGATTTAGAGATCAACTTTGTAGAGCAGAGTGTTTATATAACAAAAAACAGTGAGCGAGTTCCTTTAAATTTAACCTATTCGGAGTATAAGTTACTTGTTTATTTTATTAAAAAACCAAATATATTATTTAACAGAGAGCAGCTTCTTGATGTTCTCCGGGGAGAAAGTGTCACCACGGTTGATAGAAGTGTGGACGTTGTTATTTATAGGCTGAGGCGTAAGCTAGGTTTAATGGGGAAAAAAATAAAATCGGTTTACGGGGGGGGCTATAGATTTGATTATTGTCCGAATAAAACTAGGAAAAGTAAGCAGGATCAAGTAAGAGTTGAGCTACATGCATGACTACAGGAATACCCTCAACTGAAAAAAAAAACTTTCTCATAAGGCGCCTTAAGGAAGTTTCAGTTCTAGAGGGTTTTATTTCTACTAATAATTTAAAAGGATACTCTCAGTTATGTCATCAACTCAAGGGAAGTTTGGGGATGTGGGGCTTTTTGAATCTCTCTGAATTAGCTTCTAGGACTATCTTTCTTTGGACTGAGGGTAATCCGCTTGAGGATCGAGGAAAAAAGCTTTTAAATCAGTTACTTAAAAGATATTCCAGTGCCTTGAAAAATGAGCTAAAACACGTTAAAAATACTCAATAGTCTGTGTGAGCAAAGGTTTGAATATACGTTCAGTATTTCTAGTACTGTAAATACTGTTACTTTTATTTCGTATGTTTCAACTTACTTCAGGGCAAATAGTAAGGATGAATGAAAAAATGACAGAAAAAACTCCCTTCTCAGAATTACCTAAAAATGTAAATAAAATTCCGAGGCAAAAAATTAATAGAGTCGATAAAAAGCTACCTCAAAAGTACATCGTAGGTGTGGGGGCTAGTGCTGGTGGTTTGGAGGCACTTGAGCAATTTTTTCTTTCAATAAATCCTAACTGCCAAATGAGTTTTATTGTTACCCAGCATTTATCACCTGACTTTAAAAGTTTTATGCCTGAAATTCTTCAACGATGCACCGACATGGCTATTTACACCGCGGCAGATGGCATGCCTGTAGAGCAATCAGCACTATACATTCTTCCTCCCAAGAAAAATATGATCATTAAGAATGGCCACCTTCAGCTTACTGACATTCAAAGAACCAATATACCCAATCGTCCTATTGACTTATTTTTTCAATCTCTTGCGGCTGATCAGGGTGAAAAAGCTATCGCAATCGTCTTTTCAGGGACTGGAAGTGATGGAACAATAGGGGTGAGACACGTTCATCAAGCTGGTGGAAAGGTTTTTGTTCAAGACCCGGAAAGTTCAAAGTTTGACGGTATGCCAAAAAGTGCCATAGCAACTAATTTTGTAGACTTAATTGGAGAGCCGGAGACAATTGCTCAGCATCTTTCTGATTATGTGAATGGAAGCGAAAAGTCGCTAGATAGTGAGTATGTAGAGCAGGCAAAAGATTTAACAGCAAGCTCGCTATTTCACATTATTGAAGAAAGGTATGATGTTGATTTCTCTCGCTATAAAACTCCTACAATAATGCGAAGAATAAACAAACGAATGGATCTCCATCGCTGTAAAGATTTTAATGCCTATTTAAAGGTACTCGAAAACAAAAAAGGTGAGGCTGCTGAACTCTATTACGATATGTTGATTGGGGTTACTGAGTTTTTTAGAGATCAAAAAGCCTTTGCCGCACTTGAGCTTAAGGTTATTCCTGAAATTTTCAAAAATAAAAATGATGGTTCTGAGGTAAGAGTTTGGGGCCCTGGTTGCGCATCTGGTGAAGAAGCTTACTCAATAGCAATTCTTTTGCATGAGTACAAAAGGATTCATAATAAAGATAATAATATCCGAATATTTGCATCCGATATTGATGAGCGCATTTTGGCAAAAGCTGCAGAAGGAGTCTTTCAACCCGCTGCGCTTAAACTCCTCAGTCCTGAAATTAAAGAAAGGTATTTTGTTGAAAAAGGGAAGAAATTTACTGTTATTCCTGAAATTAGAAAGTCTATTGTCTTTGCCCGGCATAATGTCTTGAAAGATCCTCCATTCACTAATCTTGATTTAGTTGCTTGCCGAAATCTGCTTATTTATTTCAATGAGGAAGCTCAGCGTGATGCCATTAGCTATATGCATTTTTCACTCGTCAACGATGGACACCTTTTTCTCGGTCCAAGCGAGTCACTTGGTAAGTTAGAGGGTGCTTTTGGTATTGTTGAGAAAAGGTGGAAAATTTTTAAGAAAATAAATAATGCCAAAGTACCCAAAAAAGCTTTTATTAAACCCGCTCTTTTTTCTCCGATAAAATCGACACAAGCTTTAAAGTTGAGGTCGATGAAAACTTCAAATGGCTCACAGCACGTAAGCTTGAACCGGGTCTTCGATAAACTCATTCATGAATACATTCCCCCAAGCTTGCTCGTTAATTCAGAATTAGACTTATTTCACATTTTTGGAGACGCGGGGAAATATCTTTTAAACAGCTCTGGTCCAGTCGACAACAATTTAAAGCGGATGCTTAGTGAGCAAATGTATCACTCTATTTCTTTAGGTATTCAAAAAACTAAACAAGAAAAGGTCATCATTAAACAGGAAACGTTTATTGAGGAAAATGGTAAGGAAAGTTCTTATTCAATTGGTTTTGAATGTCTTAAAGACTTAAATGACGATTATGCTAACTTGTTTTTAGTTACCATCGATGAACTTTCAGAAAAGCTTCGAAAAGAAGTTATTCACACTCAATTTAACAATACTTCTTTGGACGATAAAAATAATTTTGACCGAATTAGTTTTCTTGAAAACGAACTGAAGATAACTAAAGAGGATCTCCAGGCGACTATTGAGGAATTGGAAACGACAAATGAAGAACTACAGTCGACGAATGAAGAGCTTCTCGCATCAAATGAAGAGCTGCAGTCAACAAACGAAGAACTGCATTCTGTCAATGAAGAGCTTTATACGGTCAACACAGAATATCAAAATAAAATTTCTGAACTGACTCAGTTGAGCAATGATGAAGAGAATTTTCTAAAGTCAACAAATATTGGAACCTTGTTTCTCAGTAGTGACTTGAAAGTTAGAAAATACACACCAGCAATAGCTAAAGTATTTAATTTGCTTCAACAAGATGTTGGAAGGCCAGTTTCGCACATTACACATAACCTTGAAAATATTGACTTAGTAGAAATTGTTACAAAAACTAGGGAAAGCGAAGAGTCTTTTGAGATCGAGGTGTTTTCTTCAAACGACGCCGTGTTTCAACTCAGGTCTATTCCATATAGGACTCAGTATGACGAATTTGATGGGGTCGTACTGACGCTTGTTGACATTACAAAATCAAGAGCAGATGCTCAGAAGCTAAGCCAGCAAGAACAAATTATTAGAACGGTGATTGATGAAGTCACTGATGGCTTGTGGGACTGGGATTTAACTGGAGACAAAAGCGAGTTTTATATGAGTCCTAAGTTCAAAGGGATGCTTGGCTACAAAGACTATGAGCTTGAAAATACTCAAGGTACTTGGGAAAAGCTACTTCATAAAGAAGACTTGTCAAAGGCTCAGGCGGCGTTTGAGACACACATAAACCATGGTGAACCTTATAATGTCAACTTACGCTTCTACCATTCAAATAACTCTATTATTTCAGTAAGAAGCCGTGGGCTTATTACAAAAGATTCTCGAGGGACACCAACAAGAATGATTGGAACACATACTGATCTTAAATTCATTAAGGGCTAATAAAAGTATGTATTTAATCTGAAAGTTAGTAGTTGTGTTGAATTGTTTTGAGTTGAACTTTCTTGAGAAAAAAAAACTGCATTTTCAATTAAATTTTTTGTTTTCAGTCCTCCGTAGTTCAAGCTTGTGTGGTGAGATAGAATGAGTCTTGAATAGTTGTCGATGATGGACTGAATATAGATCTTTGTTCCATCTAGAAGTCGAATAATACTCATGTCCAGATGCCAGTATTGGTTGGGGTGGGTAGGTGCTGCTTTTCTGATCTTCATACTATTCATAAAGTGAATATTCGTCTTTCATTTTTTTGTAAGTATTGAAAATGGCAGTAATCTTCAGAGGATTCTAAAAAATGTGGATACAGTTTAGCTTAGTTTGTTTTATTGGGTGCAGTGCCAGCAGCTTGAAGCAAGGTTTGTTTGTATTCTGTTGAGCAGGGCTCGAGAATTGTTTTTGCTCATCTCTTCGATTTGCTTAGCGCTATTCATTGAGTATTTTTCAAGAGGTGTTTCTCCTCTGAAAGCAGTGTGGGGGATGAGTTCATTGTGATCTTTTATGTATTTGTCCACATGCTTTTTTACAGATTCAAAACTCTCCAGCTTTTGATAATAGAGATAATTGTTTTTAAGACTTCTGAAGAATGCTTCAATCATTGAGTTTGATTGTCTCATATCAATTTGAGCAATTTTTCTTTCTATTTGATGTTTGAACAGCGTTTGGTCAACATTTGAGTTCAGGTTTTCAATACCACTATCAACAAGCAGTTGTGTTGAGTTCTTTTGATGGGAATTTTCCTGAGAAAATGAAACTGCACATTCAATTAAATTTTTTGTTTTTACTCCTCCATATTTCAGACTCGTATGATGAGCTAAGATGAGCCTGGAGTAATTGTCAATGATCGACTGAATGTAGACCTTTGTTCCATCAATTAGGCGAATAATACTCATATCAAGATGCCAGTATTGGTTGGGGTAGGTGGCTCGAATCCCAATAAGATTTTTAGTTGGGTAGAGTCTTTTTTGAGTTCTTCTTAGGTTAAATTCTCTGACTACTCTGAACCAGCTTGAAGGGCTGGCAAAAACGTCACCAATTTTTTTAGTGTAGAGACTCAATGAAGTAATGCTGAAATGAAGGAATTGTTCGTCAAGAATATAGCTCTTTATTTTTTCAACTTCAGAATTTGTGAGCCTACTGGGAATTGTTTTGGGACAAGGTTTAAGGTCCGTTTTTAGCTCGCATTTTTTATCAAGCTGGCACCAATACCTAAATCGAGCAAGGCTCAAGCCAATCGCGCCAAGAGCTTCAGCTTTAGAAATTTGTTTGCAAGCTGCATGTATTGCAGTCAGAAGAAGTGA
>Ga0209187_1000584_pt1 | contig 58328 bp, 68 predicted proteins | sample BantaG_FD_187430 | JGI IMG/M metagenome (GOLD analysis project Ga0209187, IMG submission 187430) | Marine algal microbial communities from Bantry Bay, Ireland - BantryBay_4 metaG (SPAdes) (version 2) | ecosystem: Host-associated > Algae > Red algae > Unclassified | place: Bantry Bay, Ireland...
ATCTTACCCAAGAACAACTTGACGAAGCTGTTCACCTCATCAATACTAGACCTAGGAAACGACTGAACTGGAGGACACCAGAACAGATGCTTAAAACCTAGTGGTGCGATTTGGGTTGGAGTCTAAGTTCAATCCTTGACATGGATAGCGGCTTCGCCTTTTCCGAGTTCCAGTGCTCGAAATCGAGATTTCTGTTCGCTTCACTCTACACCGAACCACCGCCAACTTCGTTGGCTACTGGTTCAAATAGATGTCTGGGAAGAATATGAAAAAAGACCACCATTAGGTGATCTGTTTTCATATGGCTTCCGGACATGGATTCGAACCATGATTGCCAGCACCAAAAACTGGAGTCCTACCATTAGACGATCCGGAATCGTGCATATCTTAACAAATTAAAGCTGAATATGCTACAGTTACAGTATGGAAAAAGTCTCAAATATTGTCAATCTGAGAGCCAAGCAACTTTCGCTTGATAATAAAGTTAGCGAGCTAGATATAATAAATATTGAGATAAAGAGGTTTTATAGCGAAGGCTTGGAAGCCGTGAAATTATCCAACAAGGGGATACTCAAACTAAGTGCCAGTAGTAGCGTTTTGGCGAACGAAGCTAGATACAGGCAAATCGAGCTCATCGAAGCCATAGATAGCGCCTTGCCGGGAATGGTAGAGAGCCTAAGAATCACAACCAAAATGTAGAATTATTGACTCCTAGCCTCTAAATCGCTCAAAGAAATACATTCCAAACTGCTAGTAGCGATGTTAATGTAGTGCAAAGTTAAATTAAAGCTGCTCACTCAACCGCAAAATGGTCATGCTTGCAAATGCCAAATTGTTCGTCCAGAATACTGTTACACAACTAACAATGAGAGGAAGTAATGGAAAGACTGGATAAAAGAACCGTTAGTAAAGGCTGGGATTTAAGAGACGATGATGAAGTAATAAACGAGGTTTTTCTTAGAGGCACTGGCAGAGAAGCGGAATTAATTGTAGCGGCACTCAAAACCTTAGCTGGTACAGTTGCGGTCAGAGATGCGACCGTTGAAACAAGCAATGGCTACAAATACGGTGGCGGCAAAAGAAAACTAGGCGGCGGCGTGCCGCTACAGACTGAAGTAGATGAGCTCCTTGAGTCAATCTCAAGGCCAAACTTTACAAAAGAATAGTATACTGCAGCTTGAACTCGCCGTATGCTATAATGCTATACAGTTACAAGTAATGAGCAATGGAGGCGTAGTGATTAGTTTTATAAAAGATTTTTGGCGAGAAATAATGGTTTTTCTATTTGTTCTGTACGCAATAATTTCATTCTTATATATATTGAACCAGCGATCAAGAATAGAAGATCTAAAATCAGACACAGACACACAACAGCAAGACACTGCTGATGCAGATAATTTAATAAATGGCACAGATGCAACACCCCAACAACAGCAAACAGTCGAAGAAGAAAAACCCAAGTTCTCGGTTGAGCTACCTACAGGCTGGGTACTAGACTCAACTATCCCGGACACTGATACGCAGCCAGAGACTAGTACCTACTCAAACGGCGATAAGAAGATTGACTTAATAGTCTCGCCAGGGGCAACTGTTGTAGCGAGCGATATTACTTGGGCTTTTGATTACACTCAAGACGCAAGTGACAGCACAAAACACAACTTAACTCTAACCGATACAAACGAAGTTTTCTGTGTACAGGGTGATGAGCTATGTACTTATGGCGACGGCCGGCTGCAAGTACAGGCTAACGGTAGTCAAAACCCTAGCGATAAAGTTGCGCTCGCATTCTTCTTTACAGATGATAGCTACGCTCCCGATGGAGATTCTTTCACCAGCTTACAAGAGTTCATAGAGGCCGTTACTCTTTAACAGTAAATGCTATCGCTCAATAAAGCTCAAGCAATGGTCGTCGACAATTTCGATGGCCCCATGCTTGTTGTAGCTGGGCCCGGAACAGGCAAGACTCAAGTTATCAGCAATCGTATTGCAAATATCTTGTCCGAAACTGACACTCTTGCATCAACCATTCTATGCCTAACCTTTACCGAAAACGGTGCTGCCAATATGCGCGAAAGGTTGGTGTCGCTAATTGGCAAAGAGGCTTACGACGTGCAGATTTTTACTTACCACGCCTTTGGTAAAGAAATTATTAATGCCTATCCAGAGTACTTCCAAGCCCTCAAGCTAGAAAAACCAATAGACGAGATTGCCAGCTATAAAATAGTTGAATCTATCTTAGATAAAACTAGCTACAGCAAACGGATTAAGTACTACAACGGCAATATAAAAGACATTTTAAACACTATTTCCGACTGCAAAAAGGCGCTACTTAGCGCCGACAAGCTAAGAGATATTGCTCAAGAGAACATCAAAGCAGCCGAAGAACTGAGCCCCAAAATTACCAACGAACTAAAAGACCTGGAACGTTTTCCAAGCTCATTCGGCAAAGCCGCACCAGTGTTCGCAAAACTGCATACTATAATCGCCGGTAGCGCTTCGGAATACCGCATTGCCGAATTTGCCTTAGCCGAACTCGACGAAGCTACAGCTCTGGCCGAAGAAGAAAATAAATCCTCTCCACTAACCAAATGGAAGAATAAGTGGTTATTTAAAAATTCTAACAATAACTACGTCTTTACAGATATGAAAACCCACTCCTTGAGCCTAGAACTAGCCGATTTAATGGATAGCTACGACAAAAAATTAACCGAGAATGGTTTTTACGACTTTGACGATATGATCCTAAAAACAATCAAGTCTATAGGCGAAAATGATGACCTGCGCTTTAACTTACAAGAACGCTACTTGTACATTTTGTTAGACGAGTTTCAGGACACCAACGCCTCGCAGTTCGAACTGGTGCGACTAATTACAGATTCCCCGGTTAACGAAGGTAAGCCAAATGTAATGGCGGTAGGCGATGACGACCAAGCGATTTTCGCATTCCAAGGTGCGATGATTTCAAACATGGACGACTTTAGGCTGAGTTTTACTGACACTGCAGTTATTTCATTAACCGAAAACTACCGTTCAACCGCAGACATTCTGCACTTTAGTAAAAATGTCGGCACACAAATTGTAGACAGGTTAGTGTCCCGCCACACCTGCCCCAACGGGTCTAAAGCACGCTTCAGTTCATCTGAAAGCCCAGCCAGTGAATCGCTCGTACCTATGAGTACGACAACACATGTGTCTGAGCTCTCAGCTACAACTGCTAGTGCTTCATCTGGCCGGTGTGGCAAGTGCGGCGGGACACTGGCAGACGTAGATAAAGTACTAAAGTCCAACTCTAACACTGTAACTAATATCGAACGAGTAGAGTCGGGTAGTGAAACGCAAGAGCTGGCCTGGGTTGCTGATAAAATTGCCAGCCTAGTGGCGAAAGGAGTAAAAGCAGATGACATCACCGTTTTGGCACCGCAACATAAATACTTAGAGCGCTTAGTGCCGTTCCTGCAAGAAAAAAACGTAGATATAGCTTACGAAAAGCGCGAAAATATTTTAACCACGCCAATTAATATTCATATTAGAGAAGCTTGCGAGCTGCTACTGGCTTTAAATATTGGAAAGAATATTGAAGCTCATAGGCTGATGCCCCGAGTACTATCACACCCCAGCTTTGGTATACCTGCAGTCACAATTTGGCAGACTAACTGGGCTAGTCGAATAGAGAAAGTGTCTTGGGTAGAGGCAGCGCTGGAACAAACTGAATTAAAACCATTTGTGGAATTCTTCTTAGAGCTATCGCAGGTTTTGCATCTGCAAACCTTAGAGCAGATTTTAGATATTATCCTGGGCAGTACCAAGTTCAAAGATACAACCTTAGACCTTAAATCCTGGATTACAAAGCAGGACGATGCTGGTTTCTACGATACACTGCAGCACTTAGGAGTCATCCGTAAAAAACTGCGCTCTACACAAGAATATTCCGAAGACATCTTAACAGTTGCTGATTTTATACAACTACACCAAGATTATGCCGATACCAATAGCCGGCTTATTAATTCTCATGCAGTCCGTAGCAGCGAAAATGCAGTGACTCTACAGACGGTCTACAAGGCCAAGGGCTTGGAATACGAACACGTCTTTATAATAAATACACATGATAATGTTTGGGGTACAAAAAAGCGCAGCAACTTTAACAAATTCACCTTACCGGTGAACCTACAGCACATTCGTAAACAATCTAATAACGAAGATGATTTACTAAGATTATTCTTTGTAGCCATAACTCGTGCTAAATCTGGTCTATATCTGTCCAGCCACTTAGTCGACGACTTGGGCAAGCCAAATCCAAGACTCAAGTTTATGGACGAACAGGAGCAGACCGATAAATCAGTAATTGCCAACGCCTTACCGGATGATTTTGCAAATATTAAAACAATTGAAACAGACGCAAATAAACTAGATAAAAACCTAGAGCTAAGCTGGAGCGCACACCATGTAAAGCTAGATTGCAAAATGAAAACGCTATTGGCGGAACGCCTGGAAAACTATCAATTAAACCCATCAAACCTAAACAGTTTTATAGATTTACAGTATGCTGGACCGCAAGAGTTCTTTTTGAAGAACTTATTGCAGTTTCCGCAAAGCCCGACAGCAAGCGGTGAATTCGGCAACGCTATTCATGAAACACTGCAGTATTACCAGGACAAACTTAACGAGACTAGTCAGAATCTAGCTCAAAGTGAAGTAGACGAATATTTCGCCCTTATGCTGAATAAAAAGTATATTCTGGGTGCTGACAAAGAATTGTTCCTAGAGCGTGGCCAAATGGCTCTAAGACAGTATCTAGACACAAAAAAAGAGACCTTCAAGCCCAAAGATGTAGCTGAAGCGCGCTTTAAGCACGAAAATGTTCGAATTGGGGACTCAGAATTAGGCACATCAGCACACCTAAATGGTAATATTGATAAATTAGAAGTTGATAAGACGAGTAAAACTATAACAGTCGTCGATTATAAGACAGGCAAGAGTTACAGCAAGTGGCAAAAAGACTTAAAACTCCACAAGTACAAGCAGCAACTATATTTCTATAAAATATTAATCGAAGGTTCTAATACCTACCGGGGCTACAAAGTGCAACAGGGGAGACTCGACTTTATCGAACCTGACCGCAACACTGGCGAAATAAACTCACTAGTTCTAGAGTTCGATGACCAAGAACTAGAAGAGTTCAAAAAACTCATTTCCGCTGTCTGGCAAAAGATCCAAGACCTTGATTTTCCAGACACCTCTAAATACACCTTAGATTTAAAAGGCGTATTGGAGTTTGAGAAAGACCTAAACTTTCAATCTTAATTAAAGGCTTAGTCCTTTCTCCATTGCTGACTCTCGACCTGAATAGTCAAAATTATGTCAGCAATGAAGTTGATAGAAGTGTTAAAACAATAGAGAAGTTCCGACTCAGTCCTCGGTTTGAATCCGACCCTTGAGCAGTGCTTGATAGAGCACCGCCGCAAGAGCGGTGCCAATCACAGCAGAACTCAAGGCTGCAAGTCGCACTCGATCAGCAGCCTCAGGGCTAATGTTGGCAGCGTCTGCGACCAGCAACGAGACCGTAAAGCCAATACTGCAGGCTGCGGCGATAACTGCGATGATCCTCCACGACAGCTGACCCCAAGATGCCCAGCCGAGCCGGACGGCTAGTGCGCACAAGCCGGTGATACCGACAGTCTTGCCGACTGAAATCGAGAAGTCATATGACAGAGCTGTTCCAGAAACAAAGTCGCCCATGGTCTTAATGTGTACACCTGCAGAAAAGAACGCAAAGAAACCGATGATAACCGGCTCAAGTCGCTCGGTGACAATCAGCAGTCTGGTCACTGGTCCGTAGACAAGATGCTCCTTGCTTTGCCATTGCCCCAGGTCTTGATTGAACAAGGCCGCAGGTAAAAATGGTACAACTGGCAGCATTCCAATTGCTGGATGCAAACCACTACGAAGACCGCCATAAAGCGATACGCATGCCAAAAAGAAGTAGAACATGGCACTTTCGTTCCTCATGCGCTTAGCAACATAAGTGGCCAGCATGGCTACGCCACAGATGACACCGCCCACCAGGAGCGTCTCGCTCGAAAGTGAATCGCTTGGGTGTTTGATGCCGAGCAGGATAGAGACTCCGATATCGTCACTAACCGCAAGCGCCAGCACAAAGTTTCGAATTGCTTCAAACTTTTCGCTGACAACGTTGCGGAACAGGAACGAAATTACTGCAAGAGCGAATACCACGTCAGTTGCAGCAGGTGCAATAAATGCATCTGCTGCCTCCTCGGGTGCCGTCAACATGTTAAGCAAGATCGGGGTGATCATGCCGCCAATTGCGCCAACAACCGGAAGCACGGCAAGCTCCTTGCTGCGCAAGGTGCCTTTATGTTTGTCGTCGATTGCTTGCTTGAGCTCAAGGCCCCAGCCAAAAAAGACGACCGCCAGAAGTATGTCGACGAATATTTCGCTCAAATAGAGCTTGTTGTGATCGAGAAACCATTCAGGGAACTGAATCCAGAATGAATGTCCCGCATCGTGATACAGATCACGAGTCCAGTCCGACTTATTCGCAAGAAACAAAGCCATAATGGTCATTGGAAACAAGAAGTACTTTGCGTACTTTTCGTATACCGTCTCTTCGTGTTGATGCAAATCCGAAGCATGATGCCCAGACTCACTCTGTTCAACTCTCAATGTTAAGGTCCTAACACTATGTATGAGCTATTGATCGGAAGCTCAAAAAAACCGAACCTTAACGACGGTCAGCCGGCAGCTGTGGTAGCTACAACACCCGGAAGAAAAACACAAAGGTCTCCTTCTCGTCAATAATCAACCTGATCAAAAACCAAAAGGCAACAAAAATGGGAATCTTTCGATCCCCATTTATAATTCTACACTATAGTTGCATATTTGTCGACTATTTTACGTCAGCTGCCAACTTCTTGATTGCAGCTGGTGCAATAAAGGTTGTGATCACAACTACCAATACGATGACAGAGAACAACTCGGCGCTTAGGACACCCTTGTCTTTACCTACTGCAGCAAAGATCAAGCCGACTTCGCCACGCGGCACCATAGAAGCACCGACTAGTAGCTTTTCTTTCATGTCGCCCTTAGCGGCCAATCCTGCGGCAAGCTTAGTTAGGATTGCCACGATAGACATAATACCAGCGATTAAGTATAGACGAGGCTCAAGTAGGGAAGAAAATTCAATCTGTAATCCAGTGTATACAAAGAATACTGGTATAAACACCATTCCGATGTTGTTGATCAAATCTTCGATGTGTGAGTGGCTGTGTTTTTTAACAACTCGCATAACCTGCTCTTTAGTTTTATTATCCTTGTATTCAATAGCTTTTAGATCTTCTACAACCTCTGGATCGGCGTAGCCCTCAAAGATAACTGCGTCTAGCAATAGACCAGCTGCAAAGGCGCCGATAATAGCCTCTAGGCCAAACTTTTCTGCAACGTAACCAAATACTAACGCAAAAGCTAATGCAACGCTTAGCTTCATTCCTACGCCAGTATGGATCTTGCTGAACGCTTTACTAATAGGCTTAGTAAACACTTGTCCAAGCGCAATCGCACCGATTAAGAAGCCGAACGAAAGAGCTGCTTTTTCTACCACCAAACCAACTGTAGCTTCTCCGCCTGAGGCAAGAGCAGACACAACTGCTAAAATGATAAGACCAAGAACATCATCGATAACAGCCGCACCAAGGACTGTCTGAGAAGCTCGCTTCTTAAGTATCCCTAGAGACTTGAAGACGCTGGCAGTAATACCGACACTCGTCGCAACCATAGCTGCACCTAAAAACAACTGAGCGGTACTTGATTCGTCACCATAAAATAGAGGGCCAAGCACGTAAGCGCCAGCAACAAATGGTAGTACAACACCTATAATCGCTACTCCTGCAGCACTAGGTCCAACCTTGGACATATCCTTAATATTAGATTCCAGACCAATCAGAAACAGCAGCAGCAGAGCACCAAAGCTAGATACAAAGGCAATTATTTCGCTACCGCGAATATCGTCCATAGTATCCAAACCATAGTATGCAAGAGCAGAAAGACCAATACCAGCCAATAGCTCACCAACGACAGCTGGCTGACCATATTTCTCTACAACGTTACCAATTTTGCCAGCCATAAGTACAATAGCCAACATAAAGAAGTAGATACCGAAGTGCTTGACTCCGCCTTCTTCGTCACCTGAACCGGCAGCATAAACAACCGACGACGTAGCAAACGTCAACAGCCCCGTTGCAGCGGCAAACTTAAACATAATATTTGAAAACCTTTTCATATAACTCCTATCAATTTTTGTTTGCACCTATCCCTGGGTAGAACATCGTAGTCTTCTACAATTTCCTGCTCAGAGTCGTGTGCTTATTATTTAAACCAGACGTATTTTACTGTAATGATAGAACTTTTTCAAGGCGCACTTTAAGTACGCCTGAACGAAAGTCGATAAAGCGAGACTGGATGGAACCAGTGTAATCGGCCCCGGACGTGCTCTTCTGACTGTAACAGGTGAGAAAGAGTGTTCTGAACATGCCAAGTAGCCAAGTACGGCGTCCGGGTCTGAGACGTCCTTAGGTTTCTCTTCTGATGTATCAGCAGGACTATAGACCATAATTTCTTCGCACCCTGGCCGCGAACACAAAATTCCTCTATCAACAAAATCATTTTCTTTAAACATTTTAATCTCCTAATTCAACTGACAATTGTTGTTCTTGTAATAACAATACTGACTACCGCCTACAGTTGCAAGCTTTAGCACTTTATTCTTTTAGAACAATCTACCAAACAATGTCTGTCTCACTATTTAAAAAATTGCCCTGGCATCCATGGCTTTCAAAGCCCATAAGCAAAATCCGAATACTAAAAACAAGTAAATACTGTCTTTGAGCTACAAAATGCAGTTTCTTTGGAAGAAGCAACTATCTTTTGAAAGAAGTAAATATTGCTGTTTTGTATATCGTGATCTTTATGTTGTGAGACAAGCAGGGAGCTTGTTGCAAGGAAACAAACTCTTGAAAACTAGTTTTCAAAGATGTTTTTTCGAGTCCGCGGGACGTGGGCTGTATTTTTTGGTTCAGGAGCAAAGCTTAGGGCTTTGTGAGTAGGAGTATCCTTTGAAAACTAGTTTTTCATAAGGTATAGGACGATATGTTGCACATACAAAAAATGAACATAGCTATGTCATTAGCAAATGACAAACGATCCGTCGGATCGCTCCGACACCCCAATCTGGCAAGACAAAATTAGCGCCGTTTACGGAAGTTCTTAAGCTCAGCAATCCGTAAATTGGCCTGTTGAGTCTTAATCATAGAGGTTGCTTTATCTAGCGCGACCTGATCATCAGCTTCGGCGGCCATCTTCTTGGCGAGATCTAGAGCCTCGGCAGCTTCTTTTTCAGATATATCGCTAGACTTGTTAGCTTCATCAACTAGCATTCTTATTCGATTTTTAGTAATCTCGACAACTCCGCCGTTAGTGGCAAATACCTCCATGTCTTTGTCTGGTTGATTTGGGTTCTCACGTATAGAGACAACTCCTGGTTCAACAAGAGATACTAAAGAAGAGTGGTTATCAAATACCGCTATCTGGCCTTGTGGGGTCGGCAACAGTACTTCGTGTACATCTTTTGCGTACTTCAGACCTTTTAGTGTTACTAATTCGAGGGTTATCATCTAGGGTTTCCTGTAGGTGTTTGACCCGACGCTAGACCTTGTGATCTAAACAAAACTTTTGCCATTTGAGCTTCTACTGAACCCAGATTCGTACCATTCTCTAGAATAACGTCACTAAGCGCTGGCTCTCTTACCGCAGAATTAATCTCCATTTCTCCGCCTGAATTCATGCCGCCCATAGCTATTTCTTGTCCTTTACTTCGCTAATTGAGCCCTTCATATAGAAAGCGTTTTCGCTTTTATCATCGTGCTTACCTTCAAGAATTTCTTTAAACCCTTGAATAGTATCTTTTAGAGGAACGTAAGTGCCGGGGTTTCCTGTAAAGACTTCTGCAACGTGGAATGGCTGAGTTAAGAATCGTTGGATTCTACGTGCGCGCCCAACAACTTGTTTGTCTTCGTCCGAAAGTTCCTCCATGCCCAAGATGGCAATAATGTCTTGTAGATCGTTATATCGTTGCAAGACACGTTGCACTTCACGTGCAACATTGTAGTGTTCTTCGCCAACAACTTCAGGGTCCAGAATTGTTGAATTCGAATCTAATGGATCAACAGCTGGGTACAGACCCAACTCAGTTAGTTTACGATTTAATACAACTGTTGAGTCTAGATGGGCAAAAGTCGTGGCAGGGGCTGGGTCGGTTACGTCATCAGCTGGCACGTACACAGCCTGTACAGAAGTGATTGAACCAGTCTTGGTTGATGTGATTCGCTCCTGCATGGCACCCATCTCGGTAGCCAGGTTCGGCTGGTAACCAACAGCTGATGGTAATCGGCCCAGTAGGGCAGATACTTCAGCACCAGCTTGAGTGAACCTAAAGATGTTATCGATAAATAATAGAACGTCCTTGCCTTGATCTCGGAAGCCTTCAGCCATAGTCAGACCAGATAAGGCAACACGCAGACGTGACCCAGGTGGTTCGTTCATCTGTCCAAACACTAGTGCAGTCTTGTCTAGTACACCAGAGTCTTCCATTTCGTAGTATAGGTCGTTTCCTTCACGAGTACGTTCACCAACACCTGCAAACACCGAGTTTCCGCCGTGCTCTTTGGCGATGTTGTTAATAAGCTCGGTGATCAAGACTGTCTTCCCAACACCGGCACCACCAAATAATCCAACTTTACCACCTTTAGTGATAGGGGCGATCAGGTCGATGACTTTGATGCCTGTTTCAAAGACTTCGGCTTTTGTGGATTGCTCAGCCAAAGTAGGGGCTTTACGGTGGATCGGAGCACGAGTTTTGAAATCATCTTTCTTTCCGTCAATAGGAGAACCAACAACAGAGAAAATTCGACCCAAAGTTTCGTCACCAACTGGCACTGAAATCGGAGCTCCAGTAGACTTAACTTCGGCGCCACGGCTTAAGCCGTCTGTAGAGCCGAGCGAGATTGCTCGAACACTTGTTTCAGACAAGTGCTGCGCTACCTCAAGCACTAGCTTAGTACCATCTAGGTCTGCCTCTAGGGCGTCGTAAATAGCAGGTAAGTCGCCTTTAGTAAATTCGGCATCGACCACCACGCCTACTACTTGTAGAACCTTGCCGTTTGTTGTTACTGATTTTGTCTTTGTTGTCATTTGTTCTCCTTAATTTTCTTACTTATCATCTCTTACCGATACAGACCCTACAATATATCTAACTTGTTGCATCCTTCTCATCAGCGTCTCTCTTACTGGGTCGTCTTGCGCCATGCTGTCTATAGATTCTGAATAACTGTTTATAATGCTCTGTGCAAAATTACCCAAAGCGATATCAATAGACTGTTCAGAGCTTTGCTGCTGATCTGGATATCCTGGATTTGTTGCATTATTAAAAATAGTTTTTGCTTTTTCTAGTACAAAATTCAGGGCAGCCAAGTCTGAATCCATCAAATTAGCTGCTTCTAGGTGAGCGCTATTAGATTCATCACTAAGTAATTCGCTCATTCTATTCAAGGGATCGCTCGAAAGATCACCACCGATTTCAACTCTTTCTAAAAGGCTCATACCATTGCCTCCGCCCCAGCCGTGATCTCAGCTATCTCCTGAGTGATGCTGGCTTGTCGAGCTGAGTTATACTCTAATGTTAATGCATCAATTATATCAGAAGCATTGTCCGATGCGTTCTTCATAGCCATCATTCGAGATACGTGCTCACTAGCCTGAGATTCTAAAATAGCTTGATATAACTGTACCTCTACTAAGCGGGGAGTGATAGTTTCGATGACGGCCTTGGCAGAAGGCTCGAAAGGTATCTCATCCTTTTCTCCGCCCAGATCTTCTGGGGATTCTGCTTCTTCAAACACAGCCGGTAAAATCGTCTGGTTCGCTGGCTCTTGCTTTACTGTCGATATAAAGTCTGTATAGACAATGTTAACCTGGTGGACTTGGTCAGATGATTGATCATTGACGATTGACGATGAATCATAAAAACTAGAGCCATGGTCTTCAGCGTCTTGTTTGTCGTCGATTTCCTCATGTTTCATGTTTCGTTTTTCGGTTTTCGATTCCCCCGCAAACATCTGTATAGCTGTGTCCAAAATTGGACGGATTTGTTCGGCAGAAGGCGAGTCGGGGAAGTCTTCGTAAACGCCAATAACTTCGACTGACTCTACTTTACTCAAGAATCGCGCACCTTGCTTGCCAATTACGATCACCTTGTTGGTAATCCCATTAGCCTCATCTTCCGTAAGTAGTTTAGTGAATTTCTTTAAGATACTAGCGTTATAGGCACCAGCTAGACCTCTGTCAGAGGTTATCAGAATATACAACTTTGTATTAACCGTACGCTGCTTATACATCGGGTGATTAGTAACATCTACCTCTTTGTTTATACGAGTTAAAATCTCTCGAGCCATATTACGATAAGCACGAGAAGCAAGTGTAGCTTCTTGAGCTTTACGCATTTTACTAGCTGCCACAAGCTCCATAGCCTTAGTGATCTGTTTTGTGTTCTTAACAGATTTAATTCGGCCTTTTATTGCTTGAGTATTAGCCACTTGCCACCTCATCAATCTTGCTACCATCCAGGAGATCACGCACGAGAGACGGCAGCGCACTATTGCAAATTTCACCTTGATCACTGCCGCAAGTATAAGCACACATTCTTTCAGCTAATCGAAGCTTAGCATCATTAATTTCTTCTCCGGTGTACTGTTTCCAAAATTGAGAATCTGTCAGCTGATAACCCTCCATATCTAGAACTACTCCTTCGGAATCAACTAGCCTGCCGGTCACTTCAAATGGCAACTTACAGTCGCCACTGTCACTCAGGCCACCAAGCGCATACTCCATAGGAACAAAAGAGCACGGCTCTCCGTCAGAAGGGAAATGTCTTTTAAGCCTAGCCATCTACTATTCTTGCTCCTTATTAAATTCCTTAGCTACACCAGTAGCTACTTTAACAATCATATCAACAATCTTGCCTTCGGCTTTTTGGTCACCTTTATTCAGTTCTGTCATTTCTTTCTTGTGTTCGGTCTTTAAGATTTTTAGAAGTTTTTCAGCTGCTTCCTTGATGTTGTCAGTTGGCACCTCATCAAATGCACCATTGGTACCGGCAATAACTATAGAAGCCTGTTCGGCGATAGAGTAAGGTGAATACTGAGGTTGCTTCAAGAGCTCAGTTAGTCGTTGGCCACGTTCGATACGCTGCTTAGTTTCGGGGTCAAGGTCACTGGCAAACTGGGCAAAAGAAGCTAGTTCGCGGAACTGAGCAAGATCAAGCCTTAGGCTGCCTGATGCACTTTTAATGGTCTTTGTTTGCGCCGCACCACCAACACGCGACACAGATAGACCTACGTTAACAGCTGGACGAATACCCTGGTTGAACAAATCTGTTTGTAGGAATATCTGACCATCAGTAATAGAAATTACGTTAGTCGGTACAAATCCTGATACGTCACCACCTTGAGTTTCGATAATCGGTAGGGCAGTTAGCGAACCGCCACCTTTTTCATCGCTTAATTTAGCTGATCGCTCTAGTAGTCTTGAGTGCAAAAAGAACACGTCGCCTGGGTAAGCTTCACGCCCTGGTGGGCGTCTTAGCAACAGCGACATTTGTCGGTAGGCAACGGCGTGCTTAGAAAGGTCATCGTGGATGATCAAGGCGTGTTGACCATTGTCGCGGAAATATTCACCCATAGCAGTACCGGCGTAAGGCGCGAGGTACTGCAGTGGGGCCGGGTCACTGGCTGATGTTGCTACGATTATAGTCTGATCCATAACGCCGTCTTGTCGTAGTCTTTCGATCAAACGAGAAATCTTAGCGTATTTCTGACCAACAGCAACATAAATGTTAATGATCCCAGACTTTTGCTTAGACTGGTTAATCATAGTATCTAAAGCAATAGCTGTCTTGCCCGTTTGACGATCACCAATAATCAACTCTCTTTGACCACGACCAATAGGCACCATAGTGTCAATCGCTGTAATACCGGTCATCAGTGGCTCGAATACAGATTTTCGATCAAGAACACCCGGTGCTGCATTTTCAACCAAGCCAGTTTGCTTAGTCTTAATTGGGCCCTTGTCATCAAGCGGATTACCAAGAGGGTCGACCACACGGCCAACTAGCTCTGGACCAACTGGTACCTCTAGGACCTTGCCGGTCAGAGTAACTTTTGCACCTGCTTTAACGCCAGTGTCTTCACCCAAGATAACAGCACCAATTTCGTCCTCCATAAGGTTCAGAGCAAAGGCAGTAACAGATCCTCCATCAGTCGTTTCAATCTCTAGCATTTCCATAGAACCTGCGTCAGACAAGCCATAGATCCAAGCTACTCCATCACCAACGCGAATAACTAAGCCAGTTTTAGTAGAGCTTCCAGCCTTATCTAGCTCCGAAATCTTATCTCGTAGCTCTTGTGATAGTTGTTTGATTGATAGTTCTGCCATTTATGCTCCTTCTTCACTTGTTATTTTTTCAATTAATGCCTGTGGTACATCACGCATTGCAATATCTGCCATCACATATTTCAGTGACACTGTTTCATGTATTCTTCCATAATCCTCTCTGGTGGGGGGATAGTGATCTAATCTTGCGTTTGGCATATTTATGCACCCCTCAACTTCTGTAATTTACTATTGATAGTTAGATCGATATTGAATTGCGGAGTACTAATAATCGCTCCGCCCAAAATGCTGTAATCGATAAATTCATTTATAACGATCTTTTTAGCATCAATCTTCTTCTTAACTAATTCGGTAATGTTTTCTTTGTTAGATTTAGTAAGTTTGTTTTTGCTAAATACATCTGCAATAACAATCCCATATCTCTCAAATAAAATATTTTTTACATCCGCAACAACCAAATCAACCTCATGCTTGCGACCTTCCTCTATCAACAGGGCTGACAACTGTTTTGTTAGATCGTGACGATCAACATCCTTCTTAACCCACTGATCGGCCACCGCTGAAGCAATTTGTTTTCTAGACAGTCTACTCATGATGATATTCCTTGTTCTGCGAAACAATGTGCAATCTTCATATCTGCAATACATTGAGCCTGAATAGCATTCCGTGTGTTCAAATCGTCTTCAGAATGGGAATTGCTCTGGCCTAATCCAAATGTTTCACGTCTCATGACTTCAGACCTTTTAACCACAGCAAGGTATTCGCCCCATTTTGTTGGGCTATAAGTCTCAACCATTTGCAATCTCCTGCTCTAAAGCACTATCTAGTAGAGCAGCGTCTTTCTTGGGATCAAGCTTTTCTCCAATTATCTTTTCGGTGGCCATTGCCACTAAAGATGCTGCCTCGCCCTTAAGACCAGCTCCAACCTTGGCTTTCTGCTGTTCAATTTTAGAGTCAGCTTCTGCAAGTTTTTGATCGTGTTCTGATTGAGCTTGATCACGAGCAGACTGCACAATTGATCCAGATTCCTTAGAAGCTTCTTCAATTACTTTTTCGCCCTCTTTACGAACACGCGCCATTTCCTGCTCTGCTTCGATGTCAACTTCTCGAAGTCTTTTTTCGGCTTCCTCGGCATTAACAAGTCCTTCATCGATCTTGTGTCGGCGATCGTCAAGGTTCTTGGTAATACCATCAAGTGCGTATTTCTTGATCAAAAAGAAAAGGATCAAGAATGCACCAGCTTGAAGTGCAATTTTAATTGGGTCTATACCCAAAGCACCAATACCGCCTTCTGTTTCAGCGGCGTATTGTGTCAAGTTTGTTAGTGCATTCATTGATATCCTTTCTTAATTTCTTAGTATTTTATACGAAGAACGCAAATACTAGAAAAGCTAGTAGCGCTGTTACCTCAACCATAGCGGCGATGATAACGATTTGTCCTGCAGCTTTACCAGCTTCAGGGTTGCGACCGATAGCTTTCATGTAGCTAGAACCGATCATACCTAGCCCGATTGCAGCAGCGCCAAGTGCAATTGCAGCAGCTAGAGCCTTAAAGGCGTCTGGTTGCCAAAAAACACTGTCAGCTGTTGTCTGGGCTAATTGTATTAGTGAATCCATTATTTTTTCCTTTCGCTCAATTCTTTTCTTGATTCGTTAATATTGTCATTACACCATCTCCGCCTGAGCAGGGCTTGAGGGTAGGGAATGATCAGTTTCATGGTGCTCATCATGATCGTCGCCATGAGCAATGGCTAGGCCCAAGTAGGTGGCCGCAAGTACAGTAAATACATAAGCTTGGATCAATGCAACCAAGACTTCGAATAAAACAATAGGAATTAAAGTAAGGGACGCTCCGTTCTTTCCGACAAAAGCAAAAACTGCAATCAGGATCTCACCGACAGCAGTGTTCAAGAAAAGACGTAAGGCTAAGCTTAATACTCTGGTAAATTCTCCAAATATCTCAAGAATTCCAATAAAGAAATTTATCGGGTTGAAAGGCTTGTCCGTAAAGTAATGTCGCATATGTCCACCAAAGCCAGACTCTTTAATCGACAAATACTGGACTGTTATAATCGCAATGACAGAAATTGCTATCGTCCCATTAATGTCAGCTGTAAAAGGCCTAAAAAGTGGCGTCTCTCCTACGGTTACACCCTCTCCAACGATCGGCATAAGACCACTGACGTTGCTCAGCACTATGAATACGAAGAAAGTCCCAAAGATAGGGGCGTACTGAATTGCTTTATCACGCTTGTGGAAGATTCCCTCAAGCATATCGATAAGTTGCTCCATCAAAAATTCAAAGATTTGTGCCAAGCCGCGCATCGGGGCAATTCGAGATTTACGATTGGCAAAAACGCCAAGCAGAATAATAACAATACTTACAAAAACTCCATATAAGATAGAGTTAGTGATCTCAAGTCCAAAAAGATCGAAAACTTTTTCAGCTTTTAGACTGATATGCGGTTCGTCTCCGGCTGCGAAAAGGGTTAATATATTCTTAAACATTTACAGGGGACGAGTATACCAGATATATCTGTTAATTCAATACCTAAATAACCTAAATTCATAAAACACAATATACCTGATAGTGCGACATCCGACCCCTGCTAGAGGGGTCGGTAGGTTGATTCACCCTAGTCGTTGAACGAGTTCGAAAAGAAAACGTGGCAGGTCAAAAATCGACCAGCTCGCTCCAAAACGCACCAACAGCCAAACCCAAAGCGGGGTAACAGCAATCAGTAAAAAGCAGCAACACACCAAGAACGAAGTCTTGTGGCTAGAAGTGTCTCTCTTGTAAATGCTGCCGGCCAGTATTAGACCGATTCCGTTACCGTATGCCGCTAGCGCAATACACGCCAATCTAGCTTTCGTGGACGGAGGCTCAGTCGCTTTAGCCGGCTCTGCCCAAACAAAAGTTTTGCTTCTGGATAACCTTAGTAGGTTGCGCATTGAGAGAACCGACTTTGCGGCGGCTCTTTCTTTACTCCAATCACTCATCCCAATGTAGAACATTAGCGGGTCGAGAACTAACCGCCGCGCACTGGCTATGACCAACAGTTTTGTGGGGAAGACATTGTCTGCCGCCTCCAAAATAGCTAGTTCGCTGGCGTTTATGATCACAGACCACAATGGAGCCAAATTCGACAAAGTTGCTATATAGCTACCGATGGACAAAAGCCCAAGCAGTAGTGCGATGTAGAACTTCGTGGTGTCTATTCGTTCATATGGCCCAAGCGAGCCATATCGCTTGAGTTGGGCCACTTGGCACGCTCCTTAGTTTAAAAGTCCAACAACTATTCGACAGTATATCACTAAATTGATTTAAAAAGACAAAACCCACTCTCGTGATGAGAGTGGGTTTTGGTTATGGTGAAAAGGGCAGAGGGATTAACAGGACTAATTAATCGTCCTGGGCTGCGTCACCGACGTCATCTCCAGTCTCTTCTTGCGGGATTGAACTCGTCGCAGTTTCCCAGAGATCCAGCTGGATCCTTTCGATCAGATCTCGTTCGAATCGGATTGGAATGATCTCGAGGATCTTCTGCAAGACGTCCTGTTGCACCAAGCAGGCCATGTCGGAGCCGCCGCGATTATCGGCAAGTCGCACGAAATGCTGACCCGCTTCAATCAATTGCTGCAAGTTCTGAGCGTGTGTGCTCAGGCGGTGCACGGATGCTGGTTTACTGTCATTTAAATTGCTCATTAGGTTACCTTTCTCGTTTGACAAAATGAACAACTAGGTGAATCTAACAAAATATAAATTCAACCAGTTGTTCACTTCGTCCCATAACCAATAAGTACAAACTTGCTTAAACAGCAAATTTAATTAATTATACATTAATTGACAAAAAAATCAATAGGTTGAGTTGTCTTTACAGGCCGACTGAATGCTTGAGCCTCGCTTTAAAACCAGTGTCCGTAGCCCCACTGCAACTAGCCGGGTCGTTGATTTCGTTATATTCGCCGGCCGTATTAGCAATGTTGTTGTAAATATCTTCGATCTTGCTTGAATCGCTGCCGTAATAAACCAGCAGATTATCGTCATCTTCTATCAATTTAGAGTTAAGGCTATTGACCTGCTTACCATTAAGCACAATAGTCAGCTTGTTTTTGTCGTCTGTAGCGTAATTATCCGTTCTTGTTTCTATAAAATTATCGCCAATCGTCCATCCTAAGCTTTCCCAAAAATGTGCCCATGTCACACCATCATCATGGACATGAATAAGATCGTTGTTGGGCTCGTGCATGTGGGTACGCGATTTTGGGTTAGAGTGGTTGTCGGCAGTACAGGCTTCGGTTTCTTCGTAGTATACAAAGCTGTCAAACTCTTCTTTCTTGTCATTGATATGTACCTCAAAGTTGGCGTGTACGTGTACCGATTCTGGATTAAATAGTGCAAACCGCCATAACACTATCAAAAATAGAGTGGTCGCCGCGCCAATTCCTGCTGTAATCAGGAACTTATTTTTAGTATTTAGCTTTGGCTTAATTCTTTTCATAAGCACATATTAACCCAATAGCCAAAGTTAGCCAAGAGAGTGTTTGTCTTATCAAAGGTAAAATTAATAATAAATATCCACAAAATTTATAAATTAATACTCGACTAGCTTTCATGATCGTGAAAACTAGTAGAGTATCTGTCGTAATGCTGAAAAATAGTACAAGGATAATCCTTGTACTGTTTTGCTAGAGCTGCATTGCATAAGACTTGCATATGTTTAAGTAATCGCTTAAACTTTAAAGATGCCAACAAAATTGAGCACAAAAGACAACGATATGATTACAGTTTTTAGCGCCCTGGGTGACGCTACTAGACTGAGGTTGTACAAAATCTTGAAAGAAAAAGATGAAATTTGTGTATCAAGTATGGCAGATGTTGTGGGTATTTCGCCTGCGGGTGCATCACAACACCTAAAGATAATGGAAAAAGCCGGGTTGATCATCCGAAATAGATACGGACAAAAAGTCTGTTACGTACTAAACAAAGAAAATGATCTGGCACAAAAAGTCGACAAAATATTATAAGTAAAAGTAAGAGGGAATTAAATGGCTGACCAAAAAGCTGACGACAATAGAACTAATATCATAATCTACACAACACCAACCTGTGGTTTTTGCCATATGGTCAAAGAATATTTTAAAAATAAGGATATCGAATTTGAGACTAAAGACATTACTCAAGACGAGACAGCCTATAAAGATGTTTTAGATAAATCAGGGCAGATGGGCGTACCGGTCATTGAAATGGGCGACAAAATAATCATCGGATTTGACAGACCAAAGATTGATCTGCAATTAAGAGAAATGAAGTTGGTCTAAATGAGCAATAAATTATTAACTATAGTACCAGCCATAGTAGTCGTAGGAGCAATAGTAGTAGCTGTTTTTGCGTTACCTAGTGACGACTCTTCGACATCAACATCACAGAACAGCAACTCTCCTAGCTCAGAGGTTTCCGAAGACGATACTAACAGTAGATATGTAACAACGGCAAGGACAGGCAAGTATGTCAACTATACACCAGAAGCTTTTGCTGCCGACACCAATCCCAGAAAGGTCCTTTTCTTTCACTCTTTGACTTGTGTTGTCTGTGAGCAAATAGACAGCAACATCGAGGCTGGAATTATGCCAGACGATGTAACATTGTTTAGGGTGCAAATGGAGCAAGAAGCAGCACTCTTGGCAAAATATCAAGTAAACGTACAGACCACCCTTATACAGGTTGACGCCGAGGGCGAAGAAATAAAAGACTGGAATTGGCTAAGCAAGCCGTTTGCTGGACCAGAAGATATTGCCAACGAGTTAATTTAACCGAAATAAACTTTTAAGAAAGGGTATTTGTATAAATGTTATTACTATTTGCTAGCTTCGTTGCTGGAATTTTGACCGGTTTAGCACCGTGTATCTTGCCAATCCTGCCTATAGTGATGGCAGGATCCGTCAGCGAATCTAAAAATGCCAAGAGACCATTAATAATAATTGGTAGCTTATCTGCCTCTATAATTATATTTACCCTGTTGTTAAGGCAAACAACTCGGGTGCTTGACATATCAGACGATACTCTGGCTACCATAAGTGGAGTCGTGATTATTGTAGTTGGTTTGTTTACTTTATTTCCGCTGTTGTGGGATAAAATGACTGTTAGATTAAATATAGCCAGCCAAAAAAAGCTAGGAAAAGCTCAAAGCAAAAAAAGCATCACAAGTGCCATTCTGACAGGCCTTGCGCTAGGTCCAATATTCATCAGCTGCAGCCCAACTTATGGACTAATCACCACCTCTGTCTTACCTGGTTCGTTTTGGCGAGGATTTATAAATCTGATTGTTTACACTTTGGGCTTGGCGCTATTCTTGTTGTTAATAACCAACTTAGGACAAAGTCTGGTCAATAAACTAAATTGGGCGACCAATCCAAAGGGATGGTTCCGTAGGATAATGGGTTTAGTTTTTGTGATAATAGGTGTCGCTATAATGTTTTCTTGGGAGAAGCGTGTCGAAACCTGGCTACTGAATAATTCTGATATTTACAGGCAAGTCATACAGTTCGAAGACGGCTTAATCGAAGACGAGAGGAGCAATCTGCAAGAAGACAATGACAGAGAGCAAAGTTCTTCGGAAGACCCTATTTCTAATGTCGATTTAGACAATCTAAATTCAATACAGAGCTACATATCCCAAAGCTTTTCAACTGATCTGGCCAAGTCCAACATTAATGACTGGGGTAAAGTTTTAAGTGGTAATGTTGGCAAAGACGGCATACCGCCAATTGATAATCCTAAATTTACCGATGCCAGCGAAACAGAGATAAGCAATGATCAACAAGGTCTGTTGGTAAAAATAGGTGATAAGTCTAAATTCTATCCATATCAAATACTATTCAGGCACGAAATAGTTAATGATGAGCTAAATGGTCAACCAATATCGATTACATTTTGCCCTTTGTGTGGGAGTGGCATCGTATTCAATAGAGAGTTGGGCAGCGAGACTCTAGACTTTGGGGTTAGTGGTTTATTACGTGAGTCCAATCTAATTATGTATGACCGCCAGACCGAAAGTCTATGGCAACAATCCATAGGCAAGGGACTTGTTGGGCAATACACAGATGAACAACTTGAGTTTATCGATAGCCAATTATTAACACTCGAGCAAGCCGTAGAAATAAGCTCTGACCTAGAGATACTCTCTGCTGACACCGGCTTCAATATCGACTATAACCGCTTGTCTTACCCAGGATATAACGAGAATGATGACTATTTTATATTTAGGCCAAGCAGTCTAAACGAAAGATTCCCAAGCAAAGAGATATTTCAGATAGTGAATACTGGTGAGCAATCGATTGCGATTAGACGCGATAATATTTCGACTAACAAAACCCTGACACACCCAGATCCAGAGGTTAATCTGGAAATTACTATTGATGACATAGGGCTCATAACGGCAACTATTGCTTCTGGCAAAAAACTACCTAGCTACTTCGAAATGTGGTTCTCTTGGGCAGTGCAACACGAAAATAGCGAAGATGCTGTTGTATGGGAGCCCTGAGTAACTTTTAAAAAGCTACTCATTTAAGCTCGTTTTGCCAATAATTGACAAATATTCTTATAAAGAATATAATATTCGCAATTAACAAGTTTAAAGAAGGATAAAAATATGCGAGTATGCGACCAATTTACAGATGAAAGGATGACTAGATTTTTTACACCACTAAATCACGAAGTCGAAGTTCATTCTTCAGTCAATCTTGAGGGCACTCCCCAGGCTGAAGTCCTGGGAATAGAAAGAGTTGTAGCAAGAATAGGGATTGACGGACAGCAGACTTCAGTTCAAAATCCGCGAACCGGCCTACATGACAACATAAAACTAGGTCAGAGAGAGAAGATACTAGATTTAATATCATACCCTAACGAAGTTGACGGATCTCCTGTAGGCACGCCTAGAGGACGATTCGATGAAAGGCAATTAGAAATACTAAACGAGTCGGACGAAGCTGCTATAGGACTGTCGAGCTTAGAATACGCAATTATTTCACTCGATCACATCGGATTTCCATACTCTGCAGAAAAGCATTTAGAAGGGACTCCTTTTGAAGGTTTCCAAACGGCAGTTCTACCAATAGAAGAACCAATTCCTTATTTAGACGAATCTCTTGAAGGGAATAGATCATTTCAAGTACAAGCCTTTATTAGCAAGGCTGGTAATTTTGTTTCTTGGGCAGAGAACAATGGAACCATGGGTGCGAACTGGCTAGTAGATATTTGTGTCGCAAACGCTTATACAGCGAACCGAATGGAGCACGCAATGGTGCGGCAAGCGATAGGTCAAGAATATGTGCTGACAGGTTTAGTTGCCACAAATGAGCCTACGCGTGCATACTTAGAGCATTTTGATTCAGAGTTTAATCACAACACTCGTGCTCATAGAGGTATGACCTACATGCCACATAACGAGCCTGCTGCATTAGGCAATGAAAAACGCTTTCCTAGCTTAACCAACAAAGAGATAAGGCATTTGGAAAAACTTAGAGATGCATCATATAGAGCCATGGTTACTAGTCGGGATTATCTAAAATAACGGCTTGTTAGCAATAAGCATAGTGCTTCGATAGTCTCAGTTTGCTTTAAGCTGTTCACTTTTCATGTTTCACTTTTCATGTTTCACACATATACTATATGTATGAACTTATATGATCTAGGAGACATAATTACAGTTATTGGTGAGATAATGGTGGGCTGGATGGCTATCGCTGTGCATCATCGTGTGCGCCATGAGCATAAAGTTGACGAAAAGGTATTTAAGCTAATGCGTAAAGAAAATCGACTTGGTAAGATTGGAATTGCTTTGATTATCGCTGGACTAGGCCTGAGGTTAATAAGTGGTTGATATGTTTAAAGATTTTAAGTCTAAAGACTCTGTGGTTATAGTTTACACAGGCGAAGGCAAGGGTAAGACCAGCGCCTCAATTGGGCTAATGTGTCGAGCACTTGGAACGGATTGGAAAGTAGCTTATATCCAATTTGTGAAGGCTTGGGAGGTGGGTGAACATAAGTTTATTCACAAAATCCAAGATGTTTTTGGTGACAAACTATTTCTATATAAAGGTGGTGAAGGATTTTATAACGCAGGTGATTTAAGCGCTAAAGATAAGACAGAGGATGATCATAAGAAAGCAGCGCTAAATACTTACAATATTGCTCTCGAGGCAGTCAGCGAAGGTGACTATGACGTTGTTATTTGTGACGAGATTAACAACTCTGTAAACGATGGCTTGTTAAGCAAAGATCAACTAGAAAAGCTAATTGACGCAAAACATGCAAAAACCAGTCTATGTCTAACTGGTCGAGACTTCCCAGAGGGCTTATTAGATAAAGTTGATATCGCTACAAATATGACAAAGTTAAGACACCACTTCGATGACAAGTTCTTGGCTAACAAAGGGATTGATTATTAATACAGTTTGTCATGTTAAGAGATAGCAAAACCCACAGAGAATATCACGGCAAAAAAGCTAAAAAAGTTCAGAAAATTCAGAATATTGAATGTCAGTTTTGTGACAATATCAGTGATGAAAACATTGTAAAAAGTACAGAAAAATTCAATATCGTAAAACCCATTGCTCCTTATGCCTACTGGGATGTTCAAGGAGTAGAAGAACACCTTATGATTGTACCTAAAGATCACGTGCAAAATTTTAAACAATTTAACGACGCAGACAACCTAAAGCTAATGAAGATCATCGCAGAATATGACGACAAGGGCTATAGTGTTTATAACAGAGGTTCAACAAACATCTATAAGTCGGTTAGAAACCACCTACACATACATATAATCAGCTTGGATCAAAAAATAATAAAAAGAATGATCTATACCAGCAAACCCTACATCGTAAGAGCCAAGCAGTGAGCAAGTTATTTAAAATATTGCTTACAATACTCTTCTTTATAGCAATAGCGATCGCTGGATATCTGTCGACAAGAATAAACTGGTCAGAATTATCAAGCACAATAAACAATAATGACCCAGGTCTTTATAAAGTTGTGTCAGTTGCAGATGGCGACACAATAATTGTAGACATGAACGGTACCGACGAGAAAATCCGATTTATCGGCATTGACACTCCTGAAAAAAATCACCCTGACTTCGCAGTGCAATGTTTTGCCCTAGAAGCAGAGCAGCACCTAAGAGAAGTCTTAGGGACAAGCAAGGTAAGACTAGAAGCAGACCCACAGAACAGCAATCGCGACGTGTATGATCGGCTACTGCGGTTTGTGTACCTGCCAGATGGTACGTTCGTAAACGGCAAAATGGTCGAAGACGGATACGCTTTTGCATACACCGGCTACAGTAACTCAAAATTAAACGAGTTTCGCAACCTAGAATCTAGGGCTCGTGAAGCCAACATTGGTTTGTGGAATAGTTGTGATGTGGACATTAATAATGGACGCCCACTCACTAACCCAGCCTAACTATTTGTGAGTTTGTAGCTTATAATAATGACTATGTTAAAAAAGATCTGGTCTCACACAGTATGTAAAATTCTTGTATTTGTTGGTGTAATAAGTATCTTTAATTATTTTTTAATTGGCTGGCATTACAAAAGCCAAGTTAAAAGTGAACAAACAGAATATGGGGTGAGTTTTTCAACAAAATATGCCGAAGAACTCGGCCTAGATTGGCAAGACGCTTTTACAGCACTTACAGAGGATCTGGTCTTTAAGAAACTTCGATTGATGAGTTATTGGGATTTGCACGAGCCCGAAAATGAGCAATATGATTTTATTGATTTGGACTGGCAGATAGAGCAAGCCGAGGAGCAGGGTATTGAAGTCGTTCTGGCTCTTGGCGCGAGGCAACCTCGTTACCCCGAATGTCACATCCCGGGCTGGGCAGATGGTCTCGAAGATCAAGCTTTTGATGACCAGCTGATTGAATATATAGAGACAGTGGTAAACAGATATAAAGACAGTCCAGCCATCGAGGCCTGGCAAGTAGAGAACGAACCAAGAAACGTTGTGTTCTCAACATGTCGCCCATATTTTGACCGCGATAGACTCAGCAGGGAGTTAGCTGCAGTGAAAGCAATAGATAGCTCTAGGCCAAGCTATATGAATCTTAGCGTAGAGCACCAGCTACCCCTACAAGGTCCGATAGGCGACAGAGTGGGCTATTCGATCTATGAAAGAGTTAACGCTACGGTACTTGGAAAAAATATAGCCTGGGAACACCGTATCCCAACCAGCTGGCATTCGTTCCGCAGCGGTCTTATAGGCTTATTCTGGAACCGCCAAACCTATGTGCACGAGCTACAGGCCGAGCCGTGGGGCCCACAAGCTACAGTAGCCCTCAGTCAAGAAGAGCAGGCAAAATCAATGAATCCTAGATTTTTACTAGAAAATATAGATTACGCCGAGAAAACTGGCGCCAACCTTGTATATCTATGGGGTGGAGAATGGTGGTATTGGCAAAAAACTGTGAATAACGATTCTGCTATGTGGGAAGTTGTTGATCAGTTAATTATAAATGAGTAGTCTTTTATGTTTATCGTCGACTCAAGGCGTCACGCACTCTAGATAGTACGCCCACACCTGAATGCGCTATTGGAAAATCTGAAGCATAGCTGACTACAACCAAAACATCTTCATATATGTGTGTTGATTCGCCTAAGCTCAAAAGGTCTTTACGATCTGTAATCCCATCAAACACAACGCAATGATCTCCATCCCGCATACCAATACCTATGCCGTTACTCTGAACGTCTTCATCGATGAACGGAGGTCGCTCGCCGTCACTTAATAGATCTATGATCGCGTGCTTAACTTCTTTTGCTGTTTCATAAGCTACAGGTACTCGCTCAGTGTTAGTCATTTTAGCTTTTACCTAACTGTTGATTTGACAGTCTACCCAAAGAGTCTGATAAAGATTCATCTTTAGCGCCACATTTCTCTGCGTCGCAACTTGCAGCAACTGTAGATCTTTGTTCTACAGCGCCTTCGGCTAAAACTGATCTTGTGACCGACAACTCATCAAAGCTAAATCCACAAGCTGCTGAGCCCACTGGGCAAGATCTAAATCCTCTTGCAGCTATCGCCTCATCGCTAATTAAATCAAAATTCTGACCATTCTTTGCTCCTGTTAAAACATCCAACGCTACTGCTGCTTCTCGCATCATTATCTCCTTTATTTCGCTATTAAAACTATATTAATGCACAAATGATAAAGATATTTTTAAATAATTGCAAGCATGAGCGTTTCTAAAATACTCACGCTCAAGAGTCTCTTATTCGAAAAGTCTCGGCATTTCTTCAGCCCTGTAAAGAAGCTGTTTATCATTCACAGCTCTCTCGCCTATGTCTACGCTTAAAGTCTGCCACTCTCCTTCGTTATGACTAAGACTCTTGTCCCAAGGACATATTGCTCTCATCCACGTCAACTTCTTGGCAAGTTCACCTGTTGATGGATTTTCTCTGGTGTAGTGAAGTATCATGCAGTTTTGTATTTTTTGTGCTCTATCATCATTCATCTCTAGCCACTGAGGAACGGTAAGTCTCTCTAGAACAAATCTTGCCACGTCAATATACTCACCATGAGTGATCATTAGCACTTTTTGCTCGGCCATGTCTCTGTGTAAAGTACCTAAAAATCTTTCGAACCTTGTTCTTACTCCAGTAGCCAGCGACTCACCTCCAGTCGGACACCAGTACAAAGCATTTTGCTCCTTTTGAGCCACAGAGTTAGACATTACCTCCATCTTTTCCTGTTCGCTAGAGGCGCCAAATTCACCCCAATCCCTCTCTCTAATCAAATCATTCTCTAGCCACCCGGAGTCTGGATCCAGCCCTAGATTACCAGCAGTCTCCACGGTACGCCTATGTGGCGAGTAATAGCAACGAGTATATTCGCCTGACGATAAGACTGGGTCGCTCATCATCCAAGCACCTGCAGCTTGAGCTTGCTCAACACCATTAGATGTAAGCCTCATATCGCTATCGTGTCTTTCTCTAAATTCATCTGTAAACAGGGAGGGATCACCGCCTCTGTCAGCTTTATGAGCCTTATTAGCCTCAGACTCTCCATGTCGCACTAAGACTAAATGATTGGGCATAGCCATATTTAAACCTTTCTTTATACATTAATATAGTAAACTATACAGACTATTATGTCAAAAACTAAATAGTTAGACGCGTGAGCAAACGCAAAGCTTTCAGATTTACGTGCACACCAGACTTTCTTTAGGCGAAGCGGAAGCTATAATTATATTAATAATATTGTAAGTGCATTCTAACTAAAAAAACTTGAGAGGTGCGTGAATCCTGGAAGACCTCTCAAGAAGTGTGCAAATTTGATCACAGTTTAGTTTTTCTTATCGAGCAACGCATCGTAGCTTAGTAGCTCTAAGTGGAGAGAGTAGCCGAGATAAAAAAGCTAAAATGTGCCAAATCTTGTATACTTACAGTATGAAAATTGTAAGTTGGAATGTAAATGGTATCCGCGCAGTAATCAAAAAAGGCGCACTACAGCCCATGTTAGATGAATTGCAGCCTGATATTTTGTGTTTGCAAGAAACCAAAATTCAGCCAGAGCAGATTGAATTCAAACTACCAGAATCTCTACCATACGCTCACTGGCACAGTGCAGAGAAAAAAGGCTACAGCTCCACGGCAATACTTTCTAAGACTAAACCATTGAGTATTGTTAATGGTTTTTCAGATGACATTAACAAAAAATATTCTTTTACGGATAATTACGGCGACACCACAAACGAGGGAAGAGTAACGACTGCTGAATTTGATGACTTTTATCTTGTTACTGTCTATACACCTAATTCTAAAGGTGATCTATCTAGGCTCCAGATGCGACACAAGAACTGGGATCCTGCGTTTTTAGAACATTGCCAATTTCTGGAGAAGACAAAGCCAGTAATTTTCTGCGGCGACTTGAACGTTGCCCATACCGAGGACGACCTGGCGCGGCCTGACACAAACCACAAAAATCACGGCTTTACCGATGAAGAGCGTGAAGGGTTTCAAAACTTCTTAGATGCTGGCTTTGTAGATACTTTTCGTATTTTTACCCAAGGCAACGGCCACTACAGCTGGTGGACTCCTTGGCGTCAAGCCAGAGAGAGGAATGTTGGATGGCGAATTGATTATTTCTTAGTTTCAGCTAGTCTTAAAGAAAAGATAAAGTCTGCTGAAATTCACCCTATGACGCTAGGCTCGGACCACTGTCCTGTATCGATTAAGATCGGCTATTAATTGAGTCAAGTTGATTAAAATCATTTGAGTTCGCTCCAAAGCTGTTCATTATCCTTTAAAATTGTATATACTGCTATATATTAGTATAGTATTGGGCTATGGAGAGTTATTTTGGCAAAACAACATGAAATTCACTGGAGCGACTTAGAAAGTTCGATATAAGCCACAGACTAGTGCACTAGTTATGCTGGATGATAGAAGCCTATTTGCCGTAAAAGTGCATCCTGATTGTAATGGAATACCTGGTTTTTTCAATGACGGAGCAGGCCTTAGCATTGGTGAGATAACAACAGCAATAAAGCCTCTGGATGCTGAGGACTTAGTTTCTATGCAGCTAGAGGCTTTTGATTATTTTGCTAACGAAGGTGCTGCTGCATTTAGGGCTAGTGTTGTCGACATGGCTAATGAGAGCTGGCTCGATATACCTTCAAGCGACACTCGTACTCTGCTAATGGTTACAGATTTAACTCTTGAAAATATTGCGCTTTGGACAAGATCATTTAAGCATATTACCAGATTAACTATTGATAGCACAATTGGCGTAGCGCATTCTTTAAGAGTCGGGCATCAAACTCTAATCGACCTAAGCGGGAAAGAAGGGTCTGGCGGCATAGGTTATCCCTCGCTTCAAGGTATCAAACCTGACACCTTTTCTATGCTGGCTAAGAAAACATTAAGTTCAGAAAAAGATAACTATATGATCCAACAGTTGTTAAAGTATGTTGGCGAACTAGGTATTACACACAGTTTTGTCGAAGACGTTATCGGTCAAGCTCGCGAGCGCAACCAACAATTGTACTAAATACCAACTCCAAAATACGATATACTTTGAACTATGTTTAACTATTGGCTAAAACAAGAAGACAAACCTATATTCCCAGATATTCTTTGGTCAAGACCAGAAAACAAATCTTTTTTACCGAAAGTAGTAATTGTTGGCGGGTCCAAACAGGGTTTTGCAAAATCAGCTGCCGTTTATCAATCAGCAGCCGAAAGTGGCTGTAGTAGCCTAAGACTATTTCTGCCAAGCGTTTTGAAAGATGCTTTACCTCCAAGCTCAGATTTTGTTTTTGTCGACAGCAACCGAACAGGATCATTCGACAGCAGCCTGTACGACAACCTGCTGGTGGCTAAACCAATGACTGACGTCTTTGTAATATCCGAAGATTCAGGCAAAGAAAGCGAGACAGTTCAAGCAATTCATAAAATCATAAAAGATGATGACTGCGACATGCTGTTTGCAGGTAAAGCGATACTAGCAAACGACAGTTATTTTGATGAGCTAATCAAAAGAAAGTCTAATACAACTTTAGTCCTAGACACAAATAGCTTACAGAAAGTTGCGAGTCGCTTGCCTGTACAAGTTTTTTTTAAGTCTGATGATGGGTTGGTCGATGTAGTTAAAAAAACTCATTCTATAACTAAAGAGTTAAAAAAAATAATCATCATAACAAAATTTGAAGACACCATCTTAATCGTCGAAGCAGGAGAAGTATTTTCATCTAAATCAATCTTGGGTCTAGACAGATTAGTCGGCAGGCTGGCCTCTTTCCATGATGGAGAAATATCAAAATCTTACATATCGTCATTGTCTAGCCCATAGGTTAGATATTGTCTTAAAATTTCTTTATTTAATATTATTGCTACACCTTATAGTTAATGACATAATTTAATAATGAGTGAATTTATTTTTCCCTTGAGGAGTATTGTTTTGCCTCTCAGCAATATTTTTAATTTCCCCAAATTATAAAAACTCGTCGACTAAACAACGAAAGCTCAAACTTTCGGCAAATGTTCTGAACTTTCGGCAAATGTTCTGAACTTTCGGCTTGACTCGAACTCCCAGCACCAAAAAATTAAAATAACCTACGAGGGGTTATCATAATTTTGGTGCCGAAGGCGGGAATATCGCTATCGCGATGCGCCTGCAGCCTGTGCTCGGAGCGAGCTCCTGTGCGCGAGCTTTGTCTTCGAACCCCTTTTTGCTACGCAAAAGATCGGGTTCGCTTCCCACCACACCAATAAAAAAAGCCTCAAGAGAGGCTATTTTTATTGGTGCCGAAGGCGGGAATCGAACCCGCACATGATTAGATCATACAAGATTTTGAGTCTTGCGCGTCTACCAATTCCGCCACTTCGGCGCGTTTGATATTCTATCAGATCTATAACCAAAGAGGAACAAAGCTGGCTATTTTCGGTAACTATATTGTGAAGTCAGAAGCTAGCTTTATTTATTTAAGACATAGCCAAAGCTGCGTCACAAACAAAAAATAGCTTCTGGCTCAGAGAATATAGCAAAAATGGTTAGTTTTGTTTTTGTTTGGTTATTATGATAATCTTACCACAGTTATGAACGACAATAATTCTCAACAACAACGTGAACAAAAAGCAGCGGTTAACTATGCTTCTGCGACCGCACATCAGGCAGCAAGCCAGAATTATTTAGAGAGCCGACCAAACCCTGTAAATGAAAGGGTTGCTTATGAAGCCTGGTACTACAACCTAACGCCACAACAGCAGCAAGCAGAGTGGGATATCTACTACCAGAAAGAAAAAGCCAATAATCCTGAGGTAGAAGTGCAAGAGCAACCACAGCACCATGCCGTTTCCACTGACTACGCTCACGAGCACATTACACCCCAGCCGCACCCTGATAATCATACCCCTACATTAGAGCAACAAATAATAGACGATGCTCAAGCCGTACACGACAGGAAACCCGCCGAAGTTCATGGTCAAAACCTACAAGCCAGCGCAAGCCAGCAAATCAAACAAAATGCTCAACACCAGACTCAAGAGGAGGTTCAAGCCAGAAAAGAACTCAAAAAAATGAGTTCGGCAAAAAATGCTTTCTTAAAACCACTGCTGACCGCTGGTTTAGTTTTTGGATTTATCATGTTAATTGGCTACCATCAGTTCGTATTTGCTCAAGTCAGGCAATATATCAGCCCAGCATCACAAGTTAGCACGCCGGCTATTGTAGATCCCGACTCTAATGTTTGCGAAGGTAAACAAAATGGCATTATCATTCCAAAGGTTAATGTTGATGTACCAGTTGTGTATGACGAAAAATCTTTCGACGAAGCCGCCATCCAGACAGCGCTGGAAAGGGGAGTAGTGCATTATGGGACGACCTCTTTACCGGGACAAACGGGCAATAACGTCATCGTAGGGCACTCTAGCGGTAACTTTTTTAACAGTGGTAAATACAAATATGCTTTTGTCTTGCTTGACCACCTAGAAGAGGGTGATACATTCAACTTGTGTTACGAAAATGAACGATACATTTACAAGATAAATACCAAGATAGTAGTTGATCCGACCAACCTAGATTACGTACAGCAATACGACCCAGAAACTGGTGAAGATTATGCATCGCCAACAACCACCCTAATAACCTGTAGCCCTCCAGGTACTAGCTGGCGACGGCTAATATTGCAGGGTGAACAAATTAGCCCAAATGCTTCAACCGCTAAAACACCTTCTGAAGAAGGGTCGCCAATAGAGGTTGACTCTGTACCGGGAGATAGTCCTAGTTTTTGGGATCGTATTTTTTAATACTGGCCTGAGGCTGATCTTCTTTTACTAAATATATTATCTCGTCGGACAAGAAATAACTATCAACAGTTTGATTCGTTAAAACATGCTGATTGGTGCCATCAAAATCACTAGCAATCACGTGTCCATCGGCAGTGTGAGTCATGAAATTGTAGCCGTCCATCCAATTAACAGAATTTTGGTCAACAGGAACAATAAAATTAAATTCGAGTTCAGAATTATGTTTATAATCAAAAACCACAACATAGTCACTATCAGCAATAAGCACTATATCTTTGCTTACGGATATTACGGCGTCGCCTCCAACAAAAGAACTGAAGGTCGGCTTGATAGCCTCATTTTCGATTAATCTTGTTAAATTGTAGCTGCTTACCTTATCAGAGTGCTGGACCAATAAATTATGCTGACCATCGTGCCTAAAAATTTCTATGTTTTGAACTTGTTCTAAACCCTTAATAGTTGCCAATTCTCTGTAATCATCCTCTATATCGTAAAATTTAAGCTCGTCTTCGATCACCGCAATCTTATTGCCATTATCATAGCCAGTAAAACCCTTAACCTCCTCGGCCAACTTAACTGTTTGCACGGTTGGTGGATCGGTCACAGAGCTTGATATATCAAGACTGTACAGATCATTCTTGTCGTCTAGGATGTGATATTTACCTGAGATACTAACAACCTCTATTATACTTAAGTCTGTGGTTTGAGAAATATTCACGACAGTGCCGGCCTGATCATTAAACGCAAGCCACCAATCATCATTTTTTAATAACAGTCCCTGATTATCGCTGCTTATTATTTCTAGATTATCGGCGTTGTTTATGTTGTAGATATTTGACTCCTGTTGGTAGCTCTCGTCGTCCAAATTATAGGTTTTTACAAAGAAGTTATCTTCATCGGTGCTGTTCTCGTGCTGGTCCAGTATTGTTATTTGCTTACCACTGACATGGTAATCAATGAGATTGTTTATTGCCAACTGCGGAATAGACTCAAAACTTTGTGGATACAGACGAATATAGTCTAGGCGTTGTACTTCGCTAACCTGCAACTCAACCTTCTTAAGCCAGTCATGCCTGTCAGGCAATGAAACTCTAATATCATATAGGCCTTCCTCTGTAGTAATACTAGCGTTAGTGTCATCACCATTCAACTCTTCGTTAAGATATATGTCAGCGTTATCTGGCTTGGAAGATATGACAACCAGCCCGCTGCGTACAACTTCGCCACTCCGATCCAAGCCATAACCTCTAAGAGACAAGAAAGCTAGCAAAGAGAAAAATCCTACAAAAAAGAAGACTGCCAAGAAAGAGACTATACTTTGTTTGTTGCTTTTTGGTTTCATGCTGCCCATCTGTGCAATGATTATATAGGACTGATCGCTTTAAAAAAAATTTAAATACGAGAGACTTTATCCAAAAAAGCAAAACTCATTTTTCTAAATAAACAAAAACACACAAAATACGACAGTTGTTGTATTTTGTGTGTTTTTATATTATTTGGTCGTATGTGTAGTCGTATTTATTGCTAAATCTTGTATTAATATGGCTGGCGAGGAACAAGATGGAGATATTTATATTTCTTATTGCATAGCATTAGCGCAATAGTGTATAATCGATTTAACTTTTTGAATTTGCAACACAAAAAATAAATTAAAAGTGAGGGACTATGTCTGATCAAGATTCTAGTGCATTAGTTTTTAAAAATAGTTATTTTAATGGCGCCTTTTCAAGGCACTCTAGCGTCAAGCATAGCAGACTCAAGAAAAGCCTACGTTTGCATCGCGCATCTGTTCCTGTACCAGAAAACCCAACTCCTCAAATTTTTACTCGAAGCATAAATGTCGAACATCGAGAGCGTCAGGAAGAATTCCTAAATGTTGAGTACAGTCCAGTCATTAGTAGATTTTCTAGCACTCCTGCGGAAGAGCCCTCTAGTTTTGAATTCGACAATAGCGCAGAGTCCGTGCAAACCCCCGCCTATGTCACACCTGTTGATTTTGACCTGACCGAGCAGGATAAGAAAAACAGCCTTATCCACCAAGCTCTTACAAGCGCTACCGACCAGCCCCAGCTAGTTAATGACTTCGAAAGAAAGAACAAGAATCCACTACTCAAGTTTTCTATAATGACAGCCATCATGTTCTTAAGTTTTGGAGGATTCTTTTTGTACAGTAATATAAATAATCTGACAGTGCAGGTTGCGTCAGAAAAGGCTGGCATCGACGTAAGAGTTCCTGAATACAATCCTGCCGGATATGAGTTGTCCGGTCCAGTTGCTTATTCTGAAGGAGAGGTCACGCTAAATTTTGCAAAAGGAGAGGTGTTGGGCGAAACCTTTAGCCTAACTCAATCTGTCGCCACCGAAACAGCTGATGACATAGCCGCAAGGTTCTTTACCAGCAAAGATTCTAGTTACCGAACAGTGGATATTGCGGGTGTAGATCTTTATCTTTACGACAATAACACTGCCGCAGAATGGATTGATCAAGACATAAATCACAAGATAAACAGTACTGGCCAGCTCAGTCTTGAAGACATTACTAAAATCGTTAATAGCCTTTAGGGTGGTTTTGTGAAGCTAATACTAATCAGACACGGTGAGACTGATTACAACAAACAAGGAAAGTACCAGGATCACTTAGGTATCGATATCAACTCTACAGGCATGGATCAAGCTAAAATGGCGGCCAAAGAACTCAAAGGAGTGGATTTTGATTTAGTTATATCTAGCGATCTAACTAGAGCAAAGCATACTACCGAGATAATTCTACGGGAACTAAACTCCGATATAGTTGCGTTAACTAGTAGTAAATTAAGGGAAATAGACTTCGGTAAGTGGCAGGGGGTAGACAAGAAACCTGAGTATTTTGATCAGATTAAAAAAGATGACGATAAATTAGGGGAAACAGGCGAAAGCCATACAGAGCTTTACTCTAGAGTATTAAGTCTAATAAATAATTTATATGAGAAGTCCAGCGATAAAACCACTCTAATTATCGCCCATGGTGGGTCAATAAGATCAATACTGAACATGACAGGCAATACAGAAATGTTAAAATCAGACATTCCAAACGCTACACCAATATATATTGAAATTAGCGAAAAGTTGCAAATTCCTGCTAAAATACTGTGATGAATAAAAAAATTAGAACCCGATTTGCCCCAAGTCCAACTGGCTATATGCATGTTGGCGGAATAAGAACCGCTTTATTTGCATGGCTGGTTGCAAAACAAAGCGATGGTGTATTCGCCTTGAGAGTTGAAGACACTGACAAAGCTCGTGAAGTCGAGGGTTCGATTGAGCACATCGCTAAAAGCCTTGACTGGCTAGGTCTTGAGCGAGACGAAGGACCATTTGCGGGCGGAGACTACGGCCCCTATTTACAGTCACAAAGAATAGAGTCCTATAAAGAATGGGCTACTAAGTTATACAAAGAAGGTAAGGCATACGCCGATCCTTACTCTGCCGAAGAAGTTCAGGCTTTTCGAGAACAAGCCCAAGCCGCAAAGAAGCCCTTTCTATACCGAAATCATCGGCCAGAGAATCCGCCAGAGTGGGACGGCTCTCAACCATTAAGATTAAAAATCGAAGTAACCGATAAAGTACATTGGCACGATGAAGTGCGCGGCGACCTATCGGCTGGCGCTGACTCACTAGACGATTTTATTCTCATGAAAGCTGACGGCTATCCAACCTACAACTTTGCTCACATAGTCGACGATTACAATATGGAAATAACCCATGTCATAAGAGGTGAAGAGTTTATTAGCTCTACTCCAAAATTTATAAAACTATACGAAGCGCTGGGCTTTGAAATCCCCAAGCTAATAACTGTTCCGCCAATTCTAGGATCGAACGGAGGCAAGAAGCTTTCTAAGCGCGATGGTGCCAAAGATGTTCTAGACTACGGCGTAGACGGTTATTTACCCGAGGCTCTGTTGAATTACCTTGCCAGTCTGGGCTGGAACGATGGGACTGAGCAAGAGATATTTACTACCGATGAACTAATCGAGAAATTCTCGATTGACCGCATTCAACAATCAGGCGCAAAATGGGATTTAGATCGCATGACTTGGATGAACGGCCATCATATCCGAAACAAGCCTTTGGACGAGCTATATGGCATGATTGATCGCAAATACTGGCCGTCCGAAAGCGAGTTCAATAACGGCGAACCTTTTGATGAGGCTTATGAAAAACAAATCTTGGGTCTTGTACAAGAAAAGTTAAAAAAGTTTGATGAGCTGGAAGAGGCAGTTGAGATATTCTGCAAAAGACTGCCTTTGGATACAAAATTAGCAACCAAGGACTTCGATGCCCTAACAGCTGCCGATATTATTGACGACATTGAAAACAATGTTTTATCTAAAATCGATGAATTTACGTCTGAAAGCATAGAAAAAGCACTAAGAACGTATGTCGAAGACAAAGATCTGCATACCGGCAAGGTCTTTAAACTAATAAGGCTAACCGCATGCCGAAAGCCAGTCGCTCCCGGTCTTTTTGAAACTTTAGAAGCCTTAGGACAATCTGAAGTTTCTATAAGATTGAATACTGCTCAAGCTGAGCTTAGAGTTTAGAGATAAATCTTCTTGGGTCTAAGAATTTGTTTATCTTTTTAATAAGGCTGCTGGATTTCTCTACGAAGCTAGTTCGATGAACAATCAGCATTGAAACGCCAGCGTAAAAACCACCGATCAATAAATCTATAAAGTAATGCTGTGTCAGATACATGGCTCCGAAAATAATTCCACAAAAATAAATTACCGATAAATACCTAAGTTTACTCCTAAATAATCTTAAACTATAAACCATTATGATGGTGGCATAAGCAGCGTGCAAAGACGGAACAGCTGCCACAGGATTAGGCGCAATATCAATCTGTATTTGTTCTGGAGTGCTAGTTAAGCCAAGTTTTTCCCATACTGACCCAACTATATTAGCCGTCTCTGGTAAATAGCCCTCGTTACTGGCCAACCAGGGCGGGGCAGAAGGGATAACCAAAAAAGTAACAAATCCCAAATAAGAAACTACTACGATCGACGATAAGTATCTCCAATAGTAGTTGTCACGCTTTTTCCATATTATAATTGCCAACAGCCAGGGCACCACAAAATGCAACATATAGTTAAGATAGAGGATCGAGTCAAACCAATTAGCCGAGCCAGTCCACAGCCACTCTTGCAGCTTCAGGGTGGGGACTTCACCAAATAAGGTCCTGTCGGCGTCAATAAGCCACTGGTAGCCAACTCTACCGTTTAGATTGTCTGCGATCCCTCTAAAAGCTTCGTAGACCATTATAATGACGACGAAAGGCAACATTCTGACAGTTAGTTCTTTGGTCTGACCAATAACCGTAAAAATCAAAAAAGATACAATAAATAACTCAATAGGGTTTAGCCATCTTGGGTTAAGGGCGATGTTGACTAAGTATAGAAGCGCCAAAATGGCACTCACTACTCTGACAACCTTTACTATTGCTGGATACTTTTGCATCTCAGACTATTATAACAGCTTGCTAGCTCGCTGTAGCCAAAGGCCGCGAAATACGGTTCAGGTACCATTTAAGTTCGCTAGCATCAAACCTAAGTTCAAACATCCTGTTGCCGTCGGTGCAACTAAAGCTGTGTAGAATTTTTGAACCCTCTCGCAGTTTGTGAATATAATTAACGTCTTTTACTTTTATCTCGGCATCTTCCCACACAAAAGTGTCGGGTGTTACATCATAAAAGCTAGTGCCAAAATAAGCTTTGCAATCAATTTTTTCGTTTATAGTTTCGTACATAGTAAATCTCCGATTTCGTATTTAGTAGCTCGGAGCTGGTGTCTCGTAGAGGAGTCCAGGTCTGTTGTCTTTAATCATTCTTTATAAAAAGTAACAAGCCACTATTATTAATTAGTAGTAATTTTGGCCCTAGTCAGACCGGTACTTTCAGACTAGAAAAATGTTTTTTCGTCGCTTTTTTACAAGAAGACGATATTGATTAAAGACAATCAGGGACCGTGGTTTAATTGCTTATGTTTATATTAACACAGACAATCAAGGATTTTGTTTGTAGAATAGACAACAGCATATGAAAACTACCAGCTTTGATATTTACTACAAATGCCATATAGCAGAAACTGCTGCTGAGAGGGGAGAGGTATTTGATCAGATGGTCCAGTTGATAATAAAGGAGTCCAGACTTCATTTTCTAACAGGTGCCGGCATATCTAGAGCTTCGGGCATTCAGCCTTATCGTGGCGAAGGATCAAGTGAAGACATGGTTGACTTGTTTACTGCTGAAGCTTGGCAGGATTCACCCGAAAAGATCTGGTCAGCTATCGCAAGACTGACAACCAATTTGCATGATGGCAAGATCAAACCCAACCCAGCTCATCTTGCAATAGCTCGACTAGAGCAAGTTTTTGATGTCCATATCCTGACTCAAAATGCTGACTCTCTACATCAACTAGCGGGTAGCAGTACCGAAAATATCATAGAAATACACGGCAGTGCCGCGACTGCCTACTGCCAAGAATGTAAATCTATTAGCAGTGTTGATGAAAATATTTTTAAAGAAAAGCCTGCTAGCGTACCCGCGTGCACCGGCGAAATATGTGATGGTCGCCTCAAGCCCAACGTTACACTTTCTGGCGAAGACCTTGATAGAGAAACAGTGATAAAAGCTATCGAAGAGGCCAAATCATCTCGTTTAATGGTGGCGGTAGGGACCACTGCAATAATGCCTCACATAGAAGTTTTATATCAAATAGCTTGCGACAATCCAAGTGCAACAACAATAAATATTGACCCTAGCCCGAATATGGTTCTAGACAGGCTTTCTGACTTTGTTGTACGTGCACCTGCCGAAGAGGTTCTACCTGTCTTAACTCAAGCTCTCATAAAATGAACAGTATTCCACTGTAAAGTCTCGCTGCAGAATCAAGAAGCCTTCGGTTCGCCAAAAGCTTTCTTAGTTTTCTGATCTTTCATTCTTTCTGACCCTCGAGCCTCCAGCATTTCTCCAGTAACCTCTGACGTGTAATAACGCTGTGCTAGCAGCTTTACGGTCAATTTTAGGTCTTCTTTATTTGTAATCAAAATACGACCCTCTTTATTCAGCACCACGCCCGACAAGGGGTATTTATTAGCATAATTCTGCACTTTTCTCACCATCTCCTCTTTTTCTAAATCAAGCTTATGGTTGTTTTGGATTTCTATAATTTTATTTGTATCAGATACACCAATATCCTCTGGCTCTAGATCACTAACTGCAAATAGGTCATTATCGAGAAAGGATTCTTTATCATCATATAACGCTTCTTGGTAAAACTCGTCAAAGCCCCTAAACAAAGGTTTTGCTTTCGAGAACTTTGAAAAATATATTCGATCCATTCCGTCATAGTACGCATCTACATCGCCAGAAAAATCTATTGCAAAACTTAGTTTAGAAACAGCGATATCCTTTTCTCCGAATGAAAGCAGAGTTCTTCCGTTCTCACCAATTCGAGCACTAGAGCTAACGCGTGAGAATATTATCTTACGCCCCGATATTTTATAAATGGCATTAATCGCATTATATTCTGCTTGGGTAGCACGGTCGGCACCAAATCCCGAAGCTTCAATATATGGATCAACCATTTTTTCTTTCTGCTCGTTATCTAGGACAACATAATACAATTCAAATCCATCCTCAATCTCTTCAAGTGGCGAGTAGGGTCGAGCACGATCCAAGCCGACTGGCAACTCAAGTCCAAGATCTGGCAAATTATCTTCGTCAAATAGCATTCTGTAGGAAGCAACACTGCCTTTTAACTTAGCCATAATTCTTTTGCTCATATCTCTCCTATAATTTTTTGTTTGATAAAAATGTCACATTAGTTTAGCAGGTGATTGTCGTTAATACGACTGGAATATCAAGAAAAAAGCCCACCAAACTGGTGAGCTGTTTTCGTGGTGATCCCTACGGGAGTCGAACCCGTGTTTCTTGGATGAGAACCAAGTGTCCTAACCACTAGACGAAGGGACCGTAAACTATAATTATTATAACCGTGGTTAGGATAAAATCCTACTCACAGATATCCGCGGTCACATCCTGCGACCCCGAAACTTCACGATATCAATCAAAGATTGATTCGGAAGATTTCCTTGCACTAAGCCCCAGGCTTAGCTCACCCGACTCAGCTCTGGAGAGCTTTACTCTCGCAGGGCTTCCGTCCTTGCAAAATGCTCCAAGCATTTCTCACACTAGACGAAGGGACCTTGGTCAGCTAATTGGATAGACAAGATATTAGCACAGCCTCTGTTGTATGGCAATTATGTAGATCTGCTAAACAGCTGTCCATTCTCAGGCCAAACACCTTTCGCATACAATACATTGATTGATCTACGTCCCATATTTGGATCAACCTCTTGTAGCATACCAGGCAAAGGCCTAATGTGCCATAAATTACTATGCATAATCGTCAAGACGTCTGGCCTTAATGTGTATATGGCACTCGAAGTAGCTTCGTCACCAATATCCTCAATAGGGCACTTGAGAAACCTGTCCGGATTATTAGGGTCAGCCAACACCAATGTTCCCAGTTTTTCCGTAACTATCATTGAAAATTTACCATCTTGGTGCAGTCTCCCACCAAGAGGGCTACCTTCATAACTTTTGTCGTTATACTCATTGACGTCAACGAAGACCTCTGATCCTCCGACAGCTTTTGATCCGATACTGACCAGTGTCTCCAGGCGCTGTCTTTGTGGGTCGTCCTCATCTAAGCAGTCATAGATGGTGTCAATGTAGTCATATGTCCCAATCTCTTGATGTGCTCTAATTGTATCGAACAGATCAATAAAATCGTACTCTCCAGGCAGACCCAACTCCATCACACCTACAGCTATTTGCTCCTCTGGACTCAATTCACTTATACAAAGTGGTGCCGTGTTTTCGGCTGTTCGTCGTCTCCAAAATGTTGTTCTATTAAGCATTGTTCATATAATACACTATTTTTCTTAATTTAGCTAATTGTGCGTATTCGTTGGCCAACAGGGTGTCTTGTTGCGGATAGCCCTTGATAAACTAGACCTAGGAGCTGAAGTCGCTTTGTCTCGGTTCAAGACAACATGAAGACTGTCCGGGGCTAAAGTGCCGTCAATAATTACATTAATTACAATTAGCCCTGAAACAATAAAAATACTTGCTAGAGCAGCATAGCTGCGCTTAGCGTAGTGAACAGAGTTCAGAGCCAGTAATATCCAACCGGAATCTAGGCTTGATACAGCGGCATAATGGTTTATTAGCGAGTCCTGCTGCAGTGTTGCTTCTAATATTCGAACGGCCCCTCGCAAGGAGGGGCCGTATTTCGATTGTGCCTACATAAGGCCGATTAGTAGCCCATGTGATCAGTCCTCCGCTCCTTCTTGTCTTCCTTGATCAGTAGCTTGATCGTTGTGGAAGAGACAAGCTTGACCAGCCTGTTATCTGGACTAAGTCCAGTGACATAGCAGATCACATCGCCCAGCCACAGCATCGCGTTACCTGTCGCCAGTCGCTGAATCTTCATGACGAAGAGAAAGACGAGACCACAAGTGGTAGCGAGGGCAATCAACGATAGCCCCCAGATGGAGAATCCAGCTACGAAAGCTTGGCCAAACCCCCACAACACTGTGCCGACTGACGCAACCGCAAGGCTGGCCAGCCACAAGAAGAAGGAAAGACCGAACGTGATCTTGAGGATCTTGGCCTGGAGGCCAAAACCCTCAATCACCTGTTCGATGGTTTTCATCCCGTAGACAAAGGCCTGCTCAGAAGCAAACCTTTCAATCTTATCTTCATCGAGTTCCATGATACCTCCAGTACCTACTTGAGCCAATGAGATTATACATATAATAACACTATTATTAAATGTAAGCAATACTAGCATGAAAACTATATACTATTTTCTATATACAACCTTATGAATTACAATATAGCCCATGAAAGAATTAATTTTTATAGGCGGCTATGGTCAGAGCACAGAGATGAATAGGGAATTAGTCTGCGAATTAGAAAAAAGAGGCTATTCGGTAGAAAGCTACACTCTTGCACAGTTTTATAAAGTAAAAGATAAACAGGCCGTCCTAAAAGACAAAACTGTAGCTACACATTCTATAGGACTTTGGCTGATTACTGGCAAAATCAAAGCGACGAAGCTGTTGAGCTTTAACCCGCCAGAGGCCTCAGGGCTTTTTGCATCATTTAGGCAAGTGCTATTTAGCGAGAATTTTCCCAAAGAACACAGCTTAGCAAGACACACGAAAGAGGTGATGAGCAATCCGATCGTTCACGTAAAATCTTGGTTCGCACTCAAAAAATTTAGCGCGACAGATAGACTTATAGATATAGGATCTAAATCGCCAGCGACAAAAATCACTCTCTATTACAGCTCTGGGGACAGAATAGCTAGATCCAGCAATCACAACTTTGATAAACTCAAAAAAAATGATATTAAGACAATAGACATAAAGGGACTTCATCGTTCATTGCATTCGGATCCTGACGAGACTCTAAAAAGGGCTGGGATTTGAGAAAAGCCTAATAAATCAAGATTCATGGTAAAATAAAACTATGAAGAAGCAACAGAACTTATTCGAAAAAATCAAGCAAGCTGTCCATGAAAGTGATGCCGTTAAAGCAGCTCTAATAGTGTTAGGCTTTGCAGGTTTCTTTATTTTTGCGCCAATCTACGGAATTTTACTGCTTATTGCACCATACTACTTATTGTATCGACTGGGCAAAAAACGAGACAACATCAACAAAAATAGGTTAATGATGGCACTTGGTGCTGTAGCACTATTGACTGTAGCTGGCATCGCACTAGTAGTCTGGGCTAATGATCCGCAAGCTGGTATCGCATACTTCATATATTTTATGCCCGCCCAGTATCTGATAATTCTGGCTTGTTACGAATCCAAGATTCTTAATAAGAAATGATCATACTACTTGCTCCGTCGAAAACTATGGATTTTACTGGTCTAGTAAATACGCCGAAAAGCCAGCCTTTATTTCCAAAAGAGGCCAGCCAAATAGTAAGTGCGGCAAAGAATTCGGTCAATTTCCAGGAGCTAGCCAAAACTAGCGACAAACTAACAGCCGAGACTCTAGCCAAATTTGAAAAGTGGGGGACTAAGGGCTCTGCTGGCCAAAGAGCTATGCAAGCTTACGTTGGGATAGTCTATGACGGCCTAAATTATAAAAGTTGGAATCTGCAGGATATTGATTTTGCACAACAGCACTTGCGCATTTTGAGCGGCCTATACGGCTATGTGCGACCCTGTGATTTAATCGAACAGTATCGGCTAGAAATGCAGACCAAACTACCGGTTGGCGATAGTAAAGATTTGTATGACTTCTGGGATGACAGGATAGCGAAAGCGTTACTTGCTGATAAGCCAGAATTTATCGTAAACGTCACGAGCGAAGAATATATGAAATCTGTTCGCAAATACCTGCCTAGCAACTTAAAGATAATTACTCCTAAATTTTTAGAGAACAAAAACGGCAAGTTGGTTGATGTGACAATATATACAAAAACTATGCGTGGTATTTACGCCAGTTGGCTAGTAAAAAGCAAAATAACAGAGGTGAGTAAACTCAAAGAATTTAATTTTGGGTACACTTATAGCCCAAAACTATCATCTGGCGAACAGCCTGTATTTATTAAAAGCTAGTCTTTTTTCAGGCGTCTATAGCCAAAATATACTAAGGCCATTTTAGACGCATTTAAATATCTTGTGATATTATAAAGATTATGACCGCCAGAATGGAAAAACCTGCTATGCTTCCCTCTAATATACATGACCTTAATATTGATATGGCTAGGTATGCCGGACTGCTACTCCCAGAAGAACAGCAAACTATAATCAAAGAACTCTATTCCAAAACAGAGAGTCAATACAGCAAGCGCAGTCTGGGAGTATCGGCTGTGGGCGGTAAATTAGGCGCAAAATGGCCAACAATGCATGCAGGACGAACTGCCCAATCATCTGTTGGCACAATTTCTGTCACCAAAGATAGAATGCGATGGCCGGACCTGACTCTTTTAAGCGAGGGTGTTACCGGACTCAATGGCTTAGTTAAACCCACTCTTGATATTGCTCAGTCCTTTACAGTAGGAGAAAATCAAATAACCAGGCACTATAGGATGAATAACCTGGGCTATTTTAGTGTTCTTGAATTAGACAACCCAGAAGGCGGTGGTGGTATAACCACAGAAATTTCTATGGACGAAGCTCGCATATCTGTAGAGAGCCTGTTAGATCACCTCTCTTTATAGTCAATTACTTGGCTATAGCTCAAGCTCAATAAGTTGTGATATTATTATAAAAACCCGTTATGTTAAAAAATAATATAAAAAGACAAAGACTAATACTGCTGCTGGCCATCGCCTGCGTAATTTTGGCGATTTTATGTGGATTAGCTATTTATTCCAGCAGTAAAGACGACGAGGTTTCTGAGTCTCAAAACCAAACCACCGACACCGAAGAGGCTGCTCCGGCCAAGATGAAAGTGGAGCTGACCGATCAGGCAACTCTAGACAATAAAATCCAAACTATACTAGACGAATTCAATAGCTACGAACCCGTACCACCAGCGGAAGAATTTGTTTATGTCATCAAAGACTCACAGATCCAAAATATCGAGATAGAACCCACTGATCAAATACTATGGGATTTATTTTCTAAAGTAGCTGTAAACAAAAATCTCTTAAATACTGTTACCGAGATGCGTATATTCGGACAAACCAGCCAAGAACTAGATACCTTCTTAGCCTTCGTACAGTCCTTAAGCACTACGGATGATGATTGGACCATCGGCATTAATTACGACGAAATAAGCAACCCACGTGACACAGTGCTAACCTTTATACATGAGTATATGCACATTGTGTCACTCCAAGACAAAGAACTAGTTAGTACAGATGAGTTTTTTGACTCCAGCCAGCCTTGTACAACCCTATACTTAAGTGAAGGTTGCGCAGAACCTGATTCAATCCTAAATAAATGGCATGATTCTCACTGGAAACCCAACAACCTAACTTTCTCTCAAGAAGATGACCAAGACACAAGCTATAGTCGGTACTTCGATAATCAGGCGCTGTTTATTAACGATTATGCGGCGACCAACCCAGTAGAGGATTTTGCTGAAACGTTCGCTTATTGGGTATTAAATGACGAAACAGTCCCATCCGCCAAAAAAACTTATCTAGACAACGACGAATCACTAATTCTGATAAAAAACCAAATACGCGCCAGCTTAGTAAAATAATTTAATATTGCACAATAACAGAGGTTGTGTTAATATTTTGCCTGTCTATTTAGCCATCGCGGTCCCATCGTCTAATGGTTAGGACATCAGGTTTTCATCCTGGAAATCGGGGTTCGATCCCCCGTGGGATCACCACAAGAGACTCAGAAGCTTTCTGGGTCTTTTTTGTTACTTCATACTGTTTAGTTAACAGATGGATTTCTTTATATATCGGACCGAAATTGGCGGTTCCAAATTTCAAGGACTCGTTTACTGTTATTCCGTCTTGGATAATAACATTTTGGAACCTAGCCCTGTCAGTACTTGTTGCCAAGCTCCACAATTTATCTGCATTTTGAAGGAAGTATACCGCATTGTCTACCATCTCCTCCTTGTTTTCGAAGGTGTCTGTAAGTTCATCAAGCTCTAGTTCAAGCTTGTATCTCTCGGCAGCTATATCTGCAATAACTTGGCTATAACTGTCCTCTTGGATCTTTCCTATTGAATATTTCTTAGTGCTCTCAGTTTTCATGTAATGTAGCTTGTTTAGTTCGTCCTCCTTTTTTGCTTTAGCTTCTATAGAGTCCTTGAACTCGCTATTCCAGGTTCTAAGTGTTATTTTACGAAATAAATCTAGTACTTCATCAGGAGGCTTGATGTCTTTTAGTAGCTCAAGAAATGCTTTATCGACTTTATCTTGATTCAGTGTAAGGTGTTTCTGTCGACCTCTGGATGCCCCTTTGGTAACTTTAACCCCTTTGCATTTAGTGCAATGATAATAGTTGTAAGAAGCGCTCCTCCCTCGAGAAGCACTACCTGTTAATCCCTTATTGCAGTAGGCACATTTTAAAAACTGCCTGAGGGACCATTCACCTGACTTGTCTTTATTTTTTGGACCTTTAGGGGGGTTTCTACCTTCTAGAATTGCAATATTCTTAAGATAGACTTTCTTGCTAATTAGCCCTTCATGAAGACCTTTGATTGGCTCTGTCAGGGATTTACCATCTACGAAACCAGCATAGACTGGATTACGCAGCATTTTGTATAAACCATTATTAGAAATAAGGCTTCCTTTCTTGGTCCTTATCTTATATTTAGTTCTAGCTCGTTCCGCCATGTCTTTTTGAGTATAAAAACCCTTACTAAACTCTGTGAGCACCTTAGCTACTCCTAAAGCCTGATCGTCAGGGGATAGGGTCGGACGCTTATATATGTCCTTATGGTTCTTATAGCCTATTGGAGCAACATGAACCCAGCCACCTTCAGCTAGTCTCGCTTCCATACCCTTCCTAGATCTTTCAGATCTAACATCGTTATCAAACTCAGCAACGGAGGCGAGTATATGCTCCATTAGCCTCCCTGAGGGCGTTGCTTCGAGCGGTTCTGTAGCAGAATGGAGCCTTGCTCCGTACTTCGCAAACATACTTGTTAGCATTAGATGGTCTTGTGTCTTTCTTGCAAGCCTGTCAAGCTTCCACACAATGACATGTTCTACTTTATTTTTCTTATCAGAACAGTACCTAAGCATTGCCTGTAGTTCAGTTCTGTCCGCAGTCTTTGCACTTTCTCCTTCTTCTACAAACACTCTTACAACATCTAAGTTTTGTTTCGCAGCATAATCTTTACAGGCTTCACGCTGCATCTCTAAGCTCTTGTTGTTTTCTACTTGTTCTTTGGTTGAAACTCTCGTATAGACTACACAATTCATGTTATTAATTATCCTCTCTTATTATATTTTGACCAGTATCCACTGTAGATTTTGGAACCAACTCCTTTCGTAGTTTATTGAGGGCTACAGTGGATATAAAGTGCAGGTCGTTAATCATTTCTTCAATATCAGCATCAGAGTACTTCGCAAATTTTCTGCCTAGTATCTTTCTAGCTTCCTTGACTGTGATTATTAACATAGAACCTCAATAAATAAACCCTCCCACAGTCAGCCTGATGTGGGAGGGTTTATAGAAGGCTGACTGTAGCATTAGGGAAATGCTGTATTCATAGTCTCAAGTCTAGGCAATTTGATATACGACAATGCTCAACAATATGCTTTGTCTATTTTTTCCTGTAGTCTCTTGATCTTTTTATTGACTGTGTTGCCTGTAAATACAGTCGTCTGATCTTCATATTTATCGTTTATCAAATCAGCAATATCCGCATCCTTTAAGCCTTTTCTATGTAGCTCATAAATATCCCATGTACTATCTAGGTTTTTTACTTGTTGCGGGAGTAGATGGCGTGAATCGGGATTCACTTCACTAATAAGAGTTTCTATTTCGTTCCACCATTTTTCAATATCATGCATGGTAACCTTTCCATAGAGTTTCAAGTTTACATAATTATTGTTATCAGTGTCTTTTTCGATAGAATGATAAAGCCTCTTCTTCTTAATATATGTGATGTATATAGGCTCCTCATCGTACTGAATATATTGCTCCACAAAGCTTTGCATATCTCCATCAAAAGAGATTCTCTTGGCTATCTTTGAAACCTCTTTCTCAAAGCGAGCATTCGTCTCAATCTCTTTTTTTGATAAAGCTATCTCGGGGGAGGATGTTTTATTATTATTTATCTCAGGGTAATGCGGTTTTGGTTCAAAACTTTCATCAAAAAATTCAAGAATCTTTCCGTCCTGAAACTCGTTCCTTACTTTTTTAACATCATACTGAAATCTTTCATTCGCTTCAAGAAGTTTGAATATTGAAAAGTGTTGCTTAGCTTTCTTAGCGTAAAATGCGTCTGAATGGGGATATGGCGTGGCTCTATTAGCTGACATGTACAAATTATAAGCCGATTACCATGCTAAACAAAGATTTATTAATCTTAATCTGCTTTTTTAATCTTCATTTTCCCATCTTCATTAAACATACTCATCATCTTATGAGTTTTTGGTTCTTTTCTTAGGTCAGTATGAGATTTCTTGCTTGTATAGAAGATCACCTCACCACCATCTTTTAGCTCAACAGTTATAAATGCATCCTTCTTAGAGTTATCTTTCTTGAATAGCAGTGCAAACACACCGACAGCAAGTATTCTGGTGGCTGTTACTCGTTTACTTGCTTGCTCTTGACCCTCAATGGCTATGTTCTTTACTTCTTCTTTGCTGATAGTAAATACAGTTTTAATAATCTTGTATTCGATCCTGTCTGAATAAAGCCTAAGCACACCGCCTTTTTTGCCATCGATGTCCTTATAACCCCCTAGATAGTCAACATGTGTCAACATTAATAGAGGCTGAGAGCTAATAAACTTACTACTTGCTTCTTTTAGTTTCTTAAGTGATTTCATAATTATGGGTCATTATATCATTTGATCTGTTTTCAAAGATAGTAAAGTTTTGGTAAAGTTTCGTCTAAAGTGTTTGTGTTTTTAGTTCGCTAGAATCCTTGATAGCAAAGCCTTCTTGCTTATAGCTGTATGTGTAGCTTTGCTCTTCTGCTTTTAGTGCGTCTGCTAGTTTTATCGATAGTGTGATTAGCTTATCAGTAGAAAGATTAGTTAGATCACGCTTACTAAGCTCGTCTTTAGCTTTCTGGTAAATTAGCGACATTGACTCTATGCGGTGTTTCTTAGTCATCTTATATTGCTCTTGAAGGTCATGAAGCTCCATAGAGCGAATGTTGTCTATCGCAATAGAGGTTTCCTCGTCTTTAAGCCATTCGATCAGCACAGGCTTGCTCACGCCTATTTCTTTAGAGATTTTATCGAAGCTATAGCCTTTAGCCCTTAATTTGATAAAACTTTGTTTGTCATCCAGTGTTTTAGCCATAAGCATATTGTACTCGCAAAATAATTATTAAGCAATGAAGTTAAGGTTATGTATAGTTTATTCATGTTTAACTATGTTGCTAAGGTATTTATTTCCTTTTTTTTAGGTGGTTTTTTGTCGTCTTAGTTTTGAAGAGGAGCAAATTCCTCTGTAAAACCAAAAGCCACGCCAGTGAGGTCCATAAGTTTTATCTCAGAAATAATATTTTTATTGGCTTCTGAAGTGTTTAAGAGACTAAATCGGAGTGGGGGGTAGTTAAGCGCTTACTGACCTAGATCGTAATTGGACACACGGAGCCTTATCTCAAGCATCTCTTCGGCTGTCTTATTGTATTCAGGAGCCAGAATCCTGGCAATCTCTTCATCGCTAACTAGGTCGCTTGTTTGCTCGTTTTTTTCGTACCATAGATCTCTCATAGCAGTGTTTATTTCGCGCTCGAGCGCAGTAGGACCTTCGCTTCTTTTTTCACCGACAATATCATAAAAATTGTATTTGTACTCCTTCTCTCCGTCTTCACCTGCATCGCCCCAGTTTCCGTTAGGAGCATAATCTATTGTGCCAAGCGTTACAGCTCCGCCAAGCTGACCTTCTTCAAAGTAAAACAGCAGCGAGAAAGCACTTATATCACTACTTAGCTTACTGACTTGATCTTCAGCAACAGCCTTCATTTGCTCTTCTGTAGCCGGATTATTTCGAATTACTATAGCTTGGGTAGCTCTTTTTACTACACCTAGCGAAACATCTTCTAGTGGCTCAACAGTGTAATCTACAGTTGATAGATCAAACTTATCATCTTCTTCTTGTTCAGATTCTTCTTTTATATCTTCATCAGCAGGATCCTCCTCGTCCGAAGATGATTCCGCTTCTACCTGCTGGTCTTCTGTTTGAGTTACTTCAGTTTCATTTTTCTCGCTTGGCTCAACAGGTATTGCAAGTAATACAATTACAGAAAATACCATATACGCCGTTACTAGTAGTATTTTCTTTGTTAAAGATTGGCGCTTAAACCAATCCCATGCTTTTTTGATTCCTTTTTTCATATTGTTCTCCTTGCATTTAGTTTAATAAAAAAAGCGACTACTCAGGTCGCTAGAACTCCAACAGGGTCGAGCCATAATTAGTTACGAATGGTCGCCGTTTTAACTCTCGACTAGTCAAAGACAAAGCCAACTATGGACTCTTTTGGAATTGTAGCTCTCTAATTATAGCAACACTCTACATTAAGAGTTAGTGCTAGTTTAAGCTAAAAAGATAATGCTAGATGATTCAAGTATCGACGCGTAGCGGAAAAATAATTTCTGGTTAAATTTTAGTTTTTGATCTAATGTTACTACTTCAACTACAATATAGTCGCTACATGCCTACTATTCAGTGAAGTCACTGTTTTATATAGTTGTTTTATGTTTTATATTTTTAGTCGTTCTTAATTTATTTTGAGCCGGTCTTGAGCAGGGCTCCTAAGATAGCTCCAACAACAAGACTTCCAATGATTATAAATAGCGTATTTAGTAATGAGGTGTCGAATAAGGACCACGCTATACCCCCGAGCCAGACAATGCCTCCAATGTAAGAGATTATGCGATTGAGGGGTGTTTTTCTAGCTGTATTGGACTGTATGAAGTCAGAAAGTAGAATCATTACAACTCCTATAGATACTATGATTAAAGAGTTCATTGACTATAACTTTCCCTTTTTTAGCATTTCCAATATCGCATCGTTCATATTCTTGCACTTATTCTTTTTGAAGTACCTTGATATCTTTATGGCCTTAAGCGGGCTTGCCTTAACTATCCTTAGCTCGTTTGGTAAATATTCTACTGGCTCTTCTATTTCAAAGTATGACCCAAAAAAGGGAAATAGAGTCTTGGCCTGTTCTATTGCTTCATCTTCTGATAAGCCTTTGTCATTAAGAGTCTTTACAGCAGCGAGTAGGCCAATATCATCATCAGTAATCATTTTTTGTTGTTCTTCATCAGTCAAACTCCACCACCAGACTATATGCTCTGTCTTAACACCTAGCTTTCTAAGTTTAGTAACATAAGAGTATCCAGGCTCAATCTTCTTAGCTTCTTCTTCTAGTAAAATAACGCCTCTGTCCATAGAATAATTGTATCATATGTATATTGTTCTAATGCTCCGGAGCAGTAAACTTGTCTGGAGCTTCTGACTGACGACTATCTATACGGATGCTGTATTAGCCGCCAATTAACGCCTTCCCGAGTTTGCTCTAGTAACAACATATGAAAGAGTCTGTTATTTTTCATTTCGCTACTGCTTGCATATGTCAATTTGTAAGAATATACTTTTTTACAAATGAGCAACCCAAATGTAATTCAGAATGGTAATACAGAAGATGTTTTAGAACATTTTGACCACAGTGCATTGGAGGCATTTGAAGCAGTGGCATTAGATGTTCTTAGACTTGGAATAGAGAGGGGTCATGAACCGGACTTCAAGCCAAAAGGTGAAAGCGATGTTAGAGATGTCATTAATACGATCAATCGAATAGGAGAAATATCAAGAGCCGGTTCGGAGGAAGATATAAATGACAGAATTGGCGTTCTTGTTGAACTTGCGGGAAGAGGTGGAATGAACGGCGGGGGTCTTGGAGTCGAGTTTACCCGTTCATTTGATAAAGAATCTGATGAAGTAATCGTCTGGCATCCTGCTTAAAAAACAAAATCCCTACTGTCTATATAGCAAATGGTTTACAATAGCTCTATGAAAAACATAGTCGCTACATCAATAATAGTTCTTAGTTTTTTAATTTCTTTTAGTATGTCTTCTCAGAGCGTCTCAGCTCACGGAGGAGGTCTAGATGGAAGTAATGGGCATAATTGTCGTACAGGTCCTTGTGCTGGTACATATCATTATCATTGGGGCGGTGATAAGTCTGTTGAATACAGTACACCTGGACCCTCATCAAGCCCTGACCCTCAACCACAGCAACAAACTCAACAAGTAGCGCCAGCACCTCAGCCAGTAGCAGAACCAAGCCCTGTTATAACTTATTCAACTGATACTGAAACAGAAGCAATAAAGTTCAAGACTGAAAAAGAAGATGACGAAACATTAACTGAAGGTGAAGAAAAAGTATCTCAAAAGGGCGTTAATGGCACAAAGACCATTACTTACTCTTTAACTCTTACTGATGGAGTCGAGACTAATAGAGAGAAAACTAATGAAGAAGTAACCAAGAAACCGGTCAATGAAATTATATTAGTTGGCGCGAAAAAACCTGAAGAACCCAAAGAAATAGCTGAAGAAACGGAGCCAGAAGAAGAACCTGAAGAAGTTTCTGATCTTGCAGCAGCTGTAACGCTTGGAGTTATGGGGTATGGAGGATATAGAGGGGTTAAGGCTGTGAAGAAGAAGGTTGGTAAATAAAAAATGGCTCAATATGAGTGTTATGTGCTTGGCTGTAAAGAACCGCCAATACGCTCGCACTCTCTTTCAAAAGAATCAATGCTGAGACAGATTTCTGTAGATGGGCATGTCGATAGCATAATAATGAGTGAAGGCAGGAAGCAAGGAATAGGCGATAAAAATAAAAATGATGCGATACGGAGCTTATTTTGCAAGAAGCATGATGACTTATTTCAACCAATTGATAACATCAGCTGGACCAAAGACCCTATAGAGGACAGGCACTTCTTTTTGATCGCCATGCGTTGTGCTGCAAAAGAATGGTTTCAGCAGCTTAATGTTGCCATACCTGCACAAAGAGCAATGAATAGCTTTGAACATTCTCCTATCCAGTTTCCCTCCGAAGAAGTAGATGCAACAGAACAAGATATACGAAAGTTTAGAAAGTTTTTTACTGATAATGTACAAGCAGGTAGGTATAAGTCAATGCAAGGAAGCTTAATTAAAGTATCAGGGTCTGCCAAAGCAGCATATTCTTCGCCCATGCTTCTAGAGCAAGGTCCTGAGGGAATCATTAATGACTTAATACATTCAGTAGATAAAAAGATAAAAATAGCGCCTCTATATGTTACATTTTTCCCAGTCAGCGAACAGGAAGCTTTTTTATTTCTATGCTACAAAAAGACACAAAAGTCTAAATACAGTTTTATTGATACAAAGTGGGAAAAGTTTAACAATCTAGAAAAGATAAACCTAGTCAATTCACTCCTTGTTCTATACGGAGAAAATCTCTTTACTGCGCCTAATTTCTTAAATCAGCAAGAGATTGTGGCTTGTAATAGAATAAAAATTGCTGAATATAGATCAGCTCAGTTAACTCAATCGCCAGACACATTCAGATCGCCTGTTAGCTTTTTTGAATAATTAATAGTATTTCGTGATTGTGATTCAGAAGAGTTAGATAGCTATATATCGGTTCTACTCTACACTCGTACTTCATTCATATAGCCGACAACTGATTCGCTAGAGAGTAACCCATGCCAATCATTGATATCTTTCTTCAGTTGGTTCCAATTCGATACACACCAGTTCACCATGAAAAAAGCTCACCTTTTTGGTGGGCTTTTCTCATGGCTGATTTCCAGGTGGAGTCAAAAGACCTATTTTCAGACCTGAAAATCGGGAGGAGTAAGCTCGAGGAGCTTGCGAGTGAGTAATATCTCTTGGGATTTTTTTAAAAAGGTGATGTTGTAATATGAAATCCCATTGGTATTGCTAATTAAAAGGTGTGAGCCTGTCAATTGGCGGCATAAATGAGCTTGTGTTTTTATTTATAAGTATATAAACTTAAGCCATATCGAGGTTGAGAAAATAATATATTATTTAAAAGAAATAAGGGGTTGTTGAATGTTTACATTAAATTTAAGGCGAGCGTTTTTATATAGGCTGATAATATTAGGAATTGGAGTCCTCGCAGCTATACTTTTTATTAAAATAGAATCTGCCCACTCTTTGACTTCGCCCCAAGATCCGAGCGTTCAAACAGTTATTACTCTTGTTTCTGACGGTACTGAATCTTTTGATCCTGCACCAGCAGATCAACCTGGTGAAGACTTAGATGACAACAATGGTCTAGTTCGTAACTCAGATCTTATTACATACAGAATTGAACATACTTTAAATGACGCCGATGACACTAATAATGTCATTACGGCATCTTTAGATGACCACGCAATATGGGCAGAAATACCTGCTGAATGTTTAACCACCGCTAGTGATGGCGTTAATCCTGATTCATCAATTTCTGCCGACGGCAAAACTTTAGTTTGTAATGTTGGTGATATGGATGAGGGAACTAAAATTATAATATACCCAACAGCTAAAGCCTCCGGTGCTAATACAGACTTAATTAATACATCGACCTGTTCATCTTCTGATGCAAATATAAATGCAGGTGGATTAGCGACAGGGGAGTGTTCTGGGCCAATTGTAACTGAAATAACTGCAGGTTTTGGTGTGACAGTTTCTAAAACTCTTGGTGGCTTGCCAGACATTCCAGACCCAGACGCCAATAAAGCAGACGAAAGTGACTATGTGCCTAATTTTGATGCCTTAGGCCCAAATGGTGAACCGGGCGTTGCTTTGACTTACCATATTCAAGTTGCTTATATCCCAGGGAGTGAATTTCTTAATCCTGCCTATACAACCCTAGAAATCACAGACACATGGGAGGCAGTGACCACCAACTTGGGTAATATTGCCCAAGGAAATGCCCTTTTATATGATTACGGTCCAAACGGTGCTTCAGGTGCTTGCTCGATAGTTACAGGTGGTGGTTCAGTTACTTGTGATCAGGGTGGAACTAGTGGCTCCCCAGTAGCAGGTCAACCCGTTATTATTGATCTTGCTGGGCTTACACCTGCTGCGCCAGTGGGCAATACCATCGTGACAACTTCTATGCAAATTTGGATTCCTGAAACAGACTATGTATCAGTTCCTGGCGACATATACGACATTGATAACACCGCAACCGTTACTGCAGGTGGGCTTGGGTCTCCAATGTTATCAGCTTCTGGAGCACCAAACCCAAACTCTGAAACTGCCTCACAGGACTTTACGGTAATCGTCCCAGGCCCTGGACCCTGGGCAGCTATGAAGACTTTTGAGGGCGGTTTTTCTAAAAAATTAGGAGCTAAGCAAGCCTCGCCTGGCGAGATAATTGAAACTACTCTTTACCTGGGGCATACAAGCTCAACCCCAATATCAAGCGGACTTTGCGACACGATTGATACTGCAGTATTCGAATTTGCTGGAGTGGATCCAGTAGGTATTCAAAAGAACGCGATCACAAATGAAACGTCTAGCAGTAACTGGGGTGTGGCTCATAACCCTGACTTAAGAATAGTTTATGGTGGCGGTGTAACCGGCTTACTAGACGGCACTCAGTATGGCATTGTTATTGAATACAGCGACTCGGCAAATGTACCAGACGCCTTTAGTTCTGGCTGCCCAGACACCGACAACTGGGTTAGCGATTATACAACTCTTCCTGGTGCACCAGCTAGCGTTACAAAGGTAAGAATGATGTGGGATACCAACTACCCATCACTGACAACTGAATTTGCCCCGGCTTCAACCTTTGCAGCAATGATGAGCTTTAATTTAAAAATTCGTGACGATGTAGGATTGGTTGGCGGAGAAACTCTTTCAAACACATCTGCACTATATCGACCAGATTGGATGGGTGGCGACACCAATTCATGGTATGCACCTGGTGCAACCGGCTTCCCGGCGTCTATATCAGATAAATATGACTGTGAATCTGACCCAGCCAGCCCTTTATATACATTCAATGGAAATCTTTGTGATAGAGTTGAAATAGTTGCAGCAACTATGGCTGTTAGCAAATCAACCGACTCTACTATAGTTTCACTTGGTGATGTAGTAGACTGGAAACTTCAGCCTTCTACGAGCGGATCAACCGCTGCGCCTGTGGAGCTAACTTTAACCGACACACTGCCGCCAAACTTCATATATGTCTCAGACGACTGTGTCGCAGTCTATACTGGCTGTATAGTTGATACAACAACAGCGGGAACTGTCATATTTACACTGCCTGGAGTTGTGGTGGCTGATGATCTACCTGAAATCACACTTACTTCAGTAGTGGGTAGTGGTGTTGTTAATGGAGACTACGAAAATGAGGTAGTCCTATCTAGCGATAACACAATACTTAATGATTCTAAGCCAAGTAGCCTAAAATCAACTGCAACAGTAAGAGTTGTTGCTCCAGAAGGAATGGCAGTCTTAAAAACAGTAGAAGATGGAGTTAACGAAATAACCATAGCTCAAGGAGATGCAGGTTACCTAGCTAATGCAATTACCTACACGCTTGAATATACAAACTTAGGTGGGTCTGACTTTAATACTGGCCAGATAATTGATGTGTTGCCGCACAACTTAGACGGAGCTGACTTTACCTACCGCTACCCAGAAAGCTTATTTTCAGGGCTATGGGACTTCGAAAGTGTTGTAGTAGCAAACGGTGAAGTTATTGAATACAGTACCGACGACCCAACCACAATCCAACCTGAGCCATGTCACCCTAACAACTGGCCAGCAGGCGACTTTTTTGGCAGCGGTAATACACTACTGGACACAGTCTGTATCCAAGGCTTAATTGACGCCGGTGGCGTACCATCGCTTACTGAAGCTGGTACAGGAATTACAACTTGGGTAGCCGGAACGCCGCCAACTCTTGACCCTACTGTTACAGCTATTAGATTCACTACTGAGCCCTTTGTTGCTGGCGATCCAACTAGAGTGATCGAACTGTCAATTGCCCCATATGGTAATGTTGCAGATGACCTATATTGTAATAGCTTTACAGGGCAGTTTAACCAAGCGTTAGACGAATTTAGTAATGACGTTTGTATACCTGTTGTAGCCGGATCGATATCCGGCAGTGTCTGGTGGGACCTAGATAGTTCTGCTGGCCCAACGAATAGTGATGGCGAGCCTACAATTGAGGGAGTAGAAATTCAACTTCTTGATGCCAACGGTGACCCAGTGCTTGATGCAGACGGAAACCCAATCACTACCACGACAGATGCAGATGGGAATTATCTTTTCGAAAATTTGCCAAGTGGTGAATACCAGGTAGCGGCAGTTTTTGCTGGCGGCGACCAGACTTACGATAACGATGGTGCTGGTAATAATAATTCAGGACCAATCAATCTGTATGGGCCAAACAACCCAGAAGATGGCGTTGATCCAGCATCATATACCGATGTTGATGATGTGGAAGAAGTTAACTTCTCATATGTTGGCCCAGGATCACTATCTGGTACTTTATGGATAGATGCAGATAACGATGGAGTTCAAGATGGTGACGAAACACCACTTGCAGGCGTAGAGCTAATAGTTACCTGGACAGACCCTGTCACTGGAGCAACTACAGAATTTACCGTCACAACAGATGCAGATGGCTTCTATTCGCTAAAGGGTCTACCACTTGGTGATTACACTATTGCAGTAAACTCAGACACAGTACCAGAAGAATATGCCCAAGTTTTTGAAGAAGATGGAACAGTAGACGGACTACAAACAATAGTTCTAACTGAGGCAAATCCAGACTCTCCAAATAACGACTTTGCATACAATAATGATGAGGAGTCATTAGCTGATACCGGACAAAACCTAAGACTAGCCATTGCAACCGCACTGAGCATTGTCTTCGCAGCTCTATACACGGGACTTCTTTCAAAAAAGCAGCCTAGCCAACAGTTGAAAAATATACTAGATTAAATAAGCGACAGTTTTTCTTTACTTAATTAGTTCTGGAGCTTATTAATTCTTAGCTCATCTTGCCTACCTATAGCACCTCTGACTATCTTCTCGGGCTCAGACAGAACATTCTTCTCGAACCAGTCATCCTCAACAAGCCAGCGGCCTTTCAACGGAGAAGAGTGGGCTATAGGGAATAGTACAGGCTCTAACTTCAGATACTGTTTGTAGTTACGTACTGTTTCGGTTAGATTTCTCCCCATACTATCAGCAAGATAATATTTTTAAGCATACTGGCCAACTAGAATTATTGCTTTCACATCGG
>Ga0209187_1000585_pt1 | contig 58291 bp, 39 predicted proteins | sample BantaG_FD_187430 | JGI IMG/M metagenome (GOLD analysis project Ga0209187, IMG submission 187430) | Marine algal microbial communities from Bantry Bay, Ireland - BantryBay_4 metaG (SPAdes) (version 2) | ecosystem: Host-associated > Algae > Red algae > Unclassified | place: Bantry Bay, Ireland...
GTTCTCCTTCAAATGCTTTTTTCAATACTGCTTGTCGATATACCTTTAATTGCTTTTGTGCTTTCTCTAGATTGGCGATCCCATTATCTAGTGAACTGAAGAGTTCTTCTATTTTGGCTACTATGGCTCTTTGTTCTGGGAGGGGTGGGAGTGGTAAATTTTCTTTCTCTAGATATTGATAATGTCTGGCATACCCCTTATCTATTTTTGGCAATAAGCACTTAGTAAAATAGAACAACAGCTTAGGTATTATAAATCTTTTAACCTCTAGTACTTTAGTGCCATCTGCTCCAGGTGCAAATTCAAAATTTATTAATTTTATAGCTTTTGTGTGATCTCCAAAAACGATAACAGGCAATGAGCATTTAAGAAGCCTTTCCTTATCATTCGTATACCCACCAACTAATGACTTTCCCTGATCTATTACTGCGTATTTACCTGATTGTTGATATTCTTTTTGTTTTAATTTCTGCTTTGTCGTAGAAATTTTATTTACACAATGCTTATAGCTAACTTCTATCCAATCCTCTCTCATAATCTTATGCTACTAATACCTCATTTAATTCCTCAATAATACCATTCATTTAATCAACAAACAATTGATACATCCTGCCTCTGCCTCCTTTACCATCAAGAGGGTTATAATCTAGGTCTTCTACGGCCATGTTATATGAGATTTGTCTCCTTATCTTTCCTTTCATTACTTCTTTTCCTTTTTATACATAAGCAGTGAGCATGGTCTAATTTAGCTCTATTTATTTTCAGTCATCCACCTCACTATACGCTTGTCCGCACCCTCTTGTCTATAGGCAAATGGTAATTGTTCTTTTCTGCAAATCGCTTTGATGTCGTCCCATCTTTTGACCAATAGTTGAAATGTGTACCAGAAAGAGCCCCCATTTTTCGGCTGCTTTAGGAAGATAAGACCTATCTTATTCTTTTGGTATGATTCTCTCTCATGCTTTCGTCTTTGTATATTCTGGTCATAAGTGATGATTACTGCATCTTCATCTCGCAGTGCTTCGAACCATTCCATATCTGTAGCTCCTTCATTGAGGTCTTTCATGTACAATACATTGATAGGCCTTCCTTCTCGCTTGTTAAGATGTGTCTGCACTACATTAAATGCTGATGCTAATTGTTTGGGGATATTTTCGTCTATGTAGATATTAAGCGGCTTTGCTGAATTCGAGGGCATCTTTTACTTGTTTGAGGGTAAGATCATAAGTTGCAGCTATGAAGGATTGTGTATCGCCAGCTTTATGCATATTTGCAAGTGTTTCTGGATATATCCTCGTACCAGGAATTGTCACCGCTCCAAATTGGATTTTGGGGTCACATACTACTTTTTTATTTTTTCCAAGTGGCCAGAATCTAGAAGCCAATGTCCCATCATCAAAATCGAGTTTCTTAAAAAATACTTTGATCAAGTCTAGATTTAGTTGATTCGTCCCATCTAAGGATATTACATGACCGTCTTCATGTCTATAGTAAATAGATTTACCATCTGTTCTGATTCCTTTTAGTACTTTTTCAGTGGCAAAGGGAAATGCTGTTTTCATCAGGTTAGATAATTCTTGGTGTGCTTTTAATATCATCTGAGTTCTCACACCAGCGTCGCTAAACGTTGCCATAAGGTAAAACTCCACCATTGTATGAAAACTAACTGCTCTACTGTCATCGATTTTCCAAGAATACTTCTGTTGGTAGGCTTCTCCGAGTCTACCGTCCCAGTATTTATTGATCCATCTGTTGACTTTAGCGTACGGGATTCTGAGGATATCGGCTATTTCCCGCGATGTGTAGATGCCCACTCCAACTACTATTTCGTTTTCAAAATTCATATCCATAATCCTATTTTGTCTTTAATTAACGCTACGAGTAGTTTCATAATTCCATTTCTAAAGATTCTACGTCCTTTATTTGTTTTCTATCTTATCAGTTACAATCGCCCTATTTATCCATTCTTCATCAAATATTCCTTTTCCTTTTTCTACACAAGCAAAAACTCCTTGATATACAGTTGTTTATGAGTGGTTTCCTTTTTCTACACAAGCAAGATTTTGGTAATACTATGCTACTAAAGCCTCATTTAATTCCTCAATAATACCATTCATTTGATCCCCAAACAACTGATACATTCTACCTCTGCCTCCTTTACCATCAAAAGGATTGTAATCTAGATCTTCTACATCCATATGGTAAGAGCTGACTATATGATCCTTGATCATACGTAGCCAATTCATTTGTTCTTCTGAGAATCTATTGGACTGACCTGCATTTTGACCAAAGATCCAATCTTTGAAATTTTTGTCTATTGTCTTATCAAACGGGGAGAGTAACTTATCTATACCACAAGCTTTGCGGATGAGAGATACTAGAATGGTCAATTCGTCGATCGGCTTCTTTGACTTTACATCTTCTATCGCTGCGTAAGCATCCCATACATTGGAGGGTGCTAAGATTGGCTTATCTGCTGTGAGTCGTGCCATGACCTGCTTGATCATCTTGAAGGTGATAGATCTTCTTTCATACGGTTGATCATAGTAGATAGATAGCGCTTTAATCTCATCTTTGTGTTTCTCCAGGTATTCGCTGAAGTCTTTGATGATCTGTCGTGCTTTCTCAGTAGAGTCCTTATCCCATTCTGATTTGGTAATACTGTCTATGTTTTGATTATCTATAATCTGCTCATGTATCTTTTTTACATTTTCTAGATAGTTATTAAGTTCGCCATTGAATGTACCACTTACATTTCTGATTAGTTCTTCTTGTACCTGTTTGACGGCGAGATCATAACTCGGTAGATTATCTCTTTTCTTAGCTTCTTTTGCAAGTATATCTATGACATCGGGGTCATATGCATTGATCAGCTCTTTGGTAATCTGCTTGATGGATTTACCACCACTATACTCTAGTAATATCTCTTTTTCGGATTCCGAGATTTGCTTTTCTAGTCTTAACAGCCTGTTGGCTAGGGAAAGGAAAAGATCTTCATCTTGGACCCCAATTGTGACTGCTCCTAGTAGATCCTTCATAGGTACAGAACGTTTTCGCTCTAGTGGTCTACTGTCTGTTTTCTTTGACTTGGTAGCTCCCACTGCATCTACTATGATAAAGTGTGTCTTGGTTCTAGCTGTCTGTGATACCATTTGTAGATCATCACTATTGATCGTTCTGGTTCCCCGGCCTTTCATCTGCTCGAAGTAGTTGACACTCTTCACATCTCTCATGAATAGTAATACTTCCAGTGGCTTGACATCGGTACCCGTAGCTATCATGTCTACCGTAACTGCGATACGAGGATTGTATGAATTTCTAAATTTGTTGAGGATCGTCTTAGGATCTTCTTCGACCTTGTAGGTTACTTTTTTGCAAAAGTCATTGCTCTCTCCGAATTCCTCTCTTATGATCTTGATGATATCATCGGCATGGCTATCTGTCTTGGCAAATATCAGTGTCTTAGGTACTTCATATTCACCATCTACAGTAAACCTGTTTGGATAAATCTCTGTTCTTAGAGCTCGGTAGTATTCTTTTATTATATTTCTTATTTGGCTTATATTGACTACCGTTTTGTCTAGATCATTGCGCCTATATGCAGTATCTTCATCTTCTTGTTGCCATCTTTTCTTTCGGGTAAGTTTGTCTCGTCTATCTACAAACCATCCTTTCTCGATTACGGCTCCATTTTGGGAGATGTCTGTTTCTATATTATATATTTCATAAGGTACATTGACACCATCAGCTACTGACTCCTCGTATGTATATTCACTTACTACGTTCTCATTGAAGAAACCAAAAGTCCGCTTATCAGGAGTAGCTGTCAATCCTATGAGGAAAGCATCATAATAATCGAGTACTTGCTTCCATAGATTATAGATCGATCTATGGCATTCATCAATGACTATGAAATCAAATTGCTCTAGTGGGTTCTTCTCATTGTAGATTACTGGTAATGGTTCTTTCTTACTTCGCTGATTTTCTAACCAAGATGATTCGTTAGGATTTTCTAGTTCAGCATCCTCACCCAGTTCTTCTCCTTTGAGAATAGAATATAGACGCTGTATAGTCGAGATGCATACATGACTATCTGTAGCTATATAGTTAGAGCTAAGACGCTGTACATTATATAATTCTATGAACTTACGATTGTCATCATTGGGCTGAAACTTCATCAACTCTTGTTCGGCTTGTTCACCTAAATTCTTAGTGTCTACTAAGAATAGTATTCGCTTAGCATCTGCATACTTGAGCAATCGATATATGAAGGTAGCTGCCGTGAAAGTCTTTCCAGCACCTGTCGCCATTTGTATTAGTGCTTTAGGCTTATTCTTTTTGAATGATACTTCTAAGTTATTGATCGCCTTGATCTGGGCTGGTCTTAGTCCTGTCTCATCCAGACCAGGAATATCCTGCAGTCTTGCTCTCAATGATTTAGAATAGGTAAGCCACTTTGCCATAGTTTCGGGTCTGTGGAAACTAAATACCCTTCGGCTTCGAGGTTTAGGATCACGATAATCTGTGAATTTAGTAAGTAGACCAGTACTCTCGTAAACAAAATTCAGTGGATCATTGTCTAAGTACTTCAATTTAGATGTAGCATATCCGACAGATTGGTCTTCTGCTGCAGTCAACCTATGACCTTCTATCTCCTTCTTGGCTTCTATAACACCTACTGGTTTTCTATCTACAAATAGAACGTAATCTGCTGGACCTACTGATGTTTGGTATTCACGTACTGCAACTCCCAACCCCGCAGCGAGATTCACTTTCTTTTTATCCTGGACGATCCACCCTGAAGCAGATAGCATTTTATCGATAGTATCTCGAGCTTTTTGCTCAGGATTTTGATTGGTCATAGATGATTGTTGGTCGTTATCTAAATTGAATACCAAAATAGTAATAATAAAGATCTTTCGTAAAATTGGTTATAATAATTTAGTGTTGTCCTGCTAAAATCTCATTTATTCAAAATTCGTTTTCTTCTTAAATATATTAAATTTTATGTACTTACTTTTTAATTTCAAACCTAACATCGTCTTGCCAGACAGGCCTACTTTTTTCCAGCAGAGACATCTTTGTAGAAGTGTCCAGCACTTATTATCTTCATTTACACTAAGCACAGGTATCTTTGATAAAAGTACCCAGCAATATTTATTTCGATTGATTCAAATTGGAAAAAAAGTAACAAAAATGCCTGATCTCTAAAGGCTTTTTTTGGTTCGTTCCTCACCAAAACCGCTGTCTCCGTTGAACTTCATGCTAATTTTGCCTTCCATAATATTTAATTTCAAACTATGTTTTTTCATTTACATAAATTATCTTTCTTCCTCAATTTTATCAAACGCCAAACGCAATTACGTTCACTACGCAGCTAAATCTTTTAGAGTTCAATATCAAATTTCAAGATTCAGAGTGAATTATAAAGTTTCTATTTTAGAACCTCTTTATTCTTTATTTACCCCAACACCTCTTAATTTATTAGATAATTTTAGAATCGTATATTTTTAATCGGACACCACTAATTATAATTATAGTTAAAGCTAGAGAATAAATTATTCGAGTAACAAAAAACGGTTTGAATCAAAAATGAGTCAAACCGTTTCCTTGCCCTTAAGAAAGTACTATTTATCATTATCCATACAACGAGAACTGCCCCATAAATTCATTGATCTCTCCTCTTGTTACTGTAATGAGTTCTTCATTGGAATGATCATTAATAATTGCATCTATCCACTCAACCGTCTTTATACAATCCGCTTCTTTGAATCCTCTTGATGTAACTGCCGCGGTACCAATTCTGATTCCTGATGTCACAAATGGAGATCTTGTATCAAATGGCACCATGTTTTTATTGATTGTAATATCCGCTCTTCCCAATGCATTCTCTGCATCCTTGCCAGTTACATCACCTTTGGTTCTGAGATCAATAAGCATCAAATGGTTTTCTGTACCTCCTGAGATTAACTTATATCCTCTTTCGACAAATGCATTAGCCATGGCTTGCGCATTCTTTATTACTTGTTCTCCATATGCTTTAAAACTCGGTTCTAAAGCTTCTCCGAATGCGATAGCTTTTGCGGCAATAACATGTTCTAATGGACCACCCTGCATTCCTGGAAACACTCCACTATTTAATATAGAAGACATCATGATTGGATTTCCCTTTTTAGTCTTTCGTCCCCATGGATTTTCGAAATTTTTGCCCATCATAATAATTCCGCCTCGTGGTCCTCTCAGAGTTTTATGCGTTGTACTCGTTACGATATGACAGTCGTTCATAGGAGACTTCAAATGTCCCGAAGCTATCAATCCTGCTGGATGAGCGATATCCGCTAATAACAATGCGCCAACCTTATCAGCTATTGCTCTGAATCTTGCATAATCCCAATCTCTACTATAAGCTGATGCTCCACATATGATCAGTTTTGGCTTTACAGCCAGTGCTTTTGCTTCTACTTTATCCATGTCTATCAATCCTGTCTCCTCCTCTACACCATAGAAATTAGCATCATAGACTTTGCCAGAAAAATTAACAGGTGAACCGTGAGACAAGTGGCCACCATGCGATAGATCAAATCCTAAAATACTATCACCAGCATTCAGCACCGCTAGGAATACAGCCGCATTTGCCTGAGCACCTGAGTGTGGTTGTACATTCGCATATTCTGCACCGAACAGTTCACACAATCTGTCTATAGCCAGTTGCTCAATTTGATCTACGACTTCACATCCCCCATAATATCTTTTGCCAGGATATCCTTCCGCATATTTATTAGTCAAGCATGATCCCATCGCATCAATAACAGCCTTACTTGTAAAATTTTCCGAAGCAATTAATTCTATTCCTGACCTTTGTCTGTGTAATTCTTTATCGATAAGCGATTGTACGAGAGTATCCATTTTTTGTAACCTTTAATTAGTAAGAGTAAGTCTAACAACTGCAAAAATAGAATTGTTTGTCTTATAGCTGTTCTAGATTGATGGTTATTTTCTGGTTTGGAAAAATAATTTTGAATCTAGAGTTATTCCTTGAAATAATGCAACCTAACTCGAAGTGTTTTTCACTTGTTGAATATTATCAATACATTCAATGACGCATATCCATCATCCATTCTCCTTTTCTTCTAAAAATTCTAAAAACTCATTCAGACCCGATTGGTATATATTTTCTCTGAGTTCCGTTTGATAATCTAGCCAACCGATTACCCAACCATAATCAGCTTTTACATCCTTCAGTGACGACCAGAATCCTCTCGTTATTCTAGGTATTTTTGAGCTCTTTACTTCTATCCCGATCACCATACCATTACCCTCCATTACTAGATCCAACTCCGCTCCCCCACTCGTTCGATAAAATGAATAATCATACGCAGGGTACATTTTCATGATATTATAAATTATCATTCCTTCAAAGGAAAAGCCAAACGTGGGATGACTTAATAACTGATTAAATGATCTAATCCTAAGCAATGCGTGAAGTATTCCTGGATCGGAAATGTAAATTTTGGGACTCTTTACTAATCGCTTACCTACATTCTTATGATACGGTGGAAGTAACAATAATTGAAATGCCCCTATCAATATATCAATATAACTACGTACTGTGTTGTATGCTAAGTCTAGTGATTTTGAAAGCTTTGCCATATTGAGCTCTGTCCCATGAAGGTGAGCGAGCATTGTAAATAACCGCTCCACTTGTGCCGCAGAAATACCCGATGATAACTGAAGAAGGTCTCTTTCAAAAAATGTTTTAATATAACTATTGAGCCATAGTTGAGCTAATTCGTCATCTTCCGCCAATGTAGATTTTGGCATCACACCTCTATACATATACTGATCTAGACTGATTGCATCACGTATTTCTACCCAAAGGAATCCCGACAATTCCAAATAGATAATCCTGCCCGCTAATGATTCTGACGATTGTTTGAGTAGATCTGGCGAAGCTGAACCAAGCACCAAAAACTGTCCAGGCATGTCTCGCTTATCAATATGGCTTTTGATATCAACAAAAATATCCGGTTTGAATTGGATCTCATCCAGACATATCAGCTTATCATCATTATGCTCAAAAAATAGAAATGGATCACCCAACTTTGCTACATCCTCCTTATTCTCAAGATCAAGATAGACTTTCTCCTTTTCTAAATTTTTTACCAGAGTTGATTTCCCACATTGCCGCGGACCCAGTATTCCAACACTAGCGGAAAACCTCAATATCTTCTTCAGTTTAGTGACTAATCGTCTTTCAATCATAAAAATATATACAATTAACCATGCAAATATATCAATTAATAAACGAATATACATGGTTAATATTACAAGTTACACATTTAACCATGTATATTTATCAATGCATTAACGAATATGCATGGTTAAATACAATCATACTACTACACAATTCAAATTGACCGTATAATGAACACAATCAACATCTCCCCCACAGACTGACCGCAGCCAAAGCCAACCCTCGCAGACTGAGCGTAGCCGAAGTCAAGTCAAGTCAAGTCAATACCCCCTCAAGTCAAACCCATCACTATCCACCATATCCACATACCTCTTCATCTTTTTCAATATAACTTTGAAGTGTTTTATCTCTTCTCTGTCTACTAAAGAAATTGCTAGTCCCTTCTTGTCGGCTCTCCCTGTTCGCCCAACTCTATGGATAAAATCTTTTGGTGACCGTGGTAATTCATAATTAATTACGAAAGGCAATCCATCTATATCAATTCCTCTTGATAATAAATCTGTAGCTACCAATACCTTTATCTTTCCTGTCTTGAATGCCTCCAACGCAGATTGTCTAGCACCTTGACTCTTTTTTCCATGTATCGGAAATGAGTCGATTCCATTTTTAGTTAATTTAGCGGCCACTCGATCTGCTTTTTGAGCAGAAGAAACAAAAACCAATACTTGACTCATTTCGTCTTTCTTAATTAAATATCTGAGCAATGGTCCTTTTCTATCATCAGTGACAAAATATCCTGATAGATTTATTGATTCGACATCAGCGTCATCATCGGATATTTTGATGACTGTAGGATCCTTTAATAATATCTCATTGAGTCCTTCTAGATCCTTACTAAGAGTTGCAGAAAAGAACAAATTTTGCCGTAAGTCTGGCAATAAACTGAAGACTTTAGTCATCTCATCTTTGAAGCCTAGATTTAGCATTTTATCCGCTTCGTCCAAGACTAATGCTCTTATTTTCGATACGTCTACAGCATTGTGATCGACCAGATCAAGAAGCCTACCTGGAGTTGCTATCAAAATATTCGTACCAAAGAGAGATTTCATTTGTGGATTAATAGAGACACCCCCGTAGACTGACATTGTCTTAACGGGTTTATCTAATCCTCGTCCGAATTCATTTAATACATCTCCTACTTGAATAGCCAACTCTCGTGTCGGGACTAATACTAAAACATCTATTGATCTATCCTTCTCTCTCATAGGTAGTCTCTGAAGCAATGTCAATAATGGTAAAGCATAACTTGCTGTCTTTCCTGATCCAGTCTTAGCTATCCCAAGGACATCTTCTTGTGCTAATATTGCAGGTATAGCACTTTCCTGTATAGGTGTTGGTGACTCAAAACCTAACTTATGAAGAACAGGAATTAGCGCTTTATTTATATTCAGAGATTCGAAGTTCATTCAGTTACTTATTAGTTATTGTGGCAAAGATATCTTTATATATTGTTCAGGGTCAATTAGACATAAGCTAAAAGAATGAAAAATAAAATTCTTTACTCTTGAAAATACCTGAAAGTATTGGAAAAGATTTTATTCATTTTATTTATTTTATAAAAATCATTTTCAGTTTCTTTAATTGAACAATAGTTGCGACATTTAAAATTATTTACTTTGCTCATTCAAAAGGTGATAGACAATGAAAAAATATTTTGACTTTAAACACTTTCGTGGTGATCTTTTTGGAGGACTGACTGCGGGTATAGTGGCATTACCTTTAGCATTAGCATTTGGTGTAAGTTCAGGCCTAGGACCTATGGCGGGTCTATATGGAGCGATATTCGTAAGTTTCTTTGCTGCACTTTTTGGAGGGACCAATACACAAATATCTGGGCCTACTGCTCCAATGACTGCTGTAAGTATGGTTATTATAGCTGGAATGATAGCTTCGAATGATGGCGATGTTTCCAAAGCAATGCCCGCAATACTTACCGTATTTCTTTTCGCAGGTCTTATTCAGGTTGGTTTAGGATTTTTGGGCTTGGGTAAATATATTAAGTACATTCCTTATCCTGTTGTTTCGGGTTTCATGACAGCCATAGGCGTTATTATTCTTGTCACTCAAATCCTACCATCTATTGGGTACACAGCCAAAGAAGATGCAGCTTATGTTGAGCAATTCAAGCCTCAAGCTCAAGAACTTTTAATGGAAAACATCTTAAGGGAAGAAGCGGGAGAAGGAGTATTGGTACTCGAAAATTTTGAAGAAACTATAAAACGTTCTAGAAAGATAACTCCAGATCAGATACTTAAAGAATCACAAACATTAGCCGCTTCAGAAGCTTCAGGGGTAATAGGTGCATTTAAAGTACTGCCAAGAGCACTAAAGAATATTAATTGGCTAGAACTTATATTATCGCTCTGTACAGTAATAATAATCTTTGGATTTAAAAGGATCACAAAAAGAATACCTAGTACTCTCGTTGCCCTTATAGTAATGTCAGGAATAGCTATTGGTTTGGGGCTGCCGTATAAAACCATAAGAGAAATCCCTCAAGCATTACCATTGCCTAATTGGGAAATATTTACAAATTTTGACTTAGGTGCTGTCACACCATATATATTTACAGCATTGACACTAGCACTTCTGGGAGCAATAGATTCTCTGCTTACTTCAGTAGTAGCAGACAATATGACTAAGACTAGACACAACTCAAATAAAGAACTTGTTGGTCAGGGAATAGGCAACTCGATAGGAGCAATTTTCGGAGGATTACCTGGCGCTGGTGCTACTATTCGAACTGTAGTTAACATCAATGCGGGTGGTAAAACTAGGATTTCTGGTATGATCGCTGGTATTGTGCTTTTTATTATAATGATAGCATTCGCAAACCAAGCGTCATTGATTCCTGCAGCAGTATTAGCGGGTATTTTAATCACTGTTGGGATAAACGTAATGGATTATAAAGGTCTGAAAGCGATACCCAATATGCCTAGATCTGAAGTAGTCATTATGTTGGTAGTTTTAGTTCTCTCTTCCGTTTGGAATTTAGTGTATGCAGTGGGCATTGGGCTAATAATAGCTTCTCTAATGTTTATGAAAAATATTGGTGATCTGATGGCTAAGAATTCTAAAGTAAAGACCTTAGATGACTTCGAAGCTTGGGATGATGAATTAGATTTTCCACCCAATCTGAAAGAAGAAGTTGCCATAAAACATTTAGACGGTCCTTTATTTTTTGGGTCAACATCAGATTTTGCCCATTTATCCACCCAAATACCTGTCACGACTTCAGTTATCGTTCTTAGAATGGGTCGAGTACCCTATATCGATCATTCTGGACTGTACGCTATAGAAGATTTTGCACTAGCAATGGAAACACTAGAAAAAGAAGTGTTAATTGTAGGATTAAATGAACAACCAAGATATATGATGGAGCGAATCGATATCATTCCTGATCTTATCTCAGAAGAACATTTATTTACTTCGTTCAATGATTGTTTGACATGGATAAAGGATAAAGTGGAAGATACACATCCAGTATAAATAAGTAAGATAAAAAAAACCGTAACAGGTTCGTATTTATACACGCGCTTCAAAACAATATAAAATGATTATAAAAGGAAATATTGTTGATATAATTAACAAGCGAATTTATAAAGGTGAAGTTGTCGTTGAAAATGGATTTATAAAAGAGATTAGAGAAGCTGATCACACAAGTGAAAACTATATTCTTCCTGGTTTTATAGATGCACATATTCATATAGAAAGCTCAATGCTTGTTCCTTCTGAATTTGCAAAGATTGCAGTTATTCACGGAACTGTAGCTACTGTTTCTGACCCTCATGAAATCGCTAATGTTCTGGGCGTAAAAGGCGTAGAATTCATGATCGAAAATGGTAAGCGTGTCCCGCTTAAATTTAATTTCGGTGCACCTTCTTGTGTTCCGGCAACATCTTTCGAGAGTGCGGGTGCCGTCATTGACTCTAATGATATCAAATTGATGATGGAAAACCCAGACATCAAATATCTGGCAGAAATGATGAATTACCCTGGAGTATTGTTTGATGACAAAGAGGTATTGACTAAGATCGAACATGCTAAAAACAACAATAAACCAATTGATGGACACGCTCCAGGCTTAAGAGGAGATGATATTTCCAAATATATATCTGCTGGAATATCAACAGACCATGAATGTTTTACCTTTGATGAGGCGCTAGAAAAACTTCAAAAAGGAATGAAAATAATCATTCGTGAAGGCAGTGCTGCAAAAAACTTTGAAGCTTTAATTGATCTTCTACCAGAACATTTTGAAAACATGATGTTCTGCTCTGATGATAAACATCCAGATGATTTATTAGTAGGTCATATTAATCAATTATGTGAACGAGCAGTTGCCAAAGGAATCGATGTATTTAAAGTTTTGCAAGCAGCTTGTATAAACCCAGTGAATCATTATAATCTAGATGTGGGACAATTACACAAGGGAGATGCCGCTGATTTTATAGTCGTTGAAGATTTACAATCGTTTAAGATTCTCCAAACTTACATTGATGGAGAATTAGTGGCAGAGAAAGGAGAGTCATTTGTATCGTCCGTTGATTTTGATGTAATAAATAATTTTAGGACTGATAAAAAGAAGGTGTCAGATTTTGAATTTCTTTCAGATGCTAAAACGATAAGAGTCATTGAAGCTTTAGATGGCGAACTAGTTACCAATCAAATTGAAGTTGAATCATCTATAAATGATGGAAATTTAGTCTCTAATATCGAAACTGATGTTTTAAAAATGACGGTAGTAAATCGATATAAAAATGCAGAACCTTCTATTGCTTTCATCAAAAACTTTGGTCTCACTGAAGGTGCAATTGCCAGTTCTGTAGGTCATGATTCTCACAATATTATTGCTGTAGGCGTTTCTGACGAATCAATTTGTGAGGCAGTAAACTTATTGATAGAGAACAAAGGAGGCGTTTGTGCAGTAACTTCTTCCAAAAGTAAGGTCGTCTCATTACCTGTTGCAGGTATCATGTCAGATAAATCTGCAGTAGAAATTGGAAAACAATATGCTGAACTAGATAAAATGGCCAAACAAATGGGTAGTAAATTGAAAGCTCCATATATGAGTTTGTCATTTATGGCATTATTAGTCATTCCGTCTTTAAAACTATCTGACAAAGGTCTTTTTGATGGTGATTCATTTAGGTTTACCTCATTAGAGGTTAGATGATGACAAATCACAAATACCAGAAAGAATACAGAAAATTTGATTAAATGAACAGCTCATACATTTAATGGAGCGAATCGATATATTCTTGATTTAATATCAGAAGAACATTTATTTAATTCGTTTAATGATTATTTAACGTGGATAAAGGATAAGATGGGCGATACGCCTATCACACAACTTATAAAAAAAGAGACTTCAATATTGAAGTCTCTTAATAAAAATTTCACTTTCTGAAACTTTCATGCTTCTTTAGAAATATAGTTTTTTGTCTACTACATCAAAGTATATTTTCTGACTTGCTAGCTTACTTAGGCTAAGTAACCCAGAAATTTTTGCACCCAATTCTTTTGATGCACCAGAGAAGTCTTTTTTATATCCTGTCAAATTAGATATTAAATCTTCTTTTGAGAAGTCAGCTATTTTGATTTTATACTCTTCCGCTATCAAACCTTTGCCTCCAGCAGTTACTATGGTCTTAGATTTTCCAGTCAACTGAGCATTCATTATATTATTGTCCAACAAGTCACTATCGATAAAGTGAGATGAAGCTCCACTGTCAAGTATAAAATTATATAATTCACCTTGGATCGTCAGTTGAGTAATTGGTAAATCTTCAATAAGAAAATATGATAATTGATTAAGGCTTTCTTTGATATTTTGATCTATTTTATGATCAGAAACAATAAGTTGAGAAGAATTAAAATCAAAAACGATAGAATGAGGAGTAAATATGGCGCAGCCTAAAATGCCATGCACCTCTTTATCTAAGTAAGATTCAAGATTAGATAAATCTGTAGTGAATCCTAATAATTCTTTCTGTTCAAAATTTCCTATTCTAAGCGTATTAATCCTCTTTTCTGTCCCTTCAATATTTCCTTCTAGTGTTTCAAAACTTACATTCGAGGAAGAGTTGTCACCATTTAATAGAATGCTATTAGATCCACTATCTACGATAAAATTGCCTACTCTACCATCGACTTCCGCCTCGACCACAATAAGACCATTAACCAATTCAAATGGAATAACTACCTCAGCATTTAATGTCGAATTCATCAACATCAAATAAATAAATAGATAACCTTGTATTAACTTTATGGACACTTTTAATTTACATTTAGATAATGTAAAGTTAACATAAAAGAACCAAAAAAGCAAATGAGCTCTAATTTAGAGCTCACATTACTATTTTCACTAACCGTATATTTCTTATTATCAGTATTTTACGTATTCAATCTATTAAAAAACTTAAAACACGATTAGGTAACATTAAGTTAACATAAGCGAATATTATAATCCACGGAACCAATATTGAGTATAAAAAAATGCCCTCGGCTTCCCGACCGAGGGCAATGCATGAAAATTCCAATGGTGGAATTTAATTGGTTTTATAATATTGAGTATTTTAGACTTAATCCAAATGAAATTCCTGGATTTAAACTAGAAAACGTTTGTCTTTCTGACATAAAGCCTTCAAAAAAGTCTTCTCTTGTATCGTTTAATATATTGTCCACTTCGAAGCTCAATGAAACTTTATCTCCTATAGATTTATTTACACTAAATTTTAGTCCATGAAAAGGATCACTCGTCACATCAGGGAACAATCCACCTCCTACTACTACTAAAGTAGGTCCTTTTACATTATAGTAAAATCCTGCATCAAAACCTTTATCAGGATTATTGTATGTCAAGCCAGCATTGACAATATAGGGTGCCTGACCTGCCATTTGTCTTGTGTTACTTACGTTCTCTCCATCTTTAGCAAATGACAATCTTGATTCATACTCTGTGTCAGTCATTTCGATAATAGAATTAACGATAGTGACATTAGTACTAAAACTTAACGGACTCAACCCTTCAGATAAAAATCCAAGGCTCTTTCTAAATTCTACTTCTAAACCATAAACTTGTCCATCTCCTACATTTCTAGGTTGGAACTCATTAGATGTTTGCGCTTCAGGAATTCTTACCAATTCTATTGGCTTGTCAAACTGCTTATAGAATACACTTGCTGATAGTAATTGTCCTCCAGATAAGAATTTCTCCCATCTAAGATCGAAGTTATTTATTCTTGTTTCGGATAGGTTACCGTCCCAGTCATCATACACGAATAATCCACCATTAAATATTCGATTCGTAATAGGATCAATAATCTGTGCAAATGACATCTCCTTAAATGAAGGTCTTGCAATTGTTCGAGAATAAGATGCTCTTATATTTTGTTGCTCACCTATACTTTGAATAAGGTTTGCTGATGGAAATAAATCTATCGCATCCAATACCTTTTCATCTTCTAAGTTATTTCCATTGGTTCCAGTATTGGCAAATTCTACATCTCTACCTGTATGTTTTTGCACAAACATTTCTGTTCTCAATCCTAATGTAGCTTTCAAAGTATTCGTAGGGTTGAATTCATTAGAGATGTAGGCACTAGTGTTACTAATTGTACTTTTGTATTGATTAGGATTAGGAGTATTATTAGCTGAGTTGTAATATACTACACCTTGTGGATATATATTTTCAGGAGTAAGAATCTCTTGTGGATCTCCTGTCCAATCCGGCTGTAACCCTAGGAATTGAAGACCAAAACTTAAGATTCTATAATCTCTTTCCTTCCATACTTGACCAATTCCAAAATTTACTTTTGCATCTCTATCAAACAATTTGTACTTTCTCTTTGCATCAACTTTTGACACTAAGTTTATCTCATCTAAGTACCTCCATATTCTACTAGGGTTTCCACCAGCTCCTGCATTGAAAACTTCCTCACCTCCAGAAAGTGTGGTAAACGCTGATTTTCTAATATCTGGATCAGTAAGAGATGATATTGTAGGAGATATTCTCCAATCTACATTCCAAGATCCATCGCTATTGAAGTATTGACCATTCAATAAAACATTTGTCAATGCTCTCTGGCTGAATTCTAAGTTATATGAGTTTGCTTCGTAACCAGATTGACCTATTCCATCACTATTATTATCTATTGCAAATTGAGCAGTTCTACCCTCACCATTCTGCAAGTGCATTACGGTAAGTTTATGCTTAGTCCTAGATGTCTTGTATGCTATACCAGCAAGACCTGCCATCAATACATTTTCTTCTGATAATTGTCCTAATTGAGAATTTGCTCGGACCAATGAAAAATCATCACTTGGTACAGATATTTGATAATCACTATAATTTACATCATCGTAGAATGTCTTATTATTTTTGTAACTGGCTGAGAATATATAACCTAGATTATCATTATTGTCAAAATTAATTTGATTTCCATAACTCACACCTACACTAAAATCAGGCATACTTGTTACTCTCTTGACACCCAAGGTAGGGGAAAAAGAATTAACAAAATTTTTAGCTTCAACAGGAGAACTGTTTAACGGAGTTGGTATATCAACTGCATCAGCTGCGGCTGGTAGCTCTCTAGTTCCGTCGTCGAACCCTAACCAATCTGTACCTCCTCCATCATAAGATAAGAAATTACTATTGAGATGCATCGATGGATTAAATCCTAATGAAAACGAAACATCAAAGATTTCTTCTTCTGGAAATTCTTTAGTTTCAATATTGACTACTCCGCCTGTAAAGTCAGCTGGCAATTCTGCTAGAGAACTTTTGAATACAGTCATATTGCTTATCAAATTAGTAGGAAAAATATCGATCTGCAAACTGTTCTTATCAGGATCCAATCCTGGAATATCTAAACCGTTTAGCATCGTTTTTGAGTATCTGTCTCCTAGTCCTCTAACGTATACATACTTACCACCTTCTACGGATACACCTGTTACTCTTTTTACCGCAGAAGCAGCATTAGAATCACCAATTTTCTTGAATTTAGCAGCAGATATTCCATCTATAAGGCCAGTTGATTTTCGCTTTAATGTCATCAATGCCGCTTCCGATGATCTCATCGCCTTGGCTGTTATCACAACTTCATCTAATTTCTCAGACTCAGTTAACATTCTAATATTATCTAGCACTGTAACATCACCTTCAGTAACCACAAGGTCAGTAACATTTAATGTTTGGTAAGACAGATATGAGAATACTAGCGTGTATGTTCCTGGCACCAAGTTAAGATCAAATTTGCCGTCAAAATCACTCGTAGTTCCTACAGATTCTTCATTTTGTACGGTTACAAAAACACCTATAAGTGGATCAGCGTTTTCGTCATCTATAACTGTTCCTCTAATGGTACCTTTTTGACCATATGAAGTGGAAACAGAGAAAACGAAAATAAAAATAATTGAAAATAAATTTAGAATTTTCATGCAATGAAATGTTTATAAAAGAATTAAAAAGTGGGAAGATTTTTAAAAAAGGAGAGGCCAAATATTTGCCTCTCCTATGTATATTTGTATTACAAATTTCTTATAGTCCTATAGATGATAAAGCTCCAGAATCACTAGCCCATGTCCATCCGAAAACGCCTGCATCAGCTCCTACAGTATTTGCATTCAATGCTACTTCAGTAATCACATCAGCTGGAGTACCGTCCGTAAATACTTTATCCACAGTTACTCCTGTAGGAAGTGTATATTCCCACATAACACTAGATCCAGTTCCATCACCTCCGAAAGATTCGATTGGCTTACCTGATCCATCTACATTTACATCATCTGCAAATCCATAGAAATATACATTCTCTACACCTGTATTTGTAGATCCATCCCAATCGATGACGTGATCAAAATTATCACCAGCGTAGATTGTACCATCTGTAAATTGATTAGAACCTTGAGTCAATGTACCTTCTGGTCCATCAAGTTCCATTGCACTACCAGTCTGTGGAGTTACTACTAGGAAGTTAGTACATGTACCGTTCCATGCTTGATCAGTATCTAATCCATCATCAAAACAGTTCCATATTAACACATTCGTTGCACTACAAGTACCACCGAACCATTCGATACCATCATCCGCGTTTGCAACTACCTCTAGATTTGAGATCGTAGTACCTGATCCTACACCACCTAGTGTAAGTCCATTGATTTCATTACCAGCACCGATATTAGTTCCTCCATGTCTTATTGATATATAATTAAGCGTTCCAGAATTGTCTTCTGCATCATTGCCGCCATATAATCCATTAGAATCTGAAGTAGGTATACCTTCTATTTGCAATTCTGCAACATCCATATCATCTTCATTCTGAGCTGAGATAGGCGCATTTCCTAGTACAATTATTCCTCCCCACAGACCATTGATAGTAGGTGCTAAGTTAGGGCTTGAGTAGTTACCTGCAGCTACATCAGCTGGACTAATATTATCCGCCACTGAAGTAAATATAATTGGAAGAGCTGCTGTACCATTAGCTTCTATTTTAGCTCCTCTTGCTACTAACAATGCCGTAGAATTAGCTTGAATACCCGCTTCACCTTTAATTACTGTTCCAGCTTCGATCGTTAATGTCGCTCCAGGGAGTACAGTTATTCTACCTCCTAGATGATAAGCCTTATCCGAAGTCCAAGTAACATCATCAGAAATACTTTCTGTAACTTCAATAACCTCAGATCCCACGTCTACACATGTACAATCAGCTGCATTAAGAATTTCGTCATCTGCACAAGTCACATCAGGACATGGTACAGTTGATACACAATCACATGTAGAAGTATCTAATACCTCACCATCACCACAAGTTTTTCCGTCACAAATTTCATCTTCTCCACATCCTACAAATGCAAATGCACATGTTATACTTAAAATGGTAAATAACTTTTTGAACATTATTCTAGTTTTTAAAGCGTAAATATTTAATTGTTAATTATACTGCAAATGTACATGTGTACTTTTAAGAGATTGTATTAGATTTATTATGTGTATGTTAAGTTTGCTAACATATGGATAACCTGTGATTAACATTTGTTAACACACAGTTTACTTACAGTTTGCTATAAGGTAACATCATGTCACAAGACATTAAATCCTAAACTTTTATACATTATTTTTATCGTTACATATTTTATAGGATCTTACAAGCTAAATATTACCTAATTGACTTATTAAAATATCCTAGATTCGATAAATGGAATTTTATCAAACGGCAAAAGCATTTACGTTCACTGCGCAGCTAAATCTTTTAGAGTTCAATATCAAATTTCAAGATTCGGAGTAAATTTTAAAGTTTCTATTTTAGAACCTCTTACTTTTATATTTACCCCAACACCCCTTAATTTATTAGCTATTATAAGATTCGTATATTTTATTCGGACACCACTACTTTAGTATATACAAATAGAACGTATAGTACTGATGAATTATCTAAAGTATATTTTGTAGTTTATTTTATTAAAAAAAAACTTATAAAAAGCGACAAATTATATTTCTCCGACTACTGCTTCGCTTATGTTATAAATATGGTCACCGATCTTTTCTAAAGAGTTGAAAACGTTATTATAGACCATCGCAGATTTGATATTGTAGCCTTCTTCCCCTATTTGATTAAGATTTTCTTCTCTAAGGTAATCGCGCAATTTATTTATTTGCTTTTCCTTTTTACTGGCTTCTTCTTTACTTATCAATTTGTAATTTGAGACATCAAGATTACTAACCATTATCTTAAATGCCTCCCCAATAAGATCAAGCATTTCATTGATGGAATTTCTTTGGTCCGGTAAAAAATACACTTTGCTTTCATTCTTATCTTTTAGCACAAGAGAAACCTGATAGTAGATATCACCGATTCGTTCAAGCTCACTACATATATTAAGTATGCTTCGTAATTGCAAACTAGTTTCATTCGTTATTTCTTCATTCGATAGTTTTGTAATGTATTCAGTGATTTCAATTTCTATCCTATCAGAAATCTTTTCATAGCTTTTAAGCCTTTTATATCTTTTTTTCCTCTCATTATTTTCTCGGCTATTAATCAGTTCTTTTGTGAACTTATTCATCTCGCTGACAATCTGGCCAAAATGGCTCGTTTCCTTCATCAATTCAATTGTAGCCAATTCTGGAGTACGTATGCTAGATGAAATAAACTTCAACCTAGTTTTATCACTATCATCCTCATTATCTTTTACACTCCATATTGAAGCATTCACTAAATATTTAGCAAACCCTACAAGTAATAGAACATTAAGAACATTAAATATGGTGTGAAAGGCAGCCAATGTGAAAGTTGTATTTCTATTTGTCTGAGAAAGGCTGTCGTTTGACATTATGTGACCTTCAAATAAGCCACTAAAATCATCAACAAAATTACTGATAACTGGAATAAAATGTGGCAATAATATTATCATCCAAATCACTCCTATAATATTAAAAAACGAATGAATCCTAGCTGATCTTCTTGCAGCAGTATTCCCAACCAATGAGGCAATTTCTGCAGTTATTGTTGTTCCAATATTCTCGCCCAAAACCATAGCCGCCCCTATATCTAAAGGCAACCAACCTTTGTAACAAAGAGCCATAGTAATAGCCATTGCAGCTGTACTTGATTGTAAAATAACCGCAATAATTGAACCTACAAAAACAAAAAATATGCGAGATAATATTCCGTAATCAGTATATTTCTCCAGGCTCTTTAAGAAATCTGGATTGTCTCCTATGCTAGGAATTGCGCTTTGCAAAAAATTAATAGACAAAAATAAAATTCCAAACCCAATAATGAATTCTCCCCAATACTTTGATGTTCCTCGATTTAAAAAAATCAATGGAACTGCTAATGCAAATAATGGTATAGATAAAACACCTAAATCCACTTGGCCAACTATAGATATTATCCAAGCTGTTACAGTAGTACCAATATTAGCACCCATCATTATACCAACGGATTGAGTAAGTGTAACTAATCCAGCATTTACAAAACTTACAGTCATCACTGTGGTAGCTGAACTAGACTGTACCAAAGCTGTAGTGAAAAACCCAGTCAAAACTCCTACAAATTTGTTCGTAGTCATTCTTTGGAGTATGGATCGAAGCTGGTTACCTGCAGCACGTTGTATCCCCTCACTCATCATCTTCATTCCAAAAATAAAGAACGCTAGTGATCCTAAAATTTGCAAGATATTTGATAGTCCGAATTCCATTTAAAGTTTTGCTATTAGAACTGATAAAGGTACTAATAATGCTAACATATAATCTCCAAAAATATAGGTTAAACATTACTTCAATATTAATTCTATAATATTGAACAGAAAACTTAATGTGAAAAAAATAAAATTGAGTATCATTGTCTTATCAATCAGTAATCACCATTTGATTATGTTTTTAGTGAGATCATACAGCTTTAATTATTGCTGTAAATTAACCTTTTAACATATCAAGAATTAAAATAAAGGACCTTGGATCCGAATTTAATAATCATGTGGCTCGGTTTTTCACTAGCTGCATATTCAGTAGTAGGAAATGATAGTATCCAAACACTAGGAACTTTCCTATCTTCTAATGAAGAAAGACCTTGGTATATATTATGGTTATTTGCTGGTTCGATTCTAACCGCTACTTTGGTATACGGTTGGGCTCAATATGGCGGTGATGTATCTTATGATAGACTAGCAAAATATCCAGTAAAAGAAAACATGGGTTGGATATATCTCCTACCTCCGTTGGTTCTGATGGCGCTTACAAAAACGGGGATACCTGTCAGCACTTCATTCCTCATACTTACATTTTTTAATGAAAAGAATATGTATAGTATGATTCAAAAGTCAGCTTTAGGCTACTTTCTTGCTTTTATAGCCGCTATAATTTTATACTTTCTGATTACTAATTCGTTTGAAAAGCGCAATGCTAATACAGAAATGACTTCCTCAAGTAGAAAGTATTGGACTGTTGCCCAGTGGTTCTCAACTGGTTTTCTTTGGTCTCAATGGCTTATCCAAGATTTTGCAAACATCTATGTTTATCTACCAAGAAATATTTCATCTACACAATTAGCTATTTCTCTTACGATATTACTTTCAATGCTTGCTTATATTTTTTATAGGAAAGGGGGTAATATCCAAAAGATTGTAAAAGCAAAAACGAATACTTCGGATATTCGATCAGCTACTATAGTTGATTTACTTTTCGCAATTATCCTTTACTTTTTTAAAGAAGTTAGTAATATCCCTATGAGCACTACATGGGTATTTATAGGATTACTAGCGGGTAGAGAATTAGCCATCAAATGGAAACTGAATGGATCCATCCATAAAAATACTTCTAGAGATATATTTATGGATTTAGGTAAAGTATTCTTTGGATTATTAATAAGTATAATACTCGTTTTTATTATCAAATGGTTTGGATAGGATCTATACCTTTTGCGCCTTTTCTCTTCAAGAATTCAATCATCGACCTGCGTTTGCCGAGGTTTGCAACCTCGGATTGACATCCAATTATCTAACTATGCTTAGCATAAAAATCATATGTTCAGACGATGTTACAAACATCAGAAGACCGGCTTTTGTCACAAATAGTTTATTTGCGGTAAACCAGTCTCAGCCCTAATTCCTTGAATATTGGTTTGAAGTAAATATATGAAGTATTAAAATTTAGGTATGTCGTTTTTAAAGACCTTTATCTTTTGATTTCTGTAAGAGTAAATACTATCTAATACAATATCCATTAAAAAAGGACTATTACCCAACGGTCATGATCCTTACAATTATTGCACTATCAAATTTCTTATTTAGAACTTCACTACTCTTACAATTTTGTTGTATTCAGAATTGTGACATCTCACAAAATAATTCCCAGCTGGTAAGTTCTCTAGAGAAATTGTTGCTTGTTGACCTTCAGCGGATTTCACAAATCCACTTCTCCCAACTATAGCTCCTAAATTATTATAAACATCAACATTAAGATTATTATTTAAATTCTGAGCATCCATAATTTCAATAATAAAATTACCGATTGTAGGGTTAGGGAACACTTTAATGTTACCGCTAACTATTTCATCAATACTATTAATTAAATCATCTGGGCAAAACATTTCTGTTGCCTGAGCTCCGAAATTACCATCATTCTCGACAAGTACTGTTCCATCAGAACCAATAACACTAAAGTTCCCACCACCTGAAAAACAACAAATTCCATCACCAAAGCTATCATAAAAATTCAATGTATAACAAGAAGTGTAATCAACGCATATATCTAATTCGTAGGAGGTAGAAGAAGGTGTTAAATTATCCTCCATTACTACTATACCCGTTTCATTATTTATTAACTCCCAAGAATTTTCTCCTGGGTAAAAATCAATATTTAAAACCATTGTTACAAAGTCAAAATTACCATCGTAAATCATATTAAAGAATGATGAATTGTTATCTGATATTGCATCTTCCTGACCATTGATCTTAAGTAAGTTTAATTTGATTTCGTTATCTCCAATTTCGACCCCCTCAGAAATATCGAAAATGATCTCACCTTCTGAAAAACTTCCAATTGAGACATTCTCTACCCTAGTATCCACAACAACATTATTTACTATAACTTCAATTTCTACAGAAGTAATCTCATCCGCTCCGTTGTTTATAATTGTGGCTTTAGTCTCTATTCGTTCACCACACAGTATATTACTCAAAGATGCATTAACACTCGCTTCTATTGCGAATAGATTTTTAATTACCGTTCTTAGTGTGTCGTTAGGACTAAATCCATCATCTGGGTGGGAAACTATTACAGCAACATCATAATCACCTTTAGCTGAAAAATCTTGCGGTAAAGTAAACTGAAATTCCGCCTTAGCTAGAGTATTTAATGTTTCAGCTATTATTAGTGTTTCTTTCTCTTCATCGTTAATCACTAATGTAAGTCCGAATCCTTGCATATTCTCTAATCCCTGATTGGCAATTTCTACAGTCACTAACTCTGCATCTGACAAGTCCCCAGATGAAACAGGAGTCTTGATAGATGAGACACCTAAATCAAAATTAGCATTGATATCAGCCCAGAAAGACACCCATGGTCTTGCTTGCTTGATAATAAGCTGGTCTTCTGCCGTCACCTTATATTCTATATCCATTCCAAATCCATCCACGCCTACAACATTGTATAATTCAGCAAACTCATTGTGAATTACTTTCATATACTCTCTCATCTGGTTGAGATACTCTTCTTCCATAACCAATTCTCCGTTTTCTACCAAATTGGAATTTCTTAACACAAAATAACCTTGAACAGGGTTTTCATATAATATGATCTCCTCAGGAATTGTATTTGCGTCCGGGTTGGTAATTAATGATTCTCCAACTTGGGTATTAAGATAATACGCATTTTCTGTAAGGTAAATAGGGTCTAAACTCACTCCTACTCCATTAGATTTTTCTTCTTCATAGTTAGGGTGACATAATACACCCATAGCTGCGACATAATGATTCACTCTTGAGAAATCCCTTTCTTCGAAAGCTCTAAAATTCCACATACTAGCATAAACCTGCTTTATTGATTTTTTAATATGTCCTTCTTCTGGATGTTGCGTCTTAGAAGTGTACAAACCTGCTCCACTAAAACCTGGCAAATCTTCATTATTAGTACTTGATCGACATCTTACGGATGTACCTTCTGGAAATGAATCATGCATTTCTTGTAGAGCATCTAACATCCATTGTGGCATATCAGCAGCTTTAATATCTTTTCTAAAATCTTTTAAAGCCTCTACCCGAGTCTCTAAGTCTGCTACAAACATTGGGTCTGCAACCATATCTTCGACTCGTTCGTAAAAATTGTTAAATTTCATAAACTCGTCATAAAAATAAAATGGTACACCAAACCCATCAGGTATAGTACCTTCTGGAAATCCAAAACTTCTCATAGTCGCTACATTTGAACATTTCGCTCCAAATGCTGTAGACATTTCAAATGAAATCTCATCAAGTGGTGTAATTTCTGTCTTCGACAAATCTCTATCTGGTGTCTGTGGTTCTGTTGGTCGAAGCTTTTCATACCATTCGTTTACTTCTTCTAAAGTAGCCTCTCGAATTTCATAATTATCAGAAGTGACTTTATAATAGATATATTTACCAAGTAGATTCGATACAGTGTCAATATCTAGAGGATTCTTAATATATGCATTTGGTACATTGTCTTGGATTGCTCTTAAATTAACATGAGAAAGTGGAGTCTGAGTTACAGATGTAATAATACCACCTACCCTAGGTAATGAATTAGGTAATACATCGTATAGAACAATATCCCTTGATCCAGGATTCTCATCTAAATCCATTTTCCGAAAAAAACCAAAACCTTCTGCAATATGAAAAGGGATGAAATCAATATCAGATAAAACATCCGACTCTAAAATTACATTAATTCTTGATCCTTCAAAATCGTCTTTGAAGTTATTATTATGATTAAATTCTCCTCCGGCTCCGATAAAGTGTTGTAGATTATTTCTCAAAAATGGCATATTAACACCAAGTAACTCAAAAGTCCTTTGAGTTTCGGAAAAGCTCCTAGCGTTGCCAAAAGAATAATTAAAAGAATATACACCTAGTGTTCCATTGGGTGCTACAGCATTTGGATTAAAAACAATTTCGCCAGTAGTAATATCATCAACATACAGATCCAATCCTATTGTTGAAAGAAAATCATTATGTATATTATGTGTTTTACTATTAATAAAAAACACTTCTGGTTCTTCAGCATCTTCGTTAACAATTGCAAATTTCACAAACTCTTGATTATTCAAGAAAGGTGCCCAAGGAATATTATCTTGAATAACACCTAGTTCTGAATAAGTATTAGCATCAGGTATTCCTGCTGTTCCATCATTAAAAGGAATTTCCCTAGCAAAATTAAAAGGTGAAGATGTAGGCAAATCATTGAATTCTGAAATATCATCTTTTCCATCACCATCTGTATCCTCTGGGGTGTCTATTGAGTATGCTGTTACTTTATATGCAGATTCAGGAAAAGCACTTAATGATTCTGATATTATCATATTACCATCTATTCCAAAGGTCATTGATGTTATCGATTCATATTGCTGATCAGGTTCATGACTTGCAGATAATAGGTAGTATTTATCAGATTCCCCTGCAATCTCAATCCTCACCTGACCAAAAGGATCAACCGAATAATCAAGAATTGGTACATCTTGGCCTGTTAATGAATAAGAAATAAAAAAAGTAAAAATTAAAACTATGTTAATCAGTTTTTTCAAAGTAAGTTTCTTTAGTAAATAGATCGTATAATACGTCTTATATAATATATTACGTAATAATTAAATAAAAAATTAGTGCCTTGGTCTCATTTAATTTAGATACTATTAATATTTTTTCAGAAGTGTATTAAATAGTATTGCTCACCAAGATTTACAGTCTTGTTTTGAGATCTTATTATCCATTAAAGCTTAATTGAACAATTATATATTCAGACGATATTAAAACATCGTCCAACACTTAATACAATTGTGCTAATGACAAATTCAATGCCTTGATTTATAAAATCTATAATGAACACCATGTAGAACAGGATATAAAACACAACACAACACAAAAACACAACACAACAACTATAAATAATTTATAAGTTAGCCGAGTTTTGCAATCTCGGATTGACATCTAATTATCTACTAAAGCGTAGCTTAAAATACAAATTTAACAAGATGTCACTAACATTATGCAACTCCAAATTCGATCGTAAAACTGACAAAATCAAAGCTTGAATAAATAAAATGCATAATGACAAGTTTGTCGTGTTTTGCCACCTCTAATTGAAATCCTATTATCTATTAAAGCATTGCAAGCAAAAAATTCATTACTGATCAACTGAATACTAACAACATATACATTTAAAAAAGAAGCATAAGATGATATTCAAAAGATAACATTTCTAATCACAACAGAAATCGCGTCAAAGTCCCGACACGCTTGGTTATTTAAGATTTAAATCGTACTTTTGCAGCCCTTAAAGAAAATTATTTTTTAATCATTAAAACACAACTTCTGTATATGATACAATATGAAGTGACTTTTATCGTCGATCCCGTTCTGTCTGGCGATGAAATTAAACAGACAGCTAAGACCTATGAAGACCTATTGAAAGATAGTGGATGTACAATCGTAAATAACGATGCACAAGGTCTTAAACAATTAGCATACCCAATCAAGAAAAGAACTAGTGGTATTTATTATGTTATAGAATACTCAACACCAAATGGTGTATTTTTACCAAAATTTGAATTGGCTCTTAAGCGAGACGAAAGAATTTTGAGATTCTTAACAGTAAGATTAGACAAGTATGGCGTTAAATTTAACGCTGATAAAAGAGCTGGACTTATAGGTAAGAAAAGAGAAAAGGCTAAAGAAGAAGTAAAGGAAGAAGTTAAGAAATCAAATACATACAAAGCTCCTGCACCTACTCCTAAAAAAGAAACTCCTGCACCAGCTCCTGCACCAGTAGCAGCTAAATCGGAAGAAGAGTAATCCATATTAATAAACTTAAAAATTAAAAAAACATGGCATCTAGAGATGATATCAAATTTTTGAGCAATCCTAATATCGGATCTCAAAGAAAAAAATACTGTAGATTTAAGAAATACGGAATCAAACATATCGATTATAGAGATCCTGATTTCTTACTACAATTCATTAATGAGCAAGGTAAGATTCTTCCTAGAAGAATTACTGGAACATCATTGAAGTATCAGAAAAAAATTGCAGTAGCTGTAAAGAGAGCAAGGCATTTAGCGATACTTCCTTATGTCGCTGACCTTTTGAAATAAACTTAATATCCAATTTTTTAAAATTTATATATAATGGAAATCATTTTATTAAAAGACGTAGAGTTCGTTGGCTATAAGCACGACGTAGTATCTGTGAAGAATGGATATGGAAGAAATTACCTTATCCCACAAGGCATGGCTGTAATAGCAAATGCCGCTAATAAAGAAAAGCTTGATAAAATTATAGCTGAAATTGAAGCTGCAGAAACTGCAAAGCTTGATGACTATAAAGCTATGGCAACAAAACTAGAAGGACAAACTTTGAAAGTTGGTGTTAAAGCGGGTACTTCAGGTAAAATCTTTGGTAGTGTAACCAATCTACAAATTGCTAATGCTCTTGTAGAGCAAATGGAAGTAGAAGTTGAAAGAAAGAAGATCATTCTTGATCCTAATATCAAGGAGGTTGGTAATTATGAAATTACTCTTCAACTCCACAAAGAAGTTGCTGCAAAAATGAACATCGAATTAATAGCTGAATAATATTTAGCTTCGTAATATCTTTTGAAGCAATTCACTAGATATTAAAATAAAAAGGCTCATCATTCATTTGATGAGCCTTTTTTATGTATCAACGTAACATGCTGTTGGTAAACGGAGATCCGCTCCGATGACTATTCCTTTTACAGCACGGTGATATCACCAACCAAAAAATGATTAAAAATGTTTGGTAAACAAACTTAATCGTTTTCATAATTAAAAATGTTTTGGTTAAAAAATGATATTCAAAACACATTGTGATAACAGTAGAGTAATCCTTATCTTTGCAGCCTCGTTTGTCGACGAGTTGAGGGCTTGCACTTCCATTTCGATCGATGACCGTAGGCTCCCTTTGTTTACTTATGTGTGATTTATCTTGTCAAATAATATGTATTCTGGAATAAGTAATAAATCAAAATCATAGTAGAGTTCCTTCCTTAAAAACTAAATGTTTGTAAAAAAGCCTTCACACAATAATTACTGTGCACAACCTAATCTTTATCACTTATGAAAATTCTCAAATAGTCAAAACTAGTTAAGCCTCCATAAATATTTTTCAACCTAATACTGTCAGATTAAAAATTATTTCCTTGGTTTATTATTTTTTGATCTTACTGTAATTAACTACAATATAGCGTTTTTTGCAAAAAACGAAATAAAAAATCAACAAATAGTCGACTTGCCTAACAAAAATAAATATTGGCTTTTTATACCTTGCAAAATCAATGGTAAGAAAAGAGAAAGAGCAAATGGAAGAACAGCTAAACCAGCAGCTCCCGCTCCCAAAATAGTAAATCCAGCCTGCACCTGTAGTTGCTCAGAAAATCATCCTCGATCCAAATATCAAGGAGGCTGGAACTTACGAAGTTACACTTCAACTTCACAAAGAAGTTACTGCAACAATGAACATCGAATTAATAGCTGAGTAAAATTTAGCTTCGATTATATCTTCTGAAGTAATTCACTAGGTATCAAAAATATAAGGGCTCATCATTCATTTGATGGGTCCTTTTTTATGTTTGATCAATGATTCCTCTTATCTAATCCCCACATCAACTTCCCTCTTATGGTCTTCATGAAGGTAATATCATTGGGATGTGCGAGTTTTATACGAAACTTAGCTTTCTGAATACTTATATGGTGATCAGCCGTCACAGTCTCATACCTAGAATCTAGGGTGCACAGAAAATTTTCTGACCTCCCTTCGATTTCGAATGTTATTTTGACGTCTTCAGACAGTACGATCGGCCTCACATTAAGATTATGTGGAGCTACCGGTGTAATAATAATATTCCCACTACTTGGAAAGATAATAGGCCCTCCACAACTCAAAGAATATCCAGTACTGCCTGTAGCCGTAGACACTACAATTCCATCCGCCCAGTAACTATTAAGAAACTTGCCATTGATGTACGTATGAATCGTAATCATAGATGACGTATCCCGCTTATGCAATGTAAAATCATTCAGGGCAAAAGGGAGCTCTTGAAACAGTGGTAAATTACAATCCAAATTAAGCAATGTTCTCTCCTCAGTGTAATACTCACCATTGAAAACACCTCTGAGTGAATCTTTGATTTTTGTTTTTTCTATACTAGATAAAAATCCTAACCGTCCAAGATTGATTCCCAGTATAGGGATGCCACTATCTCTTACTATATCAATGGCATTAAGTATGGTCCCATCTCCACCTAGCGTGACTACCATATCTGGCTTATCAACTAGCATATCTTCGTAAGTAGAGATGATAGAATATTTTGGTAATTCTATATCAGCACTTATTAACTGATCCAAATAATCACTAATTATGGACAACTCAATTTTCTGTTCTTTGATGACAGATATCAAATCTAAGACGTACTGACGATCCTTATCCTTAAATAGCTGACTATATATAAATAACTTCATAGGTCTGTCTGAATGATTGATTGACATTGCAATATACAATTATGATATTACATCTTTCATTATGCTGAATGCGATGCGATCTCGATACCCATAATATTACGATACATCTCAATGGCATAGTCATCCGTCATGCCAGATACATAATCGATTACTCCCATTACCTTATCGTAAGCAGAAGCTGTGTTTTCCACTTTAAATTGCTCTGGCAATAATTTTAAACTTTTTTTCTCTATTCCTGAAGGACAATCATTGACAACGGCGGGAACAAAAATATCTAATAATCCTGACATCACTTTATATCCTGCCAACTCTACTTTGATTACCGAATGATGGTCATAGATTTTATCAACAGATAGTTTCTGAATATCATTGAGACTAGGACATTTCACCTCTACATCATCCATTAAAGTTGATGCGTAATTACCATTGATAATAGCCGCAGCATTAGCTTTGAAAACATCAGCGCTTTCATTCACCAATGTATTTATCGTTTTCGCTCTTAGATAGGCTACTGATTCATTAGCATCTTTTAATTTGATTAACGTATCCTTGATTTTGGTAATATTATTATCGGGCCTATCCGCTTCAGATATTACATTTAGAAACGATTCGTAGATTTCTTCTTTGGATATAATTTTTAATCTATGAGCGTCTTCCATGTCCACTATCCGATAACATATATCATCCGCAGCTTCCACTAAATATACGAACGGATGGCGATAATAAGACAACGGACTGTCATCCTCTTGATACATGTTTGTGTCTGATACGATTTCATTAAATATGAATTTTTCTGCCTGAAAGAAACCGTATTTCTTTCTGTGTTTTTCTTTTGATTTAGCAATTGATTCGCATGGATACTTTAATATTGATGCGAGTGTGGTATACGTAAGACTAAGCCCACCTTCCATCTTTCCCTTGAACTGATGTGTCAGCACACGTAGAGCATTTGCATTCCCCTCGAAGTCTGTGAGGTCGCTCCATTCTTTACTATTAAAGTATGACCGTAGATTTTGACCGCAGATAACTATTTCCGAATTCTGTATAAAATAGTTTGAAATCGCTTTCTCTCCACTATGCCCAAATGCTGGATTACCTACATCATGGGCCAAGCAGCCTGCTCCGATTACGCCCTTGAGATCGTATTGGTAGAAACTTTGTGCTTCAGCATTGCCATCCACTTTACCAGCGATAAACTCTCCAAGGACTGAGCCAAGAGAACGCCCTACTGATGCCACTTCCAAAGAGTGTGTTAGTCTATTGTGAACGAACGTACTACTCCCTGGCAATGGAAAAACTTGGGTCTTGTTTTGCAATCTTCTAAAAGCAGAGGAAAATATCAATCTATCATAGTCTCTCTGGTAATCTGACCTGATATTCGGTACAGCAGAATAAGAATATCCTGTTCGCTTAGCGGAAATACAATTAACCCAATTCATCATGGCGTAAGATTACCACTCTTTTTCTAAAATATCAAGATAATAGGCTGTCAAAAAGGTGAATGACCTCCTTTCGTAATAAAATTAATCTTCAATGATTGGATAAAGAATTGAAACAAATTAAACTAATCAAGAGTACTATTGACAAGTGTGGTGATAATAAACTCAATTCATCAACTAGTATTTATAACTTCTTAACTTAATGAGTTAATCTACATATATATACTTACCAAATATTACTAAAGAACCTTGACTATACCTTAGCTAGATAGCCATATTAACGCATCTATGTTTATTAATGATTATGATATATTATAAGATTTCTTCGCTAAAGCAAGTATCTACACATAAATACAAATACGTGTGAACCATAATCTAACGACTATGATCCACATAAGAATTAACACTCTGCACTCATTAAAGACTTAATATGTGTGTAAAACATATTGCATAAAATCTAGATTAACATACAGTTTTCACCATCTAAAAGCGGTTAGGCAGTTCAAGCGATTCGGCAATTCATGCCGAAAGCTCCCTTGAAGATCAATAGTTTACTTCTTTTACAAAAGTGCAATTTGTTAATTACACCCTTAATATTTAAAGCTTCACTATCTTCACAATTTCATTATATCCAAGATTGAAGCATCGGACAAAATAATTTCCAGTTGGTAAATTATCAAGCGAAACTTGTGCTTGTTGGTTATTAGCGGATTTTACAAATCTACCTTCCTTGACAATTGCTCCTATGCTATTATATACTTCTAGATTTAGATAATCATTTAAGTTCTGAGCATCCTCAATCTCAATGACGAAAATACCGTCTGTAGGATTAGGGAAAACTTTGATTTCAGCACTCTCCACCTCACTTGTACTATTAATAACATCATTTGCACAGAATTCTTCTACAGCTAAGGATTCAAACATACCATCATTTTCTACGAGAATCGTACCATCAGAGGTAGTTATATTAAAAAATCCTTCTCCAAAATTACAACAGATACCATTACCTAAGAAAACATCATAGACTTTCAATGTGTAACATTTATTATAATCAATACAAATGTCATATTCGTATAAGTGATTATTTAGACTCAATGTATCTCGAGCAATTACATCTCCTGTCTGATTATCAACCAATTCCCAATTATTTTCAAATGCAGTAAAATCAGTCTTAAAATTAAGCTTAACTAAATTTAAGTTATCATCTAGATTAACATTAATACTTGAAGAATTATTATCTGATACACCATCTACTTGATTATCAACCCTAAGTAGATTTAAAGTCACGTCATTGTCCCCTAAATCCAAGCCTTCAGATATTATAAATGTAAAGTCATTTTCGGTCAAACTTTCTATTGATATATTTTCTTCAATAATATCTACCACTACATTATTAACTACAACTTCAATTTCTGCTTTAGTAATATCATTTGCGCCATTATTAAATATGGTAGCTTTTACTTCTACTTGACCCTCACAGAGCTTGTCTTCCAAAGATGCAGTTAGACTTGCATCATACGGAAACAAGCTAGTTATTATACTTCTTAGCGTATCATTGGCACTAAATCCGTCTTCTGGATGAGATACTACGATATCTACATTATAATCTCCATTCTCAGCAAAATCTTGGGGTATTGTAAATTGGTACTCGCCCTTAGTCTGTGATGATAACGTATCCATTATTGTCAACACTTCTTTCTCTTCATTATTTATAGATAATGATAAATCAAACCCATACATGTCTTCTAATCCTGCATTTGCTATTTCTACAGTAACTAACTCCGAATCTGTTAGATCACTAGATGATTCTGGAGCTTTGATAGCTGTCACACCCAAATCATATTTAGAATTAATCTCCGCCCAAAACGATACCCATGGTCTCGCTTGCTTGATGATTAGTCGATCGTCAACTGTAACTTTATATTCAATATCCATACCGAACCCTTCGGCACCAACTACATCGTACAGTTCTGCAAATTCATCATGAATTACCTTCATGTATTCTCTCATCTGACTGAGGTATTCTTCTCCCATTACCAATTCTCCATCAGCTACTAAATTGGAATTTCTCAAGACAAAATATCCTTGTACCGGGTTTTTATACAATATTATCTCCTCAGGAACAGTATTTGCATCTGGGTTAGTTATTAGAGATTCCCCTACTTGTGTATTAAGATAATATGCATTTTCTGTAGCATATATAGGATCTAGACTGACTCCTACTCCATTAGACTTTTCATCTTTATAGTTTGGATGGCACAATACACCCATAGCGGCAACATATTGATTTATTCTAGAAAAATCTCTTTCTTCGAAAGCTCTAAAATTCCACATACTTGCGTAGACCTGTTTTATTGATTTCTTGATATGCCCTTCTTCTGGATGTTGGGTCTTAGATGTATACAATCCAGCTCCACTAAAGCCAGGAAGATCTTCATTATTTGTACTTGATCTACATCTAACCGACGTGCCTTCTGGAAATGAGTCATGCATCTCTTGTAATGCGTCTAACATCCACTCAGGCATCTCTGCATCCTTGATGTCTTTTCTAAAATCTTTTAGCGTTTCTACCCTAGTTTCTAAGTCTGTGATAAATGTTGGATCCGCAACCATCACCTCAACACGTTCATAAAAATTATTGAATTTCATAAACTCATCATAAAAATAAAATGGTACACCAAACCCATTAGGTATAGTTCCTTCTGGGAATCCAAATCTCCTCATCGTAGCCACGTTGGAACACTTGGCACCAAAAGCTGTAGACATATCGAATGTAATTTCATCCAGAGGTAATATCTCTGTCTTTGACAAATCTCTATCTGGTGTTTGATCTTCAGTAGGGCGAAGCTTTTCGTACCAATTATTTACTTCTTCTAAAGTAGCTTCTCGTATCTCATAATTATCAGATGTCACTTTGTAGTATATATATTTTCCAATTAGGCTTGATATAGCTTCTATCTCCAGTGGGTTCTTAATATATGCATTAGGCACATCGTCTTGGATCGCTCTTAGATTAACATGAGAAAGCGGTGTTTGAGATACAGATGTGATAATACCTCCTACTCTCGGCAGTGAATTAGGCAAGACATCATAAAGTACTATATCCCTTGATCCAGGATTTTCATCCAATCCCATTTGTCTAAAAAAACCATAACCTTCTGCATTATGAAAAGGTATGAAATCAATATCCGCTAAGACGTCAGACTCTAATATTACATTAATCCTAGATCCCTCAAAGTCGTCTTTAAATAAAGTATTGAATGCATTCTCTCCGCCAGCACCTATAAAATGTTGTAAATTATTTCTTAAGAACGGCATGTTTGCACCGAGTAATTCGAATGTTCTTTGTGTGATCTTAAAATCTTTAGCATTTCCAAATGAATAATTAAATGAATACACACCAAGTGTACCATTGGGTGAAACGGCATTCGGATTATATACAATTTCTCCAGTAGTTACATCATCAACATATAGGTCTAATCCAATTGTAGCAAGAAAATCATTATGTATATTGTGCGTTTTACTATTGATAAAGAACACTTCAGCTTCGTCAGAGTTTTGGTTGACAATGGCAAATTTCACGAACTCTTGATTATTTAGAAATGGTGCCCATGGAATATCACTTTGGATGACTCCAAGAGTTGTATATGTATCAGAATCAGGAATTCCCGCTGTACCGTCATTAAACGGAATTTCTCTAGCATAATTAAATGGTGAGGAAGTAGGCAAATCGTTAAATTCAGTAATATCATCTTTTCCATCTCCATCTATGTCTTCAGGACTATTTATAGAATATGCAGTTACTTTGTATTCAGATTGTGGGAAGGCTCCTAAGGGTTCTGTTATGATCATATTACCATCTATACCCAATGTCATAGATGTATTAGATTCGTATTGTTGATCAGGCTCATGAGTTGCGGACAGTATGTAATATTTGTCAGATTCAGCTGCAATCTCGATTCTTACTTGTCCGTATGGATTAACCGTATAATCAAGTATTGGTACATCCTGACCCATTAAAGAATAAGAGATAAAAAACAATAAAAACATATTAGCCAGCTTCTTCACAGTGTTATTTTTAATTGGGAAATGAAAACATTTATACAATATCTACTTTTATTACGATCGTATCTTAGCATTGGTTGGTTGCAGAGCATTAAAAATCATTAAATATATCTGTTAAAAATAAGATTTATAATTTATGCCATTATGATCACACTTAGTAATACGGTAATATACTAAATTATCTTCTTTGATATTCTTAAATAAGTTACACCCTAGCCTTAATCTTCGTTACATATAGCACAGCATTTATTAAAATTCCCACAATCTCAAAAAATAAGTTCCCAATCCTATCTACACTATCATAAAGTACTTTTATAAAAAATTACCCGAGAATTGCCATTAACATAAGTGGGTAGATAATAATGAAATCTAAATTACATGCAGCTCAATAAGAAAACGATTCTATCACCGAAACCTAATAAGTACACACCTTAATATGAACATACTACATATTAAATAAAATTTATTTACTTTTGCGGCAATTACATATATGTCAAAATATAATAATGCGTTATTTATTCTTTTGAATTAAAAATAAAAAACATGAGCTTACTTACAATCGGAACTGTAGCCTTTGATGATATTGAAACTCCATTCGGAAAAGCTGTAAAAGCAATTGGGGGAGCATGTACTTACGCAAGTTATGCAGCATCGTATTTTACAGACAAAATTAGACTTTGTTCAATTGTTGGAGCTGACTTCCCAATTGATGAAATCAAAGCCTTAGAAGACAGAGGTGTAGATATGGAAGGTCTTCAAATAAAAGAAGACGGACTTACATTTTTCTGGGCTGGCAAGTATCATACTAACATGAATCAGCGAGACACAATAACGACTGACCTGAATGTTTTAGATGATTTCAACCCAACTCTACCTGAATCGTATAAAGATAGTAAGTATGTTATGCTTGGTAATCTTACTCCAGAAATTCAGATGCAAGTCATCAAACAATTAGATGGATCTCAAAAATTGGTAGTTCTTGACACTATGAATTTTTGGATGGATATAGCTATGGATAGCCTTTTAGAAGTAATCGCTAAGGTTGATGTGATTACAATCAATGATGAAGAAGCTAGACAATTATCTGGAGAATATTCTCTAGTTACTGCAGCTGAGAAGATCCATAAAATGGGTCCAAAATATGTAATTATCAAAAAAGGTGAGCATGGCGCTTTGCTATTTTCTGAAGGCGAGATATTTTCCGCTCCAGCATTACCGTTGGCTCAAGTATTTGACCCTACAGGAGCTGGAGATACATTTGCTGGAGGATTCATAGGCTATCTTGCACATACAGAGGATATTTCATTCGAAAATATGAAACGTGCAATAATGTATGGTTCTTGCATGGCTTCATTTTGTGTAGAAGAATTCAGTATCGAAAAATTAAGAAACCTTTCGAATGATGATATTTCTGCTAGAATGAACAGATTTAAAGAAATGACTCATTTCGAGCTCTAAAAATAGTTTGAGTTAAATTAAAAATTTGACTTCATCAAACAGCCTCTCCAATATTTTTTGGAGAGGCTGTTTTGATTGTATTTTAATATATTTCTTATGATTTATTCGCTATTATTTAACAACAATTAATCGCTTAATTTCCTTAAGCTCATCATTTTCAATTTGAACTGTATAAATCCCTTTAGATAAATTATCAATTCTAATTTCAGTATCTATTCCAGTCAGATTATTTTGAACCACTGGTATTTTTCTTACCAACTTTCCAGAATCATCATAAACTGAAACAACAACTTCTTTAGTATCAGATAACACTAGAGTTAAATTAGAAACTCCTATGCTCGGATTAGGATAAAGATTAATCTGTCGTTCTTTATCATAAATCGAAATACTTACTGTACTTGAGTAACTTGACTTCCCATTAAAATCAACTTGTTTTATTCTATAATAATAAGTTCCTGATTCGAACTCTCCTTTATCATCAAATAGGTAATTTCTGTTTGACGAAGAGTTTCCTGCCGCAGTTAACCTATCTAAGAAACTAAACTCTGCTTCCGACTTGTGCCTCCTCTCAATCTCATAATAGTCATTGTTTATCTCTGAAACTGTGCTCCATCTTAATTGAGCAGCATTCCCTCTCCATTCTGCAGAAATAGATGCCCATTCTACCGATAAAATAAGACCACTTGTTCCTGCATCGATGTTGTTGGCTTTTGACCCTGCCTCAAGCATTAAAGCGTTAGTTGTATTTTCTCCAAATGCATCCGTAACATCACTATCCTTATCATCTCCTCCAATATTAGCAATAGTGAATTCGTAACCTATTGGTGGAGTAAATACCAAGAAATGATCATTCTTTTTTAAATTATCTATTTCATAAACTCCAGATACGTTTGTTATCGCCTCACCTACTTTCACTCCTGTTAATTCAAATGCTTCAACTAAAACCCCACTAACCTTAGGTTCATCATCATTTCGAATACCGTTCTTATTTATGTCTTCCCATACGACACCGCAAATACTGGCCATTGGGTAGAATCCAGCTCCAATAGTACAAATCTGATCTCCTGATAAAACAGAAAATGAAGCTGTTGTATTTTGACCAAAATTATTTGTCAAATCACTATCATTGGTTGGTTCATTGGTATTTCCAAGTGGAAGAGAATTTACTTGATTTGGCGTAGCCACTATAAGTCCAACTGGTGGAATTTGCACCTCTACATAATATGTACCAGGTGGTGCACAAAATTTATAATATCCGTCATCCGAAGGTGTCCCTGGTTTGAGGTCAGTAATCTCAGTAGCATATAATTCAAAAGATCCAGCGACTAATCGATAAAGATTTACTGTTAATCCATTGATCCCATTTTCAATATCATCAACAATATCATTACCGTTGTAATCATACCATACTAATTCTCCAATAGGTACACATAAATAATAACCAGCATCAAAAGATAGATCAGGACTTCCACTAGTTACAACAAATACATCTGTCGTACTTCCACCTGAGTTGATAACACTATTCGTAATATCCGAATCGTTTTCATCATCTGTTTCATTTGGAAATGTGCTTGAATATCCATCAGGATCCTCAAAAACGATAAAATAAGCACCTGGAGGTACATCTAAAAATAAATAGTTCCCAGATGAATTAGTAGTCGTTGAATCTACTTGATCATTTTGATCATTAAAAAGGATTACTGGAACTCCGGATATGCCAGGTTCATCATCATCTTGGATACCATCACCGTTGATATCATGCCATACAAAATTTCCAATATGCATAGTTGGTAATATACCTTTTGTATTATCTATCTCATTACACATCTCAATACGAGCAGATACTATGTTTACCGAAAAGACAAATGCAAACACTAATAAGAGAGTGCAATGCCATTTTAATTTATCCATGAATATAGGTTTTAGACTAATTTATAGGCAAAATTTATACCACATTTAGTTATTGTGCTACCAAGACTTAATTCAGTAGTACATTTAGAAACATTGAATTTGTACATAGCACTACTAATATCATCGTGGGTCAGATCAATAACACCTTATAAAAACCCAATAAAAAAAGCCTATTAACATTGCTGCTAATAGGCTTCATATATTTTAAGAACAATATTTCTTACTTCACTTTATTTACGATTGCAGTAAATACTTCAGGGTGGTTCATTGCCATATCCGCAAGTACTTTTCTATTTAGATCGATGTCCGCTTTACTTAATGCGTGTATGAATGTACTGTAATTCATCCCATGCATTCTTGTTGCTGCATTGATCCTTGCAATCCAAAGTCTTCTGAAAGTTCTTTTCTTGTTTCTTCTGTCTCTGTAAGAATATGACATCGCTTTTTCGACAGCATTCTTCGCTACAGTGTAGACTTTACTTCTAGCACCGAAATAACCTCTCGCCGCTTTAAGAATTTTTTTTCTTCTTTTTCTAGATGCTACTGCATTTGTTGATCTAGGCATAATTTTGTGTTTTTAGTACAATGAAGGGATCATATTGTGATACTTTTCCTTCATCCTCGTTAAAAAATGTTTTGTTGGAATTGTGATTTACTTACAAAGTAATCTTTTGATTCTAGCTTCATCCGCTTGAGAAACAAGTGTAGAACCTCCAAGCCTATTCTTTTGCTTTTTAGTTTTGTTTCTCATCATGTGAGATGTGTAAGCTTGAAATCTCTTCACCTTTCCTGATCCAGTAATTTTGAATCTTTTCTTTGCACTTGAGTGCGTTTTCATTTTAGGCATAATCTCAAATTTTTAAATTGGAGTGCAAAGGTACTTTATTTATTGGTACTTACAAAGACGAAGGACTTGTTTTTACTTGTATGTATAATATGATAATTTCTAAAATATGTAACTCTCAGAGAAGCATTCATATCGACTTTCCATCTGGAAATAAAACAACTTTAAGTTCCTTGATCAATCTTGTCCTTAAATCCCTGTGCATTAAGTATAGAAGATGCCTTATTTTTAATCGTAAAAAGATCAAACTCTTCGTTTGCTTCGAACCCCGCTCCATAGCTTGTATCACCCCGCATCGGTTGAGTGATACGCACAAATTTATTGGTATGAATAATGGATTTGTCTTCATCCCAAATAAGCTCAGTACTGGTTAGTGTTTCTTGTTTTTTATTGTAAAATTTAGCATTGCCTTGGGCAACAACCTCATTCTTCTTGTCATATCGGGTTGCTCTGTCAGCTTCCAGCCAACTATAGACTTGACCATTACTTCCTAAAAACTCAACAAATATTCCTTCTGGAAACTCGTCTCTCGGATTTACCTTATTCAGATGTCTTATCATCTTATCCGCAGTAATTCTGACTTTAACATCTGCCGAATCACTATATAATATTGTTACAAATTTCGCTTCTTCCTGTTTGAATATTTCATTATCTGTAATGGCATTCACCTCTGCTATATCGGTCGAACAACCAATGCAAACTAAAATCCACATGAATAATATAAACGCTCTCATCTATCTTAATACAGTTACATCTCCAGAGTAATTTAGCACAACATTCTGACCATTCTCGTCTCGATCGATAAATCTAATGGCACCGATCCACGCATATACACCCGGATTTACTTCCTTCCCATTAAACGTGCCGTCCCATCCTTCAGTGTAGCTATTGATCAAGGGCGCACCATCGTACATAAGGTTACCCCATCTGTCATATACTTTAAGGCTTTCTATACCATCTACCGCTGGACCACCAAATAGGTTGAAAAAATCATTGTTATTGTCTTCATTGGCCGAGATGATATTGGGCCAATAAACTGGTCTTACAACATTGACCAAAAACCGTACATCATCTGAAGATGTACATCCATTCTCATCTGTAACTGTAAGTGTGTATGTAGTTGCTCCAAGAGGAAACACCTCAGGAGTAAGACACTCTGTGCAATCCACAAAGGAATCTAAAGGACTCCATGTAATATTCGTTATGTCATAATCAGAAATTACACTACCATCTATAATTCCAGTGGAACCAAGGTCTACTGTCATATCAGGGCCAGCATCAGCAATCGTCTCAGTAGGAGCCATAATTGGAATAACAGTTGTATCTCTACAGCCTTTTGTATCTACGATAAACAGATTATAGTCACCCTCAGGTAGATTCGAAAATCTTGGGTTTGGCTGAAAATTGATTCCATCTATAGAATACGAATATACAGGATTCCCAGCAAAGCCTTCTGCTAATATCTGTCCATCATTGTCACCTGAACAATCCAAATCAGTAGGAGTGCCATCGACTATCAAAGTAGAAGTATCTTGACAACAAGGATCTACATAAAAATCTACTGTTGTAGTAACAAGACATCCCCTTGAACTCTCTATAGTTAATGCAGCAACTTTATCTCCGAAAGAATTATAAGTTACGTTAGGAGGGGTCATATCATCTGAAAAAGAAGGGGAAGATCCTGCTCCAAAATTCCAACTCCAACTTGTTATTGGATCTGTCAATGATTCAGACAGATTTTCAAATGCTATCGTTTTGTCGCATTCGAAAGCTTGTAATTGGTTAATTTCAAAATCTGGGTCTGGGCCAAGAAAAGTCCCTGTACCTCCAAATTCGATTGTGAAACCGAACCCAGACATACTGAAATTATTGATGATTAATCCATATGATTTCCCAGCTTCCATATCCAAGGGAGCAAGAAAATTATCATCTCCAGCTTGACAACCAGCAAACTCTTGTGTGTCAGTTGAGCTTGATCTTAATCCAGTAGCACCATAACAAGGGCTACTATTTAACCCCTCAGTCTCACCACTTAACATACATCTTACAGAAAATCTATTGTCACAATCAGATAGTCCTCCAGGAAGTTCATATACTACAAAATCAAGATCTTCTTCATCATTATTTGGATTGTTTGGAGTTAATGAAAATTCTAATGTTCCCGCATCTTTACATGTCCAAACATACCACACAGAGGCTTGCTCTGCAGACTGACTTACATCCTGTATACAAGAACCTGTCATTTCATTAAGTACATCTCCTACACTATTCAAGTTTTCAACAGCAAAAGGCGACTTATCACATAAAACTACTGCATCCTTACAATCTGATTCAGGCGTTTTTACAGGAGCAAAAGATTTTACACATAATTCAAAATTACCAGTACGACCGTCTCTACCATCTATTCTTATATAATAAGTTTGACCTATCAAAAGGTCAAAGACAGATGTTTCAGCAAAAAAACCAGCTGCAGTAGAAGAACATGCTATTTCGACTAAAGAATTACAATTGCCTTCATATATTGCGATAGATGGTGACCCTAATGATCCAGAAACACTAACATAAAGACCTCCTTGCCCTGGCGTAACAGAATACCATATATCATGGTCGGCACCTCCAAAAAAACAAATGGGTATGACATCGACAGATGGAGTACCATCAAAGTTGGACAAAGCTGCTGGGCCAGAACAATAATCAGTTACAATACCTAAATGCTCAGCAAATTGACATTCATCATTTAATGCTTGTGTGGAAGCATCCAATCCAAAAAATAGTAATATCACTATTATATATAATCTCATCTCTTTTAACTTTATGGTTATCGCCATTTTCAAAATGCAATGTAAATTTACGATTTCATCTCGATTCTACCATCCTAAAACGAAAACCGTGTATATAGTTCGTATATACAAGACTCTTTTGATTACTAAAGTGCGTCATCAAGACAGTTATTTTAACTTGAAGTTAATACTTAAACTCCTTGATGCTAGTGTCAAGGTCATAAAAAAGCTGCTTCTGCATAAAACCGCTTTATCTCAAAAGATACTACTTAAGAGAAAAAATTTATCGAATGCTCCATCTACTCGTGGCATGGCAGCCAAAAATTAGTATCTTATTTATTACTTCCGTCGACTTTTATCATTCTCTTATCGCAATTTGAATATAAGTATTAGAATAATTCTTAGCTTTCTCATTTGAAGCAATCTACTATCTATGTTTAGAAAAATCATCTTGATGAGCTGGAAATCGTTTATGCGAAACCCAGCCTTTACTCAAAACTTGGCCACCACCATTATGATGGGCTTTGTTGGGCTGTACTTTATTATCGTATTTATAGCTCTTGGTGCTGCCGCTCCACATGCTATAACGGAAATGTTGCCAGATGTTGATGGACCCTTGTATTTCGGTAGATACTTTTTATACTTTATTATTTACGCATTTCTTTCTCGATTAGTTTTTCAAAATTTTGGATTTAAAGATATGAAGCAATATATACTTCAGAAAATTCCTAAAAGCACGCTATTGCACTATATATTAATTAAATCTGGATTTAATTGGATTAATATTATGTCGCTACTAGGAGTAATAGCCTATCTTGTATCAGCTTCGTATGCAGAGAATTACAATCTCAACCTTCTCAATCACGGACTAGTACTTGTAGGTTTGATCTATGCATCTAACTATAAAGCATTCCTCTTTGACAAACAACTTTCTATCAATAAAATCCTTACTGGTAGTATTATTATCGGAGTGATCTTGATCAACTATCTCGACTATAAAGGATTCATTCCTTTGGGTAATATTCTAGAATGGTTATATTCATTTTTAGTAATGAATATTGGTACAGCTATACTCCCTACAATAGGAGCAATTGCCTGTTATTTCTTAACATATAAAACACTTAATCAAATTGCATATCTCGAGGATAATAAATCATCAGAAGAATCAATCTCAAACGTAAATATTGGCAGTGGCCTATTTGCTAGATTTGGAAAAGCTGGTAAGATGATGGAGATGGAATTAAAACTTATCCTCAGAAATAAAAGGGCTAAAACCATGCTATACGTGATTCCACTGATGGGAGTATATCCAGCTATTATCCATGGAAATGGAGGCAGCATGGATTCTATGGGCATGATGATGTTTGTTGCAATATTTTGCACCGGTGGATATGCACTTACTTATGGTCAGTTATTACTATCATGGAACAGTGGACATTTTGATTTATTGCTGACTAAGATGTCAAGTATAAAAGAAATTTTTCAAGCGAAATATTTCTTACAATGTATAATCATCATAGTTCAAACTTTACCAATGATCCTTTGGGGATTCTACAAAACAGAATATTTTTATCTCATGCCAGCAATGATGCTATATAATCTTGGTGTAGTGTTATTTATGTACATGCTAACAGCCAGTTATAATTCTAAGCGAGTTAATACCAATAAAGGTGCAGCCATGAATTACGAAGGATTTTCATTAGCACTATTTCTGATTATAATTCCGATCATGGCTATTCCTGTACTTTTCTATTATGGTGCGAATGCCTTAGGTCATCCATATTTAGGCATATTTCTTATCGGATTGCTTGGCTTAATTGGTTTTGTATTCCATGATAAGCTCATAAATATGTCTGTCAGCCTATTCAAAAAAAACAGATACAAAATAGGAACTGCTTTCAGAAAGAAATAAAAATTCCAATTACACTTGCTTAAATATTAAATCAAAGATTATGCTTTTAGAATTTAGAAATATAAAGAAATCATATGGCAGCATGACTGTCCTCGAAATAGAAAATATATCCATCGACAAAGGAGAATGTATCGGACTGGTCGGTAATAATGGTGCTGGTAAGACAACAGCGTTCAGTCTAATGTTAGATCTTATAAAAGCAACAGAAGGACAAGTACTGACCAAAGGCCATGATGTAAGCGTAGACGAAACGTGGAAAAAATACACCTCAGCTTTTATTGATGAGACATTTCTTGTCGACTTCCTAACGCCTAATGAATATTTCGAATTCGTCGGTGGTCTAAATCAATGGTCAAAAGCCGACACTGATGAATTCTTACAGCAATTCGAAGAGTTTTTCAATGATGAGATAATTGGGGCAAGGAAGTACATCCGCGACTTATCAAAAGGAAACCAGAAGAAAGTGGGTATCATAGCTGCACTTATCGGAAGCCCAGAGATAGTAGTTTTGGATGAGCCTTTTGCTAGCCTGGATCCTACTTCTCAGATTCGATTAAAAAAGATCATCACAGATCGTCTTGATAAGCATACATTCTTGATTTCTAGTCATGATTTGACGCATGTGGCAGATGTAAGTAGCCGTATAATAATACTTGAGAAAGGTCAAGTAGTAATGGATAACCTTAAAACCGAAGATACTGTGGCAAAGATGACAGAGTATTTTGCGGTGTAGTCACGCTGTAAGTACCGTATTAAAATTGATTTTCTATAAATAAATAGTATCAGACCATCCGCTAATATAAGGACCATCCTTAGATTCGGCATATATTAGATATAGCATCAAACCCTTCGTCTCAACTATGAACCTATCTCGTCAGCCTCTTCGGTACCCATGAGATATGCGTAGGGTTTTGTATCCTCGTAATGCCCAAACCATTCTTTGATGATTCCTAATATTGGCAAGGCCATGATCGTACCCATAACACCCCATATGAGTCCAAAAAATATCACTCCAAATATTACTGTGAGGGCATTCAGGTTAACTTTCTCGCCGACTACTTTTGGCATCAATATATAGCTTTCTAGAAATTGAGTAAATGACATGATTCCTACAACTAATGCTATATCTTTTATCCCTCCACCAGAAATTAGTATAAATATAAAAACCAATCCAGCACCAAGCAAATTTCCCAAATAAGGTATGATCGTCAATATCGCAGCTAACAATGCCAACATTGGCGCATATTGAATACCTACCAGAGAGAATCCTATTCCATAAGTCACAGCTAGTATGGCCATCACCAAAAATTTTCCAACGAAAAAATTCCTCACAATTTCAGCACTTTTCGTCAAGATATCGTTCTCCTTGACCTTCTCCTCGTCCGTCACCATAAATATAAAGTTCTTGATCCTATCCTTGAGCATAAGAAATAGAATAATATATAGTACAACCAAAAGTCCAGAACCCATTGTCGTGGAGAAAGTCCCAAGAAATTTTTTACCTGTAGATTTCAATTCTTGTTTCGTATTCTTACTGAATTTTTCAAGACGATCATCCTTCAAATTGTAAGTATCTTTTAAGTAAGTGGTAACTTGACTTTTTTTAGTATTGAACTGCTTCTTTATTTTTCCTGTATCATTGCTTATTTGAGCAACCTGCCAAGATAGCATACCACTTAATACAACTATGAATACCAATATAGAACTAACCGCCACACTTAATGCAACAATATTGTTTATTCCCTTACTCTTCAGAAATCGCTGAATCGGATATACTAACATAGCCAAGAAACCACCTAAGATTAAAGGAATCAATATTGATTTAGCCAGGACAAATAGAGACACTATGAATGCTAGAATAAGTAGCGAATTAGTTAGCTTAATATTTTTCATTATTAGATAGTTTAGGGGAATTCAAAATCTTTTTCTATCTACTATACTTTAATTCTAAGATATTTGTTCTAATTCATAGATTATTAGGCTCTTATCTTTACGACGTTACGACATTACGACAGATAATACTTCTTGTATTTTTCAACGTACTACCACTTAAGGTAAATACCAAAAGAGAACGGTGCTTGGAATGGTAAGTTATTTGCTCTTAGACTGATGAGGTTGGATGAGCCATTGATTCCAAATTTTTCATTAATCTCGTAAATCAATTTCAGCGCTAAACTATTGAAATATTGATCATTGACGAACAGGCGAGTTTCTTCTATTCTATCATCGAGCTTTTTATCTGTTCTACTTGTAGGCTCCTTCATATTGAACGCTGCTATTGTCCATAATTTAGAAAAAAACTTATGTCCATATTCCACACCTAACCTAAAGTTATCATTGTAATTATTGTTTGTGAATTCGTGACCAATATATCCATAGACGTACGAGTCTCCCAGCCCCTTTCCGAAGCTCAAGTATGGCGTGATCGCAGTAGCATCATAAGCTGTCTGCAAACCCGTCTCTATATCTTGCGAACCAAGAGGAAGACTAACTGACACCTGACCTGTGACTAAGATATCTTTATCGAGGAAGTTATATTTTAAACCAATCTCTGTATTACCTAGACCCGAGATACTACCCACTACCCTACCAGATGATGTTGGTGCATCAAGTGAAGAATTTATTATATTGTATGGAAGTGAAATGATAGCTCCAAACCTCCTGCCCAGTCCTATATCCGTGTAAGACTGAACACTGAACTCGGATATACTACCTTCTAAATCCGTAAGATTTTGCAAACTCCCCTCGAAAACTTGATCATAGCTAGGAAGCATGCCCAATGACACATGAGTGTAGCCTGCACCGCCAGCATTTACCCACGGGCTTTGACCGTGACTTAATATTGCAAATAGAAAAAATAGAATTGCTAATGAATATTTTGATTTCATGTATTGTTTTATTTATAAAAATCTGAATAATAAGCCTATAGAACCGGTAATAGTTAGTAGCATGAGTCGTTCTCTTTTAGTAATACTATCCCATGATTCTAAAGGCCACTATCATAGAAAATATACCAACTATATAACCTCCATAAACATCGAATTCATCATGGGCCTTTAGTAACAATCTACTACTTCCCACAAGCCCTGCGATAATCATGGTTACTATAGTTACGAAAGTGGTACTGATTTGAAATGATCCAAATGGTAGCTCGACAAAGAATGTCTCATAACTGTATAAGTACTTGATAAACAGTAAACCTGTAACCAATCCACCTGCAGCTATACTATGCAGACTTATTTTTGTAAAACTATTCAGCATAAGTGCTAAGAATAGACCAATGGTAGATCCAAGTACAAACGAACTGAATGAAACTGGTATAGTAGAGTTATCCTTAAAATTAACAAACAGCCATAAATAGAATACTCCAGTTGCAATCAACGGTCCGATGCGTTCTGTCTTGTCTTCCATTTCATAAGACTTGATAAAATCCAACATTTTCATTAGAAAGATAGAAAACATTGGAAAGAATACAGTTAACATAAATACATTGAATATCAATAAAAATTTTGCTTTTTCATCATTAACAATGAAGGTATATGGATTCATTACCAATGACAAAATCAACATATATCCAATAATGAAAAGTGGATGAAAAACTAATGATATGAGTTTTGCTGCTAATTTCAATTATTACATTTTGCTTGTTAGAAGAAGATCTAAATCTGTATATTTCATACCAAATCTACGACCTAGGTATTCATTTGTCATGCAACCTTTGTATGCATAACATCCATTTCGTATTCCCGCTCTTTTATACAGTAACTCTTCAATATTTATATTATTGCCAGCTTTGATCAATAGCGGTGTGATGATGTTACTTACTGCAACTGATGCTGTACGACTTACTTTTGATGCAATATTGGGTACACAATAATGTATAACTCCATGCTTTGTAAATATTGGATCTTTATGCGACGTCACTTCTGAAGTTTCAAAACAGCCACCTTGATCTATACTTACATCTATAATAACAGCTCCTTCTTTCATTTTTGAAACCATTTCTTCAGTAACCAGAATAGGTGTGCGACCATGTGTAGAATGCATTGCCCCTATCACTACATCCGCACTCATCAATTGATAACCTAAATAAACAGGATTAATCGAAGATGTATGCAATTGTCTGCCAACCGCTGATTGCAAGCGCATCAATTTTGTGATATCATTGTCAAATATCCTTACAGAAGCTCCGAAGCTCACTGCAGCCTTTGTAGCGAATTCTCCCACTACTCCAGCACCAAGAATTACTACTTTCGCTGGTGGAACACCACTCACACCACCAAGCATTACTCCCCGACCACCATTTGTATTATTCAGATATTCGGCAGCTGTTTGAAGGGCTACAACGCCTGCCATTTCGCTCATGATTCGCACGATAGGATAACTTCCATCTTCAGATCGTAGATATTCCATTGCTAAGGCAGTGATCTTTTTCTCCTTTATTTTTAAGAAATATTCTTGATTTAATGAAGGTAATTGTAGTGGAGAAATAATGATCTTTTCTTGATGCATCATATCTAACTCCTCTAATGTAGCAGGAGCAATTTTTACTACAATATCGGATTTGAATACTTTATCTTTACTATGACTAATCTCTGCTCCAGCTTCTGAAAAATCATGATCACTAAAATTAGAATTTTCCCCAGCTCCAGATTCTACAACAACTCTATGCCCAAACCCCACCAATGTTCGTATTGAATTCGGAACAATTGACACCCTGTTTTCTATCTCATGATCTTCTTTTGGGACACCTATCGTTACATTCTTTGATCTCTCCCCTACAGCAAGACGCTCTTCTTGTGTCTCAAATTGAGATTCTGTAAAAAACTTCGAAAAACTTACCGGATTAGAAGGATTCATTTGTTAAAAGCGTTTAGTTTTTTATTGCGGTGTCATACGGCATTATTCATACAAATCTAGCATCTAATCCCCAAGTCTAATAATTTACGAGGTCTATTTCTACAGACCGAGATTCATCATCATTGGTCGTGATTTTGATTTCTACCGCTTGATCTACCAGTTTCTCGATTAATTGTGGCCACTCTACCATACAATAATGTCCAGAATACAGATAATCTTCTATACCAATCTCAAGTGCTTCTTGTTCACCATTCAGTCTATATAGATCTATATGAAACAACTTCCCTTCAGTGATATCATACTCATTTACAAGAGAATAGGTAGGACTTGATGCCTCATCGGCAGAACCTAACTTTTGCACCAAATGCTTAACGAATGTAGTTTTTCCCGCTCCTAGATCGCCATATAGGAACACGATTTTCTCTCCTCGGGATACTTCGAGAAATGCTTCGACTAATCTATCTAATTCTGCTTCGCTGTTTATTACTAAATTCATATTGCAAAGTAAAATTATGAAGATAGGTCTAAATACACTACATTTTCATACAGAAATTTGACGTTTTTTCATTGTGATTGATCTACGTCTCGTTTGTTTGAGCGTTCAATCAACTCAGGAAATACGTCAATCAAGGGAATTAACAACTCAGGAAAACCCGATGGGCTGACTGTCTCATCATGAGTATATGTCTTAATCCTCTGATACTTCCCATCAACTAAAACAAAGACCTCGACAAGCTTCTCTTTGGGCATTACTATCCAATATTCTCTGACCCCAGATTCTTCATACACTTCATATTTATCATTGAGATCTTTCTTAGACGTACTGTCGGATAGTATTTCTATGATCCAATCAGGAGGACCAAAACAACCTGCCTCATCCAATTTATTGAGATCGCAAATCACACAAATATCAGGCTGTACAACTGTGGTTGCAGCATTCTTCTTTTCATTTCTGATGGGTAGAACAACGTCAAATGGCGCAGCGAAAATCTTGCATTTTTTTCTCCAGAAGTAGTTTCCAATAAAATAATGTAGGTTAGAACTTATCTCTTGATGGTATGATTTCGGTGCGGGACTCATCCTGAATATCTTTCCTTTGATGAGTTCTACCAATTCATCAAAATCGAATTTCAGATAATCTGCGTATGTGTATACCTTACAATATTCTGCAGCTGGTTCTTTTACTATGTTTTGTTTATCGTCAATCATTTTATAAAGGTAAGGATTTAAAAGGTTTGATGCAAGTATTTATATAGTCCCGAATCACTATTAGAGAACCTACTTCAATGCTTAATAGGTCAGTAAAATGATGTTTATCCTCTTTCAATCTGCTTTGGAAAAACATCGACCAGCGAGATCTTTAAATCAGGAAATAGATAAGGGCTGACCGTCTCATCTTGAGTATATGTCGCTATTCTTTGATATTTGGTTTCATTTAAAATAAAAACCTCAACTAGTCTCTCTTTTGGCATTACGATCCAATATTCTTTGACTCCACATTCCTCATAAACTTCATATTTATCATTGAGATCTTTCTTAAGCGTACTGTCAGATAGTATTTCTATGATCCAATCAGGAGGACCAAAACAACCTGCCTCATCCAATTTTGTGAGATCACAAATTAAACAAATATCAGGCTGCACAACTGTTGTAGCTGAATTCTTTTTTTCATTTCTGATGGGTAGAACAACATCAAATGGCGCAGCGAATGCTTTGCAACTTTTTGATGATAAATAATTACCAATTGCAATTGTTAAATTCCAACTTATCTCTTGGTGATATGCTTTCGGTGCAGGACTCATTCGAAATATCTTTCCTTTGATAAGTTCTACCAATTCATCATATTCAAATTCTAGATAATCTGCATAGGTGTATACCTTACCGTATTCTGCAGCTGGTTCTTTTGCTATATTCTGTTTATCATCAATCATTTTATAAATGTAAGGATTTTATTTTCTCAACGCAAGTATCTATCCCGTCTCAGAATCACCACAAATATTTATGTGATACTAACCAAGGACAGAAATTGGTCTGAACTGTAATCATGTCCTTTTATAATCAAAAATTAATCGAACTTACGACTTCAATTTCTTATATTTGTTTTCAATTATCACTTTCGACGTCTATCTAGCAGGACAATTAAGCAAACCAAGTACAATCTTAACAGCGAACCAAAACCATACTATCACAATGAATAAGTTAACCAATTACCTCATGTTATTCGCATTTATTTTCATTTCTATACCGCAGGGAAAAGGACAAGTTGTGATAAGTTTTTTGTCTGGAGAAAAAGAGATTTTCGACGATTTAGAATTTTCTCTTGATCATACATCTGTAAAATTATTTTTGAATGATGAAGTCAAAGATTACAATTCAGATGAGATAGATTTTATTACAATCGATAGTGATCAAAAGTATGTATCAAGAAAAGTAGTTATTGACAAAAATCATGGCTACTATTTATTACGCCAAATTGAAGACGGGCGAGTTGACCTATTCGCCTATCAGGCCAAAACATTTTTTATTCAAGGTGAAGACAAACCATTAGAAAAGCTGTACTATACCAGGCAAGATATCTCCACTTCACAAATCGACACATTATATTACACTATAAAAGAGGAAGGCAGTTTCTATATAAATAAAAAGTACCTGACTATAATACAAGATCACTTGGGTCCGTCATATACAGTATCGGACAATCTAAGATTAAAAGAAAGGTCAATAAAGAAGGCTGTTCAGAAGCTTAATTCGAATTTTCCATTGATAGAATCATCGAGTTATTTCGACCCTCTTATATCTAAAAGAATTTACATTGGTGGAGTTGGCCTCCGAAATAGAGTTACGGAAGAACGAGTAATTGCACCACAGTTGAGTTACGAGATAGGAACAAACTATACAGGGATGTTAACTACAGGATATATATCTTACACATATAATTCATTCATTATCGAAGGAAAGAACTCGAGCTTCTTACAAAATCTACAGTCTAGTCTATCCTTTGGAGTTCGCCAATATCTATTTAGAGATAAAATTATAAATCCATTTATCGACTTCGGAGTGCAGAACGAATCGTTGACTTTTCAGTCGGGAGTATTGATAACAAAATCAAATTACGCCCTGAGCGGCTCAGTTAACCTGAAAAACGGAGTTCTAGGCACCTCAATATCAGACCTAACAGGAATCTTTCAATTTAATCTTGGTTATAGGATTTAAGTCCACGATATATAAATTAATAGGTTTTAATCAACTCTGGAACTCCTTAAGTGACAGCTATTTCTAACAGTATTTTCGCCATAAATCAGCCTTCAACATCACAGTTAAATAAAGCCACTTTTACCCTATATTTTGTTATCTTTGTAACGCTAAAAATATTATTACAGATAATTACAATATGAGCGACAATAAAAACAATTATGATGCGTCCAATATTACAGCCCTCGAAGGTTTAGAGGCGGTAAGAATGAGACCAGGAATGTACATCGGTAGTACTGACACTAAAGGTCTTCATCACTTGGTATGGGAGGTAGTAGATAACTCGATTGATGAGCATTTAGCTGGTCACTGTGACATGATCTATCTTAACATCCATGAAAATAACAGCATCACAGTAAAAGATAATGGTAGAGGTATTCCTACGGGAATGCATGAAAAACTTCAGAAATCTGCCCTTGAGGTAGTGATGACTGTACTGCACGCCGGTGGAAAATTCGATAAAGATACTTACAAAGTATCCGGTGGACTTCATGGTGTAGGTGTCTCTTGTGTGAATGCACTCTCAATGGATATGAGAGTTGAGGTACATAGAGGAGGAACTGTATTCGAACAAGAGTACAAAGAAGGTATCCCTCAATATGATGTACGTGAAATAGGAACAACTGATGTCAATGGTACGAATGTAACTTTCCTGCCTGATAATACTATATTCGAAGAACTAGTATATAGTTATGAAACTCTAGCGAAAAGAGCGAAAGAGCTATCATTTCTAAATAGAGGTCTTACGATCATCATGACTGATGAAAGAGAGACCAATAAAGATGGTACGTTCAAAACTGAAACATTCCACTCGGAAGGTGGCCTTAAGGAATTTGTTTTGCACTTAGATGCGACACGTCCATCTATCTTAACTGAGCCTATCTATGTGACAGGCAGAGATGAGAAGGAGAATGTAGAGGTGGAAGTTGCCATGCAGTACAATACTAGCTATCAGGAGCATATCCATTCTTATGTGAATAATATCAATACTCGTGAGGGTGGTACACACGTAAATGGATTCCGTCGAGCTGTCACTAGAGAGTTCAAAAAATATGCGGATGATAATGGTCTACTTTCGAAGCTGGAAAAAGCAAAAATCTCAATCACTGGGGAAGATTTCCGTGAAGGATTGACGGCTGTAGTTTCTGTGAAGGTACCAGAACCACAATTCAAAGGTCAGACTAAAGGTGAACTAGGGAACTCAGAAGTAACCGCTATTGTATCTCAAAAAATGGGTGAAGTACTAAAGTACTACCTGGAAGAGAACCAAGGAGAAGCAAAGAAAATCATCGATAAGGTGATCATCGCCGCTATGGCCAGACATGCCGCTAGAAAGGCAAGGGAATCAGTCCAGCGTAAGAACGTACTCGCAGGAGGAGGTCTACCCGGTAAGCTATCTGATTGTAGTTCTAAAGATCCTAACATCTCGGAGATATTCTTAGTAGAGGGGGATAGTGCCGGTGGTACAGCGAAACAAGGTAGAGATAGACACTTCCAAGCGATACTGCCACTAAGAGGTAAGATTCTTAATGTAGAGAAAGCTATGGAGCATAGAATCTACGAAAACGAGGAGATCAAAAACATGTTCACCGCTCTCGGAGTAAGAATCGAAGAGAAAGAAGGTGAAAGAGTACTGAACATAGAAAAGTTGAGATATCACAAGATAGTCATCATGTGTGATGCCGATGTCGATGGTAGTCATATTGTGACCTTGATACTGACATTCTTCTTCAGGTACATGAGACCCTTAGTAGAAGGTGGATACATCTACATTGCAGCACCACCCCTTTATCAAGTAAAGAAAGGAAAGAAATCTGTCTATTGTTGGAATGATGAAGAACGAACAGATGCAATCAATCAATTTGGAGGAGTCGATGAAACATCTATAAAGACACAAAGATATAAGGGTCTTGGAGAGATGAATGCGGATCAACTATGGGAAACAACAATGGATCCAGATACAAGAATCCTCAGACAGGTTTCGATCGAAGATCCCGCAGACGCAGATGGTGTATTCTCAATGTTGATGGGAGACGAAGTACCACCAAGAAGAAAGTTCATAGAAGAAAATGCACACTATGCGAATTTGCAGGTTTAATGTAGATTTATAAATAGATATAATATAACGCCCTCATCAATTAAGTTTGGTGAGGGTGTTTTTCTATATATTCCCCTTTGAAAATATGTTTGTACATAATTGTGAGCATATTAATTAAACCAAATTACTTTGATAAAAAACAAATTGGCCAATACATCCCGTAACTTTCTCTTTCCTGTGGCTATTTTTTAAATCTCTCCTCCCACACCTTTAAATTTCTCTACAAAAGAGACTATCTTCTGAAAAACACTTTGCTTTTTTGTCAAATACTGTGGATTCAATGGACTCATTTTGGGTAAAATCGAATTCAACGCTGTACCATTCTCACTCGCATACTCTCGCTTTAATGATGCCTCTATATACCGTTTAGCCTCTTCCTCATTGAGATCCTCATCTACAATTAGCTCATTCACCTCTGCTTTCTGTATTTTTTGAGCGTAGGCAAAGAAGGCATCTATGATGGTCGATTTATCCTCGATCGAATCTAGATCAGTCTCGTTGATAAAATCAACAATTAAGCCCTCTTTTGCTCTGTTTCCAATACTCGCACGGATGATTCGTCTGATTTCATCTACCAATGTCGATTTGTCTTTGGTATTTTTATTATGATCAAAAATCAACTCGAGAATGTAGTCCAAATTAATCTCTTGGGACTTCAGTAAATCTACCTCAAACACAATATCATCCCAGTCAATATCGGATTCGTCCGATGCATTTCCCTGCTTCTCACGGCGTAACCAATCTCTTATATCATTATAAGTGGAGCGATAATCTTGCACAGTACGATCCGTTGGTAACGCCACTACCTCCATAGCTGCGATGTCATCATCTGTAATAAAATGCTTTTCTTTGAATGCTTCAACAGCCTCTTCGTCATCAAGATCAACAGATTGAATTTCCTTGAGATATGTAAACTCATCATAATTCTGTAGGATGTTTTCTACACGTAGATACTCACCAAAAAGTTTTACAAATTCCTTTTTATCTTTCTCTAGGACTATTTCATCAGGATTAGGAAATTTTTCGTTAAGCTCATTCACGACTTCTATAAATCCTCGACGTGCCTGGCCCGATATCAAGTCAGTAAATCCTTCTAAATACTCCTTGTAGCTTTTCTCTAGCACTACATTTTTAGTATTCCGATCCCCAAAAAGCGTTATTGCATCTATAGTAGCTTTTTCTAGATCTCTGAAGGTTACAATATTACCAAAGGTCTTCGTGGCATTGTATATACGATTGGTCCGTGAGAAGGCTTGCATCAATCCATGATACCGCAAGTTCTTATCTGCAAATAGAGTATTGAGCGTCGGAGCATCAAATCCTGTCAAGAACATCCCCACTACAATGAGCAGATCGATATCCTTATTTTTGACCCGCTTAGCCAAGTCACGATAGTAGTTCTGAAAACCCTTACTATCCACACCAAAGCTAGTCCGAAACATAGCATTATAGTCATCAATAGCCGCTGCCAAAAACTCCTTTGCGCTAGAATCCAAAGCCATGGGTTCGAAGCTCTCATCCACTATCTCGCCTATAGCACTTTGAGCTTCATTGGCCGCATAGGAAAATATGGTAGCTACTTTCAATGGCTTATTAGTATCTACTTGCTGATTATTGATAGCTTCATAGTAGCATTTCGCTGCATCTACGCTACTCACGGCAAACATGGCATTGAACCCAGTCTTACGCCCTTGTGTCCTGTGCGTTTTCTTCCTGAAATTAGTCAATATGTACTCCGAAATCTCACTAATCCGCTTGGGATGGAGTAGCGCTTTTTTGTTTTCCGCAGCACTGAGTTTTTGCTCATCTTGCTCTGTCTCGATCTTTTTAAATTGAGGTCTTACATCATTATAATCTACCTTAAATTTGAGTACTTTTTCATCCCTAATCGCATCAGTAATGACGTAGGAATGAAGCTCTCTACCGAATACACTTGCAGTAGTATCCGATCCCATCGCATTTTGAGGAAAGATTGGTGTACCCGTAAAACCAAATTGGTAGTATTTCTTAAACTTCTTTTTGAGATTCTTTTGTGCTTCGCCAAATTGCGAACGATGTGCCTCATCGAAAATAAATACGACTTGCTTCTGATAGATATCTAGATCCTTTTCACTTTTGATCAGATTATTGAGCTTTTGGATGGTCGTAACGATGATCTTATTATCCGTTTTATCTATATTTCTCATAAGTCCCGCAGTACTATCAGACCCATTGACACTATCTGGCGAAAAACGTTGATACTCTTTCATGGTCTGAAAATCCAAGTCTTTTCTATCTACAACAAAGAATACCTTATCCACAAAATCTAGCTTCGTGGCCAATCTTGCTGCCTTGAAGCTCGTCAGTGTCTTACCAGATCCTGTTGTGTGCCAGATGTATCCACCACTTTCAGTGCTCGCCCAGTTCTTAGCATTGTAGGAGCTTTCTATTTTCCATAAGATTCTTTCTGTGGCGGCGATCTGATACGGTCGCATGACCAATAGCGTATCATTGATATCAAATACAGAATAGGTGAGAATCACGTTCAAAAGCGTGCGCTTATCAAAAAATGTTGTTGTAAAGTCTTTCAGATCTTTGATGAGCGTATTGTCAGCCTTCGCCCAATTCATCGTGAAGTCGAAACTATTTTTATTACGCTCTACCGTATTGGCAAAGTATCGGCTATCGGTACCATTGGATATTACAAATATCTGCAAATACTTAAATAGTGAATTGGTCGTATTGAAGCTCTCTTTGGTATACCGATGGATCTGATTAAATGCCTCACGGATGGCTACACCTCGCTTCTTTACCTCCACTTGTACCAAAGGTAATCCATTGACCAAGATGGTGACATCATATCGATTGGCATGGGTGCCTGTCTGCTCAAATTGTGAGATGACCTGCACTTTATTGCGTGTAACATTCTTCTTATCTACGAGGTAGATATTCTGGATATGACCATCATCAAATACAAAATCATAGATATAGTTATCGTGCAGTTTCCTTGTCTTGTCTATTAAGTTATCACTTGGTCTGTCCAAATATTCTTCTACGAATCGTGCCCACTCCTTATCGGTGAAGGTCATGTCATTGAGCGATTGCAATTGCACCCTGACATTGGCCAGCATAGTACTCGGCGTTGTGAGATCTTTGAGATATTCATAGCCTTGGTCGGTGAGGTCTCGGATGAGTTCTTGCTCCAATCCTGCCTCCGTCTGATAG
>Ga0209187_1000586_pt1 | contig 58280 bp, 38 predicted proteins | sample BantaG_FD_187430 | JGI IMG/M metagenome (GOLD analysis project Ga0209187, IMG submission 187430) | Marine algal microbial communities from Bantry Bay, Ireland - BantryBay_4 metaG (SPAdes) (version 2) | ecosystem: Host-associated > Algae > Red algae > Unclassified | place: Bantry Bay, Ireland...
GCCAACTGGCGGATCAAACAGTTGTGAGCTCTTAACGCCAAAATATAACCCTAATGACTAAACCAGCTAAGGCCAATTAAACTAATTTAAAAGGATACCTTTTTAAAAAATCACCATTTTACTAGTAAACTGAATCAGTTAGGTAATTGGTGTACTTACTTCTGAACAGCCCTCAACAAACAAAATCAAAAGGTAGTTAGGTGCGAACATAAACGAACTCCAAGATCATTGAGCGCTCGCGATCGGTGAGCTGATATTTTGCGAAAACCACAAATTACAATTTTTACATCTACGTCTTATTGGATGATTTAAGATGTTTTTACGTTAATAATATGCTCACCGATTTTCGCTGGCGCATCAACTCAATGATCACACTTTTGGCAATGTCTGAGGTACAGTGTAACATCGATTCCATGTAATTATATGAGAATATATTATGCAAATTTCCCAATTTCCTGTATTTCTTAGAGAAGGAAAGAAAATTATATTGAGCTTAAGTTATTGAAATATAAAATTCTGAATATTTTATAATTGTTTTTTCGCTATTAATATCCCGATCTATCTTCGACTTCGCAGCTTTAGAAAAGTCAGGTAATGCTTGTCGACTATTGTAAGCAATCATGATCGTATCTGCGAGATCCCTTGGGTTGGCATTCTGGAAAACGAATCCATTAACCATGTTATCCACCAATGGTTTGTTTCCATCTATATCAGAGATAACAGGAACTACACCTAGTGACATAGCCTCTATTACACTTTTGGTCAATGCTTCACTTCCTGTAGAAGGGCAAATAAACACATCACATCCAGAAACAATATTCAATGCATCTTCTCTAAATCCAAGGAGATGAATCCGATCCGCCCTTTCAGAATTTTTGATGAGACTTTGGATAGGAGCCTTGTTCATTTTTTCACCAATAATAATTAGATCAATGTTAGCATCTTTTGGTAGATACTTCATCGATTTGAGTAATACATCTACTCCTTTAACCTTTCTATTATTGGCAACGGTTACTAATAATAAACTATCTGTTCTGATTGATAATTCTGACCTTATATCATGAACTTCAGTATTCGAGTACCAATCAAGATCATGTCCTTTTAAAATAGTTACTGGCTTTATGGAGTGTATAATTTGTGAAGCTAAAAACTTCTGCCTAATTTCCTCAGAGTTGCAAATGGCATGATCAATTCTTGGGTGGTAGAACTTGAAATAATTCAATGGATTCCACCAAGCCATATTTGCTGATGCACCTCTGTATATTACAACTTTTACGTCAATATTTTTTGCAGCTTGGATGCCATTTCTGATTGCTTTATTATTAAATAAATGAAGCAGGTCATACTTCCCTGTTTTAAGTTCTTTTTTCAGTGTTTTGATGAATTCTGTGTCGTGCTTTTTTTCTGGATGCTTGCTAATTACTTTAATTCCAACCTCTTCAAAATTCGGGATATACTCAGCATCAGGATAGGTCATTATTGTAATATCGAATCCTAGTTTCTTTAGTCCGATGAAGATCTCAGCTTCTGGTCGGGCGGTGTGGTAACCGCGGTAGTTTGATATGACAAGGATTTTTTTCATTTACTAATTTCGCTTGAATTGTTGATTTGTTGATTTGCTAGATTTGTTGATTCGTTTTGGTTCGTTGACATTTTCGAAAACGATTTATTGCAAAGTTAGCTAAAGAAACAAAGACCTGACAGATTTTGAAGTCTATCAGGTCTTTGTTATTATAAAGTATGTTAAAATTTGTTTACAGCATCTCATAGATACCAGCGATACCTTGACCACCACCTACACAGGCTGTTACCATTCCGTATTTTCCACCTGTTCTTTTGAGGTCATTCATTACCTGGATGGATAACTTAGCGCCTGTACAACCAAGTGGATGACCTAGTGCGATTGCACCACCATTGATATTTACTTTGTTAGGATCTAAACCAGCTTCTCTGATTACAGCTAATGCTTGTGTTGCAAATGCTTCATTTAGTTCTGTCAAGTCAATATCTGATTGTTTTAATCCCGCTTGTTTCAGTGCTTTTGGTATTGCTACACAAGGTCCGATTCCCATATATAGAGGATCAACACCACCTACAGAGCAAGATACTAGTCTTGCGATTGGTTCGAGATTCAATTCCTTTACCATTTGCTCACTTACTACAAGTACGAATGCTGCACCATCAGAAATCTGAGAGCTATTTCCAGCAGTCACAACACCATTCGCTTTGAATACTGGTCTTAGTCGAGCCAACCCTTCTGGAGTCGTTGTTCTTCTTACACCTTCATCCATAGTCACAGTATGAGAAGATTCTACTCTCTTACCATCCTTTACAAATATGTCTTCTACCGTTATTGGTACTATCTGATCATCAAAGTACCCAGAGTCTATTGCTACAGCAGCTTTGTCATGAGATTTTGCTGCAAATGCATCCGCTTCTTCACGAGTCACATTGTATTTAGTTGCGACCGCTTCTGCAGTGGCACCCATTCCAACATGATAATTGATATTATTCATTGCCGCTTTATAACTAGGAGCAAGTTTGTATCCTGTCATTGGGATATTACTCATGCTTTCGGTTCCTCCAGCTGCATAGATATGACCCATCCCAGCTTTGATTTTTGCTACAGCTATAGAGATAGTCTCTAATCCTGATGCACAATATCTATTCACTGTCATACCTGCTACTTCCTGTCCGAGAGCTCTTGCCCCAATAAGACGACCGATCTGAAGCCCCTGCTCTCCTTCTGGATTTGCACAACCAACGATAACATCATCGACTGTTTTTGGATCCACATTTGGTACTGATGCTAGTAAATGTTTTAATACATCCACAGCTAAATCATCTGAACGGTAATTTTTGAAACCTCCACGTTTTGCTTTGGCAACTGGGCTTCTGAAACCCTTAACTATATATGCTTCCATGGTTAATTTTTATTGCATAAAAATTAGATTTCGAGATTTTGAGAATCGAGATTTCGAGACTTTTCCCAATTTACGATTCTTTTCTTTAAACCTAATTTTACTATTTATTAAATATTAATTGAATTGAAAACAAGAATGCCAATGTTAGAAAACCAAGATTAAACTTGTTAGACTTTTTTAAGGATTTCATATATCCTATTATCATTCTTTTCAATTCATCCGTCTTTACTAATGTGAGTTCGAGTTGTTCTGTAGATATATAATCAATATCAGAAGATAGATATAATTGAGTCTCAACTTCACAAAGCGAACCTAACGCTATATATAAATACCTTAAAAATTGAGCATCACTGTCATAACCGCTACCTTCTGAAATGTTTGAAGGTACTGATATTGAAGCTCTTCTAATCTGACTTGTTAATCCATACAATTCCTCTTTAGGAAATGTCTTGCTTACCTTATAAATATCTTTATTGAGTGTTCGAGCTTTCTGCCAAATTTTAAGATCTCGAAATTCATGTTTCATAATATATTCTTTTTGTGCATTGAATATCGTCAACATCTAAAAATGTCTCGAAGTCTCGCTATCTCAATTTCTCGAACTCTTAAAAGCCATTTAGAAATCCTAATTTCTAAGTGGCTTGTTATTCATCAACATATACTGTATCCGATCCAGAGTCTTTTGATTCTTCAATAACTCTAAGAATCCTTCTTTTTCTATCTCAAGTAAATACTGTTCGGATACTTGTTGGCTCTGAGTTAGGTCTCCTCCACACAATACATATGCAACTTTTCTAGAGATCTCTACATCATAGTCAGACATATAGTTTCCTAGTTTGAATTCGTTGATCGCAGTGTATAATGTTGCGAGTGCTCCTCTTCCTAGTACGGTAGGATTTTTTGGAACTGGAGGTGTATAATTATCCGCAAGTTTCAGTACTTCCTTCTTTGCTTCCGCTAGTACTCTCGAAGTATTTACGACTACTCTATCTCTACTATGAAGAAGTGTACCATTTTTGAATCCTTCATGACCAGAAGTCGAAACAGAAGCCGTTGCTATTGCTTTCAATTTTTCGATCATGGTTGGGATCTGCACATCACCCTCGAAGAATGATTCGGATGCTCTTACTGCAAACTCTTTAGTACCCGCACCCCCTGGAAGAAGACCAACGCCCACTTCTACAAGGCCGATATATGATTCTGCGGCAACTACTGCTGCATCACAATGCATAAGTATCTCACATCCACCACCGAATACATATCCTTGAGTAGCACATACAACAGGAATCTTAGAATATCTGATATTCATATTGATCTGTTGGAATCCGTGCACCATTTTTTCTAGTGTCTCGTAGTCTTTCTGCATCGCTACCATGCCTACGGCCATGAGATTAGCACCTACTGAGAAGTTTTTATCATTATTTCCAATGACGATACCTTTCCAGTCGCCTTCCTCTGCTATTCTGAGCGCTTCGATCATTCCTTCTCCAGTGCCTTCACCTATAGTGTTGGCTTTAGATGTAAATTCAAAACATAATACACCATCACCTATATCATGAAGTGTACATTCCGCATTTTTATAGACTGGATCTTGTTCTTTGTAATTATCTAAATGAAGAATTTCTTCTGTTCCAGGTATTACTTTGTATGATTTTGAAGGGATGTCATAATATTTCTTCTGACCGTCTTCTGTTTTATAGAATGAAGTATGACCAGCATCTATCATTTCGTGTATCCACTTAGGAAATGATTCCCCGATCGCTTCTCCTTGTGCGACACCCTCCTTGATTCCGATCATATCAAAAAAGTGAAATGGGCCATAAGTCCATGCATAACCTGCCGTCATACCATTATCAATACTGTAGATATCATCAGATATTTCAGGTATTCTATTCGCTGCATAAGCAATGGTACCTAGAAGGAACTCTTTGATAAACTTACCATCATTAGATTCCAGCGCCATCATATCTTTGATACGCTTATCCATGATTTCTACCTTCTTGCCAATGCCTATTGCATCGAGTCTTGGTTTGATAGATGGTTTGTACTCGAGAGTCTCGAGATCAAGTGCTAGAATGATTCTCTTGCCTTTATCATCTCTATCGTTGGTTTTTTTGTAATAACCATGACCTGTTTTATCTCCTAAAAACTTATTTTCTAATAAAAAGTCAATAAATTTCGGGTTTCCCGCAGCTTTTACTTTGGCTACATATTCATCATCTGGACAGTTGTCCACTACACCTTGAGTTACTTTTACACTAGTATCAAGTCCTACTAGATCTACTAATCTAAAGCTACCAGTGTTTGGCATAGCTAATGGTGCACCAGTTAATTTATCTACTTCCTCTATTTTGAGATTATATTTTTGCGTAAGCTCCAACACTTTATTACCTGTATAGAATCCGATTCTGTTGGCTATGAATGCAGGTGTGTCTTTGCATTTTACTGATTGTTTACCGAGGTACTTGTCTCCGTATTCCATCCAGAAATCTACGACAGCCGGATCTGTAGAAGCATGAGGAATTACCTCGAATAATCTCATGTATCTGGCAGGATTAAAGAAGTGTGTGCCACAGAAATTCTTAATAAAGTTCTCCGTTCGCCCATCCGCTAATTGATAAATAGGAATTCCTGAAGTATTGGAAGTTACCAACGAATCCAATTTTCTGTACTGATCTACTTTTTCAAAAATCTGCTTTTTGATGTCCAGCCTTTCGATGACTACCTCGATGATCCAATCACAATCGCTGATCTTTTCAAAATCATCTGTGAAGTTTCCAGTAGTTATTCTTGTAGCAAACTTTTTATCATAAAGTGGTGCAGGTTTCGATTTCAATGCAGCTTTTAGCGCTCCGTCTACTATACTATTCCTGGCGGATTTATCATTTTTCTTGTCTTCGGGCAGATCAAATGGTACTATGTCAAGCATTATTACCTCAAGTCCGATATTGGCAAGATGGCAAGCTATCCCTGATCCCATTACTCCAGAACCTAAGACGGCCGCTTTTGCTATTCTTCTAGCCATATGTTATTTTGTTTTGTGTTGTTATACTTTGAATCTACAATATAGTGATATCAACTCTAATCCCTATTTATTGTTTTACAAATATAGAAAATTTAACTCTGAGTATAGTTTTTAACAAAGATGTTTCTTTACGGAAAAGTTATTTTTTTTGAAATAATATTTTATTTCAATCTATAAAATGATAGCACGCTATTCTTTTTTACTTTTACAAGACATAAATAAAATTATATCAAATGAAGCAACTCATAGAATGTGTACCCAACTTTAGCGAAGGACGTGATATGTCTATCATCAAGCAAATAACAGATGAAATAGAAAAAATAGAGGGCGTAAAATTACTCGATGTAGATCCTGGAAAAGCAACCAATAGAACAGTGGTGACATTCGTAGGAGAACCCAAACCAGTGATAGAAGCTGCATTTAGAGCTATTAAAAAAGCGAGTGAGATCATTGATATGAGCAAGCACAAAGGAGAACATCCTAGAATGGGTGCTACAGATGTGTGTCCACTTATTCCTATCTCAAATATTACACTTGATGAAGCGGCAGAATATGCTCGTCAACTTGGCGAACGAGCCGGTGCAGAATTGGATATTCCTTTCTACCTATATGAACATGCCGCAACTAAAAAAGAAAGACAAAATCTTGCTACAGTTCGTGCTGGTGAGTATGAAGGACTAGTTGATAAATTGGCAAATCCAAAATGGAAACCAGATTTTGGTCCAGCCAAATTTAACGCTAAAGCAGGTGCTACAGCAATAGGTGCTAGAGATTTTCTTATTGCTTACAATGTAAACTTGAACACAACTTCTGTAAAAAGAGCCAATTCCGTAGCATTCGATATCAGAGAGAAAGGAAGAATTAAAAGAAAAGGAAACCCTATAACAGGACCTATTGTACTCGACAAGAAAGGAGAACCTACGCGAACAAAAGGTAAATGTAAGTCTGTAAAAGCGATAGGGTGGTTTATAGAGGAATATGGCCTAGCCCAAATTTCTATGAACATTACTAATATCAATCATACTTCTCTACACAAAGCTTTTGAAGAATGTAGAAACAGTGCAAATAGAAGAGGCATGAGGGTTACGGGTTCAGAATTAGTAGGTCTAGTGCCTAAGAAAGTAATGATTGCTGCAGGAAAATACTTTTTGGCCCAACAAGGACTTTCGACTGGAGCTTCAGACACAGCGATCATTGATTGTGCAGTAAGTTCTCTTGGTCTTAATGATCTTGGACATTTTGACCCTAAGAAAAAAATCATTGAATACCTATTAGAAGAAGATTCTAAAAAGTTGGTAGATATGACATTAACGGGATTTGCTGATGAGACGGCCTCAGATAGCCCGGCACCAGGAGGAGGAAGTATTTCTGCTTATATGGGAGTCCTAGGTGTTTCATTAGGAACGATGGTGTCTAACTTATCTGCAAGCAAACGAGGATGGGAAGACAAATTAGATTTCTTCAGTCAAATGGCAGAAACAGGCCAAGCATTAAAAGACAAATTACTAAATCTTGTGGATGAAGATACTGCAGCGTTCAATAAAATAATTGATGCAGTAAGAATGCCAAAGGCCTCGGAAAATGAGAAAACGGCAAGAACCAGAGCCATGAACGAAGCTACCAAATATGCGATCAATATCCCAATGGAAATAATGAGAACATCATTGTCTTCCTATCCGTTTTTAAAAGTAATGGCGCAGAAAGGAAACCCTAATTCTGTATCAGATGCTGGAGTAGGAGCCTTGGCGTGCAGAGCGGCAGTTCATGGCGCATATCTAAACGTGAAAATAAATTGTGCAGATTTCACGGATAAAAAATTTGTTGCAAAAACATTAAAAGAAGCAGACAGAATATTAGACAAATCAGATAAAAATTGTCAATCAATTATTAAGATAGTAGACAAAGTAATTGGATAGAATATTACTTGTACAGCACTTTGGATTGATATTTGACAACAAATATATACATCATATGTTTATTTATAATTATTCATAAAAGATTAGATCAAAGATACTTAATAAATTAAAGCTAAATGAAGAGAAAAGAATTTATAGAGAAACTAGGAATTGGAGCGGCATTCGTTCTAACATCTACTTGTTTAGGAAGTTGTACTAGAGATAGTGCCGAACCTATCAAAGATCTAGATTTAATAATTGATCTTACGCTAGAAGAATATCAAGAGTTAAACAATTTTGGAAGCTATATAATCAAGGATCAAGTGGTAATTGCAAGAAGCAACTCTGGTGATTATATAGCGGCAACTCACATATGCAGTCATGATCAATTACCTCAGATCACTTATAATGACACTAATGGAGGGTGGTTATGTACGGCACATGCTGCGTCATTTACCGAGGATGGAGAAGGTCTCAATGCTAATGGAAGTAAAGGACTTCAAATATTTAAGACAGAATTAGATGGTGATATACTAAGGGTGACGAGTTAATAAGGTTTTATGTTATTTTCTTTTTGTAGGTTACAATAACGATATGTGATTGGCGGCATGTTTTCTAAAAACTTGATTTTAATGTAGTTGTGATACAATATTTCTTTTATTCAAAGTGTTTAACCAACGAAATCTTATTAATACTAATTAAAAGCACTATATGAAGCAATGCTACACTGAAGAAAAATTAATACAACTTATTTACGGCGAATGCGACATTTTTGAAAGATTAGAAATTGAAGACTCGCTAGAAAGTAATCTTTGCCTCAAAAATAATTATGATGAGCTATATAAGACTTATCATACCTTACCTAAGGTAAAGTTCGCACCTAAAAACTCTACGATCAATAATATATTGATGCATGGAAAAGGAAGACTGGAAGCAATATGTTGATCTAACGTATTGCAGTGTAAAACATCAAAGACTCATAGTGTATGCTATGGGTCTTTTTTTGTGTTTTATGACCAAATACAATTAAAATAGTTCCGTTTGTAATTTATGCCTTGATCAAAACAAATTTTCTATATTTGTTCCGAAAACTAAATTATTACTCACGAAACCAATTGTTATCAGTTACTATCAAGACAGATTTTGCGTGCTCTTGGTTTCACAAAAAACAATTATGAAAAAACTAAATTTTTTACTTGCAACTGCTGCATGCATCTTTCTTATGTCCAGCTGTGCATCACTTACAGGATTTGAAGAGGGTAGAACCTTAGGAGAAGAAAACTCTGAATTTACTGTCTCTGGTAACTTTACAAGAGTCCCAGATATATTTGATGATGAGGAAACAGGAGGACTTGATACAATAAATAGTACAATTTCATTTCCAAACTTAGAATTTACTTACAAAAGAGGAATTACTGAGAAATTAGATATTGGTGCAAGAGTAAGTACAAACTTAAACGCAAGCTCATTTGTGAAATATCAGGTGGTAGGAGATAAAAGTTCATCATTTGCGCTATCTCCAGGAGTCGAAGCGGGAACCGTGCTAGGTTTAGCATATAGTGTTGGAGTTCCTGTATATATGACGTATTATCCGTCAGAGGGAATAGCATTAAACGTAACACCAAGATACATGTACCAATTTATCACTGGTGATGAGACGAGTGGAGCTTCATATTTAGGTGGTAACTTTGGCTTGCTTTTCGGTAAGAGGCATAAGTTTGGATTAGATGTGGGATATTATAGCGTTGGTGGCTTAGACGGAGGTGGATCACAAGCACTTCTTACTTTTGGAATAGGAGGTAAATTTAGATTTGGTGATTCAGTAGCGTCATCAAAGAGCAACAAAAGAAGAAAAAGATAATAATTAAGGTTATTACATTTTTATAAAATAGTTAGGCTATCAATTCAAGAATTGATAGCCTTTTTTATTTTTGGAGCTGAGTTATAAAATGTTCTTCACTATGAAATTTTGATATCTCAGATAATATTGAATATGTTTATACTGAGTTATTCTGATCACTATTGGATTTGCCGCATACATTTGTCTACAACATTCATAATTATCGGCATTTACCAATATCTTATATTCGGCAAAATGAAACACAGTTGATATTAGTCAATTTATGCTTTCTAATTATTTTCTATTTATTTACACAATTAGATATGACCTACAATTTTGATAAAATAAATGATCGGCAAAATACGAATGCTTTCAGCATTGAAGGTTTTAGAGGATATCTATTTGGAGAATATAAAAGTCTTGAATTTCCATTGCCTGATAATGATCTTATAAAAATGTGGGTCGCCGATATGGAATTCGAAACAGCTCCTGAAATAATAGAAGGTATTAAAAGAAGGGTGGACCACGGCATATTTGGATATACACTAACTCCAAATGGTAGCTACAATAGAGCAATTGTCGATTGGATTGAAAAAAGGCATAGTTATCGATTTAACGAAGAGCATATCGTAAGTTCGAAAGGAGTAATTCCAGCATTGTTTTATTTAATAAAACAGTTGTGTAAAAAAGGAGAAAAAGCTATGATCATGACACCATCATATGCGTTTTTTAAGCATGCAGCAGATGCAAACAATACTGAGCTAGTCTACACAAAATTGATTTCAAAAGATGGTCAGTTTCAATTAGATTTTGAAGATATAATGACAAAGCTTGGCGATGATAAATTAACGACTCTAATATTTTGTAACCCTCATAATCCAACTGGAAGATTATGGAAGCCAGAAGAACTTAAGAAACTTGGAGAGCTTTGTTTTCAGAACGGAGTTACTATTATATCAGATGAGATTCATTGTGACTTGGTTCGGAAAGGTTCTGTTTTTACTCCTTTTCAAAAATTATTTCCTGATTCGGATCAAATCGTTACGTGCATATCCGCAAGTAAAACTTTCAATCTTGCAGGAATGCTCATGGCAAATATGATCATCCCTAATGAAGAACTAAGAAAAAAATGGATAGAAGACCATTTGCCAATTGAAAACCCATTGAGCTTAGCTGCATATACTGCGGCATATACAAAAGGCGAACCTTGGCTAGATGCCTTAACTGATTATATTGATACTAATTTTACAGCGGTAGAAAAATTTATCAATGCAAGATTACCAAAAGCAGAATTTACGATATCTGAATCAACTTATCTAGCATGGATAAATGTGGGGGCGTATTTCTATGACAAAGATGTGCAAGATTTGACTTTATTCTTTGCTCAGAATGCTGGTATATTATTAGAAGGTGGGAATATGTTTGTCGATAATTCTGACGGATATATTCGGTTAAATCTTGCATGTCCGATGAGTAGAGTTATGGAAGGAATGGAGCGGATTGCAAATGCGCTAAATTAAAAAGTAATTTTTGTAGATAAATGATTACATTTTTGATAGTGTGTAAAACATATTGCACAAAATCTAGATTAACATTTTTTGTCAACATCTAGAAGCGATAAGGCGGTTCAAACGATTTGGAGATAAGCAGAAAGCTCTTCTGAAGATCTAAAGTTTACTTCTTTCACAAAAGTGCAAATTGTTCTACACACTTCTTGATATTCTATTTGCATATGTTTAAATCTAGCGTTGTCCGACTAAAATCTCATTTACTCAAAATTTGGTTTTTTTTTTTAAAATTTAAATTTTATTTACTTACTTTTTAATCCTTTAACTCTCCGATGCTTTTTGCCAGCACAGGTATGTTTGATAAGATTACTCAGCAAGATTTATTTCGAATGATTATAATTGAAAAAAAGTAACAAAAATGCCTGATTTCTAAAGGCTTTTTTTGGTTCGTTCCTCACCAAAACTGCTGTCTCAAGTTGAACTTCATGCTTATTTTGCCTTCCATAATATTTAATTTCAAACTAAGTTTTTTTACAAAATTCATACTTCCTCCTCAATTTTATCAAACGGCAAACGCAATTACGTTTACTACGCAGCTAAATCTTTTAGAGTTCAAGTGTAACCCTTAATAATTTTCAGAGGGGATTTCTTCATATCATTTAGAATGGTTAATATATTAAGATTTTATAGTAAGTCTATCTTAACTAGAAATAAGGTACTTACGTGCGTACAGTGGCTTAAGACATCCGAGTATTAAGGGTTTTCCAGCAAATAAAAATAGGTAAAGTACCTGACAGAAACGAATTCTAAGATTTCTAGATTTGACCTTTTATATACTTTTGTCTTAAAATAGAAAATTTACACCTTGAAACACCCAATAGAAATCTCTGGCATAGCTAAGATAAGTTTTATTATTTCAGTTATGTTTTTTACTACTCAGATAGGAATATGTCAAATCAATGCTGATTTTACATCGGCCAATACTACAGCTTGTAATACTTTACAAACAACATTTTTTGATCAAAGTACAAGTGATGCGAGTATTTTAGATTGGTTTTGGGTGATAAATGGAAATACATCTTCTGAACAGAACCCAGGAGCACTATTTACAGATTTAGGAACATTCACTATATGTCTAACAGTTACTGATGTAAATGGTAATTCAGATACCGAATGTAAGGAAGACTATATAACAGTCTTCCCAAACCCTATCGCCGATTTTACAATAGATAATACAGAAGGTTGTGTACCTGTTTTAGTAAATTATTCTGACAATTCTTCTTCTGAAAATGGGAATATTGTTTCTTGGTTATGGGATGTTGGAGGATCTGCAGGAGTTTTGTCTCAATCTTCTCCAATTGATTTTAGTTCATCTTACACGATCCAAGGTTCATATACTGCAAGCCTCACAATAATTGATGAAAAAGGATGTACTGTAACGGAAAGCTTACCTAATGCTGTAATTGCATCTGCACTCACAAGTCCTGAAATAGAAATCGAATTAATTCCAACATGTGATCTACCTTGGGATATAAATTTCACCAATTTAAATGCTGATCCGTTGATCACATATAATTGGGATTTTGGAAATGGAGATATGTACCAAGGCGCTCAACCACCAACAGTTACATATACTGAAGTAGGTATTTATGATGTCAGTATTTTCATGGTTTCTGGTGATTGCAGAGACACTTTAGTCCTTGAAGCCTTTGTGAATACTAATTCTTCTGCAGCTTTTGAATATAGCCCATCGGTTGTTTGCCAATCAGACTCTGTTAATTTTACAGATATTTCAATTAATATTGCTGATAGTGTCATGTGGGATTTTGGTGATGGAAGTACTTCAACAGAGCCAAATCCTTCACACATTTATGTATCTTCAGGATGCTTTGATGTATCACTTATAAGAACTGTTGGTGATTGTATAGATACCGTAACTATATCATGTATTAGTATTTTGGAAACACCCACTATAACTTACGATATTACTAATCAATATGCATGTACTTTACCAGCAGATATAATTTTACACGCTGAGTCACCATCATCAGGAAACTTTAGTTGGCAGTTTACCAATAAAAGTGGTTTATCTACGGATTATGAAATCAATGACGTACCAATAACTATTAATGAATTTGGTTCATATTCGGCAGTGGTAATATTTGAATCTGATTCAGGTTGTACAACAATTATTGATTCAATTCCAATAGAAATAACGCCTCTGAATGCTAATATGCCAGTCCACAAAATAGGAGGTTGTGCACCATTGACATTTACATTGATGGATAGTATAATATCTAACGTGGACATAACTTCATATCAGTGGTCTATTGGTAATAATCAATTTTCAAGTTCAGCGATGATTCCGACATTTACAATACCAGATACGGGTCTATACGATTTACAATTAATTGTAGAAAATATTTATGGATGTATTGATACTGTAGAAATCGAAAATTACATCCAAGTTGGTAACAAACCTACTGTAAATTTTGAAGCATCTCCAGTAGCAGGTTGTGTTGATGTAGATATGTTCTTTATAGATTTATCATCAGGAAGTGCAAACAGTTGGGAATGGTTTTTCGGTGAAGATGGAAATTCAGATTTGCAAAATCCAGTAACTTCATTTGAAGATGCAGGTACTTTTGATGTTAATTTAATAGTAGGACATAATGGTTGTATAGATTCTTTAAGGCTCGATGATTATATTACTATTTTTGAGCCATCATCAAAGTTCGAAATTATATACAATTGCGTAGATCCTTATACAGTTGGTATCGAAAATAGAAGTGTAGGTGCTGATTCATTGCTCTGGACATTGCAGCTTTCAGAAACAGAAATTGTAGAATCGACAGATTCTATTTTTGGTAATTTTACATTTCTTGATAGAGGTGAATACCCAATAAGTCTCTTCACAGAAAGCTTTACGTCTGGTTGTGATAACATTGAGTATGATACTATTAGAATAGTTGATCCAATAGCTTCCTATGCTGTGGATACCTTGAGAGGCTGTTCTCCGTTTTCATTAGAAATTGGTAATTTTTCTCAGGATGCTTTTTCTTATGAATTTGTATCAAGTGTTGCCAATATTGATTCAATTTTTAATGAAGAACCTATGGTAACTTTTACGGAAGGAGGAGTCCTTAATGGTCCATTATTAATTATAACAGATATACATGAGTGTAAGGATTCTTTTCAACTCTTTGATAGTATATATGTTAATAAATTGGAAGCAATTATCGATTATAATGATGTAATATGTGTACCAGATGTTGCAGAATTAAACGATAAAAGTACAGCAGACTTAGCTAATATTATTTCTTGGAATTGGCAAGTTGATAGTTTGGGTTTTTCATCCACAGAACAAAATACATCACTTTATATAGATACTGTAGGAATTTATGATTTGCAATTTCATGTTCAAGATGACTGGGGGTGCAAGGACAGTATTAGTATATCTCAAGCAATAATTGCTGTAGAGGTAACACCAGATTTTTCTAATGATACGCTAGGTTGTTCTTGGGCTCCTATTAATTTTATTTCACTGGGGTCAAATGGAAACACTGTAACATACGCGTGGGATTTTGGAGACGGAACAACCTCTGAGGAAGCTAATCCAAGCCATACATATACAAATGAAGGAAAATATTCAGTTTGCTTAACCATGATGGATGTACGTGAATGCGAAAAGGTAGTCTGTAAAGAAAATGTTGTAACTATATCAAATCCTGTTGCTCAATATATTGGAGATCCTTTAGCGGCGACCTGTCCACCATTATTATCTAATTTCGAAAATCAATCTGCCAATGCATCAACTTACATTTGGGATTTTGGAGATAATAGTGGTAAATCTACAGTTGATAGTCCAAGTCATGTATATACTTCTCCAGGTACATATGATGTGAGTTTGATAGCAACAACTACCCCAATGTGTTCGGACACTTTATTTATATCAGAATATATTAAAGTCGAAGGCCCTATAGGTAATTTTCAAGCTGATGTGGCTCCGACATGTCTGCCAGTTAATGTAACATTAAATGCAGAATCTGACGGGCTTTACACATATGTATGGGATCTAGGAAACGGAATACTAGATAGTGTGGATGGAGTAGTAATTACCGATATTATATCTTATGAATACACACAACCAGGAAGATATACACCAAAGTTGATAATTACTGACAGTGTCGGATGTACCACAAGTTTCGCTGGAGATCCGATTGAATTAGATCTAGTAGCATTAGATTTTACGATAGACGGCGATCCTATCTGTGGCCCGCCTCTAGCTATTACCTTAGAAAACCTTAGCGCAGGGACTACAGACGAGGTTGACTATTTATGGGAGATAACTGGAGCGGATAACGATCAATCAAATGATGAAAACCCCTCATTCGATATTACCCAAACAGGGCAATACAATGTAAGCCTAATAGCAAATTATGGAAACTGTATAGATACTCTGTCAATTCCAGACTTTATGGAAGTGGGTGATATACCTGAGGTTGTATTTGAAATACAAACAGAAGAATTATGCCAAGATATAAATGTCATATTTGTAAATAATTCTACAGTCAATTATGGAGAGTTTGAGTCTTGGTTGTGGGACTTTGGAGATGGTTCCAGTTCTACAGAGAAAGAACCAACACATCAATTTATAGGATTAGAAAGTCATACTATTACGCTAATAGGAACTACTGATAAAGGATGTGAGTCTACTTTTTCAGCAAGTTTTGATGTGTTGCCAAGCACAGTGGCATCAGTGGAAGACGATAAGCTAATATGTTTAGGTGATCAAGTGACGATAACGGGAAGTATAGAAAATCTTCAGACTGATGGAAGCTTTTATTGGGAAGCAGACGCGTCACTAAGCTGCACAGAATGCTTATCACCTATTGCCACACCTATAGTAACAACTTCATATATTTTAGTCGGCTTGCATCCTAATGGTTGTGAATCAAGAGATACCATAGAAATAGAAGTTATACAAAGTCCTGGTCCAGAACTCTCTCTCCAAAGCGAGGATGTAATTTGTTTTGATAGTGAAACGGAAATTGAAGTGTTAAACTTTAATCCAGATTATACCTATCAATGGAATGCTTCTATAGCAGGTCAGGATTGTTATGTAGATTGTGAAATTGTAAATGTAAACCCTAATGAATTGACAACTTATTATGTGACTGTATACAATGAATTTGGATGTTATAAAGAAGATAGTATTACTATAGACGTTGAAAAACCTCTAGAAGGTATACTACCCGCTGAAACTGGCATTTGTTTTGGAGAGGAAACAACTGTATCAATATCTGTAGGCTCTAATCCGCAATGGACGAATACTCCTGGAATTGAATGTCTAACGTGCGAAGAAAATATTCTCAGTCCTTCGGAAACAACGTTATACTATGTGACTGTCCAATCTGACTTGGGATGTTTTTATGAAGACTCAATCTCTGTAGTCGTTGTACCTTCAAACAATACACAAGCGGGGGAAGGCGAGGAGATATGTAAAGGTGAATCTGTATTGCTTACCTCTACTGGTTTAGGAAGCACATTATGGACTTCAAATATACCATTGACAGGTGATGATCAAGATTCGATATTAGTTTCACCAAATCAAACGGAGTACTTTTATCTGAACATGACTTATTACGAATGTTCGCAAATGGATAGCGTCTTAGTTACAGTCCATGAAAAGGCAGAAATAGAAGCATTAGGAGATACAATATGTGTCGGAGAGACAGCGATAGTTTCTGCTAGTGGAAGAGCGGATAGCTGGGTTTGGATGGTTAATACAGAGGAAGTCAACGAAGATGATTTAGAAGTAAGCCCAGAGTCTTCAACTATGTATCCTGTTATAGCTTCTTATAGAACTTGTGCACCTGATACTGCGATTGCTTCAGTATTTGTTCATCCTCATATAGAATATAATATAGAAGAGAATTTCTATAATATATTTTTAAATGATGAAATAGAAATTGTTCCTGAGTATGATATTGAGAAGAATTATATATACGATTGGATTCCAGTGAATGGGTTAAATTGTTCCGATTGCCCTAATCCCACTATTAAGGGAATTACAGAATCAATGGAATACAATGTAATGGTAATAGATGAAGAGACCAGTTGTGAAATGGAACAAAATATAGAAGTGCGATTTAATAATGAATGCACAAACGCGGTTTTTCATTTACCAAACATTTTTTCTCCGAATAATGATGGGTCGAATGATGAATGGAGAATGTTTACCAATAATCCTGAAGAATTTATTTCACTCAGTGTTTTTGATAGATATGGAAATTTTGTTTTTCATGCAGATGAAATTGATCAAGGCTGGGATGGAAGGCATAAAGGTCAAGATGTTGCGACTGGCGTATACGTGTACAAATTACGATTGATTTGTCCATTTGATAAGAATGATTATTATATTTTAGGGGACGTCACAGTAATTAGATAAAAGGGCTCCTATTTCAATATTTTATTTGGGAATCAATTTAAATTTTAGACATTATTTGAAATACATACCTAATATTTTATCCCTCTCGTTATAGTTATTTTAAAATTTATGCTGATTTAATTTTCATTTATCGGAATGAAACCTAATTTTGATTTAATGGGTTATTTTATTGGGTTCCGATGGAGATAAACTTAAATGGATCAAAAATAAAAAATAAAAAATATATAATATGATAATCAAAAAGGGTGATAAAGCGCCGAATTTTACTTTACGTGAGTCAGACACGTCAGAAGTGAGCTTAAGTAGCTATGAAGGAAAAAATGTAGTTTTGTTATTTTTCCCATTGGCTTTCACAGGTGTTTGCACGACAGAATTATGCACAATGAGAGATGATATTAGTACTTATAATAATATGAATGCCAATGTTTTAGCCGTTTCTGTTGATTCTCCGTTCGCTTTAGCGAAATTTAAAGAAGAACAAAAGTTAAATTTTCCGCTTTTGTCAGATTTTAATAAAAGCGTATCTAGGTCGTACGGTGCTCTATATGAGGACTTTGTGTTAGACATGAAGGGTGTGTCTAAGAGAAGTGCGTTTGTAATAGATAAAAAAGGTATAATAAGGTATGCCGAAGTTTTGGAAAATGCAGGCGATCTGCCTAACTTTGCAGCAATTAAGGAAGCTTTAGAAAACCAGAATTGATTTATATCGGCAACTCAATTTAGTAAATGACGACAGATATATTAAACATAGACGTGCAAGAACTTGAAGATATTATGCTTCTTGAAGATACAAGTATAGGACAAAAAGCAGAGCTTATTGTTTACAATGACGATTTTAATACATTCGATTGGGTGATTCAATGTTTCATGGAAGTTTGCTCTCACACCTTTGAACAATCAGAGCAGTTGTCTCTTTTTGTGCATTACAAAGGTAAGGCGACGGTAAAGACAGGTCCAATGAGTGAATTAAGACCACTTAAAGATGCACTTGTTGATAGAGGGCTTTCTGCAGTAATCGAATCATTTGTTGATAAATAATCAATAGGAAATCGATTTTATAGCGATATCAAACAATGATTTTAAAAAAATAATCATTATAAAATATAGGCAATGGCTGAAATGTCATTGCCTTTTTTCTTTTAAGCATTTGGTACTTTTTTACTTTCAATGATAATACTAAACCCTAAAGATATAACATTCCCTCATCCTGATCTTGCAAATGAGGAAGGAATCGTAGCTATGGGTGGTGATTTGAGTATTGATAGATTATTACTTGCATATCAATATGGATACTTTCCATGGTTCAATCCTGACGAACCAATTCTATGGTGGCACCCTAATCCTAGGTTTGTCTTATTTACGGAAGATGTCCGTATTACTAAGAGCATGCGTCCTTATTTTAATCAAGAAAAATTTAGACTTTCATTTGATCAAGACTTTGAAGGTGTAATAAATGCATGTGAAAAGATAAAAAGACATAAACAACCAGGAACTTGGATCTCTGAAAACATTAAAGATGCATATATTGGACTGCACGAAATTGGAGTTGCACACAGCGTTGAAGTATGGGAAAATGATAATCTCGTAGGTGGGCTATATGGAGTATCATTAGGTAAGATGTTTTTTGGAGAATCTATGTTTAGTAGAGTTAGTAACTCATCTAAATTTGCTCTTATCAGTCTCGCGGCTGTTTTGAGGAAAAATGGATATGAAATCATAGATTGCCAAATGCCAAACTCCCACCTTAAAAGTATGGGGGGAAGATATATCAGCAGGAATGTATTCTTGAGTATATTGCGGGCAAATATTTATGAAGAAACAATCTTTGGAAATTGGGACCCGTACTTTAATAATTATCCAGTAAAAGAGCTCACCAAGGATTTTCTTAATAAGGAAAATCACAAAGAATACTAACAGAAAGAGTATGATAGAATTCGAAAAATATACTTTGAATAATGGACTTAGGGTAATCGTGCATGAAGACGATAGTTCCCCTATGGTAGCTGTTAATACTGTATATGATGTCGGATCTAGAGATGAAGATTCTGAAATGACAGGTTTTGCCCATTTATTTGAACATTTGATGTTCGGGGGTTCAGAAAATGCACCTGACTTCGATGGTCCTATTCAGAATGCTGGTGGGGAGAATAATGCATTCACCAATACAGATATGACAAACTTCTATAATGTTTTGCCAGCCGAGAATCTTGAGACTGCACTGTGGCTCGAATCTGATAGGATGAAACAACTTATCTTTTCTCAGCATGCACTAGATGTGCAGAAGAGGGTAGTGGTTGAAGAATTCAAAGAAACATGCCTTACTGAGCCATATGGTGATGTATGGCATCATCTATCAAGTCTTGCATATAAAGAACATAGCTATAGCTGGCCAACGATTGGAAAGGAAATGTCGCATATTAAAGATGCTGTGCTAACGGATGTAAAGGATTTTTTCAATAAACATTATACAACACAGAATGCGATTTTAGTAATATCTGGAAATGTAAAAACCAATCGAGTAAAAAATACTGTAGAAAAATGGTTTGGTGATATTCTGCCTGGAAATAAATATGAAAGAAACTTAAGACAAGAAAGAGAGCAAACAAAATTTCGATGTAAAACAGTTTTAGGTAATGCACCTATTCCAGCCATATATCTATCCTTTCATATGGTTGCTAGAAATCATAAAGATTATTACGCATATGATCTACTTTCTGATGTACTCAGTAATGGTCGATCATCCAGATTATACCAAAGGTTACATAAAGTAAATCCAATCTTTAGCCAGATTGATGCATATATATCAGGGACATTTGACCCAGGAATGTTTATCATAGAAGGGCGTCCTAACAAAGAAGTAGATCTAGAATCTGCGAAAGCTGCAATTTGGAAAGAACTAGAACAACTGGTCAACGAACCAATTGATAGTCGCGAGTTAAATAAGCTTCAAAACAAAATAGAGAGTAGCTTAGAATACTCTGAGGTAAACATCCTTCATAAGTCAATGAGTCTTGCATATTTTGAACTTTTGGGCGATGCTGATCTTATCAATAAGGAAGCAGAAGCATATCAGAAAGTAACCAGCGCTGATATACAAAGAGTAGCTGAAAAGATATTTCGTAAAGAGAATTGTACAGAGCTTACTTATCTGCCTAAAGAAGCGCCGTTGACTTAGTTTTAGAGACTAGAGGGAGTAAAATATATGAAAATTAATATTCCAAAAGAAAAGCGGATAATTGTAGTCACTGGTCCAGAATCTAGTGGTAAGACAACGCTTGTCAATCGGCTTAAGATAGAATATGGAGTTCCAGTAGTGCCAGAGTTTGCACGCACATATCTTGAGCAAAAACGAGATTCTAAATATCAATTCTCAGATTTAGAGATCATCGGTCGATGCCAGAACTTACAAGAAGCTGAAGCGCATAAAAATTATCCTCTTATCGTCTGTGATACTGATATCATAACTATTGATATCTGGTCATTAGAGGTGTTCAATAAGCCAATCTCTCTAGCTAATGATAATTCAGATAAAAAACACTATCTACTTTGTAGACCTGATATACCATGGGTTTCTGATCCACTAAGAGAGAATCCTGATGATCGTGCTAGGCTTTTTGAGATATATAAGCTTTACCTAGAAACCAAAAATCTATCTTTTACGATTTTGAATAAAGAAGATAGACTGAACTATAAATTATAATTACTAGATTTTTGTAAATTTCTTAGTTCTCCATTGCCTATAATATTTTTAGTTAGTGTTGTCCGACTAAAATCTCATTTATTCAAAATTCGGATTCTTTTTAAAAGTATTAAATTTGATTTACTTACCTTTTAATTTCAAACCTAACTTCGTCTTGCCAGAAAGGCCTACTTTTTTCCAGCAGAGACATCTTTATAAAAGCGTCCAGCACTTATTATCTTCATTTACACTAAGCACATCTTTTATTGATAAAAGTACCCAGCATTATTTATTTCGATTGATTCTAGATGAAAAAAAGTAACAAAAATGCCTGATCTCTAAAGTTTTTTTTGGTTCGTTCCTTACTAAAACCGCTGTATCCCTTGAACTTCATGCTTATTTTGCCTTCCATAATATTTAATTTCAAACTAATTTTTTTACAAAAATTACCTTTCTCCTTCAATTTTATCAAACGGCAAACGCAATTTCGTTCACTACCCTTATATACCTTTAATAACTGATCTGAAGCATTGAAAACCGTTAACTGATCAAGAAGATCGATTGACTCTGATTTAGGGAATTTCTCTTAATACACTTAAAATTAAAAACCGACATAGTTAAATGCAACTATATTTTATATACTTTTTCCAATACTCTTTCGATTAATCTTACTTGATATCCATGTCATTATATCCAAATATATAAAAGCTCTCTTTTCGAAGTCGTTTTCTTTTAGGGTTTTTAGTTTTTCGTAATTTTCTTTGAGTATACTTTTCTGAGAGAAAATTGGAACTTTTGCAATAGTTACAAGCATTTGCAAGACCGTCAGTTGTACTTTATTTGGGTTTTTTAGCTTATAATAAAATTTTTGAAAATCTTTGGCGTGATTTATAATCTGATTGTATTCTTCCATATCAAAAAGCGCCATTAATTTCATAAGTCTTGCGTAGGTCTGCACATCTTCTCTAAGAGATTTATCAGTAAGGTTGATGATGTAATCAAGAAAACTCAGTGCTTTTTTTGGTTCTCCAGCACCGATGTACATCCAGGCAATTTTATAATATATTACCATCACTTTATGATAATCCAGCTTTGTTGAATATCGTTTAATTCTTTTGAGCGTATTCGGTATTTTTTTTAACCCTTCTTCGAATGTACCATTTAAGAAGTGAAGATTCATTCTACCATTGTGTACGTATTGAAATGAAACGATTTGAGAATTATGATTTAGTTTACTATAGTTTGTGTGTCTGTATGATTCAAGTTCGATTAAGTATTGTTCGTAAACGGATATGTTTTTTACATTATAAGAGGAGGTTAATACATAGTGATAGCCTCTCATAAATAAATCAACATCCCTTCGTTGAAGTTCGTCAGATTCTTTGAATGCATTGACCCATTTTATGGACCATTTTAAACATTCTTCAAATTGATCTAGGATGTAGTGAAACCACACAAATGACTGGTAATAATAGATCTCTTCGATACCCTCTAGTTTGGATTTATCGATCTTCGATATGCTTTTTGAGAATGTTTCGCTAAGTTCTATTTCTTTTTCTCTAGATTCTATGTGCCCTTGTTCTACGTATTGTTTGTGTAGTTTAAGTCTTATATTGCTAAGTATGATTCGATTGCTTACACGTTTACTAAGATTTTGTGATTGATCTATGAGTTCATTTATTGAATCACTTTTTGTTCTAGTAATATGTCTTGATTGGATCATTTTTTCCAATTCTATGATCGTAAGCAATGAGAAGTCATTGAAAAATTTTTGAGATAACTTTTTAGCTTTTTCTAGCACTTCTAGTGCTTGCCAATGTAATCCTTTTCCATATAAGACGTATGAAAAATCTATGTACTCTCTGATCTTGAAATTTTCTTTTTTCTCCTTACTGAGTAATCTAAGCACAATCATTAGTTGCTCAAACAAGTGCTTTTTGAGATTTGAATAAGCTGCATTACTTAGACCTCCCAATTTTTTTTTGAGAAGTATATCATCAACTTCAGCTGCTTTGTCTAATAGGTCAAACAGTTTGATGTATAGTGAATCTTTAGCGTCTTGATTCCTGCCCACATATAGCTTAAATGAGCGTTTTTCAGACTTACTTAATGACTGAACTAATAAAAATAGACTTTCTGACTTAGCTATAGGCACGTGTACTATTTTTTGTGCAATTAATTATAAATCAGTTAAATACAATTGATGTCTGAGCTTTAGAGACATGAATTGTATCTCCAAATTCAAAATTATTTAGTTAGGGGAGAGTTAGATTTACAATATAGTTATAAAGAAAAACTCATACAACAAAGCTAATGAAAAAAGTAGAAGCTATAATAAGAACCATCAAATATGAAGATGTAGTGGAAGCACTTGAGGAAGTTGGGATAAGATTTTTCTCATACTCGGAGGTGAAAGGTCATGGTATGGAAAAAAGTGATGAGATTAAATATAGAGGTGTAGTCTATGATGCAGGTTATCTTCCTAGGACAAAGCTAAGTATAGTTGTCAAAGACTCAGACGTAGAAAATGTAACAAAGACAATTATTCAAAACGCCCAGACCGGAAAAATCGGTGATGGTAAAATAATAGTCACTGATGTAGAACAATTTTTAAGAATAAGAACAGGAGAGTCGTCGGAAGATGCACTTTAAGTTGAACTATGAATATTACTAGTCAAAGGCTAGTAAAGTTTTTTGAATTATACATTGCAAAGACAAATATAGATTAGGAAATTAAGAGACTCCATATCTATAAATAAATGACAAGAGACAGGCTAGAAAGTGAGAATTACAATTTCATCTAACCTCTAATTTTGATATCGAGGGTTGAATTAACTACAAATTACTTCAAATATAAACCTCGATATCAAGCCTCTTGCAAAACGGAAAAGATTAAAATTTATGAAATTTCTTTTATTTGATTATGCGGAAACTATACCTACGGTAGAATCGCTTTCTAGTGCTGTCACTGAAGCTGAATTTACAACAAGTAACCTTTGGATATTAATTGCTGCAGCATTGGTTTTTATAATGCATCTTGGATTTTCAGCTCTAGAATCTGGCTTTGTAAGAAGGAAAAATGTAGTTAACATTTTATATAAAAATATGATGATTATAGCTATAGGTTTATTGACCTATTGGTTCATAGGATTCAATTTAATGTACCCAGGAGAAAATGCTGGCGGGTATTTTAATATCCCAAAACTGATGTTAAATCCTAGCGTTGCAGATCTCACTTCTTCGTATGGTGCCTATACTTATTGGACGGACTTTATCTTCCAAGCTATGTTTGCAGCCACTGGTGCGACAATAGTTTCTGGTGCCGTTGCAGAGCGTATCAAACTTGAGTCGTTTCTTGTATTTGCATTGGTATTTGTAGCTCTTATATATCCTATTGTAGGATTTTGGAAGTGGGGAGCAGGTTGGTTAGATACGTTAGGTTTTTATGATTTCGCGGGCTCTACCTTAGTTCATTCTGTAGGTGGATGGGCAGCATTAGCAGGCATTATTGTATTGGGACCTAGAAAGGGGAAATATACAAAAAAAGGAATGCGTGCAATCCGTGGACACAACATGCCTTTGGCTGCTTTAGGAGTATTCCTTCTATGGTTTGGATGGTATGGGTTTAATGGAGGTTCAGTTTTAAGTGCAGATCCTGCAGGAGTATCTACGGTATTTGTAACGACATCATTAGCTGCTGCTGCGGGAGCAATGGGTGCTGCAATTACAGGTTTTATAATGTTTAAAACACATGATATATCTATGGTTATGAATGGAATATTGGGGGGATTAGTAGGTATTACTGCGGGGGCAGACGTAATATCTATAAATGGTTCTGTAGTCGTTGGACTGATAGCTGGAATATTGATTCCGTTGGCTGTTACCTTTTTTGACAAAATGAAATTGGATGATCCTGTAGGTGCAACGTCAGTGCATTTAGTATGCGGTGTTTGGGGAACATTAGCCGTTGCACTATTTGGAACGTTAGATGACGGAGTGGGGACACTGTCAGGTCAGCTTATTGGAATAGGAGCTTGTGGTGTATTCACATTTGTGCTATCATTTGTACTTTTCTATTTGATCAAGGTTACGATGGGGTTAAGGGTAACACCGGAAGAAGAAGAGAAAGGGTTAGATATTGGGGAACATGAAATGACAGCTTACTCGTAAAGTTCAAAGGTATAAGACTGGATTTCATCTAGATTTATACAAAAAAGAAAATTTAGTAGTTTTTAGTATTTAGTGTTTTAAAAGATCCAATTTTAAGAGAATTGGAAATTACAAAAGCCTCCGAGACGGCAATCTCGGAGGCAATTTCATCAAAGATTCTGTGCGGAATCCTCGAATTAACTAAACAATGTTAATCATTTTTTTACGATTGACAAAAGAGATTTCGCATGGATTATTTCAAAACAAAATAATCAGTATTACCATGCTTAAGAAATTAACATTAATCAATTTATTATCATTTATGACAATTGGAATAGCTATATCGCAAACAACAGACTCTACGAACTTCGAAGTAGTAGGGTCAATGGATGCATATTATAGGATGTCCATTGGAGCGGATTTTGATCAAGCCCCAGGAACTTCTTTTGCTAACTTACCTGGTTTTTCTCTAGGTATGGCCAACATAAATGCCACTTATTATAAGAAAAATGCAGGAATTGTTGCGGACCTTGTTTTTGGTCCAAGAGGTGAGGATGCTACTTTTTTATCCCCTTTTCTAAGACCAGGAGGTACATCCAGTATAATCAATCAGCTATATGCATTCTGGGATGTGTCTGATAAGGTGAAAATAACATTAGGAAATTTCAACACATTTCTTGGGTATGAGGTAATATCACCTACAGGTAATTTTAATTATTCCACTTCGTATATGTTTTCTTATGGTCCGTTTTCACATACAGGACTAAAAGTAGATGCAGATTTAGGAGGAGGATTTAGCCTGATGGCGGGAGTTTTTAACCCAACAGATGCGACAGAATATAATCCTACCAATGACTATGCAGGAGGTCTACAATTAGGATACTCTTTCGATAAGGGAAGTGCATATTTGAATACTATAATAAGTGAAGATTTTTATCAAGTTGATTTGACAACGGGTGTGGATCTCACAGAAAATTTTTACTTAGGTCTTAATGCCACAATTGCACAAGATGCATTTGCTGGAGTCGCGGGATATGTACAATATGGTTTAAGTGAAAATTTTAAGATAGGGACAAGAATAGAATATTTTCAAGATAATGGAGTAGGTGTAGTTGGTACGGATGAAAGCGTGCTCGATGTAACACTTACTGGACAATATACAGTCGGTAACCTTACCATCATTCCAGAAGTGAGAATGGATAAAGTAAGTGCACCTATTTATACAAACGAATTAGAATTAGAGGAATCATTAAGTTCTTTTGTTTTAGCTGTTGTGTATGGGTTCTAGGCTGGCTTGCTGCAAGCAAACGGCCGCCATTGAAAATAGTATTGTAGCATGGCTTGCTCGATAGAGCAAATATGCGGGATACTATTTTTGATCATCAACTAAGAATTTTTCTTTGAAGCATTGCTTCCGGAAGTGAATAATATCAAAATAGTCGAAAAATCGAATGTCGAACAGTCGAATAGTCTAACATCGAACAGTCGAAAAATCGAATAGTCTAACAAAAAACAAATAACAAAAGGTAGAATTGCCGCTACTATAAAATTATAAAAAAGTCTTTCCCAAGTCCTTAAATATGGGCTTGGGAATAGCACGCTAAATACTAAGCTATGAAAAAAAATAAAACAGTACCTCAGCAGCGTGGCTTACACACACCTCAGCTAGAAAAAGATTCATGTGGAGTAGGAATGATTGCAAATTTAAATGGTGGTACCTCATACTATGTAATTGATTCTGCACTCACTATTCTAGAAAATATGGAACACAGAGGAGCTTGTGGATGCGAGGAAAATACCGGTGATGGAGCGGGCATTTTAATGCAAGTTCCGCATGGTTTTATGAAAGCGAAAGCGCTAGAATCAGGAGTACAATTGCCAAAAAGAGGTAAATACGGTGTAGGTATGTTTTTCTTTCCTAAGGATGAAGAATTGAAGAAATACTGTTATGAAGTGATTAATAAATATTGTAAGAATAATGACTTCAAGATTATTCTGGAGCGTAGGGTTCCTGTAGATAATTCTATGATCGGGGACATGGCAAAAGGCTCTGAGCCTGATATGGTTCAATTGTTTTTCAAATCGTCTGGATTTAATAATAAAGCCATTGAAAGAAGGTTCTATTTCTTAAGAAATCAAATCCTTAAAGAAATATATTTTAGCGGAAAAGGCTTGACGGATGATTTCTATATTTCATCATTATCATCTAAGACGATAGTTTACAAAGGAATGTTGATGGCTACTCAGCTAAGGTCATACTTTTTAGACTTACAAGATGATGGAATCCACTCTGCTATTGCAATAGTGCATAGTAGATTTAGTACGAATACTGTTCCAAAATGGAAGTTAGCTCAACCTTTCAGGTGTATCGCACATAATGGAGAAATCAACACTATTCAGGGTAACCTAAATGGATGGAAAGCAAGAGAAAAGAATATGGAACTAGTCTCCAAAGACAGACCAGATCTTATATCGACGTTCCCTGTTTGTGACCCATTTTCATCTGATAGCGGAAACTTTGATAATGTTGTTGACTTCTTACTGAAGGCCAGCCGGTCAATCCCACATACGATCATGATGATGATCCCAGAGGCTTGGCAGAATAATGAACATATCGAAGATTATAAAAAAGCATTTTACGAGTATCATGATGGTGTTTTAGAAGCTTGGGATGGACCAGCTTCAATATGTTTTACAGACGGTACTGTACTTGGTGCAACTTTAGATAGAAACGGACTTAGACCATCGAGATATCTTCTTACAGATGATAATTTTCTGATTTTAGGAAGTGAGGCGGGCTGTCTTGATATTGATCCATCAAAGATTGTCAAGAAAGGAAGACTGCAACCAGGGAAGATGCTAGTCGCTGATCTTGATGAAAATAGAATCATCTCTGATGAGGAGCTAAAAGAAAGAATCTGCAATAGAAAACCATATAGAGAATGGCTCGATAAGATGTCAATGGAGATTGAGGACTTACCATCAAAACGATTGGTAGAAGGTTCAAATTTACCGCTTCATACTCGACAGATAGCGTTCGGAATGTCACTAGAAGACGAACAGCTGATTCTAGATGCTATGATGCACACAACCAAAGAGCCAATTGGTTCGATGGGTTCAGATATTCCGTTAGCAGTATTATCAAAAATATCCCAGCATATTGCCAATTATTTCAAGCAGCAATTTGCTCAAGTTACTAATCCACCAATCGATTCTTTGAGAGAGAATTTCTACATGTCTTTATCTTCTGTAATAAGTAATAGTAGTAGAATAATAGGAATTGATGAAGAAGAAGCAAGAGTAATTAGAACACAACATCCCGTGTTAAACGGAGCACAATATTCTAATATTCTGAAAAATGAATTGGATGAGTTCGAATCTAGAGAATTATCAACTACATATAAAAAAGGAAGCTCATTAGAGTTAGCTATAGATTCTATCTGTGAATTGGCATTAGAAGCGATAGAGGATGATGTCAGGATCATTTGTCTTAGTGATATAGGTGTTGATAAAGAGATCATCAATGTTCCTAGCTTATTAATTACTGGAGCGTTACATCATCTACTCATCAGCAAAGGACTGAGAAAAGAAGTTACAATAATCGTTCGGGCAGGGGATGCATGGGAGACACATCATGTAGCAACTCTATTATCTTTCGGTGGCGACTTTGTGTATCCATATCTTGCATTAGAAACTACAAGAAAACTGGCTAATTCGAAGGGAATAAATGCCAAGGAGGGAGAAGAAAAATATATCAAAGCGGTTAGAAAAGGATTGCTGAAAATCATGTCAAAACTTGGAATTTCGACGCTTGGATCATATAAAGGAGCACAAACTTTTGAAGCATTAGGTATCTCTTCAGAGGTAATTAGCAAATGCTTTAGTGGGACAATATCTAGAATAGAGGGACTGACTTTCGACCAATTGGCGAGAGAAAACGAGGCGAAACATGATCTCGCCTTTGATAAAGCATATGATATATTGCCTGATATTGGAAATTACCAATGGAAACGAAGGGGAGAGTACCATCTCTTCAATCCACAAACTATACATTTACTCCAGCATAGCACCAAAACCAATCATTATCCTACTTATCAAAAATTTGCTGAAGCGATAGATAAGTTAGAGCATAATAGTAGTACACTTCGAAGTTATTTCAAGATCAAGGATGGACAATCATCGATTCCCATATCGGAAGTAGAGAGTGAAGCTACTATTATGCAAAGGTTTGCCACAGGAGCAATGTCACTGGGTTCGATTTCGCATGAAGCTCACTCCACATTGGCTAAAGCTATGAATAAAATCGGGGGTAAGAGTAATAGTGGAGAAGGAGGAGAAGATGAAAAACGATTTGCTAAAAATGAAGACGGAAGCTGGGAAAGATCAGCAATTAAACAAGTAGCTTCTGGAAGATTTGGGGTGACGATCAATTACTTAACAAATGCCATCGAACTTCAGATCAAAATGGCGCAAGGCGCTAAACCAGGAGAAGGAGGACAACTACCAGGTCATAAAGTGAATGACTATATTGGAAAAATTAGACACAGTACTCCTGGAGTAGGCTTGATATCTCCTCCCCCGCATCATGACATATATAGTATCGAAGATTTAGCACAGTTAATTTTTGATCTTAAAAATGCTAATAGGCAAGCTAGAATTAGTGTTAAGCTAGTTTCTAAAGCGGGTGTCGGAGTTATAGCGAGTGGTGTAACCAAAGCACATGCTGATCATATTTTGATATCAGGTTATGACGGAGGTACAGGAGCATCACCATTGAGTTCTGTAAGACATGCAGGATTACCATGGGAACTTGGACTTTCTGAAACCCACCAAACATTGGTCAAGAATGGACTGAGAGATAGAGTAGTCCTACAAACTGACGGTCAGATACGAACGGGTAGAGATATGGCAATCGCAACTATGCTTGGCGCTGAAGAATGGGGAATCGCCACGGCAGCATTGGTAGTAGAAGGCTGTATATTGATGAGAAAATGTCATCTGAATACTTGCCCAGTAGGTATAGCAACACAAGATGAAGATCTACGTAAGAAATTTGACGGTAAGGTAGAGCATATTGTAAATTACTTCCAATTTCTTGCAAGGCATTTGAGAGAAATAATGGCATCAGTAGGTGTTCGATCTGTAAATGAATTAGTAGGTAGAACAGATCTCCTCGATATAGAAAACGAGAATAGGCATTGGAAAACCGAAAATGTAGACTTCTCGCCACTATTATTCCAAGAAGAGAATAAATTGAATGAAACACTCTATCAATCCAAATTGCAAGATCATGGATTGGAAAATGTACTCGATCACAAATTGATTGAATATTCCGCTTTGGCAATGGAAAAGAGCAAGACTTACGATGGAGTTATGTCTATTAAAAGTACCGATAGAGCAGTAGGAACAATGTTGTCTAATGAAATATCTAAGACATATGGATCTATAGGAATGTTACCAGATAGTCTTACGTATAGATTTAGAGGTTCTGCAGGACAGAGTTTTGGAGCTTTTACAGCCAGAGGCATATTTTTCAGATTAGAAGGAGAAGCAAATGATTATTTTGGCAAAGGTTTAAGTGGAGCTAAGTTAGCTGTTTCTCCAGATAGAAAAACAAAATATGATGCATCTTCTAATATCATCATCGGGAATGTAGCATTATATGGAGCTACTTCGGGAGAGGCATATATTAACGGTATGGCTGGAGATAGATTCTGTGTGAGAAATAGTGGAGCTAAAACAGTAGTCGAAGGAATAGGTGACAATGGGTGTGAATATATGACTGGAGGAATAGCAGTGATACTAGGTAAGATAGGTAAGAATTTTGCCGCAGGAATGAGTGGTGGTATTGCCTATGTGTATAGTGATTCGCCTAAAATGTTGGGAGAAACAGTTAATCCAGAAATGGTTTTGATTGATACTCCAAATGAGAAAGACTTGGATACTATTCAGACCATGATCAGAAGTCATACAAACTATACTGGAAGTAGAAAAGGTTTTACGATTCTTAATAATTGGGACGAAGAAAAATTCAATTTCCAAAGGGTTATTTCTGGTGAGTATAAGCGTATACTAGAAGGAAAGGATGAATCATATGTTGTACAACAAAAAGCAAGCTAATCATGGGAGATATCAAAGGATTTATGAAATATGAAAGAGATCTTCCTAAGACAGAAGATCCGAAAGCTAGAGTAGAACACTTCAATGAGTTTTATATGCCATTACCTATTACTCACAAAGAAGAACAAGCTGCCAGATGTATGGATTGTGGTATCCCGTTCTGTCATAGTGGTTGTCCTCTAGGAAATCTAATACCTGACTTCAATGATGCAATCCACCGAGGAGAGTGGAAAGAAGCATATGAAATATTAAGTCAGACAAATAACTTCCCAGAATTCACAGGAAGAATCTGCCCTGCACCTTGCGAATCAGCATGTGTACTTGGAATAAATGAAAATCCAGTATCTATAGAATACATAGAAAAGTCTATTATAGAGCGAGCATTCAAAGAAGGTTGGGTGAAGCCTAATGTAGCTGATCAAAAACCAGATAAAAAAGTTGCCGTCATAGGATCGGGACCTGCAGGATTAGCTTGTGCTGATCAACTTGCCAAAGCTGGCCATACAGTTACGGTCTACGAACGTGAAGATAGAATCGGAGGACTTCTCAGATATGGGATCCCTGATTTCAAATTAGAAAAATCAAGTATCGATCGCCGATTGGAAATTATGAAAGCTTCGGGAATCAAGTTTGTTACCAATACAGATGTAGGAGTAGATATCACAGTCGACTATCTGAAATCAGAATATGATTCGATAGTACTTTGTGGAGGATCAACTATCGCGAGAGATATGAGTATTGAAAATAGAGATGCAAAAGGAATACATCTTGCCATGGAATACCTTACTCAAAACAATAAAAGAGTGGCCGGTGATCAGTTTTTAGCTTCAGAAACGATCACCGTCAAAGATCAAGACGTAGTTGTTATAGGCGGTGGTGATACTGGGTCTGACTGTATAGGTACATCTAATAGACTAGGTGCAAAATCCATTACTCAATTAGAGATCATGCCGACCCCTGGACCAGAAAGAACAGACAAAGACCCGTGGCCAAACTGGCCTATGATTTTACGTACAAGTTCATCTCATGAAGAAGGTTGCCAAAGAGAGTGGTCCGTCATGACAAAGCGATTCATCAAAGACGACTCAGGAAATCTATCCGGTCTAGAAGTAGCCAAAGTAGAATGGGCAGCTGATGAAAATGGGAAATATGGAATGCAAGAAATAGATGGTTCTGTAGAAGTAATTCCATGTCAAAAAGCGTTTTTGGCAATTGGTTTTGTTCATCCTCAGAAAGAGGGGCTATTATCACAACTTGGAGTAGATCTAGACCAACGAGGAAATGTACTGGCCAATGATTACAAAACATCAGTAGAGGGTGTATTTGCTGCTGGAGACATGAGACGTGGACAATCACTCGTCGTATGGGCTATATCAGAAGGCAGAGAAGCGGCTATATCAGTGGATCGAGAATTAGCGGATGGGGTTTCAGTATTGGAGCGTAAAGATGGGTCTGTTTTGGAGATGTAAAAATTTGAAAATATTTAGTTTTAAAGCAGTGATTTGGATTAATAAATAAATAGTATTTTTAAGTTTATGCGAAATAAACCAAACTACTTTCTTATGATGACGTCTTTTCAAAAGCTTATATCTTCTCTTCAATTTTATACTTGTACATTCTTATTTTTCGTATGTCTTGCGAATGTTGGCGCTCAAAAAGCTGCAAATAATTGGATTTTTGGAGATTTTGGACTGCACTTTCATGAGGATAGTGTAACCGTTAGTAGAGAGTTCGCTGAGTTTAGCCACCAGGGTGGATCATCTTATACGAATGAAGATGGTGAATTACTTTTGTACACAGATGGACTTACTGTATGGAATAAGAATCACCAAATAATGGAGGATGGAAGTATTTTTGAATTGGGGAATAGTATCCAAATAGTTGAATCTATGGTTGTCAAGAATCCTGGATTTGGTAATTTATATTACATATTTACACTATATCCTTCAAACAGTCAAGAATCGTCAGGTCTATATTATGCAATAGTCGACATGAATCTAAATAATGGTTTAGGTGGTGTTGTTGAAAAAAGGCAGAAATTTTTAGATGATTTAACCAACAAGTTCGATGCGATATATAACAAGGAAGAAGCGTTTTTCTGGCTAATGACTCAAAGTAATGCAACAGGAGACTATATCGCAACTAAAATAGATTATGAAGGAATACAGGCAGAATATGTAGTCAATAATATAGGTGCAGATCTAAAATCATCTTTTGCAGGTCAATTAAAGTTTTCACCAGATGGCAAAATGGTTGCATGTTCATTTGGTGATTATGATTTTCCTGAATACAATGTATTTGATGTCTTTGACTTTAATATTACTACAGGAGTTTTATCAAATTCTTTGACTTTTAGTTTGCCTGAAGATAGAGCGTGCGATGGGATAGAGTTTTCGTCCGACGCTACAAAGCTTTATATACAACAAAGTGGAAGTACTGGAGAAAGCGGTTTGTATCAACTAGATTTAGCTACATATCCCGCCATTAATCAAGATAACATTTCCTTAGTTGCTAGAGATGAAATTGCAAGTTTCAATCAAATGCAGTTAGCTCCAGATGGAAAAATTTATATTGCGAAAGGTGGAGGTTCTATTACTGGCCTTGAAAGTCTTGGAATAATTCATAATCCGAATGAAAACACTGAAGATATTATCTTTGAGGAGTTAGGGTTATATTTAGAGGGGGGCTGGGCTTTTTCATTTACACCCAATTACCATCAAGATTTATTTTTCAGGACAACTTTCAGGGCGGAGAATTTGTGTCAGAAAGCAAGTACAGAGTTCTTCATCACGAATGAAAGCAGACTTGATTCTGTCTTGTGGATTTTTGAAGAGGGTGAATTCTCTAAAATTAGAAACCCAATGTATTCATTTGAAGAAGCGGGTGAATATTCTATAAGTTTGATTGCCTATTATTCAGAGAAAACTGACACAATTGAGAAAAAAATAACAATCAATCCGATTCCTATTATAGATCTAGGTGAAGACAGAAGTATATGTATTAACGATGAATTAAGCGTAACACCAATATATTCTAATTACCTATGGAATACAGGAGAGATAGAAAGTGATATTGATCTTTCGGAGGCTGGAGAATACGCAGTAACTGTTACCAATGAGTTTTTATGTTCAGAAATTGATACTGTAACTATAGAGTTATATTCCTTGCCAGTTATTGATTTACCTGATTCTATAGCATTTGGAGGTCAGGAATCTGTAACATTAGACGCAGGTTTATTTTTTTCATATGAATGGAGTACTGGTGAAACTACGCAAAAGATTATTGTAGACACTGAAGGTTGGTATACAATATTAGTTGAAGATTCGAATGGTTGTAAATCTAGTAAGTCAATATATGCTTATAATGAAGACACAATAGCCAGTAATCCAATCTGTAGTATGATTAATCCAAATCCAACAATCTATGCAATAAACGACATTACTTTTATTGATGAGAATATTGGTTTTTTATTAACGGACACCGAAGTGTTTAGGACAATTGATGGAGGAGATACGTGGGTGTTTCAAACAAACATTTCTTCAGGAAAGAAAATAACTTTTAGTGGAAATATTGGATTCATAATAGGGAATGAAGGAAATATCATGAAGTCAACGAGTAATGGCAATGTTTGGAATCAGTTAGATTTCGTTGATGAATCAAATTTAAATGGTATTTCAGTTTTTGGGTCAGATTCATTATTTATTACAAGTGATGACTTTCTACATATTTCATTTGATGGTGGCGAAACTTGGAATAGCAAGTTATTGGAGAATGAGTGTAACGGTTCATATTTCATTGATTCAAAAATAGGTTTTTACACAACTGGAAACAAAGCTATTTTAAAAACAATAGATAGTGGCGAAACATGGTATTATGTTAAGGAGTCACAATTTAGTACGAATTTTAGTGTCATTCATTTTTCTCCCCAGAAAACAGGATATATTTCTTTTAACAATGGCGTTTATAGATCTGTAGATAATGGCGAGTCTTGGTCTATTATTAGTAATATCTCTCATGAAATTTTTGATATTTCATTTCCAAGTGAACAAATTGGTTTTATTTCAGGTGATTTTAATATAATTTATAAAACTATTGATGGTGGAGTAACTTGGGACATAAATAGCGATAATTTCGATTTTGGAAGCTCTACGGTGTCTGTTAATTTTGTGGATGCCGATAAAGGTTTCATAACGGGTAACAGAGGTAGAATGTTAGTTACTAGTAATAGTGGCGAAACTTGGAAAAGGTACTCTCCAACCTATTCGGATGTTGAGGAGATTGACATGGTGACAGAGGAAATAGGATACATGCTAGCTGGAAATGAAATATTATCAACGAATAGTAATGGTGAAAATTGGACTAATTTAGGATTAATTGCTGATGATGGTGAAGCATATGGAATCGATTTTGTAGATGAAACTCATGGTTTTGCTATTGTTGATAGGAAAGTTTATAAAACTACAAACAGTGGACAAAATTGGGTCAAAGCTCACATCGCTACTACTATTTCTTCAAATGATTTAGTTGGCATTCGTTTTTTAAGCCAATCATTAGGCTTTGTAAGTACTATGGAAGGGAATGGAGCATTGTATAGAACAACTACTGCAGGAAACACATGGGTTGAAGTTATCAGTGATAAAATTAGTAACATTCGATTCTTGGATGAAAATTTTGGATATGCTTTTGGAGATGAAAATATATATATAACACGAGATACAGGTGTCACGTGGGAGCTTATATATGATGCTGGTAATTCTTATTATATACATGATATACACTTTATAAATGAAGATATTGGATATATGAGTGTCCAAAACGGCATTTATAAGTCTATCGATGGAGGAGTTAGCTGGAATAAATTAGGGGATACATTTTTTGGCAACATGGAACTCTATTTCTACAATGAAGATATAGGAGTCGTTATTAGAGAGTATGATGGACTTTTTTTAACGCTCAATGGGGGTGTTAACTGGGAACAAATTTCTAGTAATTACTGGGCGAGAAACTTTACTACTTCTAATTCAGACATTTTTCAATTTGGCGAAAATGGATTTGTTTCAAAATGTAATTTTTTGGAGAATTTCGAAATCTATTTAGCTGAACCTTCTATTACTAATATAACATCTTCCTCTGCTGAGTTGAGCTTATTCGTGAATTCAAAATTGGATTCTTTAGAGCTATACCTTGAATATGGACAAGATTATGGAATTTACGATCAATCGATAAGTTTTGGATCTTTTAAAATGGATATAGATAGTTTTTTTAATATTGAATTAATGGATCTACAGGATAGTTCATTTTATTACTGTCGATGGAGTGCTGCATCTGGGGATAATGTATATTCAAGCGAGGGGGCGTGGTTTATGACATTACCTATGATAAATAGTGTGAGTCCAAATTTAGAAAATTTTGATGTTAGCTTATTTCCTAACCCAGCTTCAAATAACATTATCATTAACTGTGGAAACGATCAAACTTATTCGTTTAGAGTTTTAGATATGCAAGGACATACTTTAATTTATGGTCAATCAAGTAAACACACTACGGTTGATGTTTCTATGATTAATTCAGGATTCTATATAGTAGAATTAATGCAAGGTTCGCAAATTAAATATTTGAAAATTGTGATTGAATAGACACGTTTTGTGAGATTAACCACTGAAGGTATTTTAAAAAAAAGGACCCAACGAAAGTCGAGTCCTTTTCTCATATTTTTTGTTCTGACACTGTTTACTACATGTATTACGTATTCACGAAGCTAAAGCATCGAAAACATTAGTCTTCATACGCCTCCATCGGAGGACATGTACAGATCAGATTTCTATCTCCGAATGCATTATTTACTCTTGTCGTTGTAGGCCAGAATTTTTTACTTGAGTAGAGATACGGCAATGGATATGCCGCGGCACTTCTAGAGTAAGCATGAGACCAATCATCCGCTGTGATTTCATGAAGCGTGTGTGGTGCATTATTCAGCACATTATCCGCAGGATCTGCCTCTCCACTCGCTATGGCATCTATTTCTATCTTGATAGAAATCATTGCGTCACAAAATCTATCTAGCTCATCTTTGTCTTCGCTTTCTGTAGGCTCTATCATCACTGTACCAGCTACTGGGAACGATAGGGTGGGGGCATGGAATCCATAATCGATTAATCTCTTAGCAATGTCTTCGGCACTTACTTCAAGTGGCTTGAACTGCCTTAGATCTAAGATCATTTCGTGTGCTGCCATCCCATTTTCTCCTTTATAAAGAACAGGATAATGCTCTTCTAATCTAGCACGCATATAGTTGGCATTTAGGATAGCGTATTTAGTGGAATTAACCATTCCCGTTTTACCCAATAGTCTGATGTATGCATACGAAATCAATAGGATACTAGCACTTCCCCATGGAGCTGCTGATACCGCTGTGATTCCCTTGTCTCCACCTGTCTCTATCAATTTATGTTTTGGTAGAAATGGAGCAAGTTTATCATTCACACAGATTGGTCCCATTCCTGGGCCACCGCCTCCATGAGGAATAGCGAAAGTTTTATGAAGGTTGAGATGACAAACATCCGCTCCTATTATTCCTGGACTGGTTAATCCAACTTGTGCATTCATATTGGCTCCATCCATGTAGACGAGACCACCATTTTCATGAATGTTAGCACATATTTCTTTTACTTCAGTCTCAAATACACCATGAGTACTTGGGTAAGTGATCATCAGCGCAGCAAGATTTTCTTTGTGTTCCTCCGTTTTTTCCTTTAGATCTGCAACATCGATGTTTCCTTCATCATCACACTTGACCACTACGACCTTCATTCCTGCCATAACAGCGGAAGCTGGGTTAGTTCCATGAGCCGAAGAAGGGATTAAGGCTATATTTCTATGAAGATCACCTCTGTCTTTATGGTATGCTGCTATGGTCATTAGACCCGTATATTCTCCTTGGGCACCACTATTTGGCTGTAAGCTACATGCTGTAAAACCTGTTGCTTCACAAAGATATTTATTGAGTTCTTCAAATATCTGAGCGTATCCGCTAGCTTGATCTATAGGTGCGAATGGGTGCATCAATGAAAACTCAGGCCACGTTACAGGAATTAATTCTGTGGCAGCATTTAATTTCATGGTACAAGACCCCAATGCTATCATACTATGTACAAGAGACAGATCTTTATTTTCAAGGCTCTTGATATATCTCATCATCTTAGACTCAGTATGGTGACTTGAGAATATAGGATGTGTAAGATATTCACTTGTTCTGATCAGTTCTGAAGGTATAGCCATTTGGCCGTTCGAATCAGATATGTTGTGTTTTATACCTTTTATATCTGCGAACAATGAAATTAATTCAGCAATATCATTTTCGTCCGTTGTTTCATCAATAGAGAGCGTAATTCCCTTATTTGAATAGAAGAAGTTTATTTTTTTAGTTATTGCTTCAGATTTTATTTTTGCTTGCTCATCAGCATTTACCTTAATTGTCAATGTATCAAAGAAGCTATCATTGACTAATTCGTAGCCGATTGTTTTAAGATTATTTGCTAGTACAAATGCATGATGATGGATAGTATTAGCAATATCTTTCACACCTTCAGGTCCATGATATACTGCGTACATACTTGCCATCACAGCAAGTAATGCTTGAGCCGTACATATATTAGAAGTCGCTTTTTCTCTTTTGATATGTTGCTCTCTAGTCTGAAGCGCCATTCTAAGAGATCGATTTTCAAGTCTGTCTTGAGATACTCCAATTATTCGTCCCGGAATCTGTCTTTTGAAGTCTTCCAAAGTAGAAAAGTAAGCGGCATGAGGTCCACCGTATCCCATTGGCACGCCAAATCTTTGCGTATTACCTACTACAGCGTGAGCTCCCCATTCTCCTGGAGGAGTTAATAATGCTAAGCTCAAAAGATCAGCGGCTACACATACATATGCTCCTGTGTCTATGCATTTTGATGTAAATGATCTGTAATCCTCAACACTTCCTACTTGATTTGGATATTGGATCAATGCACCTATGAAATCGTCATTTATATCTACAGATGCGTAATCACCTCGTACGATTTCTATTCCGATTGGCTGTGCTCGAGTAATCATAATATCCACTGTTTGTTCGAATACATGATTGTCTATAAAGAACTTCGTTGCAGGATTTTTCTTTCTTTTTTTATTCCTTGCTCCTTGGAACATTGCCATTGCTTCAGCTGCAGCTGTTCCCTCATCGAGAAGAGATGCATTTGCAATAGGCAATCCAGTCAGGTCAGAGACCATTGTTTGGAAATTTAGCAAGGCTTCAAGTCGACCTTGCGCTATCTCAGCTTGGTATGGAGTATACTGTGTATACCAACCTGGATTATGAAATACATTTCTCAAAATCACAGATGGAGTAATGGTACCATAGTATCCTTGTCCGATATAATTGGTGAAAACCTGGTTCTTTGCAGCAATTGTTTTCAATTCACTGAGGTATGCATATTCTGTCACAGCATTGGGAATATCCATCTCTTTTTCCGCTCGGATATGGGTTGGTATGGTCAGATTGATCAACTCATCTAGACTTTTTACACCGATAACTTCAAGCATTTCATTTTTCTCAGTATTCGTAATACCAATATGTCTTCTTTGAAAACTTTTTTGTGCGAAACTTGCCATTTTTTTTAAGTTTACTGTTTGATTAGGGAAGTAACTTAGATAATTTATATTTTGCGCGAAAATATGGAATAAGCATAATAATAAAGGTGCTTAATAACTATATTTCCTACAGAATTACTAACATATCCACATTCGATTTGGTTTTGATATAAAATCAAATTTTTGTTTTAGCATAAGTGTATGAAAGACAGAATATTAGAAGAGTATAAAAAGCAATTTGGCCATCCTCAAGTTTATGTCAATTCTCCAGGAAGAGCCAATATTATTGGAGAGCATACTGATTATAATCATGGATTGGTCTTTCCATTTGCCATTGAGCAGGCAGTTGGGATGGCGATTGGTAAGAATAATCTTGGTAAACTGAGATTGGTAGCTCTAGATATTAATGACAAATACACTATAAATATAACTGATCTTGATTTTGCTACAAAAGGTTGGACTAGATATTTTATCAACTCATTGGTAGCCATTTCTTATGCTCAAGATTCGGGAATAGACATCGTGTTTGGCGGAAATCTACCACAAGGAGGAGGAGTTTCTTCCTCGTCGGCATTGGCATGTGGATTTTTGTCTGGTATAAATGAATTATTCAATTTACAATATGATTTAGATGATTTAATCGATTTAGCTTCTCAGGCAGAAAATGGGATCGGGCTTAATGGCGGCATTATGGATCAAACAGCAATTCTAAAAGGAGAAAAAGGCAAGGCTTTGATGATAGACTTTGCAGACTTTTCTGTCAAAAAATATAAAATGCCATCTGAGAAATATAAGTTTTATTTATTTAACAGTGGTCAAAAGCACAACCTTGTAGATACCGAATACAACAAAAGACGCGCGACATGCGATTCTGCTGTAAGACAGGTTAAAGCCATAGATCCTAGGGTAGACACGCTTCGTAAAATGACAGCTTCTCATATTGCCAATATTGTAGATGGAGAAAATGCTAAGAAACGATGCATTCATGTAATAGAAGAAAATGTAAGAGTACTAGATGCAGCTAAAGCTATGTCAGAAGGATGCTTTGATGCACTAGGGCCATTAATGAACAAATCACATTACAGTCTGTCTCAGAATTATGAAGTGAGCACTCCCGAAGTCGATTTTCTAGTAAAAGAAAGCCAAAAGATCACTAATATACTAGGTAGTAGAATAATGGGTGGCGGATTTGGAGGGTGTACAATTAACTTTGTAAAAGGCGAGTTATTAGATTCTGATGTTGAGCAATTGAGAGAAGTTTATAAAACGGAGACAGACCTTGCGCTTGAGACATATGAAGTGAATGCTAGTGATGGAGTTTCGGTGGAACGATTATGAATAAAAAAACGCTTACATAATACATACAGTCCAATACTTTACGATTAGTATTCTAAACTTACAAATCATCTCATTATTGGCAAAAAGTAATGTTAATCCAAAATCTATTATATTTGTAAAAAGCAATTTATATGGGTGCAACTAAATTAATTCCTTACTATACGTTCAAAGACTATCTTCAATGGGAAGGAAGGTGGGAGTTGATAGAGGGCATTCCATTTGCGATGAGTCCGATGGCAAATCCAATACATCAAAGAATTGCATCAAACCTAAACGCTCTGATTTGGCAAGAGTTAGATGGTAATGAATGCAATTGCCAGGTATATCAACCTATTGATGTAAAAATCAAAGACGATACAGTAGTAAATCCAGATTTACTCATCGTTTGTGAAAAAATTGAGGGTCAGTTTCTAGATCGTCCTTTTCCAATGGCAGTAGAGATATTATCGCCTTCTACTAGAACTAAGGATCAAGTAAGTAAATACAATCTATATGAGGAGTTTGGGGTGAAATACTATATCATGATTGATCCAGAAGATAATTCAGTAAAAGTATTCGTATTAAACGACGAAAAAAAGTACACTGAACAAAAACAGTATAATTTTTCTATCACTGATAAATGCCAAATAGAAATTGATTTCTTGAAAATATTTTAAGAAATGACTACTAATTAAAAAACCGCTTTTTCAATTCTTTTAAGTCAAACTTATAACCTATCTCTTTGCCGATAGTGTAATGAAGATATGCTTCATTTCCAAGCAAAACAAGAAGACCAGATATAAAAAAGAAGATCTTCATTCCATTGAATGTCTCTACATAATCGTCATAAAATGGACGGACGATAAGTAATTCCATAAACGCAATAGATAAAGCTGACATCAGCATTACAATTGCTATAGCTTTGGTCCCTTCGTACCAATCTCTGCTTTGCTTTCTTTTGCATTTCCCATATAAGGTTCTGACTAGATCATTATCTGGCTCTATTTTGACGATTGATTTAAGAATTTTTTCTGATTTGATATACTGACCAGTATTAAAGAGGCAAGCCGCTTTTTTAAACAGTAAGTCATTGTAGATATTTAGACCATTATAGTCGTAAATATTATCCATGATTACCACTTCTATGAGGTTGTCTACTTTCGATAGAAATTTGTGATATTTCCCGATTTCGAATAAACATAAAACATAATCAAGATCTACATCAATCCTATCCTCATAATCTAGTTGTGTTACGTAAGATTTATTTTCTTCATAGAACCTAACCTTATCGCGGAAAGCTTTAGAACCAATGCGATGGTACTTAAAGTAAAAGTCTTTATTTTTTAATGGATTAATGTTCACGTTCTATCAACTTATATATAACTGGTTTTGATGGACTTGCATCCATTTCAAAACTTGCTATTTGTATGTTTAACAAATATAAACCATCTGAGACATTATTGTTTACAAAAATCATCTCGGTGATTGTCTTTTTTGTGTCAATTGTACTTGGATAGGACCAAAATGCTTTATGTCCGACTAATTTCCCATCATCTTGCTCTCTATCTACAGAAGGAAGATCAATTAATAGATGTTCTATTCCTTGTTCCACAATATAGATAATCGCTTCATGATCAAGGTACGGAGGATTGGTTCCACTATAGATTCTCCGCTTTTTGTCATTGCTGTTTGGCATTGTTCTTATGATTAATGCATTAGGATTATTTTGATCGAAGAAATCTACTACTTGAGACTTGGTAATTACCTTGTCCCCATTATCCATAAGTTGTGGATATATTGTTATGACTTGTGCTATGTGATGAAAATTATTTAGGACTCGATTGATCGTAATCGGTTCGGTTGCAATATGTCCCACACATTCAGTATGTGTGCCATTTCCGTGAATGTTTAATGTTACAGTTTTAAAGTTTAAATTTCCACCTTGCAAAGTATCTCCTACCCAATCTCCAGAACGAACTGGTTCTGCTGAGAAATGAGGTGCCCAAAAACAGTTCGGAGAATCACTGCCAGGTATTAGTGGAATAGAGATGTCTATTCCATTTGATAAATCCGTCGTATAAGATTTACCATTATGACTTAGAGATATTTTCATGTCAGAAAGATATGAAAAATCGAGAATAGACTAAATGAAACTTTGGTTCTATTTTGATATTGGTGCGACCATAGCTGCTCCAACAATACCAGCATTATTTAGCATTTTGGCAGGAGCAACAGTTGCCGAACATTTTAAGAATTCCTCATATTTATGGAATTTTTTACTGATACCACCTCCGATAATTATATGATCAGGGGACAGCACAAACTCTAAATGATTGAGAACTTTGTTTAGCTCTTTACCCCAGGTTTTATAGGAGAGATCTTTAGTTTCTCTCGCATTATTTGAAACAAATTTTTCTACAACGCTATCTCTCCATTTTAGGTGACCTAGTTCGGTATTAGGAATTAATACGCCATTATTAAAAACGGCAGAGCCGATTCCAGTTCCAAGCGTAAGTAATACAACAAGTCCTTTCTTTTCATCATCACCTCCGAATTTTTGCTCGGCTATTCCAGCGGCATCAGCGTCATTAACTACATTGACGGGTGATTTGAGTTTTTTACTTAAGAAACCAACAATTGGAAAATCTAACCATGAATCATCTATATTACTAGCGGACAGCGCAACTCCATCTTTTATAATAGCGGGGAACCCTATTCCTATAGGTTTTCCTTTCCAGTTATGATCCTCTACAAGCTTTTTCATGACTTCTGTCATTGCTTGCGGCGTTGCTGGTTTTGGTGTAGGGTATTTAATTCTATCAGTAATTAGTTTACCTTCTTCTATATCTACTATTGCTCCTTTGATGCCTGTAGCTCCGACATCAATTCCTAAAATCTCTTTCATCTATAATACATGTGGTAGATCATTAGCGATCACCATTTTTTTAATGTTGGTTTTCTGAAGGTAATACATCTAGATAGAATCAGTCTTTCCTTTCTAAAATAAAGAGTAATTATTTTATGACTCTTACCTTTGTAATTTTTACATCTTTTTTGGGTCTGTCAGACCCATCGGTCTCCACACCAGCAATTTTATCTACAATATCTAACCCTTTTTCTACGATGCCAAATACAGTATAATCTTGATCTAAGAAAGGTGTTCCTCCATTATTAATATAAGCAGCTTTTGCTTCTTCAGTATATTTTATTCCTTTCCTAGTTTCCATACTTTCGATTACATCTTCAGTCGCTTTCTGACCATGTACAATATAAAATTGCGATCCCGAAGAAGCTTTCTTTGGATTTGATGGACCTCCAGTTCTAGCAGCTGCCAAGGCTCCTTTTACGTGTGCATACTCTTCGGTGAATTCTGCTGGTACTGTATATCCAGGACCACCAGATCCTAACCTTGCACCCGGTTTTGCATTTTTACTATTTGGATCGCCACCTTGTATCATAAATCCGTCTATAACTCTATGAAATAATAATCCATCAAAGTAACCTTGTTCAGCAAGTTTGATGAAGTTATCTCTGTGCTTAGGAGTTCCGTCATATAATCTGATTGTCATCGCTCCGTAGTTTGTTTCCATAGATATTAGGCAGTCCTGTGGTGGATCAATAACTATAGCCTTTTCTGTTTCGCTCATTTTACTACCTTTTTTAGCGATTAATTTGACGTTATACTTTCCCGAAAGATAGTACTTATGCTCTGGTGATACTTCTGTTGATGTGTTTCCATCCCCAAAATCCCATAAATAAGATTCCGCCTTTTCAGAGCTGTTGTTAAAGACTATTTTACTTGGCGCTTTTTTATCATCCGCTTCGATAGCAAACTTTGCCAATGGTTTTGCACATGAAGCCAACATGAATATTAACATCACGTACAAACTATATCTCATCATTTTCATATTTTATTTTTTTGTCGTTAATATGGATTATTTACCCATTCTAACTTTCATCTCAATATTTTCAAGCGGTCTCTCACCATTTTTTCCTACGGCTGCAATCTTATCTATTACGTCAAGTCCAGATATTAATTCGCCAAATACGGTATAGTCCACATCTAAAGATGGCGAACCACCAATGCTTTTATATTTTGCTCTTTGGTCAGCATTGTACTTTATTCCCTTTTGTCTTTCAAAATTGTCAAGCTGTGCATCCGTTTGAATTTGACCTTGTACAATATAGAATTGAGATCCTGATGACTTTTTCTCCGGATTTGATGGGCCACCAGTTCTTGCCGCAGCCAAAGTTCCTTTGAAATGTGGAGCACCTATTTCCGCATCTATTCTATATCCAGGACCACCAGAACCCAGTCGAACGCTCTGATCAGCTCCTCTTGAATTTGGGTCACCCCCTTGAATCATAAATCCTTGGATTACTCTGTGAAATAATAGCCCATCAAAGAATCCTTCTTTTGTCAATTTGATGAAGTTTTCTTTATGCTTTGGAGTAGAGTCATAAAGCTCAGCAACCATATTTCCATGAACAGTCTCTATAGTTACATAAGTCTTAGAACTAGAATTACATGATGTTAAAAATGCAAATCCTATTAAAAGTGCAAAAAATTTAATTTTCATTTTGTATTATTTTATCAAGTTTTACCTATCTCATGCTCCGCAAATCCACCGTTCAGTTGTTCTAGAGCATCAAAGTATTTTATTACTTTTATTTTCAAATATTCTTCTTGTTCGTCTATACCTTTTAGATTGAATCTCTGGTCTTCTTTCCAATGTGGCCAACCATCTTGATCTCTTCCTTCAAATATATAGTATCCATCTTCTTCAAGTAGCGTGCAAACGGCAACATGCATAAGATCTTGTTTTTCTTCTTTAGAAAAACTCTTTTCTGGATCCCATCTTCCCAACTCTTGTATACCTATTAGATATAAGATCGATTGCAAGTCAGGAAGGTCTGTTTTGTCCATTGAGTCTTTGACAATATGCCTAACTCTCAACCATTCAAAATCTAACTTCCATTTGTCCATTCGCTTACCTATTAGTTAAGGTCGCACAAATATAATATTCTCAAGGTAAGTCATTGAATATTGGGTAGTATTTACGAAAATAACAGTATTATATGACACGATTTTGATCACAACAATCTTAGATTTTGATCGTTAAAATCAACGAGTCCAATTTTTTAAATTTTCTATAAGTTAAAAAGGACAAAAAAATACTCATATTTGCATGCTTTAGAACTAAAATATCAATTTTCAAAGCATTCGAGAATAGTGCCTATCGGAAATTTAGCTCAAACAAAATATTTGTGATCAACGAAATATCATTTCAATATCCAACTTGGTACATTATCTTTTGCCTATTGCTCGGCTTAGTGTATGCATTAGCATTGTATTTCAAGGACAAAAAGTTTACTGAATCTCCGAAATTGTCCACTTGGGTGATGGGTATTTTGAGGTTTTTATCCGTTTCGGGCATAGCTGTGCTATTACTATCACCGCTAGTGAAATCTATAACAGAAGATATAAAACAACCAATTGTAATTGTAGCGGAAGATGGATCACAGTCAATTGTTGCGAATTTATCAGATGAGGAAATAGCCGCAAAAAAGCAAGAACTGAATACGATATCAGATCAATTGTCCGAGAAATATGAAGTAAAGCGTCTTGTAATAGGAGATAAAATTGAAAATGGAGGGATCGATAGTTTCGGATATAAAATAACTAACCTTTCTGAATCTTTAGAGTTTATCTATGATAATTATGGAGATCAGAATCTAGGGGCAATCATAATGAGTACGGATGGGATTTATAATGAAGGAAAAAATCCACTTTATGCAAAAGTAAACCTTACATCACCATTATATGTAGTTGCACAAGGAGACACGACTGTAAAAAAAGACATTTCTATCAAGAATGTTTTCAACAATAAAATCGCTTATTTGGGAGACAAATTCTCTATCCAAGTGGATGTAGCGGCAAAGAATTGCAATGGGAAATCTACAAACCTGTCTGTGTCTAGAATAGAAAACGGGAATAACAAAAGGCTAAAGTCTGAGAACTTAAAGATCAATAAGGAAGATTATTTTACAACGAAAGAAATTATACTTGATGCCGATAAAGTAGGTCTTAACAAATATAGAATTGCACTCACACCTGTTGATGGAGAGGTGACAAAAGCAAATAACTATAAGGACATTTTTATAGAAGTACTAGATGCTAGACAGCAAATATTATTACTAGCACATGGAGCACATCCTGATTTATCTGCGATGAAATCTATCATTACTTCCAACAAAAACTATGAAGTAGATATCCATTTTCCAGAAGATACAGACTTAAATGTAAATAAATATGACTTAGTAGTGCTACACAACCTGCCATCTGATAAATATCCTGTAGCCGTCCAGCTTGCTAATATTAACAAAAAGCGAACTCCGAGATTGTTTGTAGTTGGTGCACAGTCTAATTTGGCAGGTGTAAATAAGGCCCAAGAAAACATTAAGATAGCAGGGAACAGCGCAAGCTTAGAGGATATTCAAGCGGATGTTGTACAGACTTTTAATAGCTTCACAGTAGATGAACAGCTGGGTGCTAACCTTAAAAGTTTTCCACCGTTAATTGCTCCTTTTGGTCAATATACTTCACCTTCGGGAGCAAATGTACTATTGACTCAAAATATAAAGAAAATAGAAACAGAATATCCGCTTTTGAGTTTCAAAGAACAAAGTGGAATAAAGACTGGAGTATGGATTGGTGAAGGTATATGGAAGTGGAGACTTTTTGATTATCTGCAAAATGAAAATTACGATGTTGTATCAAGTATCGTTAATAAGGCTATCCAATTTTTGAGTACTAAAGAAGATAAAAGAAAATTTCGAGTTAGCTCTTCAAAAAATCTTTATAAAGAAAATGAACAGATCTCTCTTGATGCTCAGTTGTACAACGACAACTATGAAATGATTAACGAGCCGGATGTGTTTGTTACATTAACTAATCAAGATAAAAAAGAATACAAGTATACTTATAATAGATCTAGTAATTATTATACACTTTCTATAGGTATGTTGCCAGCAGGAAGATATAATTATATTGCTAAGACGAATTACTCAGGAGAAGCATTAGAGCAAAAAGGATCTTTTTCTGTCCAGAATATACAATTGGAATTATATGATCTTACTGCTAGACATGATCTATTGAGAGCACTAACAGAGAAGTATGGTGGTGAGCTGTTCGTTAGCGGGAAATCTGATGAGTTAGCCAATAAGATCCTTACCAATACTAAGATAAAACCAGTAGTATATCAATCTTCAGATACAAAATCGGTATTAAACTTCAAATGGTTGTTTGGTTTACTGCTATTATTACTATGTTTAGAATGGTTTTTAAGAAGATATATGGGTAGTTATTAGCAGCGGATTTGCTATTTTATTTATCTAAATAACGTAACAAGTGCTGTTTTGTCAAATTATCTATTAATTTTGGGAAGCTGTAATATATTCTAACTTAACATATTATGAATTATTAATATGGATTTAAGGAGAAAATGCTATTTAAATAAAACCGAAGAAAAAGAAATATACTATGAAACTCCGATGACTGAGCTTTAGTGACCGTGGAAATAATAAAGGCCTTTTAGCACTTTTAGTGCCCTTAAATTTTTATTTCGAAGGTTGCCAGAAAAAAGTTCAGACACCCAAGGGGATGATAGAATCGTGGCTTTAAAAACATTTTGAAGAAATGTGGAAAACACGATTAAAAATAAATTGTTGATTTCCAGAAAAAAAATAAAATTTTAAACATATGAAAAAGATGTTGTTATTAATTTTAATGGTAGTAGGTACAACGATGGCTTATGGTCAGATTAAAAATCAGATAGTAGAAAACGTACAGGCCTCCGAAATGGAACTTTTTACTCAAAGGTTATTATCTTCTAATGAAAACTTAGCCTTTACTAAGAATCAAACAGCAAAGCTTGAACGAGTATTCTTAAATAAAGCAAGAGAGATCGTAACACTAAGAAAAGCTGAATTAGGTAAAGATGAATACAGTATAGCTCATGCTAAAATCGATGATAAGTACGAACCGAAAATTATAGCATTGCTTAGTACAGAACAAAAAATAGAATATAGAAAAATGAATGATAAGAAGGTTAAAGTTTCTAATAAAAGCTAAATCTTACACCGATAATTAACAAAAAAGACCTTCATTTATTGCAGGTCTTTTTTTGTTTGTTAGGTTTGTCATTCGGGAGATTCCTAAGAAGTGAAATCCCTTATATAATATGAGTTTTCACCGAATTACTTCTGAACAATTACCCGTTTTTCGAATGATTTATCGTAAAAACGGTGCACGGAGAATTAAACCTTGTTTGCCGCTCGCCCAAGTGTGGCTTGCTACGAAGAAGCAAACGCGCGTAGGCTTTTTTTTTAGCGCTACCGGCGTTCATTTCTTTCTTGAAAAAGAACTACGCGCGTTTGCTCTGCAAGCCACTCTTTACCAAAGAATTCAAGTCTTTACCCAGCACTTAACCTTACACAAATAATTATAAAAAAATATCTTTTATGATTATTTGTGCGGCTGGGTGTTTACTTCGTAAGCCACCTTACGCATTTTTTGAAATAAAATTCCCTAAACATATCTAAACTCACTTTCGCTAAAGCTACAGTGACGCGCGTTTGCTTTGCAAGCCACTCTGACTCAATCATAGATTTATTTTTAACGGGAATTTGATCCCAAAAAACTATGCTGACTAAGGACGTTTTTTATTACTGTATGTAAACAATTAGAAAGTAATTTAAAACACGGCTTACTTCTGAAAACCCCTCATTCAATTAATAGTTATCTTCTAGGTCCATTATATATTAAAAGACTAATACCAAAAACCATCATGTCTTCATTAAAATCATTAGGTGGCGTAGTACTATCTGGAAACAAGGCTAATTCAAGATCTTGCAGATTATATGATTCCCAACTTAAAGATACAAATGGCCTTAAAGAAAAAGAAGTATTGTCAGAGACAGATTCAATGATAAGGTAGAATCGACTGGTAAGTGCATTCTGCTTTAAGATCTCGATATTTTCAGATGTAATACTGGTCTTGTTTCTGTATTTTAATTGCTGGTAACCGATAGTTGCACCGTAACCAAACCAACCATAGTAATTTTCTAGACCTACATATAGATTACTTAATGATGATTTCCATTCCGAATCGAATGAATCTGTAGACCCTACAGTGATGCCATTTACTTCATTTGATCCACGAGCAGAAGTTATACCAAAATCTAGTCCAATATGATCTGCAAAAACATATCTGGCTCCAAGTTCTATTCCATTATGATAATTTGCAGGTTTTAAGACTTTATTTTGGTCATTGAATTGAGCACTATATCGCTCAAACATATCTGCAGCCTTTTCTAGATTGATATAATTGCCAGTATAACCCACTTTAATATTGAACTGACCAAATACAGAACAAACTATTAATGTAAATAAACAAGAGGCTAATCCCCTAAAATACTTTTTTGACATTTTTTTATTTTTATAATAAATCGAAAGGTACTAATTTGAGTTACTAATGATTAATGTTGATTATAATATTGATTCCAATTTAGTAAATGCATTTTCAAGACCTCCAGGATTTTTACCTCCAGCCGTTGCGAAAAATGGTTGGCCACCGCCTCCTCCGCCTACTTCTTTTGCAAGGTCTCTAATGATGTTACCTGCATGCAGGTCTTTGGACTTTGTAAGAGCCTCCGAAATAAATAGCATAAGTTGTACTTTGTCTCCTTCAACAAGCCCAAATAAAACGACAGCTTCGCCTAGATCATTAGCAATATTATGAGCAAGCGTTTTAGCTGTTTTGTTATCAATTCCTTGTAGCTTTTGAGTAACTAGTTTGGTACCGTTTATTTCTTGAGCACCTTTTACTAGATCATCTTTCATGTTGCCCGCTTGTGCAGCCATGAGCGCTTCTATTTCTTTTTTGAGAGACTTGTTCTCTTCCTGCATATCTACCACAGACTTGTGTACATCTTTTGTCCCTTTGAATAGATTTTTGATCCTACCTAAAGTTTCTATCTTATCATTTACATAGGCTTCAGCAGTCCCGGCAGTGATAGCTTCTATTCGTCTTACACCCGCTGACACTCCTGCTTCACTAGTAAGTTTGAATAGTCCAATCTCTCCAGTACGATCGACATGGCATCCACCACAGAGTTCTCTAGAGAAGTCGCCATCAAATGTGATCATTCGAACTTTGTCACCATATTTTTCGCCAAAAAGCATAGTTGCACCTGCAGCTTTTGCCTCTTCGATAGATATGCTTCTGCTTTCTTCTAATGCTATGTTTTCTCTTATTTTCTGATTTACGATAGTTTCTACTCTTGCTACTTCCTCATCAGTCATTCTTTGGAAGTGAGAGAAGTCAAATCTTAGATACGCGTCCTTTACAAGCGATCCCTTTTGTTGTACATGTGTGCCAAGGACTTCATTCAATGCAGCATGGAGTAAGTGAGTAGCAGAGTGATTATTTTCTGTCAATGCCCTTTTCTTACTATCAATCACAGCTTCTACTGCTCCCTCCATTTGAGAAGGCAATTTATTTACATACTGAATGATTAAGTTATTTTCCTTTTTAGTATCGATTACTTTGATTGTATCATCACCGATTTTTAAATAACCTGTATCACCAACTTGTCCACCACCTTCTGCATAAAAAGGAGTCTTGCTCAATACCAATTGGTAGACAGGCTTTCCTTTTTGGCTAAGTGTTCTATGTTTTAATATTTTAGCATCAGTTACAGAATGAAGATCAAAACCCACAAACTCGACATCTTTGTCATCTAGAACAGTAATCCAATCACCAGTTTCGGTTTTGGCATCAGCTCTTGATCTTTCTTTTTGTTCAGACAGCGCTTTTTCGAATCCTTTTTCGTCTATTGTCCAGCCCTTTTCTTCAGCGATGAGCTTTGTAAGATCTATAGGAAAACCGTATGTATCATACAATTCAAATGTTTGTTGTCCATCAAGATTGTTATTATCCAATTCGAGCGAATCGATTCTTCTTAAGCCACTTTCAAGTGTTCTTAAGAATGACTTTTCTTCTTCTAATATTACTTTAGTGACAAATTCATTTTGTGATTTTAGTTCTGGGAATACATTCTCAAATCTGTCAGCTAACATTGTGACCATTGTATAAAGAAATGGCTCTTTGATATTTAAAAATGAATAATAGTATCTCACTGCTCTTCTTAAGATCCTACGGATAACATATCCTGCACCTGTATTACTCGGTAATTCTCCATCGGCAATAGTGAAACTTACAGCTCTTAAATGATCTACGAGTACACGCATTGCAATATCAGACATAGGAGCGTCTTCGTATTTACCATGATATTTCACACCAGACTTCTCTTCTATAAATGATATGAATGGTGAGAATACATCTGTATCATAATTAGAGTATTTGCCCTGCATTGCCATACAAAGTCTTTCGAAGCCCATACCTGTATCAATGTGTTTTTCTGGGAGATCGGTCAATGATCTGTCCGCTTTTCTATTGTATTGTATAAATACTAAGTTCCATATTTCTATGACCATAGGATCGTCCACATTAACTAGGCTGGCACCATCGACTTTTGCTCTATCGGCATCGGACCTGAGGTCTATGTGTAATTCAGAACAAGGTCCACAAGGTCCTACATCACCCATTTCCCAGAAGTTATCTTCTTTTCCACAGAACAAGATATGTTCCTTTGGGAGATGTGCTTCCCACATTTCAGCAGCTTCATTATCTGGACTGAGCCCTTCTTCGTCATCTCCTCCAAATACGGTAGCATATATTCTGTCAGGATCTAAGCCGTATTCCTTTGTTAATAATTCCCATGCCCAATCGATTGCTTCTTTTTTAAAATAATCACCAAATGACCAATTACCTAACATTTCAAACATAGTGTGGTGGTATGAATCTCTTCCTACCTCCTCTAGATCGTTATGCTTTCCTGATACTCTAAGGCATTTTTGAGTATCTGCCATCCTTCTTACTACAGGTGTCTTATCACCCAGAAAGTAGTCTTTAAATTGGTTCATTCCTGCATTAGTAAACATTAATGTCGGATCATCTTTCACTACTAAAGGAGCAGAAGGTACTATTTTATGGTCTTTCGATTCAAAAAAATCAAAGAATTTTTGTCTAATCTGATTAGCATTCATAACGCAAAAACTATGTTCGACACTCTAAAAGAATGTCAGGTAATTTAAAATATAATCTACTTGGGGGTATTTGGAAGATCTTTTAAGTATCAAAGTATCAACAAATTAAGCATGTTAAATAAAAATATGTATCTTTTTCAAATATTTTGTTCTTTAATTTCGCTTTTTAAAAATCTTGTATTATTTTTGATGACCCATTTCCCCTGAGCATACGTACTCAACTTATGATTGCAAAAGTAGTCAAAAGGTCGAAAATATTATGATGAAAAGAGAAAAATACGTATACAATGAACGTACACTGCAATATGAAAAGCTTCGTCTTACGCCAAGTGAGAAACTAACTAGAGTTTTAGGAGTTTCTGCATCAGTTATTATTTGTTCATTTTTAATTTTTGGAATAGCATATAAGTACTTTCCAACCCCAAAAGAAAAATCTCTTCAAAGAGAAAACCAGCAGATGGTTTATCATTTTGATAACTTGAAGTCAGACTTCGGTCTTATTGCTGAAGATCTAAATCAACTCCAAAGAAAAGATGCTGATGTCCATAGAATGATCTTTGGACTAGATCCTATCGATGATGCAGTATGGGATGGAGGTGTAGGTGGACATAATAAATATGCAATGCTCGAAAATTTTGAAGATACTGGTGAGATGATCTCAGAATCTTTAGAAGATGTTGATAAACTGCAACGTAAAATTGAAATACAAAGAGAATCTCTCGACATGCTATTTGAAATGGCAAGTGCAAAAGAGAAAAAATTAGCATCTATACCTTCTATTAAACCAGTAGTAGAAGATAAACTCAAAAGAAGAATTAAACATCTTTCTGGATACGGGATAAGATTACATCCAGTACATAAGGTTAAAAAATTTCATAAAGGAATTGATTTTACTGCTCCAAGTGGAACTGCAATCCAAGCTACTGGTAATGGAACAGTTATAAGAGTCGAAAAGAAAAAAAGAGGTTACGGACTTAATGTAGTTATTGACCATGGATATGGCTATACTACATTATATGCTCACATGAAGAAAATTGACGTGAAGAAAGGCGAGAAAGTTCAGAAAGGTCAAAAAATTGGTGAAATAGGAAGTACTGGAACCTCAACGGCTCCTCATCTTCATTATGAAGTTAGAATAAATGGTAAAGCTGTTAATCCAATTGACTATTGCCTTGATGGTCTGAGCCTATCAGAATATAAAGAATTAGTATCTAAAGCAAGTGAAGAGAATCAATCATTTGATTAAGATCTATAGATATAAACTAATCTATACTACTATTGCCAGCATTTTTAAATGCTGGCTTTTTTGTATGATTACATGTTATTATGGGTCAATAAAAACTTATAGTGAGATTTCGCTATTCTGAAGAGATATTGTTGACGATGGAAAAAATCTAGACCTACGTTTTAATACGTTTTTAAAATTAAACCCAGAAATATAAAATAGCCGAAAACACATACAAGTGCTTTCGGCTTTTTAAGTTTTTCGAATGTATTATTTTCAGCGAATTACTTTAAAGAAAACGCCTTAATCTTATTCTCTTTTGTATCCTTATAATAAATCATTTTTTCATATTCATCAAGAATATATTTTGGTTCTTTTTCGGTCATTGTTATTGTATATTTTTCATCCCCCGAAACCATATCAAAGAATATCAGACCTCTGTCTCCTGTTTCTAATTTTGTAAATACATATGGAATAGCAAATGACCCTCGATTTGCGTTTCTTTGACGCTTAGCAGCCATCTGATTAGCATATGCATTATTATCATTTAATCCATCCACCATACCACCTTTGTGTATTACATCGCCTGTGTTACTATTGGTCACAGTCACTACTTGTCCAGCATTACCAGATGCCATGGCACCTACTGTAACTGCAGCTCCTGCCAGCTTCATAAACGTAGAAGTGTTATCAGATTTTTTGTAGTGAAAGTTATAAACTTGTGTACCATCGAGCTTATAGAAAGCAATACTATTTGATCCTTTAAGATAGATTCCATTGTCAAGCATCGCTATTGAGGGACTAAGAATATTAGCATCAAAATCTTTGAATTTTACCTTTTGTTCAAATTGAAAGAATTCTCCAGTGTTAAGATCTACATATCCTGCTTTTTTGTCATTGTAGATTCCGAGATGATTTGTGTTCTCATTTAAAGCATATGTAAACCCTGGTTTTAATGACAAGTTTTTCTTCCATACTTTTTCTCCATCTGCAGCATTTAGCATTGCCATCTTAGTATCAGTAATAACGAGAATTTTTCCACCTTCCAAAATATCTATTGATGGAGGTGTAAGACTTGTACTACTGTAATTCCATAATTCTTGCCCTTCTTTATCAATCGCAGCAACTTCCATCTGTGTAGAATATTTATTGACATAAAGAACATAATTATCAGTATCAATAATATCGGTTATAGAATATGGAATTTTATTTTTATAAGGGTACGCAAGGTTGAAATCATTAAGATTAATTTCATTCATGTATTTAGTTTGGATTAGTATAGTCCCATTTACTTCTTTAAGTGATTTTACTTTGTCATCAAATGATTTGCTTTTAATTATTTCAAGATTGGTTTTATCTAATTCCACTAAATCTTTTTTGATTCCAGCAAATAACTTGTTTTCAAAGTTATAGAAAAATGAAGGCTCTGATTTCCATTTTCCTTCAGTTTTTGGGGTATTGCTTTTTTTATCATAGATAGTGTATTCCTTTTTATCTAATAATAGCCAATCATTATTATCAGCTCCAGCATTCAATACTTCAAGATGTCTACTTTTATTTTTTTGTTCCCACAGTAATTCTCCTGTTTCAGTGCTAAATGCTTTCAGCATTTTGTTGTCCCAATGAATAATAAAAGCTGACTTATCTTCAGTTACAGAAAGCAAATCATATGAATCATCTAATTCAACCTGTGTGAGAATACTGCCATCAGCAACATCCAAAATATGAAAAGCTTCCTTTCTGAAGATCAGTAATTTGCCTGACTCTGTAATGATAGGCTTAGAACTTTCATAGGCTCCAAGGATTCCGTTGCCTTTTATTTTATCAGCTATTTTTGTGCTCCATATTTTATTGGATACTAAATCTAAAAGCTCTACAACATCTTTTTTATCAGACTTCAAGTTGAATAGTAATTTACCATCTTCTAGCAATTCGTCAATTTTTTCTATATATGTTTTTTCGGGATGATAGCTTATTAGGTTACCATCTCTACTATCAATGATAGAATAAAATTTCCCCGTATTTTTCAGATAAGGAAAGTCAGACATTAGACTCAATTCATCTAAATCTTTTATATCCTTTACGGTCCAGTTTATTTCTCCTGTTCTTGGTTGCAATGATCGAAGACTAGTTTGATCTGATACTAGGAGCATTCCATCATCTGTTTGAATGATATTACAGTTTTTTCCGAGGTCATCCAGCGTCCATACTATATCTTGTCCGAATGATATGGATGCAAAAAATAAGCATAGTGCAATTGATAAATGTTTCATACTAATGATTTATTTGTTAATTATTTAAGTTGAAGCTTAATATGTTTTTTATAGGTAACCCTGAAAATCCCTAATTATTAGAAAGTGAAAATAGTACTTATTGTTTAAGCGATACAATTTAAAATTTCACCCTTTTTGCTGCATAATCATATCCTTCCTTCCACCACTGTTTCATAGTAATAGGATCAAAATGGAAAGAATACTCTGTCAATACTCTAGGAGTGAAAAAAAATCTCACATGGATATCTTTGTTATATATTGATTGATAATGACCAAGCAGGATATCATCATATACAATCTGATTCAGCATGAAGCCCATAGACTGAAGAAGAACATCAAAAGCATTCCTTGTTTTCAAATTTTCAGTGGTTCTGTGTCTTGGTTGTAATACTATTACATCTATTTCTTTGGCACCATTAGAGATGGCTTCTTCAATCGGTATATAGTTTCCAAATCCGCCATCAGCATATTCACAGCCATTTTTTTCAACAAGACTCATGAATGGAACAAAACAAGAAGAGATCCACATCCAATCACAGAAATCCTCATAACTATTATCGGAAACGTGCTTATATTCAATTGTGTTTTTTGTGAGGTTAGAAGCCGTAATAATTACTTTCTTTCCAGACGCTTTTACTTTTCTGTAATCATCAGCATTAAAAATCTGACTTATCGTTTTTCGAAGATTAGACGTATCACCAAAAGTCTTTTTTCGCTTTAGAAACATCTTAATGATGTTCATATGGTGCATAGTTGACTTAAGGTTCCCGTCTTTGTCAGTTGTGATTTTAAAAGGACACACTTTGAATACATCTCTCTGAGTTACATTGGTGTAAGCCTCTTTTATTCGATCTATATTACCAATTGACAAGTGCGGAATAAGAAGACTTCCCGTAGAACTACCTACAAACATATCGTAGTCTTGCTTTTCTTCATTGATCAGGTACTCAGCAACACCACCCGCGAATGAGCCTTTACTACCTCCTCCTGATATTACCAATGCTTTCATATAAACTGTCGTAGATTTCGAGAAATTGAGATACCGAGAGTTCGAGATTGTTTATTTTTTTTAAACTA
>Ga0209187_1000588_pt1 | contig 58122 bp, 46 predicted proteins | sample BantaG_FD_187430 | JGI IMG/M metagenome (GOLD analysis project Ga0209187, IMG submission 187430) | Marine algal microbial communities from Bantry Bay, Ireland - BantryBay_4 metaG (SPAdes) (version 2) | ecosystem: Host-associated > Algae > Red algae > Unclassified | place: Bantry Bay, Ireland...
GGGGAAGCAAGAGGAGGCTTCGCCCCCTCACGGAACGACTCAACAACCAAAACACAACCAAACCGCTCCGAAGACAACCTCAATAAGAATCAGTTTTTGCTGGCTCCGTTACCGGCACCACTTCAGATCTTCGGATTCTCAGCGATGAAGCCGGGGAATCCGTGGCCATGGCCGAAGCCTCTCCCCGAGCGATTTCGAATCGGCCATAGGCTCCCAGTTCCTCGGAGATAGTCCTCCCACGATCTCAGGTCGTTGCGCTTGAAGATTCCTTGATTGGGCACCCGGTCGTCTGGACTCCAGTAGATCTCCACAAGTAGGCTTTCGGCCTGCGGCGGCAGGGTGGTCGTCTTCGGCCCAGTGAGTAGGCAACGAATCTCTAGGCCAGCGAATCCTCCCTTCGCCACGTTGGTTCGCGCCAGTTCACGAGCCTCAATGTCGAGTATCCGTTCGACCTCTAACGGGGATGTTAGGATGGGAAGCCGGTGTTCGTTGCCGTAGTTTGGTGTCGTTCCCAGCGCACTGTGAATACTTCGCGTGGGCAATCTCCCGACCGCCGTCTCGGTGGCCGTAGCGACATAGTCAGCCAATCCTCCCTCGATAGGGTCGAAGCTGTTGATACCCGAGAGTGTCCAGAGTTCGGCCATTATGGTGTGGTGCGCGACTAGAAGGGTGGCGCTGCGCTCAGGCATAGCCGAGCGCAGCGCAGGTTTGGTGGACTAGCGCTCGCCAGCTGGATTGTTCCATGCTGGGTTGGCAGATGCCCAACGGCGTGCGGCGGAGACAACAACAGACGTGGGTGGTTGGCCTAAAATTCAGGGAACCCAAGTTTGGAGGCTGCTCAAGCGAATCCGGGATGAAGGTCATCCATAGGGGGATCCCCCCGTGCGCGAAGGGCGGTTCGAGCGCCTAGGTAATCTGTGAGTCTTCATCGCCAACCTCAGTGACGAAAACACAGGTTTTCTGGACAACTTTCTTTTCTTCAGCCATCATCTGGAGGTGTTTTCAAATCGAGAAAATGACTTGGATCACTTCGGGCCAATGATCAGCGGGAATAGCCTACATTCTAGTTTCCTTCCTCGGATCCGAAGAAAATATCGTTCTCTTTAGCTATACGAACCACGCTGGGAGAGCCCATTCCTTCAGTCAGTAAGGGGAAATCCTCGTTCCTTTGAAGCTCGTCTGATGGGCGTGCAGGGGAGTCAGTGGATCCGCGAAGATCGCCTCACGCCCAGGGTGGCGAGAAATTGAGCGCGACGATCCCGAAAAAGAGAAGCTCAAAAAGGTAACGGTAAAAACCTGCTCAGTAGCCTTTTTCTACGTGATAATCAAGTTTATCATGTAGAATATTAGTGGCTAAAACCCACCAAATACAGTAGCTCTAAGGCACCATGCCGAAGAACAAGCCAGCTCGAGCAAATCCCAAGCCCCCGGCTGAGGCCACCCCGATCGAGGCCGAGGTCATCGCCCTCCAGGTCGACACCGGATCTCCCAATGCGAGCTCCGACCCATCCCCCTCCGGAGCGCTGGCCACCATTGCCTCGATCCCTGAGGAATCGGTGTGGCTGGCCAGTCACAAGAGCGAGCGCACCAGGCGAGCCTACAGGAAGGACGTTAGCGAGTTCATGGGCTTCCTGGGAATCGCCAGTGCGGAATTTCTACGCTCAGCGACACACGCGCATGTCATCGCTTGGGAACGCTATCTTCGCGAGGAGCGCGGCTACGCCAGTAGCACCGTTCGTCGTCGCCTCGCGGCTGTCTCGAGCTTGTTCAGGCACCTCAAGAACCACGGCCTGGTCGACAGCAACCCGGCCTTGGATGTAAAGCGGCCGCCGGTGAACCGGACCGAGGGATCGACACCGGCGTTTTCCAAGGAAGAGGCACGTGCCCTACTCGACGCTCCAGATCCGGAGACGCTCGTTGGGTTGCGCGATCGAGCGATTCTGTCGGTCGGGCTCCATGCGGGGTTGAGGCGTGCAGAGATTGCGCATTTGGCTGTGGGAGATTTGTACGTCGATCGGGGTTTTCCGGCGCTACGAATATTACGCAAGGGTGGAAAGAAAGGTGCGCTACCCATCAACCCCTCCTGCGATCGCAGAATCCGCGATTACCTCGAGGCGGCCGGAACGGCCGACAATGCGGATGCTCCGATGTTTCTGCCGACGACGCACAACCGGCATACCAATGAATCCCCTACCCTGGAGCGTCATCTTGATCCGGACACGATCGATCGGGTGGTGAAAAGGCACGCGCTGGATTTGGGGTTCGCGGGTAAGTATTCCGCGCACTCGATGCGGGCGACGTTCATCACGACGACGTTGGATAACGGGTCTCCTTTAGAAGAGGTTCAGAGGGCTGCGGGGCATGCAGATCCTGGAACAACGAAGCTCTACGACCGGAGGGGATTTGATCCGGAGCGGGGTGCGAGTTTTTTCGCCAACTACTGAACCATGTCTGTAAGATACGAAACCGATATCTCTTCATTTCATCCAGCCCAAAGGGGATTCCTGCTGGGGGCAGGCGATTTCCTTGCCGCAGAGAAGGAGATTCTACATTCCATCGGGATGCAATCCATGTCGGTGGAGACTAGGGAAAGGATTGCCAGTATCGAGATCGTTATCGGAGATGGAACCGATGGCATCGCCTACTCCAAATCTGACTCTACCGTCGTGGTTTCCGCCCCTCTGATGCTCGTCCTATACCAGCTATTCGTAAGACTCGCGGAATGTAGCGACAGGGAATCAAGCAGCGCAGAAAACCAAGAGGAATGGCTCTTGGCTTGGACGGCTCCAGATGTCCTCGCGAGCAGCAATAGATCTGAGGTCACAGAGCGCTTTAAGATTGCCCAGCTCTTCATGTTCTATCATGAAGTCTGTCATATCGCCCGTGGCCACCATGATGCGAAGATTTCCGGTCTATCAACAAAGGTGGAACCGCATAGGGAAGCTCTCGCGGAGAAAAGACAGCTAAGCTCAAGGGAGCTTTCTAGAAAATTCTTTGAGCTGGATGCCGATAGCCAGGCTGCTGCTTTCACTATGCAGCGTATAAGCGCGGGACCAATTTCTAGGGACTACGAAGGAAAAAATATCGTCCGGGAGATTGATGAATCCATGAAACTTGTGCACGAGGCTTTCTGTATCCTATTTGTCCTAGAGGATTTCCGTCTTTCTTCAGGCCGAACAGACGGCGACCTATTCTCTCTTCAGCAAGCCGCCAGCACGGTCTATCCCCATCCTTTCGTTCGTTGGCTAAACGCCTCCGTATTTGCACGCATGGCACAGCGTAGGCTCCTGCGTGAATGGGAGGCTGTAGACTGCCCACAAGCGCGGATGGACTCCTCCGCACCGGATCTCTCCCTATTAGAGATGCTCGGCAAGAAATTGGGATTGCCTGGAGAGCGTTGGAAATTCGAGAATGCGGAGAGGCAGTCCATGAGGGAAGAGGGAATTTGGAACGTTTGCCTCTATGATAGCCTTCGATTACTCTTTAGCGACGATCTCAACTCATGGAATTAGACGAACCATTTTATATCGTTGTTGACCTCCCAGATCTTGCAGAACTCAAGGGTATTGGTGCTGATCACAACGTAGTAATCGAAGAGTCGACTGATAGCTCTGAGCTTCCCTTCGCTCCGGAAGCCGCAGCAATTGCCGTGGTGGTCGGTGCCGCCGCAGGTCTTGCCAAAGCGCTTTCTCCGATAGTAATAGAACTTCTTAAAAGAGGTCGTCATGACCTCACGGTGAAAAGAGGGGATGACGAACTGATTTTGACCAACGTCACAAGAGAAGAGATCGAGTCTATTCTCAAGAACGGGAGCTGGAAGTGCCTAGATGTCAAGAAGCGCTGAGGCCGAGTAGACTAGACTACTCCATAGGCTAGTCGATCAGGGGGAACGTCGCCCGGCCCCAGGACTTTGGAGCCATCGACAGCACCCCAAGAAGACCAGAAGAGCCCCGGCGGGGGTGGGCACCCTTGAAAAATATTGCCGCTGCAAGCGGGTAGCAGCGCGCGCAACGCCCACACCCGACGGGGCGGCCACAGGGCGCCTGATCGACTCGGATGACGGAGCTTCAAGCGACGGCGTCCGGGGCGAGCAGGTTTGCGGCCGCGCCTGGCAGCTTTGCTGACAGCGGGAGCGGCCGACGCCCGGCTACGGCACACCAAAGAGAAGCGGCCGAGGGGAGCCACCCGGCGTGCGAGGAACGAGCCGCCGGGGCGACCATCGAGGCCCAGCGACCGGACTCACGAACCACCAATGCACGAGCCCAGGCGCGATGACTGCCAAGGAGACGAGGGAAGTGAGGCACGAACGATCCCGAGCGACAAGCAGGCAACGTGACGGGGCGGCGGTGGGCCTTGTGCTTGGGTGCTAGTGGATCACCGACGAACAGCTTGGAGGAGTCAGTAATCGATATTGCGTGCCTGACCCCTTTCCTGGCACTTTATCCTTTAGTTAGGGAGCAGGTTCGGCAGCTTCTTCAAGCCACGTTTCCAAGGCCTCGGGTCGATTGAGTCGCCTTGCCCTTTCGACGTTGGTGTAGTCTGGGGGCATCACTTCTGCATGGATGACCATCTGACGTCTTCGCTCTCCGGCACCGAAGACACCCTCTGAGTCGAGGCGAGCCATCGCCTCCTCCATCGCCTTCAATCGCAGTTCTCGCTCGTCACGGTCAGATGTCGAGTCTCGATCACCTGATTCAGAACGAGCAGTAAACGCCTCCTTAACTGGTTCGAAGTAGGCTTCGCCATAGCAATAGAGCGGTGAGTCAGCATATGACCATTTGACGTCGCGCCTGAGATCATCTCCACCTCCCTCGGCCTCTACTGTCTCATCTAGTTTTTCGTAAGACCAGGCTGCCACGTACGGAGTATGCCCTTCTCCTGTCGTGGTAAGAGAACAGTAGTAAAATGTATCGTTGGGATACTCCTCAAAGAGTTCCACGAAGGATCTTCTCGCAGCGTCCGCGATGATTTCGGCTAGGTCGTTTGTTGCCAAGGTGTCTCCTTTAATTTCTGCGCACGCCCTGTCCAATCAATCTGAGCTCACGTTGAAGTGCGGCTCTAATTGCCCGATGCCCATAGGTGGCGCTCATTCTATCAACTACCCCATTCAACCTAGCTTCGAGCGGGTTTAAGAAGGTGGTTCCGCGGTGTGTCAGGTTATGGGGGCGAGGATGGCCAACAGGAACGCCATTTGCGCCACCGTTTATCCGAACGCCAAAGCGTTGGAGTAGTGACCTTGCCCGTGCTCCGGGTGCCCACTGATTTTGGACTCCTGTCGATGGGACAAGGTGCCCAGCAGCCTCTCCGGGTAAGACTGGCCTCCCCTCTCGAGCAAGGTTTCGAGTTAACACAGTCGCATTGGCGCCAGTGTCGCCCAGCTGTTCGGCAGCTCTCGCCGTCCGGGGAGTATAACCTGCCCGTTCGTTGATCCTCGCATTGAGACCTGCAGATCGATCACCGTATTGGGCGCGCAGCTGTGCTCCCCTACTTGGGGCAACAGCGTAGCCTGACGCATCATACGCCGAAGCATCGTAGTTTTCCCCGACGCTTTCAGGGCTGGAGAGCGCGATTTGCCCCGATACGGTTCCGGGCGTTTCTAAAAAAGCCCCGACGCATGTTTCGCCGAAGCATAGCGTTACGACCATGGCGACGAGCCACGCGTAGATGCTACTTTTTATTTTAGATGCCGATCTCACTCAGCAGCTAAGATAAGCAGCTAAATAAAAAAAGGGAAGGCGCGATCGCGAGAGCGATCGACACGCCTTCACGATTCGGCATCGGGCTTGTCCGGTCTTTTGTCGCGGAGCTTCGCCGGATGGGTGGCGTTGTGGATCTCCTTCAACTTCCGGATCGAGACCTGGGTGTAGATCTGAGTGGTGTCGAGCCGGGCATGGCCAAGCTGTTGCTGGATGAAGCGGATGTCCGCTCCGTTTTCATGCATCAGCGTGGCGCAAGTGTGGCGCAGCAAGTGACAGCTCCCAGTCTTTGCGAGGTCGGCGGCTTTGATGTAGTCGCGTGCCATCTGGGTGAGCCGGTTCGGCGTGAACGGCTCGTAGAGGTTCGTCAAAAAGAGCGTGCCGGGGTCGGGTTCTCGAACGAGGTCAGGGCGGACTTCTTCGCGGTAGCGACTCACCCACTTGATCGCTCGATCTCCGATGGCGACCATGCGGTCTTTCGCTCCCTTCCCCTGCCGGATCATGACGGTGCCGCGCTCTTCGTCGATGTCGTGCAAGCCGAGGTTCATCAACTCCATTCGTCGCATTCCGGTCGAGTAAAGCACTTCGAGCATCGCTCGATCTCGGATGCCAAGCGGGTCTTTTAGGTCGGGTTGTCCCATGACTTTCTCGGCTTCGGGTTCGGTCAGGATGTGCTTGGGCAAGCGCATCTCGAGGCGCGGCAAGTCGAGTTCCGAGGCCGGGTTGTAAAGCGTGTGGTTCTGGCGCGTCGTCCACTTGAAGAACGCGCGCAGCGGCGTCAGCCGCGAGTGCTGTCCTCGGGTGCTTAGTGGGTCGCCATTCTTTTTGCGGTAGTGCAGCAAGTAGCGCTGGTAGCGTTCGAGCGTTGCCCGTGTCACTTCGCAAGGTTGGTTGAGGCCGCGTTCCATCGCCCAGCGGATGAAGTAGGTCAGGTAGTTTCGCCGGTTGTGGATCGTGCGCGGCGAGTAGTTGGTGACGGCCATCCACTCGAAGAACGCTTCGGTGATGACGTGCCAGCCGTGCGGGTCGTTCGCATCGCCGAGCGGTTCCCTTTCGCTACGATCTCCTTTCTTAGGCATGGGCGGCCTCCTTTTCTGCGGCAGTTGGGACGGCGGAGCCGTTCAACGCCCGTTGTTTCAAGGGCTCGGGCGCGTTTTCGAGGGGGCTTCCTCCCCGCGACTCGGGGGCGACCAAGGGGCTACCCGGAGGCGACCACTCGCCGTTTTGGTGCTCCCGGTTTCCATCGTCCTGCAAGTTGTCGAGGTCGATCAAGCCCATCACGAAGCTGCCGCCGTGGCGACCTTCGCCTTTGTAAACGAGTTCGTATTTCCAGAGCTGGCCACGGCCTCCGCCGTGCACGAGCGCGTATTCGAGTTCGACCAGGCGCGCCATGTGCTTCTTGACTTGGAAGTGGCTCCAGCCGGTCACCTCGCGCGCGTCGCGTTGGCTGAACCGGACTTGATCGGGATCGAGCTTTTTGGTTTTGGCGGTTCCTTCGATGTGCTTCCAGAGATAACTGCCACCGCCGCCGGAGGGCGCGGCGTCAAGCGTTCCCGCAGGAGCGACCAAGCTGCACAAGTGAGGCACGAACGCGGAAGCGCCGGGAGTGACGAGGACAACGCTTGATGCCATAGCGACCGGAGGCGGCACGGGGGGCTGGAACGTGGTGTGCAGGGAGGAACGACCGGAACACGACGTGGAAGCCGGGGCGCGGAGCTTGCGCGAGCCAACATGCTCCGACTTCTCGAACGACGTCCCCGAAGCGCATTCCTTGCATGTTCGCTGCCGCTTGCGGAGGCCGGAGGGCTGGCAGTGTGCGACGGGCGAGCGGAGCGAGGATCGGGGGGGCGATCTGCCGGCAGGCACCCGGCGCACTCTGCCAGACCGGAGGCCTCACCTTTTATTTCCCGCCTACGGCGGCTAACTTTTGGTCTGGCGCGTCGAGTTCAGATGGAGCGCCCGAACCTTCGCCAGCAACCCTCATCACCGGTCTAAGCCCCGGTGTGGGTGGGCAACCCTAAAAAAAATCCGCCGAAGGCGCACTCGGGGCGCCCCACGCCCACACACGCCGGGGCGGCGGGAGGGCGGCGCAGGCGGCTGGACGCTTGCGGCCAGAGGGAGCCTGTGACGCCCGGCTCCAACACAACGAAGGGAGTGCCCCCGCGACCTCGCCGCCGTGCGACGAAGGAGCCGGTGGCGGGACGCGTTGGGGGCTAGCGACCGCCCTCCGAATTAGAGCGCGCGAGGCCTGGCGCGACGCCTGCGGGTGCCCATTCCTTTGATCCGGCGACAGCCGCACTCGGCACCCATCAGCAGGCGGCGTGACAGGCCGGTCGATTGCCGGACGGCCGGGTTGCCGTCGTTTGGCGCGACAGCGGTTAGCGGGTGGATTTCGAGTTAGCCTTTGACTAACCCAATGACGATCATCCCGACTCCGATGACTAGCACGGTGGTTCGCATCACCGCAACTAACTGTCCAAGCCCCTTTCGTGAGGCTGCGCCTTCGATCAGGAACAGAACAATGCCTATTCCTAAGCAGGTCAATCCAGCTGTTGTTAGAGGAGCCATTACTCGTCACCGCTCAAAGTCCACCAAAGGACACCGCCGCCAATGGCAGTTCCTCCACCAATTCCTAATGCACCAACTCCGGGATCGAGTGCCGGATCAAATGCTCGGAAGCCTGCGCCGTAATTGCCAGGTCGCAGGTCATTGAAGAAGCGACCCGCACCGCCCATCGCTCTTGCATCTGCTCTTCGCGCACCCCAGTAAGCTGGATTCAGATAGTTCCAACGACTTAACGGCGTTCCCACGTCTTCGACGATTAATCTCCCGCTACTGGTCAGGCGCGAGCCAGCCGCCGGACGACCGGCCGCCTGCAATCGCGACAACGCACCCGCTTGTTGGTTGATCGTCCGCTGACCCCAGGCCTGAACGAATCTATTCGAGTTAGGATTGACTCTCTTGACCCAATGATTGCCGATTTGGCGCACCTGAACTCCGGGGAAACGCGATTGCCAAAGGCTCCCTCCCCCCTTTGGGGCGTCAGCCTGTGAGGCAGTCCTTGATACTCGAGGGCGACCAAACTTGCGGAGAATCTTTGTGAAGCCGATCCCATAGATTACTCCCGTCACCGTATCTCGACCGACCCCATCTCTCCAGTGTGTGGCAGGGTCTCCATCCATCACATTCGTCGCGACCCTAGAGATACCACCGTCAAGGCCTCCAGCGATGGCATTTCCCGAATAGGCTCCAATGGCCCGACCTACTCCTTGGCTAAGCCCACGTCGTATGGCCAAGCCACCGAGAGCTCCAGCTATCCGGCCCCCAATTCCTCCGGTAACCGATCCAATGGCCCCCATTGCAAGCGACTTGCCGATGCTCCATCCGCCTTTGGATGAAGTCCATCCAGCTTTGGTAAAGAACTCTTTCCAATCACCGCCCTCGGAAATATGATCAGAAAGCTGGAACCCAACGTCAAGGGTGAAGCCTATCGCGAAGCCTATCGCGAGGACTGAGAATCTTCCATCCGGATCATACTGAGACCACGGGTCGCCTTTGACATAGGCATAGAGGTTCAGGCCATCGACATATCCGGCCGGATCACGACTGATCCATACGCCTGCCTCCGGGTCGTAGTAGCGCTTTCCGAAGTAGACCAGTCCAGCGCTTTCGAGTTTCGAGTTTTGGCCAAGTCGGTCCTCATTGATGCCAGTGGAATCGACAACTTCTCCAAAGCCATCGTAGGTGGCTGAGTAGCTTTCGTTATTGCCTTGGTGGCGAGCGACGATGTCTCCCCTACTGTTGTTAAAGGCTGTCGTTTCGACTCCGCCGCGGTCGGTGTAGAGCAGTGTTCCGACACTGCCCCTTCCACCAGGGCCGCGGATATTTTCCGCTTCTGGCGTGGCGTTCGTTCCAGCGTATTCCTGAACATTGGCGGGCCCTAGCCATGCCTGTCGTAAAGAGGATCCATCTATGAGTTCTTCCACCCGTCTTCCCAGGTAGTCGTAGTGATAGCTGTGAACAACCGGAGTACCCGCAGTGTAGACCGTGACCTGATCGAGGCGCCCCTCAACATCCCAGAGATATTTATGGGTGAGAGCGCCGTCGTGCCAACGCTCTTCCCGATTCCCAGCTTCGTCGTAGATAAACGAGATGGTCTCCGAGCTACCGCCAGGAACCTGGCGGATGATTGAATGAAGCTGATTCAAGCCATTTTCGGTTCCTTTTAAATCGAATGTGCTCGTTGTCGTCACCACCCCGTTGAGTGACTCAATAGTAGAGATTCGGTTCCCAGAGGGATCGTAATCATGTAATAGGGATCGTAATTCCGTGCCATTCCCTGAGGCGTCAAAGGTGGCCTCTCTACCGAGGCGACCATCACTACGATACTCCATTCCCAACTGCCGGAACCGGACGATGGTTGCGCCTTCCGTTACCTTTTCCGTCGTTGATCGGACCCGGTCCAAATCGTCGTAACCGTAGTCGATCCTTACCGTTCGGTTGCCGTTCGGAGTGGTAAATTCCCGATACTGAACCCGGCCTCGAGCATCGATCTCATCGACGATCTCTGAACCATCGGGCAAGCTCCGCCGAACTACCTCACCACCGATTTCGATGCCGATTTCGGTAACGTTGTTAGCCCCGTCACGGATCTGCTCAAGCCTGCCAAAGTTCTCTCTTTCAGCGATGACTTCTCGGTTGGTTCCTGGATAGGTAGTCTTCCGACCGTTGCCCAATTCGTCGTATTCGAACCCGAACGTGGTATCGAAGTCCACGTGTTCCGTTGTTTCTCCGGTAAGCTGGCCAAAACCGTCCAACCCGTAGTCAGTAGCTACAACACGTTGACTGGCGCTCTCGGCAACGCGCTTCAGGGCGTCGTGCTGATAAGTATAAGAGCGCAAGGATGTCACCGTAGGACGACCAGCGTCGTCATAGGTCTGGTATTCGGTGCGCTGATTCGCACCATGATCGATGGAAGCAAGGTAGGCAGGACCATATTCAGAAACCACGTCCACGGAGATGCCCGAGGCACCGTTCGGATAAATGCGTCTGAGTTGACGCCCTAAGCCGTCATATTTGAACTCGGTAATCCAATTTCGGGCATCCTTTGCCGTGGATAGATTCCCCTGCAGATCGTAGGTGAATTTCTCACTGTGGTTGCCTGGGTTGACTACCTCCTTCACTCTGCCAAACAAATCGATGTCTGGGTAGCTGATCTCAATTGACTCGCCAGTGGCGGCCCAGAGACCTCCGGGTTGCGGAGCCATTCCCCGTGTCTTCTTCTGGGTAACTGCGCCGTCTATCCTTCGGATATGATCGACAAAGGTAGATCGAACGACCCCATCGTCCATCATTGCCGCGAGATCGGTGGTCCGCATAACGCTTCCCATTCCGTCATACAGCCGAGTGAGGGCCGTTGTGGGACCAGGTATCGTGCCGCCATCGATCGCACAGGTACCATCTCCGCTGTGCATTCTGGGAGGCACCACAGCAAGAACGTTACCAACGGCATCATGTGCTACAGTGGTCGTCGGACGCTGCACTGGGTGCAGCAAGTCTCCATCGACCGCAGTCTTAGGTCCTTGGGTTTTCCAAGTCCTACCACGTTTGTCAATATAGACTCTCTGGCTACCATCTTGATTCGCCAGATCATTCGTATATTCGATCCAGTGGCTACCCTTTTGGTTCGGATCAATTGGGAGAGGCTCCCCTGGAGGTGGGCCTTGATTGTAAGTAACAGTCGTGCTGACTGTCGGAGAAACATTCCCTCCAGGAGGGCCCCTAGCGGGTTCAGTGGTCTCTGAGACTCGTCCAGCAATATCAAACTTCGTTGTCGTGACATTGCCCCTGATGTCTTCTTGTCTCCAGAGCTGACCATTCGTAGTCGCATAGGCGAAGTATTCCGTTCCTGTGCCAGCCCCATTGGCGTCCATCCCGGGATGATGTCGCTCAACAACTCGGTTCAAGGCATCGTACTCGCTTGTCGTGGTCTTTCCTGCGGCATTCGTGACCTCTAGGACATTGCCCACCCCGTCGTAAACGGCTACATGGGCAACCCTGGACAACATCACTCCGCTTCCATCATCGTATTCCTCAGTGACTTTCTCGGCACGGTAGAAGTGATCATACTCCGTGCTCGAAATGAGGCCTGGAGAAGTGGTGCTATCCGGCTGAAATTCTCCGAACACACTACCCCCTCCTTGCATCAATTCGTAGCTGTGGGTCACCTTGACCTCATCGTCGCTATCACCGAGGCCATCGATCAATTCGACGATCCGTCCATACGAGTCGGAGGTAATCAGCTTTTTCCGCTCGGTATCAGTATCAACGGGAAGAGTGATCTCTACGGTCAAAGGATCCGGATAGCGGTAGCGGGTGACGACATCCTCCTTCGCGTTCGGCGCTTCCGGATCTGCGATATGAGCCTGCTTGACCGTCACCATCACAGGTCGGCCAAGGGCATCTTGAATCGTTTCTGTTTCGACACCATTCTCGTCCTGGCTGGTAGATATACGGGCATCGGGATCGACGGAAGCCGTTCTGCTGTGTCGAACCCCGAAGATATCCTCTGGAAGGTCGGTCTCAGTGACGCGGTTCATGTCGTCGTATTGGAAATTCGTCACACTGCCATACTCGTCCTTCGACCACGAAAGGTTGCCGTTTGGATCGTAGTTCATTTCGATTTCGACCAGCTCTTGTCCTGAGGGGCCGATGGAGCGTTTCTTCACGCGCCCAGCCGTGTCTGGCACCAAATTGACGACGAGGTCTCCGCCGCCATTGCCGTCGAGATCCTTAGTAGTCTGCTTGGTCACAAAGGCGCCAAAGGCCGCGTGGCCGTAGGCGTAGTCGACTTCGTAGACTAGTGTAGGATTGTTCGGGACAGCTGGATCTAGGACCTGCTCCTTTGTTAGAAGACCTGTCTGGCCATCAAAGGTCTGCTTCGTGATTCTGCCCTCTGGGTCCACGGTCTTTGTTGGACGTAGCCACCTAAGATCGTAGTCAGCTTCAGGGAAGGACTCGACTAAGCTAGCTACAGGGCCTTCTCCCTGCATTTCCCGTTTCGTTGGCAAGGCAAACCTTGGATAGAGGTAAGTTGCGTCAAGTGCTTGGGAATTTATTTGGGCGGTGATCTCAGGGTGGGCTGAAGCCGAGAGGTCGTAGCTGATCGAAGTTGTCCGATCATTGAGGTCGCTCATCGACGAAAGAGCAAACGCTGCGCCGACATCAAAGGAGAACGTCTCGGTGCCTAGGCCTTCGTGCTCAATATCAAAGCTAGAATAGGAGACAGCAATTCTGTCAATGAAGCTATCCGTTCCAACGAAGATGCTGTCGTCACCTGCCGCGAGGTTGAAGGTGTAGGTATGTTTTACACCGCGATAGTCCTGAACGACCCCCGTTGAACTCTCACTCGAGATGACCACCCGCTTAGGATTCTGCTGATCGCCATTCCACCCCACTAGGAGCTTCTTGTCATTGAAAAATTTAATCTTGGTCTCATCAGGCAAGGTGACCATGGAAACCCAACGCGGCAGGCCACGCTGGACTTCGAATCGCCCTCGCCCTGAACTGAGGAGCGCTCCAGCGCTATCGGCGCCTACTAGCGGGCTATTCCAGTTGTCTCTCCAAAGCTGCTTGCTGTGATCGAACTTGTATTCGAACGAAGTCATCGAATTTCCACGTTTGATACTAGCGAGGTTGGCATGGTAGATCTCGGTCGACGCCTCACCCTTGAGGCTCGCCTCCTTCGCATAGTTGTAGGAATAGGAAATGTTACCACCGCCATTTGCAGGGAATTCAACACGATTTAGCTCCCGGTCAGCAGTATAGTGGTAGGTCGTTGTCTTGCCTCGCGGATCGGTGACCGTTTCAATCCTCTTTCCATCCGGAGAAAGGGTGATGTCTAAGCCAATCGTTCCTCCTCCATTATCGAGACGATTCGGATCCTCGATCCGAGTCGGGATCAGGTATCCCTTTCTAGGGTCGATGAGATTCTGAGGAGCTCCTTCGTCTCTATACCTACAGAGAAGTTTGTTTTCCGCAGCATCTTCTACAGCCAATAGCCGTGCGTAGGGAATCTGGTAAAGAGGGGCAATCGCCTTGTCATTCTCTTCCTTATATTGATACGCAATCCTGCCTCGCTCTTCGAAGTAGAACTTCACCCCGGAATTCAATTCCAAAAGATAGCCTGCCACCCCATTCGCGAACGGTTCGGTGACTTTCGAAAACTTGTTGAGGTAACTCGTCGCCTCCCGTTTTCCGCCTGGTGCTAACCTGAAGGCTAAGTCCCCGTTGCCATCGGTATAAGGACGATAGACATAGACCCCGCCTGGGGTATTCACTACATAGTCCCTTCCGGAAAACTGGATATATGAGGTCAGGTTGGACGCCCAGCAAGGGCCGAACGGGCGATCCGGACGATCTGATACAACCATGCCACCAGGAGACCAGGTTTCCGCGACTGCCTGTCTGCGGACAGAGAGTCCAAGACTGCTTGCTCCCAAGCCAACACTTATATCGCTGGTCCCGTGGTTTAGGTTCAAGGTGAGGGCATCGATTGAGCTTTCCCCTGGCTGAGACGTCGGAATCCCATCCAATCCGGTGACTCGGTAATCGGCACCGGTCTGCTCCTGCAATACTGGGGTACGAACCGGGCGAAGGAGCACAGGAATTCTTGCAAATCGGTCTGTGCCATCACTCAGAGGCTTACCAGTTTCGGCAAATGCGTAGATGAGGGGTGGACGCTCTCGCCAGAATTCGGCATTACCAGAATTCGCCTCATAGTCGATCCGCTCATCTGTTGGAAGAGCTGCGATCTCAGCGTCCGTGAGTTCGTATCTCTCAGTTAGAGCTACGGCCTCAACAATAGATACGATTGAATCCTCATTCTCGGTTTGAATATCTGCAGAGATTCCAGGCAATCCAAGGAGTCCGTCGAGAGGCATTCCCGTCCAGAACCAGCGATCCTTCTCTCCCGATGTTGGGGCAAGCGCGACGTTTGGATTCGAATTCGCAAACCTCTCCTCGTTTGTGTCGTCCTTTTCCTTCAGGACCGCTTTCCAAAGCATGGCCTCATCCACTAGGTAGGGCTTAGCCTCAAGATTCTTCGAGTCGATCGCTCCAGCGAGTTGCCTACGGGATGCGTCATCCTGCGCTGCCTCGTATTGATTTGAGAGAGCTTCAATCTGAGCAAAGATGCCATCCAATTCATTCACTTGCTGAACGGTCAGATCGTTTCGGGGACGTTTGCGCTTTCCGACAGCCATGTCATAGACATTGACATCCTTGACCTCCCCGCCAACGGCAGTGCTGATGCGTGGAAGTACACTCAGCGCGGTGCCTTGATTCGATGGCCGCCCAGCCTCCTTATCAGCGATATTGATGAGGGATAGGTAGAGGTTTGCGGCTTGCTCTCCGGCTGGGAGACCAATCGTGAAGGACGAATCAGGCTCAGCGTAAGCCACCGCCGTATGACCTCGATGAACCGTCATAGGGTCACGCAAGTCCTCTGGCCAAAACAGCCAACGGTCATTGATATTATCAGGCTGACTAGTTTCCTGTGGGTCTATGTCTTCATTAACTCCATTAACTAGATCAGTAACCATGTACATCACCGGATACTTATTCCAACCCTGAGCTCCGTTGTCGTTGCGGCTCACAGCCTGAGTGAAGCGAGTTCCTGCCCAATTGCGATGGTGGGCAGAAGCATACTGGAATGTGTCCGCAGGAGCAGCTCTTAGAGTGCGATCATAGATACCAGCCTCAGGTTCGATGGAATTGGGATCTTCGGCAGACCACAACCAAAGATCGCGACTGTGCTGAGGCTCAACGGCCCCGTAGGCTAATTTATCGTCCTCTAGGAATGGCAGGCCGCCATCGCTGGGCTTCCAACGCATCTCAGGCAAGACTAATGATCCACTCCATTGAAACTCATTTCGATTCACTAGGGGCAACGGAAGTCCTATGCCAAGATAGTCGTTTACCTCAAATGCGGGCGGTAAATAATAGAACTCTAGGCGCGGCGACGCGGTAGCTAGGCCACTATCGTCGAGACGAAAGTTCTCTAGCCGGTAGTCCTCCGCCAGTCTCCAAGGCTCTCCTGGAGTTGCATTTCCCGCCCAGTAATGCCCCAAATGATAGGTTCTCAGTCGGTAGGGCTTAATCGAACGGATTATACTTCGATTGGGTGGATTGGATTGTAGGCCGTCGCCCCCTGTTTCCCGAAGCCAATTGAGCGTGGGCTCATGCCTGATATCGTAGAGACTACGACTCTCCGAGCCGCGACGCTTGATCATCAGTCGGCCATATTCTGTAAGTTGATGGGCATCACCAATCAATTCGATCGCCTCTCCACGAATGACCAAGAAAGCCGTATAACGATTTTCCCCAGGCTTCCGGTAATAGATAATCGACTCTCCCCTAGACCCAAGGAGTTGCTCATGCGGAACGCTACTTGTGGAGTAGTTCCCTCTGGCGGCTGGTACAGCTGGCTGAAATTCGTCACTAGCGTGGAGATTCTCAAGATCGTAACGCACGACATCACCGAGGTTCACGATCTCATAGCGCCAAGTGAAGAGAGGATCATGGCGAGACGGTTTCCACCCGAGCTTTGCCTTATCAGCAGTCAGATTTACGTCAGAAGCCGAATCCCAATGGCGACCTTTAGAGACAAAAGGACGTGGATCTTGGAAGCTTCCGTCCGTGAAATCCCAAGCCTCGTCGGTCCCAGGTCCAGCATTCGGGTCGACGTAGGGATTGATTCCGTAGCCGGGATTCTCTGGTCCTGGGTAGCCCTCATCCACCTGAGGAGGAATAGCGCTATTCCCATTGTTCGGAGAAGCCACAGCCTCCAAGCCATCAGCGTAGCTCAAATCAAATCCTCCAGAGTTCTGAGCCGGGGTTAACGATGGTGAAGAGTCCGCCCCCAGCTGGTAGCCGACAGAAATCGGTCGACTGAAGTTCGGGCTGGCAGGATTAGTTTCGTGTCGCACAGCAATCGAGCCCCCTGAACCAAGCAGAGGCCCTCCTTGGATTCCGACAACATCTCTGCCCCAAGGAAAATCTTGGAATGTAACGGTGGTCTCCTCAGTGGCGCTCCCATCAGCGTTTACTCCGCTTAGCTTCCGAATGTAGCCTTCGGGATAGAGATCAAACCTTACGGCACCCTCTCCAGTCGTGCCCAACCTAGTCCAAGAGGCACTATTAGGTGAATTGGAAACGAACCTATATTCCTCCTGGGTTGGCTCAGCACCAAGCTCCCGCCGGATATAAAGGCGGTAGAATTGGTGTATTTCCCTACCGACAAAATCACCGGCGTCGACGATATCAAGTGGATCAGTGTAAACCCCCTCTGCCGAACTTCCTCCAGCAACCACCACACGTCCGATAGGCACCAGGCTGTCTACTTCCTCATCCCCCTCAGGAAGAGGTGTGTTGGAATCTATGTCATAGATACGCAATTCGAATCCTGATAAGGCTTCGAAAGGAATATCGGCATTCTCAATGGGATTTTCTGGCTCCTCTCCTTCTTCCGAATCTGAACCACCAAGGCTAACCAGTCGTATTGCCTGAAGTGGCCCTCGAATCCAGATGTCGCCCCCGATACTCGCATCTGTATCGATCCTTACAAACTCCCCATCAATTCCACCTTCTGAGAAAGTTTCGATACCATTAGGCAGATCGTAGACTACCCCACCTACTGGTGACCCGGATTGATTCGACGCATTTTCGATGCGGTAGGAATCCGGGAGACGTAGGACCAGATTCTTTGTATCGGTAAGCGTGTTGAGAGCTTGATCGAAACGCAGACTAATTGACGCACCTTCTACCGGATCTGCCCAGAGGGAATTTCTGGAGTACGGCCAGAAGGGTTGATTTCCACTCTCCTCAGAGAAAAGCCCCTTGAGTCCACCCAGTCCTAAATCCTCGAGCCATTTCCGAGGGCGGAAGTGCTCATGAATAAACGCTCCTTTTTCATCGACACCAATTGCCAATGGCGGCATCGCGATGGTCGGATCCTCTGTCGAAATACCCTCTTCGCTTTCTTCAGAGCCGTCACCGCTGGAGATAAACCACTGTTCTGGCTCTCGGACAATCGTAGGTGAAGGATTAAGGAGAAATTCAAAAATTGGCCTTCTCGGCAAAAGCACTAGTTCCACATCGTCATCTTCCTCACCATCCTCACCTTCGTCCTCTTCTGGAGGGCATTCACAATCAGGATTCCCGCTTCCATCCTCGGTTCCTTCTTCTACTGATATTTCGTTTGGCGAAATGGTATTCGGGGCGGCAAGAGGCTCTATCGTAGGAACAAAAAGCGGTACGATTTTCAAAGTGACTTTTCCAGACTCCAAATTCCTCAGAAGGAATGGTTCGAACGGCATGCTACTGAGCATAAACGGCCCCTCTGGCTTGGGTTCTTCTTCGTCGTCGTCAGAGCCACCCGTCAAAAGCTCGCCTGGTGGCGCGAGATCATCAGTAAATGGTGGCGGCCCGTCGTAAAGGAGAGTCTTCGGATGGCGTCCACCTGAGGCTCCTCCGCCAGGGACAGCGATCATCGTATCACCTCTTGGGATGAGAACGACCTCTCCGCTATTCCCCAATTCATCACTGAACTCAACGAGTATTGGAACCTGAGGCCTATCATAAGCAAGGTCGATCCCATAGATGGGTCGAAGAACGATCATTTCTCCCTTTGTATAGTTTAGCTGAACGGTTCTCCCACGGTCATCCAAAAGAATCCATGCCCCTTCTGCGCCCTGCTGATGATTTATTGTGGATAGCAATGGAAACTTCTCCGCATAGATCTCGATCTGCTGCATAAGAATCCCTTGGCTTGCCATTGCGGACCGATTACTCGGATCGAGAGGGTTTGTTTCATCAATTAACTCATCCGCATTCAGGCGGCCATCACCATCCAGGTCACCCACTGTACGAATATCATTACCTCCCACAAGACGATGGAGCACATATTCCAAATCTTGCTGGTTACTCGGCGTCAGATAGATATGATTTTCCGCAAAATTCGATAAACCATCATTGTCTGCGTCATTATCTATGAACGCATCTTTCATCGGCTCAAAAAGAAATGGGTTCAGCTCAGCCTCGATCTCAAGCGAATTGGAATAGCCATCCTCATCAAAGTCACTTGCGCCCCCGATGTCAGGCGATCCGTCGCCATCTAGATCATATCCACTTCCAAAGGCTAGTGCCCAGCTATCAAATAGACCTCTAACCTGATCTCTTACAATGCCATATTTAGGGCCATACCAGTAGGCCTCAACATAGTCCCCCAAGCCATCGCCATCACTATCTCCCTCCATAGGCATAGACGCACCTTTCCTAGGATCACCATTCTCAACTCCAAAATTGAGTTCAGCAAAATCATCGAGGCCATCTCCATCGGAATCCTTTGAATACGCGAGGCTTACCGCTGGTCGCGGATCTAACGGCTCACCGGTCAGCGGATCAAGAACTCGATCTGGTCGAATTAGCGGCGCGTTGCTCGGATGCTCGGCATTGTCGTCAAGGCCATCTCCATCTGTGTCCGCTGAACTTACCAGACGTGCGATTGAATCTTGCAGATTGTTGTATTCTGGCGTCCCAACAGTGAATTGTTCAAGTAACTCGGCCTTATCGCGAGGCAGGCTCTTATTCTCATACTCCCCTAGGTTTCTTAAGCCATCACCGTCGGCATCCTGATTGCGCTCATAGGCACCATCACGCCAATCAGCTAAGAGGACGATCTCATTAGCGGTGAGCAAACGATCATAGATCATGACATGATCCAGAGCGACCTTCGCACCTCTGCTTTCCATCGAATCTGGAAGTCCAAGCATAATCGGCCAACCATCCAAGACAGGACTGGAGGGAACTGCCACCGAATCTGCCAATTCGCCGTTGATCCACATCTCGATGAGACCTTGACTGACATCCTGTCTGAGCACGACATGTTGCCATACGTTGGGGACTGCAGCTACCTCAGTGAATATCGTCTCCCCTCCATGAGCCTGGAGATTGAGGCGAGGCCTCTCATGATCAATATAGAGACGGAAGTAGCCTTTTTGACTTACTACTTCTCCAGGACCGAGCGTGACCTCTTCAGGGAGTAACGTCCCATCTTCAGCTAAGGGAATCGTTACTTCCCCCTCTGGAACCATCCAGAAAGCGAGAGAGAAGTTTCGATCACTCCTAACATTCCATCCAGAGGCGTCTGTTAGTGAAATCGTATCTGTCCCAATGAATAGAGCTGATGTTTCGTAACCGGCGGTAACTTTCACCTCTTCCTCAGCAGTGGTCGCGGCCATGTAGCCGGAGGCAGATAGTACGGGAAATTCGATCTCTCCATAGTCCCCTCCCCTCTTTTCAAGTAGCGCTATAATAGCCTCAATTTCGTCCTCGTCTTCTTCTGGCGCGGCATTGAAGGACCAGAATCCGATTAATGAATCATCTTCCGCAAGGTTCGGAATGTGCATCGACGGCTCAAAAAGGAAGTAGTGCTCCCAGCCATCATCCATTCCGTCACTATCCGAATCTCCATAAAGCGGACTCGTTTTCCTTTGGAACTCAAGTGCGGCAGAGAGCAAATCTCCGTCCTCATCTGAATCACCATCATCCACAAGCGGATCAAGTCCGTGAAAAATTTCCCACGCGTCAGGCATGACGTCAGTATCTTGGTTAGCAGTGGCGCTCGACGGATTGCTATTGAGAGCAAGCTCAACGAAATCAGGAATTCCATCCGAATCCGTATCTAAGCCTCCATTCTGATACAACTCGAGGTACGTGGTTCCCTTGAGACCAGGCACAGCACGGCTTGCGTCATCTATCCCAGGGTGCATGCCTCTTTGGATTTCCCAAAGATCTGGAATCGTGTCGAAATCACTATCAGATTCGATCGCCGACGATCCTGCGAGATACTCCAAGAACGCCTCTACTTTGTCTTCATCCGCATCAGTGTGGGCATCGTTTGGATTATGTGGGTCAAGTTGGTTGTCTAACTCCCAACCATCTGGCAACCCATCACCGTCCGTATCAAACGCGGTTGAACTCGTGCCCGCCACGATTTCCTCGTAATCATCGACTCCATCACCATCCGTATCACTGAGAAGCGGATGAGCTCCAGACTCGTATTCCTCAAGATTCGAAACTCCATCGCCATCTTGATCCTGATCATCGCCGAACCGGCGGTGACCGAAAACACCATACTCCCAGACGTCGGGCATTTGATCCCCGTCCATACTCTCTGTGGACTGGAGATCTTGATCATTCAGGGTGATATAGCGCTCTTCATGCACTCTCTCTGCCTCTGTCAAAGCACCATCATAGATAACGATCTCTGAGAGGTACCAGTCCGCATCAGATTGAACGGCATTGTCCGCAACCGCGGAAGGAGTTAGCTCTGCTGATATCTTATTTGGAACACCAATACTATAGTCTCTACTCGAAGAGCTTCCCACCATGATGCCATTGACATAAATCCTATGCCCCTGATCTCGCCTTTCCAACTCCGGCAGTGGACTCTCGCCCTCAACAGTCTCCTGACCGTCTACAGCGATCGTGAGAAGGTTGTAGCCCGAAGAAAGAACATCTGGATATCGTCCAATAAACTTTGAAACGCCAAGCTTTTTCGATTCCAAGACAATATCATTAACATCGGCATGAACCACTAATCCCGCCACGCCATCAGGTTGCCCGAAGTCATCCGAATCAAGAATCGTTGTGAGCTTTGAGGGCGACTTGAACGCCATTGTAATGGTGAAATTGTTGATAAGATCGTCCATCCCCCCACCAGAACGCGTGTGAGTAACATCAGCATCCCGTGCCGCAGGGGAGCCATGCATAACAAAGAGGGGCGGCTTATCGACTGGAGCCTTTGCCGAGTAGAGGGCGTGCCCAGGGCTAAATTTCATAACCTCTTTGTCTTGAACATCGGGGTCATCAATCATTGCTGGAGGGAGTGAATACTGACTATAAAGGTCACCTTCGCTACTTAGCCTCTCCCCCCAAAACGGTTGCCTAAAAGCCCTATCCAACCAATACATCCCTGTTGGACTCGTCGGAGTGAAGTACACCGTGTCGTAGGAATTCCACCAGCCCCAAATCGAGTAGCGAATGCAGTCCTTCTGTTCCCTCCTCATGCAGCTCTCGGCGCCATAGAGAATAGCCACTAATTCCTCTTCGATAAATGCACTATAGATCTTTAGACGGTCCAGTTTCCCTATAAACGATACCGTGCCATCCCCGCCAATCAGAAGGTCTGTAGACGCAGGCTGAATAGCTGACAGAGCCGACACAACGAAGCCTTCGTTCGTCAGGACAAGCTCTCGAGTCGGCCACTTCTCCAGATCAATAAGCGCTCCCGATGTCGCATCGGTGAGCGGAGCTACCTCTCTGCCGTCAATGTAGAGAATTGGCACGCCCCCGTTCTCAGCCCTCTTCTTAGAAATGAACACATGATGCCACCCTTGAGGAAGTATGAGTCCTTTCGCAGTTAATTTTTCTTCCCCTTCCCCATGGAAGGTAAGGTTTTGTCGAAAAGAATTATAGGTCACAGCGAAACCTCCTGATTCGCCAAGCCCCGTCTTTGAGGTGATCAGAACCCGGTCAATGTCCTCAGCGGTATCACCGTCATCCGAACCCCGAAACGCAAAGCTGATAGCCATATCGTCAGATACCTCCATCGACGCAGCGTTTCCGTTATCCACTCGCACATGCTCAGGGCCACCCCCGAATTCGATGACGCCCTCGTTGTTTGGTCCATACCCCCAACGCACACCATCAATAAGGACTCCATGATTCTGGGCCAACGTGTGGTCCCGGAGCAATTCTCCCCCACCCTCCGTCATTTCATAGTAGGCAAATAGGGAGTCTGCCAAAAGAGTAGTCTGTTGTGGAGTCAAACTTGGTAAATCTGCGCACTGAGCGATATCATCAGCAGGCTCTCTGAAATCTAGAGGGTCAGAGGAGTAGAGCGTAATCTCTGCGGCATCAGCAAACGTATCGTCATCCGTATCGGCACTATTAGGGTCCGTTGACCATCTGTACTCCAACCGATTGACCAAAAGATCACCGTCTGCATCTCCATTTCCATCTGACTGCCCGACCACTAACCCATGGCGGCGCTCCCACTCATCCGGCATCCGATCCGAGTCCGTATCCGATGTGACGCCAACATATCCCCAAAGCACCGTGCCTTCGTAATTTTGAAATGCGATGCCATGGGCTCTCAGCTCGTTGTCTGCAGCAAAGTCTCCAATATCATCCGCGCCCCCTGGTGCGTCAGGACTAGAGAGTAATCGGTGCAAAGGCACCTCAAGCCTTCTCCATACTCCTTGTTTTGGAAGGGGCCCAAGATAGACTCCCTCACCCTCTTTCCAGCGAGGAGCCAGGTCCCCCCAGGTCACTGAAAAATCCCACTCGTCATCCAACTCGCCAATCCCCACATTCCCTTCATCGTCAGTTCTGGTTGTGAAGAGCTGTAGATTGATCCCTTGGGTTGGGTCTGCAGGATCTAGATAAACATACGCTACAAGGACATCTTCTTCCTTGAGAAGCAGAGTCTTATTATTCTCCGCCAAGGCAAAGTAGTGTGCAGTGGGCTCGCCTTCAGAAGTTACTGTCTGCTCCTCATCTGGATCATCGGGTAGAGTCACCTCATGCGTATGCCAAGAGCTTCCCAGCACTGGCACTGGAGAGGACACTATAGCGCTGGGAAGAAGCGGGCTTTCCCACTTCCAAGCAGTATCCCCAACCACATCAAGGACCGATCCAAGCACGCCTACATCGTTCCCATCAACAAACCAAATTTGGTCCTCTACTCCATCAGGCACTAAAGCACTAGTTGCCGACTCATTAACAGCGACCGGATTGCCTGTTCGCCACAAATAACTCCATGGAAGTTGCTCCCTCCCCCATTCGTCCCCGTCTAAAATACCATCCAGATCAGTATCCTCCTCGCGCGGATCTGTTCCGGCAAAGAACTCCTCTTCGTTGGTAGCGCCATCACCATCAAAATCATCACCGGGCAACTGATTGAGATTCCCAAAATGGGCTAACGCCCAGCCAGGCGACCACGGTTTCACACTTGGATTGAGGCTATCGTTCCAGTCAAGCCTTACAGGGTCGGAGATGATTTGTTGCTCAAATGCATCGACTGCAATGATCCGATAAAACGTAGGGATTGGGAAGCCAGCTTCCGCATCAGTAAATACCAATTCTACGGGATCGGCGAGAACCTTAAGGGTCTCCCAGATCGCTGTCTCAGAGTCGTTGAACTCAGATCGTTCAATCATATAACCAAAAACTCTGGGATCTCCAGGCTCCCACCGAATGACCACTGATCCATCATCATCCACCTTCAGGGACGTAATAACCGGCGGGTCCTCCTCCTCTTCTTCTTCTTCCTCAACCCCAGGTCCGTCAGTTCCGGCTAGCTCAGTGCGGTCAATTGGACGCCCCCAATACTTGGAGTTGGGGTCAGTGCCCAACAAATACTCTTGGAGATTCGTCAGGCCATCTCCGTCCAGATCAAGGAAATCATCATTCCTATCCGGATCGAGCCCGTGCTCCAACTCCCACTCCACTGGCATGTGATCGCTATCCAGGTCGGCTAAGGACCATTCTACCTCAAAGCAGACGCTCTGTGTGGGCACGAAATCATAGAAGAAGTACTGGGACGGGTCCTCGGTGTCAGCCTTCTCGATCCATTCCGGAAGATCGTGGAAGAAATCGTCATCGGTAGCAGAGTAGATGATCTCGCCATTCTCTTTAATCTGGGAGATAAAGCTGGGCACAAGTCTCCCGTCAATCGTCCGGTTGAGAGCCTTGCCGATCCGCAATTTCCTCGCCTCGTTGCGCGGGAACCATTTGTCAGGGGGGAAATTATAGTCGAACCAGATCTTTGGCTGTGAACTATTTCTTCCATCGCCCCACGCCTGATCAGGCTCCTTTTCTGTGAGGACGACTCCCGGATTGTCGGTAACCTCCTTCAGTGTGTCAGGGGTAACAACAATTCTGACCTCGTCCTCCCGGTCTGCGGAAGTGCCAGTAAGGAAGTCGAACAACTCCAGCTGACTGTTCTCATTCCAATCAAGACACCCTGTCGTGAAGTCAGGAGAGGCAAAAGCCTGTTTCTCCCAAGAATCGGGAAGCGGATCGCCGTCATCCGTTTCCTCATTGACAAAAATGTCGATAGGAGATTCATCCATCGCCAACGCGGAGATTTCAAGCACCCGTAGCCTCAAAGCCGAGGCGACGTGCTTCACGGTCGAGCCGGGCAAACCGTGTCCATCCTCTGGATTCCAAACGATCGGGTTCGCCTGAGGGCCCTGATCGCCTTGTGCAGCGGCAAGCACCTCTTGCCTCAGCGGCTCAAGGTCGTGGAAATCTTCCACGGTCACAACCACCAGATACTCTCCCGGTCCGGGTGGGGCGAGAGGCACCTCCCAGCTGAGTGAGTAAAGAGGACAGACAGCCACGCCTTCTGTCCTGCGCATTGCGGGAGGAAGTAGCAGCGGAGTCATCGTCACTCCCTGCAACTGACGAAGATCGACAGAACCGAGATCGCTCTGAGCGCTGAGAACGCTTACCGGAATCCAATGAACCGCCGCCGTCAGCAAGTCCGCATCGAAGGTTCCCTCAGCGATATCATCCTCGAAGCCCGCGACCTGAAACGAGGTCTTAAGCCTTTCACTAGAGGCCTGCATGGCAGCTGTTCCGTAAGCGATCGAAATCTGCAAGCGAGTCTCCGGATTTGTATCAACCACGAACTGGGATTCGCCAATCTCCCTAATCTCCGACGTTTCTCCCGCAAGGCCAATTCGGGGAGCCCAGAGCCGTGACCCCCATTCGAGAGCATCAAAAAAAGCTGCATCTGGGTCAGGGGTAAAAGTTGCGCTCATCGGAACTCCATCCGGGCTGGTGCTACCTGCGAGGACATCCAAGGAGCGTTCAACTGGGTCCGGCGAGGCCACGTCGGGAATCGTAACAGGGGGATCACTCATGATCCCAAGCAATTCCTCCCCAGGGCCGACGTTTACACAGACTCCACAGGAACAGTAATGCCCAGCCCCCTCGAACCGAAGTACCACCCGACACTCCCCATCGAGGCTTTCGATGATCACCCGAGCATCTCCAGTCGAGACCAGCGCTCCACAGCGTTCCTCCCAAACTACCTTTGATTGAATATCCAAAGGTACGCAGACAATAACCGCGCATAGCATGTAAAGTAGAAGGCTTCGCCCTGAAATAGTCATCATTGGATCGCAGAATTAGAGGTCAGGACCGTAGCAAGCCTCGTCGTATACAACGGGAGACCAGCGCTTCCAGTAGGGCCCATCAGGGTCGCCGGGGACAGGAGGATCACCAGGATCAGGGCACGGAGGCTTAATGGTTGATTCCGAGACCTCGATGGGCACGTTATCTGCCTTCACTGAAAGAACGAAGAAGGCTAGCAGGAACAACTTAATCTGTCCTGTTGATGAGAATCGTGTCTTCTTGTTCATTTTCCTTGGGTTTGTTGGCTTAGAGTTGCACTCCTGAATGCCTGTTGGAATCTGAGGTCGTGACCAACTTCACTTTCCGCCCACTCGATGTCAGAACGTGACCCGACCGTACCTAGGGCGGCAATACTAGCAAGTTTTACAATTGGGGAGGTCCGGCGATCGGCGAGCATCTCCATCGCGATCGTCCTTGCCTCAGGACGGCCTCTCTCAGCTAGAACAGCTATAGCAGTGGCCCTGTTTCCTTGAGAGGTCTTACTTGGCGGAGTCGATGCCAGTCGGAGGGCGGCCCGACTGACACTTGGATCGATTCGACTCTCGTCAAGAACGTGCTTGGCGATCAGAGCGGTCCCCGATGATGACAACTCAGCATCAACAAGCGCCGCCTCTAAAACTTCCTCAGCGGCCTCGACATCGGAAGAGGAAATCGGTTCGGCGGGCGGGTCAATAGGATTCAAGGCTTCATCCAAATAGAGCCCCGCCATTTGAACCGCGTAGTCCTTAATCACCGCGTCTGTCTCCGGATGAACATAAACCTCCTGGAGTTGATCCCCGATCCCAACTACCTGATCTCGCACCAGCCTCTCCGTGACATCGTTCCACAATCCGCGCCATTCCGCCTGAGACAGGCCCTTCGGGATTTGCCTACCATCCGACACCCAATCAACCAGTTCCTTTGTCGTTGCGGCATCCATGTTGAACGGCATCGAACGGATAGCTCGCTGCCGCGCATCAAATCCACCCCCACCCGGCGGCGCTTGCACAACACCATGACCCGCTCCAACCCTGCTCTTGTCCCGCCAAATAGACGGCTCGCTCCGATGCGCAGTTGTTCCAGCTGAAGCGCGGCTGTTGGATCCGGCAACGGACCCGGCCTTCGGATGACCAACGTCGCCGAGGCGACCGGTAGAGCCCATAAGATTCGATGTTGGCCCTCCCGTCGATCTGGGGCGCGACGCCACATCTTCTGCCTTCAGGATATCCCCAGATGCATCCTCTTCTGGATCGCCCCCACGCCGAACTACAACTTGGAACAGCGCCCCAAGAATTACGGCCGCGACCAAACACAACCCAAGGCTCCGCAACGGCAGCTTCATTTCAGCTTAAGGCCCTCCGAATCGTAGACGTTCACCCTATGGCAGATGCTAGTCTTGGTACTATTTGGGACATAGTATTCAAGATCGACGACTCCATTCTCGGGAAAGTCTGCCGCGCTATAGGTTTGGCTGATCGTCCCGTCCATAAATGTCACCCCACCAACAAAGATGCTCACCACAGCCGTCGCTCCTTCAGGAAAGTTGTCGATTGATAGAGCACTCCGATACACTCGATCCCCATTGCCATGGAGATGGATCATCTCAATGCCCGTTCGAAAAGCTGACGATGCGTCAAAACACGCCAGTGTGCCTGCCGCAGCAACCGGACCTGTATCACCTCCCAGTCTAAGAAGGATAGGATAATCCCCTGTCCGCTCTGAACCGACTTGGTAGCGACGCCAAGTATTCGTCTGCTCGATGCGAGCGTAGACAAACGAGGGTGCTTGCACGGAGTAGTTGTCGATTGTCGATCCCCCACGATATCTGGTTACCCAATTTCTCAAGGTGCCTTGACTCGCCTCTCGGATACCCGGATCGAAGGATGCCTCAGTGAAACGTATGTGACGTTGTGCCGACTTTAGAACCCCATTCTCTTTCCACTTGGCTTTGAGCAGATAGCGCCCCGGTTGATCGAAACGATAGACCCGAGCCGCCGTCATAACATCTCCTGATAATCTTTCCTTACTCCAGCTCTGCGGGCCGTTGACGATCATGTCGACTGCCGTAATTACTGCGGATGGATCGATCGGTTGCACTCCCATGCGGATCGCTGAACCAACCCGGTGTAGGGGCTCCCCGGCAATAGTCACGATTCGCGTAATCCCCCACGTTGCTGTTCCCGCCAACACTGGGGACTGCCCCTCTGCTCCGAGCGAAACCGCGATCGGGCTACCATCCTCAGGGAGTTCTAGATCCTGATACCACATTCCCTCCGGACCCGGAAGGGTGGATAACTCCTGCCCATCCGCGATCAGTTTCGCGGCGCCACTAAACCGTTCAATGCCCTCGACGAAGAGAGGAGAAAGAAGAACTTCACCACCGTCGAAGGTCATGGTATTTCCCGCCAATGCGATCTGCTCCGCCCCTCCGTCACTTACGCGGTAGACCTGGACGCCATACACTCTGAACCTGTGGAATAGATCAAGATCGAGGAGTTGCACAGATGCGTCGTGTTGCCCTACCTCAAGCGGTCGAGTGGTGACCACTAGAGGGCTCGGGCCCTCTGCCGGGAGCGAAGCCGACCTGTGCTCGCTATTTCCATCGACTTTAGCGAGGATGGACACTTGGCCCCAGCCCTCATCTTGCCCTGTCGAGCCAATGAGCCACTCAATCTTGTAAACACCTGCCTCAGAGGCATCGAATGTGATGCCGAAAACCTCCCGAGTGCCAGTCGCCTGCAAAGAGCCGTCAGTCCTTCTGAACCAGCCGTCATCAGCTGGTAAGCTAGCCCCCGATAGAGAAAGCAGGAGTTGATCCCCGTCGCCTATGGTCCCGGCATCGGAAGGTAGAGGGGGGTCCTCCACGGAAGGGTCAGTGCCATCCAGAAACTCGCGGTGATTCGACCGACCATCACCATCAAAATCCCCCTCCTGCCCCTCTCGCAGCGCATCGAAAAACCCGTTATCATCAAGGCGCAGTCCATGCTGTTGCTCCCAATCATCCGGTAAAGAATCGTCGTCCCCATCGTTCCCGTCTTCAGCGAATGATCGGAGCTGTGACGCGGGGATAAGAGCCCTCTCCCCCCCATGCTGGCTCCAAGCCACACTTGCATGAGAAATTTTAGTGTGTCCCTGCTGATAAACAATCTCGACGAAATATTTTTGACCAGCCTCCAAAACTAAAGGGACGGATGCCTGAGTCGGGTACGAGTTCCAAAGAAGACCGCTCTCGAGTGAAATGCCGTGGCCATGACCGAGTTCAGTGCCTATCTCGGCGACCTTCCGCTTCTTAAATTTTGTGTCGTCGGACGAGATATACAAAATCGCAGAGTTCTTAGCGCTCAGCCAAAAGCGATATTCCCCACCCGTCGATGGAACGACGTATCCTCGAATACGATTGCCATGCCTATTCTCATCGACCTGTCCAGTGCTCGACGAATCCTGCGGGATTACGTCACTCGGCGATGATAAATAACGCCTATCCCTCTGGAGCAGACGCGCGCTGTAGAGCGGCAGATCGGACCAGTGCTGCCGAAGCCAAAATCCATCCACTTCCTCAGAAATATAGGGGTTCATCCCCCGTTCATATTCTAGGATATTGGACCAACCATCAGCATCGGGATCACCCATCGGCCCGTGATCCCCAGATTGCGCTACCGTTGCATCAAACCCGTGCTGTGCCCAGCTAGCCTCCCAACCATCGGGCATACCATCCCCATCGGAATCCACTACGGTAGGGTCGGTCCCCAAGTCCAGTTCAGCTTGGTCGGCAATATCGTCTCCGTCAGTGTCTGCCGCAGAAGGGTTCGTGCCGTGCACGAGAATCTCCTCACTATTTTCGATACCATCACCATCGGCATCGTTCCCCGGCTCCATCGGAAGGCTCGTCACACCTGCTAGAAGGAAAGCGAATTGCTCCGCCCCATGCCACAACTCCGTATCGGCACTCTGCTCTTCCTCGAAGCGCAACTCTATACGGTTTGGCTCGATCCCCCGAAACCTCCCCATTCCTGGATCCCCACCAACCGTGGTCAGGATTGTCCCGAAGTAAAAGGGCTCTTCAAGCCAAGTATTAAAGCCCCTCCAGCCCCACTGATCATCGGTACCTGAACCATGAACTCCTGCACTTAAAATTGTACCGTCCGCCATCGTAACTCCACCAGCTGGCATCGCAATAAAGTTGGCCCTCTCCGGCGCATACAGCCCATCGGCGGCCTCCGCTTCTGACAGCCTCAGCTGAAAACCCGCCCCGCTGACCGATCGGTGCCTTAGAACAGCAGGATCTGCATCCGCCCCGGCAACGCGAGATGAAAGCACAACAGGCGCATCTTCAAAACCCGCCTCAAAGCTCGCTGATTTCCAAAACCCAGCGACTCCTTCAACGCTACCCGCCTCCCAGAACTTTCCGCCTACGTCATAGACCCCGCGTTCCATTAGGATATACGGGACCTCCCGAGTACCCCCGTCGGGCTGTAGATGGCTCCAAGTCGATAGCCTCACCTCAAAGCCGTCCGACCGAACATTTCTCAACTCCGCGATTGAAGGCACTCCCTCGCTTTCAAGAATCTGTCCAAGAACTACAATAGGATCCGCGTAATCCACATCGAGGGGAACGTAGACCCAATTTCCATCCACGAGTAAGTCCAGTACACCCAACTCAAGCCTAGGCTCGAGCGGTTGCGAGAGGGCAAGGAATCCAACCTGTTCGGCGGCGTGCACTGTCTCCGAGTCAGCAGAAGCCTCCTCGTGTAGCCTAATATCAAGCCGCTGCCCCTCATTTGTCGTTCTTCGAATATTCACGGTATCCCATTCAGCCGCCGTCTGGACACTAGCAAGCAGGTGAGCATCTCCCGCCCATTCGGGGACTGCCTCCCATAATTGAGAAGTTGCCAGCAATCCTACATCAAGAGAACGACCTCCCGCTTCCGTCTGCCCTTGCTCAATCGCGACCCAACCAACCCCTAGCGGAAGCGCCATCGCGACATCCTCAGCCTCCTCGACCTGGACATGAGACTCAAAGCTTTCCGGCGTAACGGCGGCAATGCGCGCCAAGGCAGCACTTCCCCCACCCTCAACATGCGCCAGCACAACGGGAGACTCGAATCCAGGAGGAAGCGCGATGGTCGCCAAAGACTCAATGTGCTGAGTCCTTCCTACTACAACGGGTAGTTGCCCAAGCAACCCCTCGCCCTCCTCTATCGCAAAATAGGTCACCCTCTCGTTCGAATGACTACCATCTTGATAGTCCCACTCCCTAATCTGAAATTCGAATCCAGCATGGGTCACGTTGCGTATCTGGGTGCTGACTGGGCCAGAGCCAACAAATGTTACCGGCCCCAAGATGACAACCGGCGCAGAATCGAATCTCTTAGTGAATTCTACCGAGTGCCAGTGCTGTTTATTTGGGGTAGATACCTCGACCGTTCTGACCTCAAACCCTAGTTGCTCCTGTGAATAGACATTCAAAGAAGCGCCCCAGAGCACCACAAGCGTAGCAATCAGAAAGCTAGGAAACCGGAACATCCACGGTTGTAGGAGATCCGAGCGGACTAAGCAATGTTATTCTTGGGGAATTATTTCACCTAGGGGTAAACAGCGGCCTTCTATTCGAACGTGGCATCACGGATTCTTTACCCTCCTCGCACTCCTCTGTCGCATACGGCAACTCCTCTAGCCGAGGAGCTCGAACGACCCGCGCCGATCCTGCGGGGAGAATCTGGAGCGATCTAAGGAACGCGATAACGTCCGTTCTCTCGGCCTCTGACATCCGCTCGTACTCACGTCTAGCTGAAGCAGCCTCGCCACCGTGCTTTCGTATTGCCCCATCGATTGTAGTGATGTCGCCTCGATGACCGTAAGGCGCGGTGTTGCCCACGCACCAGAGCCTTGTCGTCAGAAATCCATCCCCAGAACGGGCACTTCCCGCCACCACCTCGTTACCGTAATGAGGAAGCTCCTCGTCGTATATAATGTGACGCTTAAAGTCCGAGTAAACCCCTACCCAAAGCCGCCCTTCACTATCAAAATCCGGCAAAGGAGCCCGGCAATGCTCAAGGAGATCGACAGTCAATTCGGTATCCGCTCCCGCAAGATCGGCAAAGTCGGAACTCTCCAGCGGAAGGTGCGAGATGTGGCAGCTCGCGCACTTCGAAGCCTCGAAGAGAACGCGGCCTCGACGGGCCGCGGCAGTATCGCCCGGGTCAGCGGGTATCACCTCACCCGGCACGCCCAAACTCGCCTGGAACGCAACAAGGGCAGTGACATCACCACGGGTCAACTCAATACTTACACCGTCGCCGTCAAAGTCGTCATTTCCAGTAGCATCAAAACCATAGCGCTCCTCTGCCTGCATGCCGTGATGCAGGTTACTGGCATCAATCGTGAATTCACGCAACGAGACAGTGTCACCATTCTGACCGAAAGGCTTGATGATCAGATCATCATCAACCCCCTCCACCCCTCCATAGTCAACAACGCCATCTGCCGAGATCCGCAATTCACCAAAGCCTACCCCCTTGGCGATGAGATCGACGGACACCCGCTCGCCATCGGCCTTAGCACGCCGAATCCCCTTCTCCCTCAAACGCTCCAGCTCACCGGTCATTTCCCGCGCTACGAGTTCCACAAAGCCAGCACCCTGAAGCGCAGGCGTCCCCCTCTCTCGGCTGAATCGAGGATTAATAGTCAAGCCACTCACCCGTCCCTCCGCGTTCGCCTTGAATGTATTGGCGGTGAAGTCCCCTGCCCCCCCTACGGTTGGGCGGTTGTGACAGCTCACACAGGAATTGGCATCCGGCCCCGCAGAACGCAGGAAACCAGATCCCGACGTTGCAGATCGATTGGTCGGTATCGGAGACCCCGTGGCCTTAGGCCTCCCCACCCCATCAGAGGGAGTGAACTGCACCACGAAGAGGCGAGACCCCGCCTCCACTAGCTGCTCAAAGCTCCAAATGCCCTTCTCGACATCCTCCTGAGCAACATGACCCCGGAGAGCCCTATTCTCCTGAAGCAGGTAGCCATCTGAACGATCAATTACAGGGGCCACCTCTCCCAATGCTAGGAAGGAGCCTAAGGCCAGCCAAAACACAATAGGCCCTAGCGAAGGTGACAGGAGATTATTCATTTGGACCAATAACGACCTAGTTCCCTACCACAAAAAACACCGCGATGGGAAGATCGTTTTTGACCGAGCGCACCTTGAGCCCGGGAACCATACCTTAATAAGATACCAACTTATTAAGCTAAGCTACCTCTTCGGCTTTGTAGCGATTGTCTTGCTCCCGCACAGCAGCAACCGCGACTTCGAGATCGACGGCAGTCAGATCAACAGCGGCGAGCGCCACCTTAATCAGAAAGGAGGTCGGAGTGTTCCGACCGACGATCCGCTTCTTGCGGAGAGCCACCTCGATGGCGTCGAGGCGATCCTCATCTGCGGGATGCAGCGAGATACTGGTATTCTTGGCAAGCCCTCCCTTCTTGGCCACCACCTTCTTTGCGCTGGGCGATGGAACTTTAGCCCTCACCTCAACAGCCGGAACTGGCTTCGGCTCTTCCGCCGCCGCAGAGCCTAGGTCGGCCTCGACCAACTGAGGCGTGGGCACCTTAATCTCGGGCGGCGGCTCTCCTAGGGCGGTCTTGGCCTGACTCCTCCCAGGGGCATCCGAGGCCGTTGCCTTGCCTGCAAGTAACGACTTCAGGGTGTCGCGCTGGCTCGCAGCCTTCTTTTTCGGGCTTTTCGTGCTCATGATACAATCTCCAATGCCATTTTAAATACGCTGGACTGGGTGCGCGGATCGAGCGCCTTCCAACCCAGAAGCACCGAACGCTGGATGCACTGGCGATCCGGGAGGCTGGACTCGATAAGAGGCACGCCGAGTGCCGCAAAAACCTCCGGGGCATCCTTCGCCGCATTGGTCGCCCCCTTCACCATATTAAGGACGGCACAGAATGCGGCCTCAGGCTTCTTGAAGCGCTGCACGACATCGGCGGTGGCCCTGGCCGTGGTGATATCACCAGGGCTAGGGGTACAGGGCATGACGATGCAATCAGCCTGCGCAATGGCCCCATGCACGCTCTCGTCATCGATCGCAGGTCGAGTATCGACAAGGTGGAAATCCCCCTCCCTCTCCGGACTGAGGATGATCCCATCCCTCTCCTCATTGACCCAAGAAGTGATACTCCCTTGGGGGTCGAGGTCGGCGACGGAGACTCTCTTCCCCGCATCGCGGAGCGATAACCCCACGAGGTAACAAAGGGTGGACTTCCCCACCCCGCCTTTTCCGTTCACAAATGCGATCTGCATGAAATACTTTAGTAAGTCGTTATATCAAGAATATCAGATCTTACTAAGGCCGCAAGTTACTGTTCCCACATTTTATCATCCTATTAAGATCACCACCTACCTTCTTACCATTGCCGTATAATACGATTAAGCTATCATACCACCTTAATTATCCAGCTTCTTGCTAACTCGGCATACTATTAATATCACATCTTAATTTCCTGCTTAATTAACAATACCCCATCTCCTTATCCTACCAACCCTAGCTTTCTCGTCACAAAATACGCTCAAGGGACCGGGAGGCCAAATCGACTTCATGAACACCAGGAACGCCTTATTCCCGCTGGCTAATATTGACATCTTAATAATCTGGTAACTTAACAATATATGCATTCCAGACGAAAGTAGGGGCCCCCCCCCCCCTCCGCATCGAACATCGTCACGAACTCCTCTTCGCCCCCCCCCTACGTGCCAACAGTAACACGCTACCAACCCTCCAACCTCACTGAATCAGATCCTCGGATACGGCAAAGGGAACCAACCGCAACCACCCTACTGAGCGCTCCATTGACCGTCCATGCCTTCCACAGCTATTCGCGTCCTCGGGATCGCCGTGCCACAGCCGCCATCTTCTGAGTCTCAGTTGGATCACCGATCCAACCCAAGAGACTAGTATGCGGGGGGCATTCCGAACCAAGGCCGTAACGATAACCGCCAAGTTCCCCAAAAGTGCGGTGAATCAAAAACCTGTTTCACTGCCAATAGTCCTCGATCGCCGGTGGAATATGGCTTTTGCCCGCCTTGTCGGATTCGACAAGGCACCCGCAGGGTTCTGAATCTTCGGAGAGGAGCCTTGACTATTGTCTTTTGATACAGGATTAGTGGTTACTCATACAGGAAATCCGCCATCTATTGGCAGTGAAACAGGAAACGCCCCCTTTTATTGGTATAGCGTGCAGGAAATTATTGGCAGTGAAACAGGTTTTCAAGGGCCTCTATTGGCAGTGGAACAGGTTTTATTGGTATACCATACAGGTTTCACCCTTGCCGCCCCTTAATAATCAACGACTTACAGCCCCCTAAACATTAAACTATGATGTTATTAAACAACAACAACACCAGTGTTGATGTTTTTTTGGGAATGAAGAAATGAAAGAAGATGACCACAGCAAGGCGCAGATGGATCTCTTCCCGAGCCTCATCGAGTCCTACCGAGACGGGAAGGATGAGATGAACATCGTGGAGTTTCCGGTGGCCGTGATAGCACGAGCGGCTCAGCCTGGGCAACTCACAATCTCCTTCGGAGATACCATCAGGGATCAGTCGACCGGCAAACTGATGGATCGCAAGGTGACGGTGCATGGAAGTGAAACCTACGGGCTACCAGCCGCGCAGGATGACGAGGTTCTCCTCGGCCTCATCCAAATCTGCAGAATGCAGGGATGGCCAGAGACAATCCGCTTCACGCGCTATCAGTTGGCCAGTCTCATGGGATGGGCTCTTGGTGGTGCGTCCTACAAGCGCCTCTATATCGCGCTTCATCGACTTACGACCACGAGCTACGACTACAAGTATGCCTGGCGGGATCGCACGGACGAGGAGTGGGTTCCATCGAAGGTGTTCAACTACATTCAGGAGCTGGAGATTCACGAGACAGACAACCCGACGAGGAACGGAATGTGCACGGTTCAGTGGGCGAGCTGGTTTCACGGGAGCCTGGTGTCAGGAAACCTCAAGAGTCTGGACTACGACTTTTACCGGGGGCTGAAGAATTCTCTCGCGAAGCGCATCTACCGCTTTCTCGACAAGCGCTTTTACAAGAGGGCGAGCTACGAGTGCGATCTCCGAGTCTTCGCAGAGGAGAAGATGGGGCTTGCCCGCTCCTACAAGGACATCGCTCAGATCAAAAGGGTGATTCTCAAGGCCGTTGTCGAGCTGGAACGGGTAGGGTTCCTCGTCCCAGTGGATCCAAAATCACGATTCATCAAGATGAGCGCCGGGATCTGGAAGGTTCGGTTCGAGCGAGGAAGCACTGTGGACAATGACTCGAAAACCTTGGAAGTAGAGGATGTCGATGCAGTGGTGGCTCGCCTTGAATCTCTTGGGGTTTCTGCAAAAAGAGCAAAGAATCTTGCCAAGACGCACGAGGAGGATTTCATCAGAGAGAAGATCGAGATACTCGATTTTCTGCTCTCCAGCGAAAGTCATAAATCTCCGCGCGACAATGGTGCTTGGCTCGCAACGGCCATTGATGGGGATTACAAAGCTCCTAAAGGCTTCAAAACGCGCGAAGAACGTCTCAAGCAGGCGCAGGAGGCTCAGGAGCAGAAAGATGCAAGAAAGGCTGCTCTCGATGCTAGAAGAGCTAAGGAAGCTGTGGAGAAGGCGCAGGAGGTAGCAGAGGAGGAAAAAATTCAAAAGAGAGTAGGGGACTACCTCAAGGGGCTTGAGGATGATCAGAGAGAGGAACTGGAGGTAAAGGCAATCGCCACCCTCGACCGTTCCTGGAGAGAGAAGAAGGGCGTCATGGGCGACATGATGAGGGAGCATGCCATTCGTGATGCTGTGCTGAAGCTTCTGGGCGAAGGGTAGTTCTTGGTGAGAAGAAGTTTGCCTTGTTGGTCTTTACCTATCAATTCGAGAGAGTGAAAAATGAACGAATGGAGGGTCTTGGCTACCATGGTTGGATATGAGCGACGCACCGGACAATACTGAGAACGAGAAGAGGCCTAAGGTCTTCATTTCCTACGCTTGGACGAGCGAGGAATACAAGGGCCGGGTCGAGGATCTGGCGAGCAGGCTAGTGAATCCGGGAGGGTTAGATGTCCAGTTCGATGCCTGGGATCTGAAGCACGGCCAAAACAAATACGCCTACATGGAGAGCATGGCGAAAGATCCGGATATCACGCATGTTCTCATGCTCTTCAATCCAACCTATAAGTCTAAGGCCAACGACAAGGATGGTGGGGTCGGGGACGAGTCGCAGATTATCTCACCTGAGATTTACGAGGATGTTGGCCAGACTAAATTCGTGGGCGCGATCTTCGATCGGGGCGAGGAGGGGGACGATCCTATTCCCGTCTTCTATAAGGGAAGAATCCACTTTGATCTGAGTGACCCTGATACGCACCACAAGCAGTTCGAAGCCCTGCTACGGCACATCTACGGGAAGCCCGAAAGCGTCCGCCCCACGAAATCGCCACCGCCTAGTTTCGTGACGAATACGGAGACCCCAGTGCTCGCCCTCGGTTTTAGGGTTGGAGACCATCGGCGGCGTCTCATTGAGGGCAACCCTGCCCAAAGAGGGATTCTCAGAGATGCCTTCGAGGAGGCCACTAGGCAGATGGGCGACCTTGAGGTGCTGGATGCGAAAGAGGGAGAGAATCTGGACGAGGTGATCGTGGAAGCGCTGGGAGCTTCGATCCCACTACGCGATGATATTTGCCAGCTACTGCGCGATCAGCTTCGTTATTGTGACGATGCTGACGTGTCGGAATTCCGGAGGTTCTTAGAAGGATTGGAGCCTTGGCTGGATGTCGAAACATCGTCTGCCCCACCGCCAAGTGAGTCGGGGGCGTATGATGGGATTCGATTCTTCATTCAGGAGTTGGTGCTCCACCTTCTTGCTACACTGATCGAAGAGGAGCGTCTCGATCTCGCTGAGGAGCTATTCTTGAAGCCGTTTTTCTTCGAGGGGGACGGACAAACTGCGACCCCTGGCATAGAAGTTTTCACAGCCCATCTCCACCATCTTGAGTGCCTTAGGAAAGCTCGGATACGTGAAGGGGGAGAGAACCCTCCCCAATCAGTTGTCGCTCAACTGCTACACCATCGCTTGGTAGATCAGAATCGTGGTTGGAAGACAATCATTCAGGCGGATCTCTTATTCTGGTTAAGGTCGATTGATGATAAGGGTGATTACCTAACTTGGGTTCGCCCGTCCGCTCTCTATCACCTTGAGCGATACCAGCCTTGCAGGGTCTTTTCCAAGGCGAAAATCGATGAGGCTTTGAGGCAACAATTAACCGTATTTCTGAGGAGGGAGCTGGAGGAGGTGGCGGATTTGGCCGAGAAGGGAACCAAATTTCTCAACAGTGGGACGAGAGACCAGTTCTGGCAGCGGTATGACTGGAGTTGGCCACACATTCTGGCGCTAAAGTAGCCGATCATTTCTCGCGGACTACTGACGAAGCAACACAGGGCATTGTGTGGGAGTGTTTTGGTGCATTGCGAAGGGACGGAGATGCCTAATAGCGCGGTGAATGGGAGCTATTGCCATCATCACGATTAGACTGGGAAAAGGGCCTAGTTCTTTGATTGAAGCTTTTGCTTCCAGCTCGATACAGACCGGCTCTTCTCGGATGCTTCCCTGAGCTTATCAGTGTCGAGTTCTCCGTCCTCGGTGAGTAAGTCGTTCCAGGAGTCCCTTCTCAGGTAGAAAGTCAGAGTCGAGTAGGCGATCACCGCCCCGGACTTGGCCATGGCCTGGTGAACCATCTTTGCATCCCAGCCTTCGGAGAGCATTCGAGCAATCTCTCCACGCCATTGGTAGTAGAGCACCCGAGGAGGAAGTTCCTTGGGCATATGCTTGTCCAGGATGTCGGTTTTGTCGGCCATGGCTGAAATTCAGAAAAAGGCGGAATATATGCGATTTTATGAGAATATACGAGAATATCTTAGCGCATCTTAGTTTAAGTTAGCGTGCTAAGATAATCTCAGGAAATTGCAGAGCTACTCATTTATTCTCACGGATTATCATAGGAAAAGAGGCTAGATATGCCATTGTAATACAATTAACGCGCCTGCGGCGCGAATTTCATCACAATGGCGGAGGGCAAAATTACTCGCACCAAAGGTGCTCGACCGGGGTCTAAGGGGGCAGAGGAGCCCTCAGGCGGCTCCGCTCACAACAGCCGATATCCAGTGTGCCAGGTTCGGTTCTCCTCTCAGGAGGAGAAGGAACAGGCCGAGGAGCTCGCGCGGAAATGTGGCTTCAACAAGCTCGCCGGGTTCATGAAGGCCCTCTCGCTCGCCCACGATCCACCTTCCAAGTTCGACCATCAGGTGATTCTCGAGATCTCGGCGCTCTCCGGAGAAATGGGCAAGGTTGGAGGTCTTCTCAAGCAGAGGCTGGGGGAGATGCGTGAGGCCGGAGCCAACCCGCTTGATGTCGCTCCATTGAGGGAGCAACTCGATGCGATTGCCAACGTCCGGAGGAACATTTCCCGTTACCTGGTGGAACTGGACAAGTTGCTTAGATGATCGCGAAGAAGGTCACGACCAAGAATGTCGCCAGAGATCCAAGGAAGCTGGTGGCCTACATGCTCGACAACGAGGCGTCGAAGCATGGCGATAGGGTAGGGGAGGTCTGGGTTTCGAATTCACCGCACGAGGACGATCCGCTTGCCGCTGCCGTCTCTATTGCCGCCCACCAGGCGGTAACCGGATCGGGTCGGAAGTCCGACCCGACCTATCATCTGGTGATTAGTTTCGCGGAAGAGGATACGGAGAAACTCGATGGGGATACCCTCAGGGAGATCGAGGCGAGGATGGTTGCCTCGTTAGGGTTAAAGGATCATGCGCGCATTGCCGTGGTGCATGAGAATACCTCGAACCTTCACATGCACGTGGCGATCGACCTGGTCGACGAACAGGGGAGACTTAATTCACCTCGAAATGATTTCCGGAAGCTGACATCGGCGCGTCTGGAAATAGCAGAGAAATTTGGCCTGAAGTTGGCGGAGCGGGATTTTCCCCGTGAGCACGAAGGCCGGTCGCGATCCGATGCCGCGATCGCTACCGATCGACAGGGGCCAGTCCAATCCTTCGAAGGTTGGTCGCGGGATACGGTGACTCCAACGGTGGCCAAAGCACTGGCTAATGAATCGCTCAGCTGGTCGGGGTTACAGGATGTGCTCGCAGACCATGGGGTGGAGTTGCGCAAGCGAGGGGCCGGTCTCGTGGTGGCCGACCGGAGTCGGAAGTTGTTCTGCAAGGCCAGTGCGGTGCACCGTGGATTGAGCCTCGGTAAGTTGGAGAAGCGGCTGGGTGCGTTCGAGCCGTCGGCTTCGAAGCGGGAGGCGACGTCTCCCTACAAGGCGAAGGCCCAGGGTGAATCCGCCAAGCTTTACGAAGAGTATCAGGAGTTGCGCGAGGGCATCCTGAATGGTCGGCGGGAGCTTCGCTCCGAGAATCTGAAAACTTACAACGAGGCGGCTAGCGCTGCGCGTGCGAAGGCCAACGAGCGCCGGGCTCGGCTACGGCCGTTGCGACCTTCTTCGGAAAAGAAGGCGGCTTCGAGGATTCTGGTTTTCGAGCAGGCCAAGGAATTGGAGGAAGCTCGGGAAGAGCGTCGCCAGGCTAACTCGGCAGTTACGGCCGCCTCGCCACTTCCATCCTGGACGGAGTTTCTGCAGGGGCTAGCTAACGACGGCGACGAGCGTGCGGTGGCGGCGCTTCGGCGACGGTCACGCTCGAAGGAGGCGGACGCGGGGGCGCGGATGTCTGGAGATCTCAAGCAGGGTGCCGAGGGTCGCATCCTCCGTGACTTGTCCTATCGGGTGGAGCAGTCGGGTGCGGTCGTCTACACCACGAAGGATGGGGCCGGGTTCCGCGATACTGGCCGACATCTTAGCCTGGGGAAAGCGGTCGAAGACAGCGCGGTCGAGGCCGCGCTCGACTTGGCCATGACCAAGTTTGGGGGCAAGCTCGATATCAACGGAAGTGATGACTTTAAAGAGGCGGTCGTGCGGATCGCCGCTCGTCGGAAGATGCCTATCCGATTCGATGACCGCAAGATGGAGCGTCAGCGTCGATCGTTGGTGTCGGAAAAGGGTAGGGAAGCAAGCCGCTAACGACGGTGCCCTTCGGTCCGGAGACGGCGCTAGTCCACCTTGTGGACATGAACCTCAAGACCAGCTTTCTCTGCCTCACTGATCATGCTTTTGGTTCCCCGGCTCTTGCCGCCCCAGATCGCCACGAGGGCGTCGGCGTATTTTGCCATCTCGCGGTTGCGGATCGGTCCGGCTGCACGGGGGTGCTCCTTCCAGTTCGCTGGGAATTGTTTTACGGGGATTCCGTGTTCTTTCGCCCAGGACTCGCCAAGTGTATCCACACCGCTCGCCGCGCCTGAGACGACTTCGGTTGGACTCCACGGACAACTGTCCATGGCGGCTGCCACAAGGGCTGGGTCGGCCAGATCGCGCCCTCCTGCTATAATGGTCTTCATACTGATAAAATGGCTTGGATCATTTCTTCCTCGTTGGCTTCCTGGAGCTTCCCGTCCAGCCATTCGCCGTCACACAGTGGGGCGACTTCGTCGGGATTTCCGGACATCGCCAATATCTTAAAGGGAACCCTCGTGGCGTCAATGTGCCACCACGGCTGATCCTCATCGTCGAGCTTGTAGAGGCCAAGATCGTCGTTCAGCGGATCTTCCACGGGGATGGTGCAGTAGAGTCCGTTGGGTGGAAGGTTGGTTGGAGTGCCGTAGACCGGTTCCTCGTAAGCCCACTTTAGGGCGTTCGAGAAATCGCTTTGGCTGAGTTCACCGCGTTTCTTTTCGCCCTCGATGATGTGGTTTCGAACTTTGCGAATGTATCCGAGGATGCGGTCGAAGTCGGTTCCCTGACAGGGAAGAATTCTCAACGGCCCATCCGTGTCGTGGATGAAGTTTTCGATTTGTACGACTTGCTGTCCTTCAAGGTCGATGACCCAACTGGTGTGGTCCTTGAGGTTCTCGCCAACCAGCCAGTTGGGAGGTCCTTGCTCGTGGTTGTAGGTGCTCATTCTTTGTCTGGGAGTTTGGCTTAGAGATCGTCGAGGGTGAGTTCGTCCCCCTTGATAATGCTTTCACTGGCGCGTTGAAATGCCTCGCGCTCTTTTTCCACCTGTTCGGCCTGGAGCTTCTTTTCTTCCAGCTCGATCCGCGCCAGTTCTTCGGACGGGCTTTCGCCGCAGGAGGTGAGGAACAGTAGCGACAAGGCAAGGCCTACGACGAGTTGAGGGCAGTAGATCATGGTCTACAGGCTCCAATTTCCTAGGCCAATAGTCAAATATATTGGACGGATCGCCGTAGGTCTTTCGGAGAAGTCTCTCTCATCTTGTCGGGTGGATGTCCCCAAGGCAGCTGAGGATGGTGTAAAGGCCACCGTGGCACGCCTCGCAGATGCGAGGCGGGAAGCAGGGCTATCTCAATATCGCCTAGCTGAGTTGTCAGGGGTTAGCCGCGAGATGATTCGGCAAATCGAGTCTTCATCGAGCGTTCCCACCCTCTATACATTTCTCGCGTTGGTTTTGGCTTTGGGTAGAGATCCTGCAGAGATCATTATAGGGAGTGCGCCCGAGGACGGCTGAACCTATCTCTTCCAAAATTGCCACCACTTGGGTTGCTTTGATCCCAGTGGGCGATCAAGAAAGGGTGTCGTGCTCCCAGGAGGACGGGAGTTTCCTTGAAAGTAGACCTCTTGAATTTCCGAGAAGTAGTCCTCTTCGTCTCCAGTTTCATGCTGGAGGATGAATTCGAGATAAGTAGCGGTGTCTCCTTCATCTAAGGGACGATTGCATGAATCGCATCGACATGGATTTGAGAGAATTCCGATGACGGCTTTGGAGAATTCGTCTTCGTAGGGCTCTTCATTGGGCATCTCGCGTAAGCGTACCCCGTGTTCCATGCAGTAGATCTTGGCCATAACGGAGCGTCGTCCGAGTTGCTCAATCGTCAAGGATTCCCAGCCACCAAGCTAGCCGCAGGTCCCGCCAAGGGTGGTGGCTCCGAGATGGGTCACAGCACTGGACAAATGAAGTCGGGCGCGAAGCCATCCAAGATGAGTTCGCCGATGCTCCGGAGAAACTCCAAGGGTCTCACAGGCGGTTGTAAGTAGACGGTGCAGGGCGGTTAATTATCGCCCGCCCTTTGTTGTGCGGCGCGGATTTCCGCAAGTTCGGCCCGCACCACCTGAAGCTCCTCCAGAATCTTCTCTTCCCGCCTCCTTTCTTCATCTTCGTCTGGTTGGTCGAACCAGTTCGCGAGGTATCCCGCTAGGGATCCGAAGAGGCCAATTCCAAAGAGCATCAAGCAGGCGGCTACCGATCGGCCCATTCCGGTTGTCGGGTAGAAATCTCCATAGCCAACCGTAGTTACGGTGACGAAGGCCCACCAAATGGCATCAGAGCCGGTTTGAATGTTCCCGCTTTCTCTTTCGAACTCCAAGACAAGAAGAGCACCAACCACGACGCCGATGAAACAGAGGGTGCTGGTGAATACTACTGCGGATTTTGCCCGGTCGGTGAAGACCAGGAAGCCTAGTTCATGGGTGCTGCGCAGGAGTTTGATGACCCGGAGAATGCGCAATACCCGCCCCAAGCGCCCAAACCGAAGAATTGGGATTGCAGGAATGCTGGAGAGAAGATCGATCCATCCGTAGCGCATGAATGACGCCTTTGACGGTGCCCTAGCGAAAGAGATGACGAAGTCTACCAGGAACAAGAGGCAAAGGCAGATATCTGCTATCTCGAGTATGCGACGAGGGCGTATCCAGTGCGGCGAAGGTGAGGAAATATGCCGAGACGAGAGAGAGAATCGAGAGAACCAGAATCGCGACAAGCCATGGTCCTGGGCGTGTTTGACCCTCGGACATGACCTATGGATGCTGATAGCAATAGATTCCCACCGTGGTCATCCTTTTGCACCGGAAGCCCTTCTCCGTGTATCCCTCACATCGTTGGGAGGTTCTTGAGGAGCTACTGGGGCGGCTCCGGGGCGCGCCGGGAGAATAGCCTCTGGAGGAGGATGGAACCCGATAGCCTTGTTGCAGATAGCTTCTGGACGCCGCCTGACGACGGAGTAGTTCTTTCGCTTCTTCCGCCTCGCGCTTAATACGGGCGATCTTGGCGGCGTGTTCTCTCTTGGCGGTAGCAAGCATGGCTTGTTCCGCTGCGATCCTCGCGGCTTCCTCGGTGGCAAGCGCGATTCTCTTTTGAGCTTTTGAGTTCGCTGCGAGGCGGGCCTTCTTTGCTTGGGTGGCCTCCTCCGCATCGAATCCCCCCAGCTGTTTGACTAGGTGCTCCGGAAGCTCGTCAAACCGGATGAGCCCGAGCCCGTATTTGTGGGTTACTCGTATCCCTTCGGCGGTCTTCTCCTTGATCGTGACATCGAAATATTCTTTCCCTGTACTGGTGACGAGCTTCGGGACTTTTATACTCAGTACCTCGGCCAGAATCGCTCCCCCCATGGACAGGAGCAGAAGAATCAACGCTATCCTTGCTGGCATCCTAACTTCCCGGTGCGATAGCAGCCGCGATTACGATGGCGACTCCCAGAATCACGGCGGCAGTGACTATGGCGACAGCAAGATTGCCGTTCTTGAGTTCCTCCCATTCGTCAATTGGAGTAGTGAAGTCCCAGATTTTAAAGGTGATCGCCAAGGAAACCGCCATCATGAGGGCACCGCCGAACCCATAGGCGAAGAAGAGGACGAGGTTGTGAAGTAAAGGGGGCATGGTGGTATCATCGGTAAAAGCCACGCAATAGAGAAGCAGAAAAGCAGGCGGATTGGATGGTCAAAATATTTTTTGTTCCTTAGGCGGCTGAACTGAGGGTTTAGAATCCTATCAATTTGTGCACCCCATTGCACGAGCCGATGTTGTGCGAGATCTTTAAAAAACGTGACTATCTTTGTTTTGAGGCGATGTTCTGAGAAGCCAAGGGGGCGGAGAGCGCATTACGAAGGGCTTAACGGGGAAGATTCGGAGCAAAGACACGATCCCTCCGGGAATGACCCTTTTCCGCCAAGAGATAGCGAGCACTAGCGAGGACCATGATTATTACTCTCAGCGCTGAAAACAAAGACACCGCCCTTCTCAACCTAGAGGAACTCGCCGTCTTGCTCCCACAAGGCCAGAGCTATAAGTTCGTACTCAAGAATGGCTTCACGTTCACTCTGCCCATAAATCTTGACGATTATCAGCGCATCCAGTCTGCGTGGGAATCGATACTAGCCAGTTCCGAGTAGAGAGAACCCAAATTTCGGAATACCAATGGCAATCAAGATTAAAGGCAGTTGGAGTAGTGGATTGGCCTTTGACGAGCATACTCTTTCGAGTTCGTATCTCGGTGTAGACCAGTTTGGTAATGATCGTTGGGAAAGTACTCGGACCGAGATGGGGGAACTCATTTACCGGCTCAAGTATCGCAAAAAGACAGACGGGGTCGCGAAGATTGTCGAGCTACTTACCAGGATCAAGGGGATCGAAGGTTTTGATCGGATAGTCCCCATCCCTCCGACTAACAGCAATCGGAGCGTCCAGCCAGTCAAGCTGATCGCAAAGGCGCTGGGCGAGGACAGGGGCGTAGAAGTCATTTCCGACCTTTTGAGCAAGAGTCCCGGCGGCAAGGAACTCAAGAATGTCACCGATCCGGCAGAGCGACAGGAGCTTCTCCGAAAATCGATGGCCGTCACCCCCGGCTACGATATAGCAGGGCTGAAAATTCTCCTGGTTGACGATCTTTACCGGTCTGGATCGACGCTCTCCCTAGCGACCGAACTTCTTCTAAGCGAAGGTGCTTCGGAGGTATACGTTTTAACCATGACCAAGACGAGATCGAATAAATGAAGGTTTTCCTTTCAGGCTCCAGGGCTCTCAGCCGTCTCAATCAGCAGATTAGAGACCGTCTTGAAGGCATCACCTCCCAGTCATTCGAAATCGTAATTGGCGATGCGAGTGGTGCCGATAAGTCCCTCCAGACTTTTTTGAGCGATTATGGCTATAGCAACGTGACTGTCTATTGCTCTGGAGGCCGTTGCAGGAACAATGTCGGGGGGTGGGGGGTTCACAATGTCGATGTCCCACCAGGGGCCCGAGGCCGTGACATCTATACCCAGAAAGACCGGGCGATGGCAAAGGAAGCAGACTATGGCTTTGTGCTTTGGGATGGCCGGAGCCCCGGCTCACTGGAGAACGTGATTGCCCTCTTACGGGGTGGGAAGAGCGCTCTCGTCTACTACTCTCCAGAGAGGGAGTTCATATCGGTTTGTTCTTCAAACCATCTGAAACAGCTCCTCTCTCGAATCGGGTTCGAGGCGCTGGAAAAGATCGAGAAGAAGATCAAGCTCGAGAAGCTCTTGGATGATTTGGATGGCGGTGCGCAACCCGAGCTTGAGCTACCGAGCTATTCCGGAACTTAGCCCATTTTCCGCGCGGTGGACCACTGTTTGCTACGCTTCTCTTTTTCCGGTAGTAGATTGCTTCACAAGTTAGTCAAATCTCTAAAGTGGTTCAGTAGATGTTCTGGTTCAGCGATTAGATCCATGTTTTTATAAGTCAACTCCACCTGCCTGTACGTCATGCGGGTATTTCGACGATTTGAGGCAAGCAACCACCCTACGCGATTTCCCTTGCTAAGAATCGGCTTAGCTGGCTTGATTTACGCAATCAAGGATCACGATCACGATATCAATGACTATATTGATCGATGCGACTAGGTTTTCCCGAAAATTGCATTTCATGAGACGGTCTTTTTTTCACTGGTTTTTGATATTTTTTGGAATCGCAATCATGACGATTGCTACAAAGGCGTTTCTTTCGACCAAGCATTCTGAAATCGCTCCCCCTAGAGCTATTGGTCTTGGATCTGGTGCGCTAGGAAACCTTTCCGTTCAGTTAGAGGACGTGGAAGTCTTGAGAAAGGAAGTGCAAACCAAGCTCGAATTTCTCGCCGAACGTAGGGTGATTTTTCGCCAGGTACGTAGCTGGTTAGGGTGGCTGGCGGCGTTGTCTTCGGCAGCCATTACTTTGACCGTCGGTTGGTATGGAAAGTTTCCGGATCAAAAACCTTCAGAGGTCGCCACCGGGTTGCCACAGCGCACAGCTCGATTCCTTGCCGTGTTGGCCGCTTTCGGAGCCATTTGTGCAATTTTCGAATCTCGATTGAGTGAAGAGGCTGAGGTAGCAGGGGATCTTCTTGATGAAGTTCATGCAACTTGGCAAGACACTCGTGGAGCCCTTGGCAAGACCACCGATTCCCAGGCTGCTCAAGCGCTTATCGATGATATGAGAGTTGCAATCCTAAGATGAAGGTAACATCGATTTCCTTCGCTTGTTTCCTGATTGTGTCTTGCTCAGAGAAGGAGCACGAGGCGTCTTCTCCTCTTCAGCAGCTTGGTTTGAGAAGAGATCCCATTGCGGGGAACCATGAGCGTCTTCCGGTAGCAAGAGTTAACGCAATCCTCGGAGATCGAGGAAAAATATCAGATGGAGATTCCCAGGGCGAGGGTGATACGCCCATACCCGTCTATCTAGTTTCTGGTTATGGTCTTACCTCGGAAATTCAAGATATGATCTTCGTTGCGGATACGAAGCCGAAATCCATTATTCTCCAGATTGAGGTCTTTGATGCATGGTTCGCCAGTCTAATTTTCCCAGAGGGTACAGATACGGACTGGGATGAGGTGCTAACCGATAGGGACGACATCCTCGCCCTTTTTTTGCTCCACGAAGTTGGGCATGTAGTGAACGGCGACATCGGGCGCGGTTTCTCATCCGGAGGGCTGGTTCGAGCTGCTCCAGTAGAGGGACAGAGGATTGAACTAAATGCTGACAAGTTCGCCGCTGACTGTCTCCGAGAGGCTCAGGGAAATTCCAAAGATTTCGATAGAATGTCAGCGGCGGGGTGGGTGGCTAGTAGTCTATCAAGCCTCTCTTTCGAACTTGCGAACAAGACGATGGTTGAAAACTTCGGATCTTCTGTGTTGGGCACTCCAGAGGTCTACTGGGATAAGGGCTATTCTCATCCGAATTTTCGTTTGCGGTTGCTTACTATGATGAACTACATCGCTGATGATGACACTTCCCAGAGTCTTCTGGATTTCTTCTTGGAGAGGCGTCAGATCGCCCAACCTGACGTGCTCTGGGAGAACGACTAAAAAATGGAGCTTCTACGGTTCGATTGACGAAGCCGTCTGCTTCCAGTTCCCGCACCTGCCAGAAGCATCCCAGGTTCCTGATGTTACGCGTTACGCGAAGCGGTCGCGCTGTTTAAATCCCGATATCTTCTTTGGAGGATTCGAAGAGCTTGGGGATTCTATCGGTTCGCGTGGGCTACCTTAGCGCGGTCGTTACTCAGGCAACCACAGGAGCGTCAGGATGTAGGGGTATCGTCCTAGAGATACTGATTGCTCCATTACTTCTCTAGGCTTGTAGGTCAGTTCACTGAACCAGTCGGCTTCCTCGAAGTGCTCAACTTCTTCGGAGTATTCGCTGAGACCAGCTGAACTATCTTGAGGAACCATCTTCCCTGCGACTACGAACGGCAGATTTTTCTTCTTGTCTGAGTAGCTCCATCGAACCGTGCCATTCTCGGAGAGCACTATAACAATGGGCTTCTTGGACTCCTCCGCATAGCGAACGGCAGTAGCAGTTAATGATGTCCTAAATTCCTCGGCGAGGCCCGATATTTTGGTGAGTGATGGGTCGTCGGAATCTCTGCATTGCCCCCTAAAATGAGAAGCGGGCATTAGAAGCAACGAGGCGAAAATATTGGCTTCGACCTCGAGGGGGCTGTTTGAGTAATCAACGAGATCCTGCTTGGTGCACAAGAACTGCTTCTTTCCCCGGTGCAGCTCCCAGTGGCCTAGTTCGTGGGCGATGGTGAAGCGGCGGCGACCAGGGCTTTGGATGGAATCACTAACTCTGATGATGCCACTGTCACCCTTGGTGAGAAGGCGACCTTCTACTCCTTCCATTGAGCCCTCTACGACCACCGCCTTGCGGTCCATCGCTAGATTCTCCAGAGAGATCTTCCCGGGATGGGGATGCCCGTATTCGCGAAGCAGCTTGAAGGTTGCGATCTGGATCTCCAGCCGACTCCGACTCATTGAGAATCCTCCTCACCCTCCAAGTCCTCGAGCATCTCAAGGTCTTCGAAGAGGCTCCGGAGATCCTCTTCAGAAGAGGCCTCTTCGAATTTTCGGCAAAACATCGCTACATCACCCTTTTTGGAGAAACTCAAAGCTTCGATGCGGCTGTAGATCTCTTTCTTCAGGGGAGTTGCTGCAGTCGCGATCTCTTCGCGAAGCTTGGTCATTTTCTCGACTATCCCTGCACGTTTCTGCCCCGCCGCGTGAAGGCGTAGCTGTCCCTGAACTTGCTGCGCGAGGTCGTTAGACCAGTTCGTGATGACATCTACATCCATGCCTTCGTTTTTCAGGGCTGTATCTATATCGGGGACTTCTTCCTCGTCCAAGGAGGGCAGTGCGGCCGCAAGGCGCCGGAGGTGTTCGAGGTTCTTTTGGGAATCGTCGGCCATCATGGTTCTATACTGTGTTCTTCCCGAAATTTGACGCGAAAGGCTTCGACGCGTCTCCTAAGGCGCTTGAGAATCTTGTATACTTCCTCAACAGGAAACCCGGTATCCGAGGCCATTTGCGCAGGTTTTGAAGCGCCTTCCATGATGGCGATGGCTACTAGGTAGGCATCCTCGTCATCCTCTAGATCGACTTCAATCCCTTCTTTGAAAAGGTCGCTCATCTCCTTTTTTGCCAAAGTTACGTCGTGGGCGTCTGTTCCCCGGTCGTTCTTGGCTATGGCGTCCTGTAGCTCCTCGTCGTGATCAAAAGAATCTCGTAGGCATTTGTTCTCTGTCTTGTTGACGGCATTGCTGACAAGGCTGCTCACCGCTTCCTTGATGGCTTTCCTCAAATCCACATCCTCAGGCCATGACCTCTGGCCGGTCATGAACTGCTCAAGAGCCTTGTGAACGAAGTCGCGTTCGTCTTCTCCCGAGGCGGGAAGAGCTTCGGCACTGCCTTTCCAAAACATGCCGTCCGCATTCCTGCCCTCGCGCATTCTGATGCGGGCGGTAAGCGTCGCTCGTTTAAGGATGGTAGCCAATTCCTCGGGGGGGATATCGGCTAACCTTGCCATGGTGCTGGCGGCGCGCTCGGCATGTTCGGGGGCGGGGGGCATAAAAAATTTGAGGGAGATGGCAAATTCTACTCCGACATCAGCATGGGATAGTGGAGGCGCAAGTGGCTTCCTACAAAAACATGGATAACAAAGAGCCATTAGGCACAACAAGGACAACGGGGCAGACCTGCCCTGAGAGCGGTGTTTGGGAAGTGGTCGGCACACCGTCGACGACAGCTCCCATCGCCAAAGGAAACACGATGCCCCCTTATGCGGGGAAGTCGGTTACCTGGAAGCTCATCCAGTACGCGTAGAGCGCTCTGGTGAGATCAACCGTAAACGAGAAAGGAGGTAAAATATGAAAAATCGACGATGGAAATACATCTACCGCAGCGCGGTCACGGGTAGAATCGTGACCGAGGCGTGGGCTCTCCAGCATCCGGAGAGATCGGTGCGTGAGCGGGTCTACTACTAGGGATTCGCCACAAGCACGAGGAGGAAGGGGTCACGGTTCGCCGTGGCTCTTTTTTGTACGCGAAGTGCCGGGGGGGGTGTCCCCCCGGCCTCGGCCTGTTGCCTTTGGCTAGAGAAGCACCGTCACGATGGTGATGATGATCCCGATAATGCCAATTACGATGCTGATGATCCCGAGGATCTCAGCCCTGCTTAGAGAGGTAATGCCTTTCATGAACGTATTTAGGGATCTCGATATGGGGATGCAAATCGGCCTCCAGGAAAGGGTGATGTCGAGTTTGATTTGGGCCTCAGCGCGGTGATTTTGACGGTTTGGGTCCGTGCCAAGTTCTGGCCGGTCGCGAAAATCGAGTTCACCTTGTTCTAGTTGTTCCTCCATGTGGAGGGGGCCGGTTGGTCTACTCGATCCGTTGGCTTTCCGCTCAATGGCGGCTGTCTTGTTGTCGTGATTTGGGTTCACGTAGGTGCGCCCGGTGTCAACGGACGCGGAAAAATCTACCCACTCCCAGAAGTGCGCAATACACGGCACTCCAGATCGGATCATGATTTCCAGTTCGCGACCGCATCCTCGGCAACCTGACTGGTCAACTTTGGAAAAAGTCTTCGCGCGAAGCGAAAAAGTCGCGACGCCGCGACTTTCTGACTACTGACCCGCCTCGTGAGAAGCGGGTTTTGGGGATCTAGGCGGAAAAATCCGCACCAGAAGTGTGCAATAAACGGCAGATCGGGGGAAACTGTGGGCCCTTGGTTGGTTCGATTCCTTCCAGATCGGATCATGATCCCATCTACCGGCCTCCTCCCGGTTCGCGATCGCATTACCAGTAACCTTGGCAACTTTGGCAAAAGTCTACCCGGTTAGACTTTCTTGTTCCGGAAAAGTCTAGACTTTCTGACTGCCGATAAGGGGGCAAAAAAAGACCCGGCCACGAAAGTGGCTGGGTCTTTTTAGGGGGCGTTGAGCCCTCTTACTCAGGTGAATTTTCCTGAATTTCTCGAAGAATGGCCTTCCTGTCCTCTGGGTCAATACTGGCAAGTGCCTTGACTAGGGCGCTGTGTGTTCGTGTCACTTTGGTGACATCCTTTTCTCTTTCGATGTACTGCTGATGATAGGTCATTTTTCTTTTTCCTCTCTGATTTGAAGCACCCTCTAGATTCAAGGATTCCTAACTTCATATAACCGTATTGCATCATCCTGACATTATCAAGGCATTATTTAAAAATTATAACAATTTCTTTCGTGGGCGCAAAAAAACCCGGGAGGAAGACCTGCCGGGTTTCTTGGTTGAAGTTTGGAAGCCCTTTTCTTAAAGGGTGATTCTTTTTCTGACGCTTGGGTTTCTCGCCGCCTTTTCGAGGGCGGCTTCTATTAGCTCAGCTAGTGAGATCTTGTTGGCCTCAGCGAGGCGCTTAGCCGCTTCATGGATTCGCGGATCGATCCTTACCGTAACGTTGCCTGTAGTGGCCGGTTTATCTGGGCTATCCAGAATGGCATCGAGTCGCTCTTTCAAATCAGTGTCTTTATTCATTTTTCAAAGTGGGGCCGATTTTACCTTATGGCAACTTAATAGCAAGTAATAATAATGCCATTATTATTATTTTAGGATCAATTCGGAAATTAAAACGATTGCCTGCGGGATTATTTGTGACTATGCTCTTAGACGGGACAAAAGATGCCCAGAGATCAGTATGGACCACCAAAAAAGAAGATTAGTTCGAGGGGAGGTATGTGTGGGCTTGCCCTATATACCTCTGGAAATACCCCATTTGGCCGGGGAATCATGGAACCCACAGGAACTATTCAAGCCGCGAGGTGGCTAAATTTATTATGGATCGGACCAAACACACACCACCACTTAGAGAGCCTACGCGCGAAGAATTGAAAGATTACCTTGTCGCGATATTGATTTTGAAGAGCAACCTCAGGAAGGAAGATGTCGTTGCTGCGGCAGCTCTCCTAAAAGACCTTATGGAAGTGATCGATTTCAGCGACCACTTGGACTACGCGAGTAGTGTCCGCGAGAGATGTTCAAGATAGAGTGACGGCGGAGACCCAACCGATTTAGGGGGAGAAAGCAGAGCGGCGAGAGCACACAGTTTTCGAAGAATGGTTCATCTAAAAAGGTGAGCCTTCTTTTTGTACATCTGACTACCGATAAGGGGGCGTTATCGGTAGTTAGAAGGGCAGGAATAGTCTAATTGTCTCGGCCCTTGAGCTTAAAAGCGCGCCTTGCAATTTAAAGCGCGTGTTTTAAACTGGTGGTGTGTCTGAACTGGCCAGAAACATTGATCTTGATGTCATGCTCCCAGGAGGATTCGTAGTGGATGCCGTCTATGGGAGGCTTGCTATCGAGATCCTAAGAGAGCCGAAGGAGCTCGCGCGGGTAAGAGGCTCGGTTTTCGCGCTTGCTGATGCGGTGGGTCATTCATTGGAGGGAGGGAGTGGTGGCACGGAGATCGATGGGTTTGTAATTTTGATGGAGTCTCCGAAGCTCAGCCCCCATCTGATCAGAGAATTGGGGCTTTCGATGAAGAGGGCGTTTCGTCCAGAAATCTCGGACCGACTGCGTCTGTGGGTTCGGGAGGGAGGCGTGGTGCAGGGTGGGGGACTTGCGGGTGATTACCCAAGCGATGTGGAGGCTGACATCGTGGAGGCTGTCTTAGAAAAAGTGGGGAATCGTCGGCGTTCGCGCAGCCCTGTCGGCGGGGATGCGACGTTTGAAATCCAAAAGCTGGCGGTTCTGCAATGGATGCAAGATGGGGGGGCAATGACGCCTGGTTGGCTGACCCACAACTCCGGATACAGCTACCCGACAGTGAGTAAGGCGCTGAAATTCCTTGAGGAGAGTGGTCGGGACGTCCTCACTAGGCATCCAGGGAGAAAGGGGTTCGAGTTGTCGAGGTTTCCGTTGGGCGCTTGGGCTTGGATGCTATCAAGGGCAAGCGAATCTCGGGAGACGATCCGGTTTGTATCCGAGGGCGATCCGCGACCGACGAAGGCTCTACTTGAGCGCTTAACCCGTTCCAAGTTCCGTCATGTGGCCGTGGGTGGGGTCGATGGCGCACGTCGTCTCCTTCCGTCCCTCGACCTCTTCGGTCAGCCCCGTCTCGATCTGACCGTGCACGCCAGAGGTATGGGATCGCGTGATGAGCAGCGTGACGAGGTGGCGGCGATGGTGGCTCGGCTAGATCCAGCTTTGATGCCCGTAGAGGGCGCTGGGCAGGCCGCTAGTTTGGTAGTTCACTTTCTCTATCGGAAGGCGGCATTTTTCGAGGAGGTAGCGGGGGTTCAGTGGGCTGACTCCGCCGAGTGTCTACTCGATCTCCATGAGATGGGCATGGAGCCTCAGGCAGAGCAGTTTCTTAAATCCCACCCCATGACGACTAGATGACAGAGAAGAGCGATGACTGGATTTCTCCCAAGGGGGTGATCGCCGAGGTGGCTGCATCCGTCCCAAGCGAGTGCTTGGGGAACATTGTAATCGTTGGTAGCCTCGCAGCTGGACATCGCTTCTTTTCGGGGGATGCCGAGCAGTATCTGATCCAGACGAAGGATGTGGATTGCGTGATCCGTCCTCGGATCGCTGCTCTTTCGGCAGGTAAGGAGGTCACCGAGCATCTCTTCGATGGGGGCTGGAAGTACCACCCGACCGAAGAATTTCCCGAGCCAGGGAAAGCCGGGGATGAGAAGTTACCGGTGGTTCGGCTGACGCCGCCGACAGGTGGCGGTTGGTTTTTGGAACTCCTCACCGTCCCAGAAAACGAGGAAGATTTCGGTCGGCGCTATCTAACGGTGGAGACTGGCCACGGCCACTTCAGCCTCTGCAGTTTTGGCGGGATTGCTCTCGCTGAGTTCGACCCATTGCCGACCCCGGAGGGAATTGCAATTGCTCGTCCCGAGATGATGGCCCTCTCTAATATGCTCCACCACCCGGAGATTGGTGAGGAGAGGATGAGCGGGCTTTTCGTCGGGAGGAGTATCAAGCGGAGTAACAAGGATCTTGGCCGCGTGCTCGCGCTGGCCTATCTCGATGAGAGGCGGGATGCGAATGCCTTGATGGATTGGACGACTTCTTGGGAGGCTGGGCTACGCAAGTGCTTCCCTGAGACATGGAAAGAGAAAGCTGGTCATGCTGGGAATGGGATTCGTGCCCTTCTCGATAGTCCTGATGATCTGGAAGAGGCAGTGCACACCTGCCAGTACGGTTTGCTCGCCTCGATGTCTCCCAGCCATGGGGTGCTCCAGGCCGCAGGAGCGCGCCTCGTCGCGGACGCGATTGAACCCCTTGAGTCCATATGAGCGCCCCAAAGGTCATGGTCAGCCACGCCTCCGAAGACAAGGAGCGCTTCGTGGTGGAATTCGCCACTCAGCTCCGAGGGGCGGGGATCGACGCATGGCTCGATCAGTGGGAAATATCCCCGGGTGATAGTCTTGTGCAGCGAATTTTTGACGAGGGTATTGGCAAGGCGGATGTCTTCCTCGTCGTCCTCTCCCGGGCGAGCGTGAACAAGCGATGGGTGAAGGAGGAACTCGATGCGGCGGTGGTCAGAAGGATTCAGGGAAGCTGTCGCCTTATTCCCGTCGTTCTCGATGAATGCGAGATACCATCTTCACTACGCCACCTGTTGTGGGTTCGGATCAAGTCGGTGGATTCCTATGAAAAGGAGTTCCGCCAAATCGTGAGAGCTATCTTTGGTCGCGACGAGAAGCCGCCCCTAGGTTCGGCGCCAGATCGTGTGGAGGTCGCAGCTCTCGACTTCATTCCCGAGGCTTCGCAACAGGACAACATCGTATTTGATGCGATAGGGAAGGCCTACTTGGAAAGCGGCCAAGTAGCTCTTGGACTGGGGCAATTCGCCCCGCGTCTCCAAGCGGCCGGGCTGAGTGAAGAGGAAATCCAAGAGAGCCTCGAGGCGCTCGCAGAACTCCACATCATGAAAGGAGATCGATCTGGCTTCGGGTTCATCATCGCCCGCCCCTCGTTCTACGCCCTCGACGACTACGTCAGGAGGGTCGTCGATGACTACGATGGCTTAGTGAGCGAAATCGCCGGGCTCATCGTTAACGAAGGAATGAAGACCAGCGAGGATCTTGAGGAGGCAACTGGGCAACCCGCTCCCTTGGTAAGGCATGTCCTGAAGTCGATGAGCGACCGGAATTTAATTAGTGTGGTCACCTCGGCTGGGATGCTCATGTGGATCACTAAGGTGGGTGTGAAGCTGAAGCGTTCGCTCCAATAGTCTCCCGCATCAATGCAGTACTCCATACCTGGATGACGCGGGGCGAGCATCACTAGATGCCTTTAGCCTCGGAGCGCGGGATCGAATCGCGTGCTAGGCTTCGAAACATCGCCGGGGAACTCACGCTGGATGCAAAGAACAAGATTCTTTCCTCTTTCGGCGAGCGCATCAATTTGGCGAACGGCTGTGGGCTGGTCCTACCGGACGGCACCGAACTGTCTGGTCAGTACCCGGCACGGACGAAAACATCTAAAGACAAAGTCAGGCTCGATTCCGACGTGGAGATTCCTTTGCCTACAGGGTGCGTGGTCAAGCTCCCAGAAGGCTGTGCGCTTGCGGTGAAGAAGGGAGCGGTGATTAACCGTCCTCGTCCTGGTGTTGCCGAGATTGCCATCAACAGTCCCGATGTCGCCTCCCGTCCCGGACAAGCACTGGGATTACGCCTCCCAGGCGGGTCGCTCGACCAGTCCTTTCGCCAGTTCGCGAGGACGCCGTTCATGATCTCCATACAATCGGGCTGGCTAAAGATTGTCCTCTGCACCGTGCATATCTATTTTGGCGATAACAGCGACGAAAGACTTCTTGCCCGCCGGAAGAGGGAAATCCAGGCTCTTACCAAGGCACTCGCCCGTCGTGCGGCGAGAGAGTCTGGGAATGACCGCGAGAGACAGACATTTGTGGGCGTGCTGGGAGACTTCAACATCATCAGTAAGGAGCATGAAACGATGGCTGCGCTGGAGGAAAACGGCTTCGTCGTGCCCGAATCTCTGAAGGAAATCCCCGGCTCCAATGTCAAGAAGGACAAGGCATACGACCAGATAGCCTTCTGGAAGCCTGATATCGACCGCGGCTACGCCTCCCTAGACATCATAGGCTCGGGAGTATTCGACTTTTTCGAGCACGTCTTCCGAACGGAAGACGAGGACAACTACAAGGACGCCATGGGCACCACGCGGACCTCCTATGGGACTTGGCGCACCTACAAGATGTCCGATCACCTCCCGATGTGGATCGAACAGCGCTCGGACTTCGCCGATGAATACCTCGAAGCCTGTCTGAATCCGAATGACTGATTTCACATGCTCTCCGCGCCATTACCTGTGGAGAATGTGGAGAATAGGCAATCACGGCTTACCGCTGCTGCGGCAGAGTCCAATGGGATTGGTGTGCGAGGCTTATCTCGGCGACAACTTTGTCGCGTAGATCGGGTTCCACCCAGCGCCTTTTCACGATCCCCCAAGTGGCTTTTGCCTAGTTTTGTGCAAGCTCACCGATCACGGTCACCTTGCAGACGAACTCGATCAAAGTCCGCCGAAGAAGGTCTTCTGGTCTTCCTGCCACTTGTAGAACAAAGTCTGGCTGATTTCCATGGTGTGGTTCCGCCAAGCGAGGCTTTCAGGAGGAGGCAATCTAGCGGGGGACAGCGAAAAGCCGTCGCAGGCCGCGTCTCCCTAGCCCGATTTCCAGACCGTTGTCGAGCAATCCGGCGGGCCAACAGATGCTTCCTCGAGTCAGCGTCTCCTCTCTGCAAATCCTGACGACCCGAACAGTGGTTCCCGGGGGAACCCAGCGGATCATTTCTGTGCCAATAGGCGGGTTTCGATCACCGTCTGGCGGTAGTCCGAGGGAATGCCTAGAGCCATGAGATAGGAGAGGAGTCCTAACGCGTAGCTCGTAAGTATGCCCAACGACGAAGCCATTGATCTCTCGCTCGTGGGGGACGTGGGAACAGGCCGAGGCCAGTAGGCTTACGACGGCTGTTGCAATGAGGTATCCTCGCATAGTCCTCTCTCCAAAATGTGCATAGCGATATTCACTCCCTGGCTGTGGGCGACCATGATGATATTTACTTCCGGGTCATCTAGCCAGGAGGTGACGGTGTCTAGGGCTGAGGGTGCTCGATTTTTGTCGTTCTCCAATAGCTTTCGTATCCACCTCCGCGGCTGTTGGGTCTCCTCCGGCGGAAGTGCCTGACGATTGAAGTGGCCCCACAAAACGGAGCCAGGCCACTATTGAGAAATTGAGGCTGTTCTTTGTGGGCACAACCACGGAAAACAGAAGAGATGAAAAGAAAGAGAAGGCACCTGACTGCCGAATTCAAAGCTCGGGTAGCGCTAGAAGCACTCAAGGGCATCCGTACGGTCAACGAGATCGCCAAAGATAACGACGTGGCTCCGACGCAGGTCAGCGCGTGGAAGAAGGAACTCGAGTCCCGGATCGAAGAGATCTTCGAGGGGAAGAGTAAGGTCGCTCGCGAACTGGCTCAGAAGGAACGCCGTGAGG